>Ga0207913_1000270_pt1 | contig 13977 bp, 12 predicted proteins | sample DeeseametaMP2913_FD_184168 | JGI IMG/M metagenome (GOLD analysis project Ga0207913, IMG submission 184168) | Marine microbial communities from the Deep Atlantic Ocean - MP2913 (SPAdes) | ecosystem: Environmental > Aquatic > Marine > Oceanic | place: West of Santa Cruz de la Palma, Atlantic Ocean...
TGACTCTGCGAGGACGCACCTCTCTTACAAGAACTGGGCATTGACCCCTCCAACGTCCAGGACATCGCCATTGTCTACACCCCACGTGAAGGCACCACAACCACACTCCCCATGACCATCCAGCGAGAATGTCCATGATGAACACTGCGCCACAACACGCTTCATCTGCCCATCCACTCTCGTGGTGGCACACCTTTGTCGATCACATACACAAACCCTCGCGCTGGACCGCACATCAGTTTAGTCTTGTGCGTATCATCCTTGGCGCTTACCTCACGCTGCACTTTGCCTCACTCCTGCCATGGGGAGTGGAGATGTTTTCAAATCAAGGCGTGATTCCTCTCGCCGCCCACTCACCCCTGATCAAAGCATTTCCAAATCTTCTCGCCTGGATGGATGATCCTCTATATATCCTCTCTGTGCTTGGCACTGGAACGCTTGCCAGCGTGGGGCTCATGCTCGGTCTAAAGCGCAGAGTTATGGCGCTTTTATTATGGTATATCTGGGCCATCTTACTTGGACGAAATCCTCTGATCCTCAACCCTGGTATTCCCTATGTGGGATGGATGCTCCTCTGTTTTGCAGCGATTCCATCAGCTCCTGCATGGAGTATGGATGCGCTCAAAAATAAAGATAAATCAACACGATGGCACTTGCCTTCAGGATACATCACTGTGGCATGGATCATCATGGTTGTCGGATACAGTTACTCGGGACTCATGAAGCTTGGAAGCCTGTCCTGGATTGATGGCACAGCACTTGAGCATGTATTACAAGGCCCGCTTGCACACACCACCTGGTTGCGCGAAGTGCTGGTCAGTCAACCTATGTGTCTTAAACTCCTGACCTGGAGCACGTTGGCTCTGGAACTCTTTGCTGCACCACTTGCACTGATCAAACGATTAAGACCTGTTCTTTGGTGGGCTTTTATCGGTCTTCATGTGGGTATCTTGTGCACGATTAATTTTGCCGACCTCACACTTGGTATGTTGATGATTCATCTTCTGACATGGAATCCATCATGGCCAGCTCCATGGAAGTTGATCAAACACAAGAAAAGCTAAACAAGTGAGCAGTGATGCGATTTTCTCGCATCACTGCTCACTTGTTTAGCTTTTCTTGTGTAGCACAGTGGTTACTGTACGTCTGAAGCTTCCTCAACAGGCTCCTCGGAGACGCTCTCTTCAAGCCCTTCTTCGTTCACGACTTGTGTTGATTCAGGGTTGATAAACGCACTCATTGGGCATGACTGAATCTTGAGGTCTGTTACCTTGGTATCAAAATAAGCCTGGCGCTGTTCAATGCCCATGGCAGACATTTCCTGGAAAAACTGTATGGCTTCAGGCGTATAAATATTGTTGGAGATGTACGTGCTAATTGCCACAACACGTTCGTCCTGCTCCATCTCCTCGGAGACCTTTTCAGGTGCATGACATACAATCACAAGATCATCGCGCAAGGTGCGCTCTTCTGGAGCCTTCTTCTCAACTTCCGCCACCTCATCAAGCTTCTGAGAGACGACCTGAGTCTCCTCTTCTGTTTGAGTGGTTTGTTCGGCAACCTGCTCTTCCTCCGTGCCTGAAGACTTGCCTGTACTACAGGATGCACAGAGAGCCACAACACTTAAACTCGCAAATAAAATGTTAATCTTCATGATGATTTATCCTTGTTTTTCAATAATTTAAGCCAAAACAAGTGAACAAAAGATCAGTGATGCGAGAAAATCGCATCACTGATCTTTTGTTCACTTGTTTTGATTTGAGTTTTCATTCATGTGCGTGCCAACACAGGGAGCAACACACCATTCAGAGGTGCTCCTGCTGGCGTGGTGAAATTGTGAATAATCTCGGCGAGGTCGTCGAGTTTGACCCAGGTATCAAAATCCGCATCTGGCATCTCCTCGCGATTGGGTGGCGTGTCGAGAATGGATGGCAACACTGCATTAATAGTACAGGGCAAGGACGCAACCTCACGTGAGACGCTCTTTACAATTGCATTGAGCCCCGCCTTGGTTGCTGCATAGGCAGCCTCTCCCACACCAGGAGAGAGCGTGGACTTGGAGCTGATGAGCACAATATGACCGCGCTCCTCTTCTTTCATCTCTCCCAACACTTCGCGCACAACATAGAGTGATGAGCGCAGGTTCACCTCAAGCAAAAAGTCGAGGTCATCATCAGAGATCTTGTCGAACTCGCTCCATCGAAAGCCACCTGCACAATGTACAAGGGTGCGTACTGGCCCAAAGGCATCGCGGATTTTCTTGAACGCAGCTCGCACATCCTCTGCCTTGGTCACGTCAAGCTTCAGCGTACAGAAGTTATCAAGCTCTCCATCCACAAGAATATCGTCATGCTTGTAACTGACATCCAGACCAATCACGGTCAGATCCTGTGTCGCAGCTTCCTTGCAAAAACGTCGGGCCACGGCTTTTCCCAGTGAACCTGCTGTTCCTGTAATGACGATAGCACCTTGCTTCTCTTCTTCTGACATTCTAACTCCTTGAATATATTTAAATAATAAGAACTACTGTTGTCATACTTTTTTCTCCCCCTCGCCCCATTGCCCTTTACCCGTGAACCAGCGCCAACCTACTGAGGAGAGCGCCACAAAATTACACACAACCAGAATCCAGGGCGCATGACCTTCAAGAACCACGATGAGCGATGCTCCAAGAACGTAAATCGCACCAATGATATGGAACCACTTCTCGAGAAGAACTCCCATCATAAAACCAATCACGCCATATGAAAACATCTCCAGGCTTACACCATTGGTAATGTCCAGACCATACTTCCATGACAGCGCTCGTGCGATTAGACCAATCACGAGAATCGCGGGAATGATGGCCAACAGCTTGCGATTGATTAAATTGAGCACGATAAACTTTCTGGCCAGGAACCACACAATAAGCACCAGTGTGGTGACCACAGATTTAAAAATCAATACGTTTTGACATAGCACATCCTGAGGAAGATCTTTAGCACCTACCAGAAAATGTGAAATCATCGCTGCGCTTGTCCATATGATGCACAATACAAACACAAGGATGCCCTTGCGCTTACGACTCACGCCAAGACTGATGCCATGCTCTAGCTCCTCCAGTGATTCAATACGTTTTTGCTCTGCCTGCAAACTACATTCAAGCGCATTGAGCTTGGCCTTGTTCTCAAAGGAAATATCTTCACCAAGCTCCTGCTCAAGCACATGTGCTGCGGCAAGGTTCTCGTGTACAACCTCCAGTGTGAGCATCGTGTTGAGCATATCCGTCTTGCGACGCTTAATCTTATCCAAATTGGGGTTGAGCTTCTTGGCTTGCTCCAGAGCAAAGCGGCAAGCACCCACAAGGGCATATGCCTGAATCATGTGCCCCGAGGTGACGCTACCTTCATCAAGCGACTGCTTTGCGATAGCTCTGAGTGTGTCGATGTGCTCCTTACTTGCCTTGAGGAGATGACCCGCTTGCCGCTTTTCCCTGTAACTTGAAATGGCCTCTCTTAACAGCTCTGCGCTGGCGTACCTCTCGTGAGGATCACGTGCACATGCTTTGTTGCAAATTCTTGCAAGCTCCTCGTCAACCTCTTGTGAATACTCATGAGGTGCCGAGTGATATGCGTGCAGGAGCACCGCGTGCAAGGATCGTCCTGTGTGCCGGGGAGATCCTGTAAGAAGCTCATGTAAGATGGCTCCAAGTGCGTACACATCTGTATGAACGTTGATCAATGCACCTTCTGCGGCGGCCTGTTCTGGCGCCATGTACATTGGTGTACCTGCAACGTGATTGACTTCTCGGGCCAGAGGAAGCACACCACCTTCATCAGGAACAAGCGCCACAGCAATACCCCAGTCCACCACGTAGACCTCACCAAAATCGCCAAGCATGACGTTTTCTGGCTTGAGGTCACGGTGGATAATCCCCTTGCTGTGTGCATAGTGCATCGCAAGGCACACGTTCTCAAAGATATCGAGGTGGCTCTCAAGGACGTCTTCTTGTTTGCGATATGCACGAGGCAAATGACGGGCATCGGCGAGCGCATCTTGCCAGCTTACACCCTCAATGCGCTTCATCACAAAGAGGGGCCGGCCTTGTTCATCCATGCCAAGAGAGTAAACAGGCACAATATTAGGGTGCTCCAGACGACCTGTGATACAGGCTTCGCGAAGCAGGCTCTGAATTGTCGAGGGAGAGAGCATGTCTTCAGTAAGCTGCTTGATAGCAACGTCTCGACCAAGTGCACGCTGTCTTGCTAGATGAACCACACCCATGCCCCCTCGACCCAATGTCGAGAGGATCTGAAAGTCCACCACCTCATTTTCGGGCGAAATATTATGCCGAGGCAAATCGAGCTGTTGCTTGCCTACTCGGATAGAATGCGTGGTGGTTTTGATGGTCGCTCCAGTTTTGAGCAACAGTGTCTCTTGTCCTGGATCGACGTAAGTCTCTTTGAGCAAATTTTCCCAGTTGGGCGTCTTGTTCAATCCGTTCGGTGCTTGGGAAAGCATCGTGTCGGCCACTTCAATATTTTTCAATACACCACCACATTCAGTTCACATATCCTCGCACACATCACTATCGGGAAAATCATCGGGTGGATTGCATTCCCCTACAATTGCTCCACATTGATCTCCACACACAAAAGGATGATTCTCGGGCTCCTCTCCTGGCTTCACATAAATGCCCACCATGTCCTCACTGCCACCACCATATTCAATGCGGTTGGCATCAATATTACCAATCCTCAGGAACAGTGATTCAAAGCTCAAGGAACCTTGTAAGAAGTCATTCCCCTCATCATCCTTGACAATCTTGCCATCAAGTCTGACTTGATTCAAGTTCACAAAAAATGGGTCTGTGGGCAAGAACAGGTCCACAGGATCTGTCTCAAGAATGCGATCGCCATCTTCTGTTAATGTCACAAATCCAGCGATATGCGCGGACCAACCCTGCTCCGTGGGGTCAACAATAAGATCATTAGGATTGGTCGTCTCCTTGGGCGCTCCATTGATCTCATCGCCCTCTCCTCCTGCGGTAAAGAACCTCCCGTCAGGCATGACAATCACATCCGAAATAAGTGTCAAAACCGCAGGTACGGGCTCGTTGATCACCGCGCTAAAGATGTATGTTCCATTTTGAAACTCGACGGGATCCGCGTTAAATCTTCCCTCGGGCGCACGGAATTGCACGTTGTAAAAGATGCTCTTTCCTGTGGTGTTACCCTCGGCATCAGACAACCCTGGTAACACTTCGATCAACACGGTCGCACCTGGTCGCGCCACATTTGTGGGCGATAGTGTAATGTGCACACTTGTAATGCCACCATCCGTGTTTGTGGTAGACTCAACCTCCACATCCTCACCACAGTTGCTGTTCAGGGTACATGTATCCACAATCGGTGTGGCGTCATCTGGCAAGAGGCCCTCCACATCCAACACAGGCTCCCATACACGAAAGGCAAAGCTCTCCACCTCCACAGCTTCAGAAAATGTCAGCGTCACAGGTTCAGTCGAGACAAACGAACCTCGTTCAGGACGCTCAAGTTTTGACTCGGGTGGAGGATTGTAAATAAACGTGTCACATGAACAGATAAGAAGACTGCTCAGGGCAAGGATACTTTGACAAATCGTGGATGTTTTCATGACCATTCTCTGAAAGATGATTACAGCTGTTGAAATTATAACACATGTAACTGAATTAAAAATTGAAGATAAAACGGTTCTCAAGCAGGTAACTATTTGCTGCGTCGCCATTTTCATCCTGCAACGCATCGCCTGGAAAGAGCACTGCACCTTCCACAACCCACTGGAAGTGCTTCTTGTACTTCCAGCCAATCTGACCATCTATCTCGGTGCCATAATAAGACCCTGGACTGCCACCGTGGAAGTTGACCAGATCGTCGTCAACCTCCTGACCATCTTCCTTCAAGGTGGTCATAATCGGATCGACCACACCACCATCCTCGGGCCACGCAAACAACGCTCCTGTACGCAGCCACAACCTGCTTTTCTTGTTGCGTACAAGATCCACATAAACCTGCGGGAAGATCGCGATTGCGTTGGTGAATCGACCATCACTCTGAACCTCGGTCAATGGGAATGACTCCACATCCGTCTGAGACAGGTTCTCCACACCGACCGCCACACTACGCGCAGTTTCAAATGCCATGATGTGCTCAAAAAGGAGCGCGCCCACGTTCTTGTCTCGTGCAAAACTAAACGATGTAATGGGCGTTGTGTTCCTTGGGTCCGCATCTCCTGATGCGTAGTCAAATTCCATGGTCAGAACCATCCTCCCAAGATCAAGATCCGCAGTAGCTTGTGCACCATGTGCCTTCAGCTGCTGACGCTTTGGTTCGGTGTTGCCAAGCGCAGCAAAACCCTCGGAGATCTCGCGGGTCTGACCACGTGTATGGATATACAACAGACGCAAGGTAAGATTCTCAACTTGCGCCTCTGCTGTCAGAGGTAGCCCCAGAATGTCCGAATCAAACTTCTCGTTACGCACATACACAGCGTTGCCGCCCAGGCGCACGTTCTTCCAGTCAAATCCCAACCAATCTGCGTTCTTTCTCCTGAAGTCCAGCGCCAGACCCATCTGCCTCAAATCATCCGCCTGACGCTGCACGCGATCCTGCTTCATAAAATCATAAAACAAACCCATCACGAGGCCATTATCCAATGACGTGTCAATCACGTGATTGTCGCGTGTAGCAAGCTTGATCGCCTCATCAAGCTTGGTGCCAAACAAAATCCTGTCCACCGCATCGGAGTACTGACTCACGCCAAAACGGTTATATGCACCACCATCGTGCCCTGCGATACCATCTCCATAATTGAGCGGCTGACGACCCACCCTCAGCAAACCAATGGGAAGAATGACGTCTGCATACAGGTAGTTGACCTCCATCAGAGGAGCTTCCTCCAGAACAGGCACGTAACTATCTGGATTCAAAGGATCTTCTGTGGAATCACTGGGCAAACCCACTCGCCAGCGGGTCATGTTTGGCTTCTTTGCTGCAATCGAAATCCCCGAGTTGGAACGCGGCGAGCCAATAAAGCTCCCGTTATCCCCCCAGAGCACGCCATCAAGCACGTCTGCCTGAAAGTTTAACCTCCCAAGCTTTGGTACGATCAACGCAGAATCCAGACGCAAGCGCTGCTCTGTCCACTGCACAACCGCAGGATCGATGCTGCTCAGATCCATTGGCTCAATACGCACGGAGCGTGCCCTGTATTCGGCGTTAAACTCGTAAGTCGTCGCCGATGCCTTCTCATCCGAAGGTCTGACCTGGGCGTCAAGTGGAGCGCTCCATACACATGCTAACATCAACGCGCATACGCCACCCTTTATTACCTTGATCCTGCTCATCATATCCTTGTCTCGTGGGATGTTATCCTGACCATGTGACTTCTGTTCTTTGTGTACTCTGCCACTGCTTGTCTTCGAAATACAAGCACTTTCCATGAAAAAATACCCTTTAGTCAGAATATAATCGCAAATCCACACCCCATCATTGCCTTGTACACATCACAAACCACTTTATACGACTTGCTTTGAGCCTCAAAGTCATCAGAAAGCGTGGCTAACCCAAAGCATGTTGCGCGGTTTTCATTGCGGTGAACTACCCGACGCGTTAGCATCCGCCTCCATACGAGGTCAGACATCATGTTTCGACCTTAAAAAGTCAATAAGCATTTGATTTATAATGGCTTTCATCACAAGAGCATAACGTAAGTCCAAGCGTCTATGCTCATGAAAAATAACAAAATATCATCCTCAAGGGATTATCATTATGTATGAAATTATACTCGCCGTGCACTCTGTGGTCCGCTGGCTCGTCCTCATCGTCGGCGTCGTGGCACTGGCTCAAAACATCTCAGGCTGGCTTGGGAACAAGACCTGGACAGCGAAGAACCGCAAGATCAATGGCGCCTTCATTGGTATGTTTCACCTCCAGGTTCTCCTTGGATTGCTCCTTTATGTGGGTGGGTTCAGCCCCACCATGAACCGCATTTTTAGCAACTTTGGCGGCGCAATGAAGGACGCTGCCCTTCGCTTCTGGGCTGTGGAACACATCAGCATGATGTTGCTCGCTGCCATCGTGGCACATGTGGCACATGTGGTCAGCAAACGACAGGATGCCGATGTTACACGCTTTAAATACGCATCCATTGGATTTATCCTCGCGTTTGTGCTGGTATTGGTGGCCATACCATGGCCCTTCCGTGAAGCTGTTGGCCGCTCTCTGATTCCATCCTTTTAAGACGACCTGATTATGCCCCACTTCATTCGCTCATTTTATCCTGTCTGTCTCATCGCAATGTCCTCCGCCATTCTTGGCTGTAATGACCCTGAATTCAGGCTCCCCGATACCTCTGATGCTGGCGTGGACGCCAATGCAGATATGATGGATGTCGAGGATCTCTCCGACATGCACATTGAGGACATGACAGAAGATCTTGGAATCATTGTTGATTCTTCACCTGACATGATTGAATCGGACATGGCAGATATGCAGGCTGACGCCGATATGCTGCCTGATGAAGACATGGATATGGCTCCTGATATGATGGAGGATATGTCTTCCACAGACCTCCCATCCACATGTGGTGAGAGCTGCCAGCAGCAAGATCTCACCCTGATGTTTGGACAGAATTCACGCACAATTGAACGTGCCGTGTATGGCTTGAGTAGCCCTGACATGTCGGTCAATGGTCAGTGGGAAATTTATATCGAGGCTCTTCAAGGAGGCTTCTCGGGTTGTCCCGATGAACAATCAAGTGCGCCCGATTACACCATGGTCCTGACAGGGATGCCTATCTTCACACAAAAAGGCGACTGGACCAGTGATAGTCATAATATCAACGCAGTTTTGTTTGATTATGAAGGAGACCTGTTACCTGATCCTCCATTCTACGCGCGCGCGACGGCTGTTCAGGTGAGTCCGCGTGCGCTTGATGTGTGTGTCCCCTGCGTGGAAAACAGCATGTCCGATGAGGATGGCTTTGTGGCACTGGATATGAGCGCAACCTTCATGGAGGGCACCATCTCGGGCTCCCTTTATGCGGTGCATTGCGATTCACTGGATGCCAAATAAACAACTGGTGATTACATACAGAGAGGTCATGGCGAGCGCGCTAGCGCGCTCGCCATGACCTCTCTGTATGTAATCACCTTTAAATCTTATAACGTATTCTATAAATTCATGAAAAACACACTGGCTAAATTGTGGCCTGCCCTGGTGCTGATAAGCTCAGGGCTTATGTATGCGATTGCTCTGAAATATTTTGTCTTCCCTGCCAAGGTTATTCTCACTGGCCTTGAAGGTATCTCATCCTCGCTCTCCTATTACTTTGAAAGCACCTCATTGTTCCTCGTGCTTTATCTTGCGTTTCAGCTGGTGTTGTTTGCGTTTGCCTGGCTGAAGCTCAGCCGCGACTTTGCGATACGCACGCTCCTGGTGATTATCACTGTCGTGATTTTTCTGCCTCTGTTGCCCGAGCTTCATATTGCGCAGCCTGAACCACAGAATGAACGTATTTTGCTGGTCTTATTTGGTGGTATTCTTTCGGGCACAGCCAAGGCGCTCGCCTTTCGCAGCCATGGCAGCACGGGAGATGAGGACATTATTGGTGCCTATTTCGCATCAAAATATCTCAAACCTGTGGGCAGCATTGCGGTGCTCTCGGCGGTTGTCTCCACAACCTTTGGGCTTGTGCTTGAGCTTCTTAAAACCCAAGACTTGAACGCGGTCCTGAACACGCTGATGTATACATGCATTTACATCTTTGCCAGCGTGGAGATGCTCAATAACCTCTACCAGAAATTTGCCCTGAGCATGTTGGTCGTCATCACCAACAAGGCCTCTGATATTGGGCAGGGCATACGTGAACTCTATCCACACCGTACCTTTATTTTACAGGATGGTGTGGGCGGACATTCTGGCGAAAAGTTTCATATGTTGAGGACCATTGTCACCAACGAAGAAATGCCACAGATCATTGATATGATTGAAGAAATAGATCACAACATCTTCTATTTTCACCATACCATCAAGGATGTATCGCAGACCTATTACATCTCACCGATTGGGAAACGAAAATAACACACTCCTGACATATTATTCGACTTGTGAACGCAGGTGCTTGATGAGCTTTGGCAAGGCCGATTCCTGAGCTTTTTCCTTTACCCAGTCAGGAATTGAGGTGTGTGGTTCTGCCAGAATCTCATAATGCACCATGGTCTGGGTGCCTGCCTCATTAAAAGGGGTCAGGATCCAGGCGCCTGTATTAACGCTGTAATCACCACGAACCAGCGTCCACTTGCGTGACCACTCCTTGGGTCCTGCCTTGTGTGTTGCCTTGGTCACAGACTTGAGGTTGTCCAGTGGGAATGGCATATCCACCTCAATCTCGCACACCTTGGTGCTGCCACTCTTCTTGAGAAGCTTGGCACTCGATGTACGCAGCATGGTCTTCTCGTAATCCTGACAACGATCAATCAATGGCCAGACCTTCTCGGGTGGCGCATTGATCATTGCCTTGACCACAGCTTTGGGCGTGTCATAGCCCTTGACCTTCACCATCTTCACATCAATGTGACCATTGGCGTAGCGATTCTTACCTCCTGTCATCGCTGTCGCAGGTATCAACACAAAGCTCAGACACAACAACACCCATCTGTGCTTGAACCTCACCATTTTGTGACCACCTTGATCTTTCATTAAGCTTTGCATTCTCTTTCTCTCTTGTATCATCACGCCCCGTTTTCGACCAAAAATCAGATCTTTACATGCCAACCTGTGTATCCATACATTCTACCACAAAAATGACTTGGAATGAGTATGCTTTATTCAAAAAAATTAATCAAATGGTTAATTTTTCATGTCCACCACATCAAACCATGTACGCTTATCTCAAATCCTGAGCTCTGATTTTTGAAATAAGCTGTAATTTCTTGAAGCATCCCACACCTACTCGCTATACTTGTGGTCAACGTACCTAGAGTGCCTCTGTCGATACACATGCGCAAGGCATTCTCCCTCTCGTTTAAATTTCAGCAGGAGTCCTGTACATCATGTCTTCAGAACTACATTACGAGGACCAAACTCATATTCTCTTGAAGCAAGATGTGCATCAACTCAATCCACCCTCTCTGGTGCACAAGACCCTCCGACTGCTCAATATCCACACCATTGGTGACCTCCTTGACTTCGACCTCTCCGAGGCCAAACACTACCGAGGTGTTGGCTCTGCCAAGGTCCAGGCGCTCGCAAGCCTTCAAGAAGAAGCACGACACATCCAGGAACTTGAACCTCAAGATGAGGCATTCCTCGCGCTGACCTCCCCAAGCTTCATTGAAGAGCTCACCGCGACTCAAGCTGACCTCGATGGACACTGGGCACAAACCCTTCGACGCATCGATCTTCGTACACACAATCTCCTTGAACAGGCCGAGGTCTACTCACTTCGCGAGCTTGTCTCTCGCTTTGAAGCTGGCACATTGCTCTCCATTCCAGGGCTCGGACAGGCCGCGCTTGAACATATTCAGGACCACCTCAATGACCTCATCTACTTTGGCGTCGATGGCTACCTCTGGAGAGGTCTTGATGAAGTCCCCTCGCACCTGGATGAATCTGTTTCATATGTCCTTCAATCACTTGATAGCGATGACCACCTGCTTGTCGTCACGCGCTTTCTTCAACATCAAACGCTGGAAGAGATTGGCACCACGCTCAACATCAGCCGAGAGCGCGTCCGACAGAAGCTCGAACGTATCTTCGACCTCATTCGACGCCAGTGGCACGACCACTTTGATGACCTCCTTGGCGAGCTTATCGCTGTCCTGGATGATCGTGGCGGCCTGATCTCAAGCACTGTCTGTCATGCCCTCACGGAGCACGCCAATCATGATTACGTCGTGCTTGGCCTCGAAATCCTTGGCATTAACTCGCGGTGGTGCCCCACGTCACACTTCCTGACCACGCTCAATAACAACCAGATTGAGAGCCTCTTCCAACAGTTCCGCACCGACCTGGCTGCACGCACACAGGGCGTCACCACTGCTGCTCAACTTGAACAGATGGCGCGCAACCGTGGCTGGCCTGCTCCTGCTCCCGAAATTATCGCATTCCTTGAAAACCGCTGGGAGGTCTCGCTTGGCGATGACATGCTCGTACAACACCCCTGGGTTGACTGGGAGGTTCTGTGCGCTCAATCACTTGCAAGCCACGACAAACCTGTCTCTCTTGAACAACTTATCGATTTGCTCGTAGAGGATTATGGCCTGACATCACGCCCTTCCACGCGTCAAATCTACCTCGTGATCTCGCAGGCTCCTGACATCCATGCCAGCGAACGTGGGCTCTATATTCACCGCAATAAGATTCCTCTTTCTGATGAAAAACTTAATAAAATTCAGGAAGATACAATATCAATTGTGGAGCATCTTGATCACGCCATAAGCACGTCCAAGCTCCTTGAACATCTGGAACCTCATCACCCAGGTGTCTCGGCTGCTATCTCTCCCATGCTGCTGCGTGACATCCTCGGTCGACACCCCAAGATCAAACTCTTCCAGTCCACCGATATGATTGCGCACCTCGACGCATTCCAGGGCAAGAGGCAAACACAAGCCGAGCTTCTTAATGATCTGCTCTCCGACCAGATGGAGCCACTTGATTGCAATGCAATTTGTGAACTGATTCCCGAACATATCAGCTTCCACCCTGCTGCAATCTATCAAACGCTTCAACAATCACCCTTTATCCTGAACCTTGGTCAGGGCTCGTTCCTCCATCGTGAAGCCATCGGGCTCACACAACGCGCCCTCGAGGCCGTCTGCGAAAGCGCCCTCCAGATCCTCTCGCAGCGTACACACCCCATCTCCGCCTCTCGCCTGCTTGATGCTCTGGCCATGTCTCCCAACACGGCCTATCTCAAGGTGCATCCCGTGGGCTCCAAGGTCCTCATGGCCATCCTTGACATAAAACCCACCATCAGCACCGGGCCTGGTGACTTGATCATGTGCTCAAAGGACTCCGAAGAGCCAACCCATGACCCTGCACTCCTCATGATACAAACGCTGGTTCAGGAGCACGGCGAGCTGTCGTCTCCAGAGGTCAAAACCCATATCAAGGATCTGTGTGGCTGGGATAGCTCTTCAAGCGTCTTTTATCACACGCTTCACAAGGCCGTAGATCTCGGGCTCGTCAGCAAGTCTGGCTCGCAGGACTCCATTCTTCTTACTGCGATACTCCCTCCTGAAAATTAGGCGCATTTTCATACTGTTGCGAAAGCAATAATTTGGCTGCGATCTTATTTTTCTGTGAATATCATTGTACTTTCAGGGTATATCTCCTATCATCCCATGCCCTTTGCAAAATGAAAGGTGTGCTTACTCTTTGTGGGTCGATCACCTGTATCCTCAGACGTATCGATTCAACTCATTGTAATATCACAGCTTTATTTATAAAAATAACGTATCAAGCATGGAGTCTACGCGATGACAAAAACAACTCAGAAGCACGCTGTACCCGAGTTTTTCCTGGAAGATGAGGAAGATTTCTCTGAAAAAGAACTTGCCTACTTTCGTGAACGCCTGGAAGAGGAGCGTAGCTCTGTCAAGGAACGTTTGCGTCTTCGTCTTGAAGGAATGACCGATGATGAGCGCCCTGCTGATGAGCTTGACCAAGCTGGACGTCTCTCTGACCAGGCCTTCTTGCTCCGACTCGCAGACAAGGAACGCAAGCTCCTCAACCAGATCGAACATGCTCTCGAAAAACTCAATGCAGGTGACTACGGTTACTGTGAAGGTACCGAGGAACAGATCACACGCAAGCGCCTCGTCTTGCGTCCCTGGACTCGCTACTCCATTGAATACAAGGAAGAGCTTGAGCGCGCCAAGAAACAAGGGCTCTAATCCCCTGTCATAACGCCTCATGGCCCTCTTTTTAGACGCTCGTTGACACGAGAGGAGGACGG
>Ga0207913_1000273_pt1 | contig 13957 bp, 10 predicted proteins | sample DeeseametaMP2913_FD_184168 | JGI IMG/M metagenome (GOLD analysis project Ga0207913, IMG submission 184168) | Marine microbial communities from the Deep Atlantic Ocean - MP2913 (SPAdes) | ecosystem: Environmental > Aquatic > Marine > Oceanic | place: West of Santa Cruz de la Palma, Atlantic Ocean...
GCGTAATAGACTTCTTCGAGTTTTTGGCCGTCTGGAGTGCTCATGAGGTGGCGAAATGCCTTGTCTGTTTCAAGGACGTTCTGGCCAATAGCTGTGGCGAGCTTGCCGAGTGTTTGTCGGCGAAGGAGGTCCATGGCGATGAGACGGTATTTGGCGTGCAGGTAGCCCTGTGCAGCAAAGCAGTCGTTATCTGTTTGGCAGCTCAAGAAGAGGACGCCATGTTGGTCCAGACGAACATCAACAGGTGCGCTCAAACCATCAATATGGAGTTGTGTATCTTCCATGATGTTCATGTCAGCCATATCGGCGGACATATCACCTGGCATGTCAGCATCAGGTGTGTTGATGACGTCCATGTCGGCATCAGGCGTGTTGACGACCGTCATGTCTGCATCGGGAGCAGAGGTCATGTCTGTGGTGGTGTTGTTCTGTGTGTCATTGTTTGATCCACAGTCGCCACAGGCCGAAAGCGTCAGAAGAAGAAGAGCTAAAACGGATGTTTTAAAATAGTTTACACGTTGATTATGTGTCATACAAATACTCCAGCACAAGTTGTCTTATACATTATATTACAGGGTTATAGAGCTGCTGGCAGGCGTTTACCCTGTCTTGCTGTAAAAATCAAAACACAAAATTTGGTGACTGGTGTGAAGTGTTGGTGAGAGGAGTTTAAGAGGTTGTGGCGAAGCTATATTTGCTCTGGCTTGAAGCTCGTGGCATAGTGCAGATGTTCGCGTGTGGATCACTGATTGATTTTGGTGGTGTGTTGTAAGGTTATGATATTTAAGGTGTTTGAGTTGTTTGCTAAACATGTGCTTCTCTTGCTCGTGGGTTGTGTTTTTGTTGTGGGGTGTGCGCCTGAGCGTCCATCGGAGAAGAGTCAGGAGGTCAAGAAGGGGACGACATCGACCGAGGCCGACCAGCGCCCTGTGGCTGTGATTGACGGAGAGGAGATCACGGTTGAGGATTTTGAGCGTCGTCTTGGTGGGATGACGCCTTATGCGAGGGTGCGTTACAACACGGTGGAGAAGCGTCAGGAGTTGCTGGATGCGATGGTGGCGTTTGAGCTTCTTGCGCGTGAGGCAAAGAGCAAGGGATATGACAAGGATCCTGCGGTGTTGCATGCGGTCAAGGACACGATGGTGCGCAGGATGCTCGATGATGAGTTGCGCAAGAAGGTGTCACCTTCGGATATCTCCGAGGCCGATGTGGAGCGAGCGTATCGCGAGCGGCAGAAGGAGTATGCGCACCCTGAGCAGCGTCGAGGAGCGTTGATTTCGGTGGGCACAGAGGATGTACTCAAGACGTTGATGGAGCGGGTAGAGCCACTCAAGGAGAAGCCACTCAAGGAGCGTGTGAACAACTTCAGAGTGTTGGCCAGCCGTTACAATCTGGAGTCTGAGATTGCGGGAAAGGGTGGTGACATTGGTTTTCTGAACAATCCTGCGTCATTGAAGGGAACAGAAGCGCCCAACGTGCATGCCGAGCAGCTGTTTGCACTCAATGAGGTGGGTGATATTTCAGGAGCCTACAAACTTGGTGATACCTGGAACGTGGTGTTGTTGTTGGACAAAAAGAGTGCGACGAAGCGACCGATATCCGAGGCGACATCGGAGCTGCGACAGTACCTTTATAAGAAAAAGCGTCATGAAGCGCGCGAGGAGCTGATCAAGTCGCTCAAGGATTCGGCGACGATCGAAGTGAATGATGGTGTGCTTGAGAGCATCAAGCCACCCGAGGGCTCGATCAGTCTGGATGATCTGAACTTTGGTTCCACGCCTGTGCGTGACCTGAAACGTACGCAGAAATAAGAGCTGTGTTTGAAACGCTCTCCGTTGGCTTGATTTTTTTGCTGCTTTTGGAGATGGTGCACAGCCTGCGCTGATGGCGCAGATATGAGAAATGTTGTTTTGACCCCAGGAAATAGGTCCATGTACTCCTTTAAAAAGCTTTGTGTTGCTCTTGTTGCTAGTATCCTCCTGATTTCGGGCGCTCAGGCCGATGTGGTGGCGATGCCTTTTGATGGTGTGGCTGCGAGGATTAACTCCGACATCATTACCATTTATGATGTGCGTGAGGCGGCAGCTCCATTCCTGTTGCAGCAGGGGATTGATCCTGCATCGCTCAGGTCCAGAGAGCAGCGCGACAAGATTTACAGGCAGGTATTGGACGACTTGATTGAGCGCAAGTTGCTTGTGCAAGAGGCCAAGAAGCTTGGTGTGTCAGTTGGGGATTCCGAGTTAGAGCAATGGCTTGGATACATGCGTCAGCAGCAGCAGTTAACGGAGGAGCAGTTCAGAGCATCTGTGGAACAGTATGGCATGAACTACGATGAGTATCGTGAGATGATGCGCGATAACTTGCTTCGTATGAGGATCACACAGCGAAGCGTGGGCTCAAAGGTGAGCATCACGGATGCAGAGGTTGAGGACGCTTATCGCGCACGTTATGGCGAGCTTTCATCGACCGAAAAATACTTGAAGATCAGTCACATATTAATTCAGCCTGCGACCAACTCCAAGGAAGATCTTCAGGCGGCATACAAGCGTATTCTTGTGGCAAAGCAGCGTCTGGATGCAGGAGAGGACTTTGGCCTGGTGGCAAAAGAAGAGAGTGAAGGGCCAAGCGCAAGCACAAAGGGAGAGCTTGGTGTGTTTCGACGCGGCGAGCTTGATCCAGATTTTGAGAGCTATGCATTTGAGCTGAGCAAGGGTGAGACATCTGGGATTGTGAAGACCAAGTTTGGTTATCATATCATCAAGATTATTGATGAAGAGGAGCGCTCCAACCCTGATGTAGAAGATCAACTCGATCGTATTCGTGGCGAACTACGACAGGTTGCGACAGAGCGTCAGTTTAAGTCCTACATGAAAGGACTCAAGACGCGCGCATTTGTAGAGGTTTTGCTCTGAGCTTACAGGCAAAGTAAAGACGACAAAAGAGGGGGCGAGTTGCTTTGGCAACTCGCCCCCTCTTTTGTCGTCTTTACTTTGCTAATCTTTCCTGGATGGGAGTCATGTGAACTTCAAGATTTTGGTCCATGGTGTTCAGCATCCAGGAGAGCGCCTGAATGGTGCTGACGTAGGGCCATTTTTCGGCGAGCACATGTCGAAAGAGTGTGTTGGTGTTGGCTTGTGTGCGCGAGCCCACGGGGGCGATGAGCGCGACCAGGCGAGGGGATTGATTGAGCTCTGGTGTCCAGAGCGTGATGGGGAGCTCCAAAGCTTGCTTGCAAGCGTCAATGCAATGTGCAGGTGCCATGATCTCGTATTTGGCGAGTGTGTCGCGTAAGGTACGAAGCTCCGCGAGACTCTCGGGCGCGGCATCAAGCAGCAGAGGTTCTGTGGACATTTTGGGGGCGTTTCCAACAGCCACCTGCGCTCGCCAGAACGCCTGTTGTGGTGAGTCACCATATGCGAGGACTTCACCTGTGGATCGCATTTGTGGACTGAGCGTGGGTTGCGCGCCAGGGAAACGTGAGAAGGGTAACACGACCTCTTTACATGCCCAGCCATGTCCTCCCTTTTGAACCTCCTTGGGGAGAGGTTCGCCAAGGAAAACACCTGTTGCAAGGCTAGTGAGACAGACACCTGTGGCCTTCTCAACAAAGGGGATGGTTCGGCTAGCGCGCGGGTTGACCTCGAGCACGTAGATTTCATCATCTTGAATCGCGAACTGAATGTTGATCAATCCCTTGATCTCAAGAGCCTTTGCGATGCGCTCTGTAAGTGACTCAAGTTGTTCGGTAATCTCTTGTGGTAGCGTGGCGGGAGGGAGCAAGCAAGCGGAGTCTCCCGAGTGCACACCAGCAGGTTCGATCTGCTCCATGAGTCCACCAATGAGCACATTGGTGCCATCACTTACTGCGTCCACATCGACTTCAACCGCGCCATCAAGATACGCATCAAGCAGGAGTGGGAGGGCTTCAGGATCGTAGGCATCTCCCGAGGAAGAGAAGAAGCGATCGAGCATAACCTCAAGATCGTTATCATTTCTCAGGATGGCCATTGACTGACCGCCAAGCACGCGAGACGGGCGAGAGAGTACGGGGTAGCCAAGTGACGCAACTTCCTTGCGGACGTGCTCAGGTGTGTGTGCAATGGCTTGTGGTGGTAGCTTGAGATCGTTGTTGATTGCAAATTGTTTGAATCGCTCACGATCTTCGCAGGTGTCGATAACATCCTCTGTGGTGCCAAGGATGGTGACGCCTGCTTCGTTCAGGCCATGTGTCAGTCGTAGAGGAGTTTGTCCACCAAGTTGAACAATGACGCCGAGAGGTTTTTCCTTGTCGATGACGTTCAGGACAGCTTCCAGATCGACAGGTTCAAAGTAGAGTCGATCGCTCATATCGTGGTCTGTAGAGACCGTTTCAGGGTTGCAGTTAAGCATGATGGCTTCGATGCCACGCGCCTTGAGCGCCATCACAGCCTTGACACAGCTTGTATCAAACTCAATGCCCTGACCAATGCGGTTTGGACCACTGCCAAGGATGATCACACAGGGGGTGTCTGTGGGGTCTGCCTCGCAAGCATCCGCATATGTGGAGTAGAGATAAGGTGTGCTCGACTCAAACTCGGCGGCGCAGGTGTCAACACGTCGGTAGACAGGTGTGATCCCTGCGTTTTGGCGTGCAGCACGCGCAGCGCTTTCAGTCGCGTTACAACAGTGTGCGATGGTGCGGTCCGAGAGTCCAAGTCGCTTGAGTTGTCGCCAGTCCAGCGCATCAAGGTCAGTGATATCTGATGGCAGCTCTTCTGTCGCGAGGACGATTTGAGCGATTTGTTCAATGAACCAGGCGTTGATTGATGTGAGCGCGTTGATGTGTTTCACGCTCACGCCAAGACGTAAAGCCTGGGCGACGTACCACAATCTATCGACTTCAAAAGATTGGATTTTTTCAAGGAGTTCTTCTTTTGAAAGTGAGGCGATATGAGGTGGTGCGAGCAGATCAGTCTGACCATTTTCAAGTCCGCGCAATGCTTTGAGCAAGCTTTCTTTGAAGGTTCGTCCGATGCCCATGACTTCACCTACAGATTTCATCTGTGTAGTGAGGGTTGTGGTTGCATCAGGAAACTTTTCGAACGCGAAGCGAGGGATTTTGGTGACAATGTAATCGAGTGTGGGTTCAAAGCACGCGGGAGTTTTGCCTGTGATTGCGTTATCGATCTCATCAAGTCCGTAGCCAATTGCGAGCAGGGCTGCAATCTTGGCGATTGGAAAGCCTGTAGCCTTACTTGCGAGCGCGCTGCTTCGACTCACGCGAGGGTTCATCTCGATGACGATCATGCGATTGGTGAGCGGATCGAGTGCAAACTGAATGTTTGAGCCACCTGTGGCGACACCAACTGCACGAATCGTTGCAAGTGAGGCGTTACGCATGCGTTGATATTCGCGGTCGGTCAGGGTTTGTGCAGGTGCAATGGTGATGGAGTCACCCGTGTGAACACCCATGGGATCAAGGTTTTCAATGGCGCAAACGATGACCGCACGGTCGTATTGATCGCGCATGACCTCCATTTCAAATTCCTTGAGACCAAGGAGCGATTCCTCGATCAGGACTTCAGACACAGGGCTCATATCGAGCGCCCATTCGACCATAGCATCAAACTGTTCGGGGGTTTCTGCGATACCACCGCCAACGCCACCAAGTGTGAATGACGGGCGGAGCACACAGGGAAAACCTGTTTCGAGGCTAATGGCACGTGCTTCTTCAAGACTTTTTGCGTGTCCGCTGATGGCGACATCGAGGCCAATTTCGACCATACGTGCCTTGAAGAGCTCGCGATCTTCTGCGAGTCGGATCGATTCAGCGCTTGCACCAAGGAGCTCAATACCGAGCTTTTCGAGCACGCCTCTGTCATGGAGTTCGAGCGCAAGTGTCAGCGCGGTTTGGCCACCCAGTGTGGGGAGGATCGCGTCGGGTCGCTCGATTTCAAGGATTCGCTCAAGGTCTTCGGGTGTGAGCGGTTCAATGTAGGTGCGATCTGCGATATCCGTGCTTGTCATGATGGTCGCAGGGTTGCTGTTGATCAGGATAATTTCGATGCCTTCTTCACGCAGCGCTTTGCAAGCCTGTGTGCCAGAGTAGTCGAATTCGCAGGCCTGTCCGATCTGGATAGGACCTGCACCGATCACACAGATACGTTTGAGGTCTTGTCGGCGTGGCATGATGGCGTGCTCCTGTGAATGAGGTCGATGAAACGAAGGAAGTGGTGGTGTGCGTCGTGAGGACCAGGGCTAGCTTCGGGGTGGTACTGGACGCTGAAGACGGGCAGTGTGTTGTGCGCGATGCCTTCAAGAGTGTGGTCGTTGAGGTTGACGTGAGTGACCGTAATATCGTCGGGAAGTGACTCTGAAATGACATGGTAGCCATGGTTCTGGCTTGTGATTTCGATACGTCCTGTGGCGCGGTCAAGCACAGGATGGTTGGCTCCTCGGTGACCAAAAGGAAGCTTCTCAACAGATGCGCCCATGGCCAGTGCAAGTATCTGATGACCAAGGCAAATTCCAAACATTGGGACCTTGCCAAGCATCTGTGTGACGGACTGGATTGGGCCTTCAAGTTGGCGAGGATCTCCAGGGCCGTTGGAGAGGAAGACGCCGTCGGGATTCATGCGCAAGACGGCATCTGCGGGGAAGTTTGCGGGGACAACCACCACCTTACATCCAAGCGCTGTGAGCTGCTCCAGAATGGCGCGTTTGATGCCAAAGTCATATGCGACAATGAGCCTGTTTTCACCGCGTACGCTCTGATGTTCAGAGGGTTGAATGGTGTACGGACGAGGCGTGCTTGCAAGCATGGCAAGCGCATGTTGGCGATGTTCGTCCCAGCTTGTGACGCTGTGTGCAAGCTCGGCCGCGACCTCGGGCTCAATCTTCCATGGACCCGTTTGTGGGATGTTCGTGGTAAGCATCGCGGCCTGTGCACCTTGTGAGCGGATGTGTCGCACGAGCGCGCGTGTGTCGATTTGCGCGACGCCCATGATGCCATGATCCTTGAGGTATGCGTCGAGGCTCATCACCGAGTGCGGGTGACTTGGGATGTGTGTTTCTTCAGAGATAATGAGGCCCGCAAGTCGAGGTCGGCTCGACTCGCTGTCGCGGGCCTGAATTCCTGTGTTTCCAATGTGTGGGTGTGTGAGCGTGACGATCTGCCCTGTGTAGGACGGATCGGTCAGGACCTCCTGATACCCTGTCATTGCAGTGTTGAACACGACCTCGCCGAAGACACTTCCTGGCGTGCCAAAGCATACGCCCAGAAAAGTTGTCCCGTCAGCAAGCACGAGCGCGGCGCGCAGCGGCTTGGTCGGCGTGTCTGGCGATTGTGGTGTGGATGATGGGCGGGTCATGGTGACTCCTTTGACGTGAGCGTATCGACAACATTTTGCAGGCGTGATGTTTGCGTCTCGCACCAGGTGATATGCTCGTTGATGCGTTGTTGCATGCGCTTGATTTGTGTAGAAATATCAGGTGCTTGCGATGATGCTTCCGTGGTTGAACCTAGTTTTCCTTCTTCGATTTCCTGTGCAACTTGACGATATGCCTGCCGAAATGGAACGCGCGCTGCGACGAGCTCAAGCGCACGATGTGTGGCATAGAGTTCGGGCGTCATGGATTGCGCACATGCAGGTTCAATGACTTTGAGGCCATCAAAGACATGTCGAATGACATCAACCGAGGCGCTTGTGGATCGCGCGCCGCGCATAAGAGGAGCTTTGAGGAGCTGGTAATCACGATGGTAGCCCGAGGGCAAACTTGTCGGGAGGCTCATGACTTCAAGCAGTGCTGCGCGCACCCCATGGCCTTGCCCACGGATGAGTTCCATCACATCTGGGTTCTTCTTCTGAGGCATGATCGAACTCCCTGTGGTGTAGGCATCATCAAGCTTGAGCCAGCCCCACTCAGGGTTCACATAGAGGACAACATCACTGGCGAATTTGGCCAGCGTCCCCATCGATTGCGCCATGCAGAAGAGTAGTGACGCCTCCATCCTTCCTCGCCCTGCCTGCACCGCAGTCACAGGCTCAATGGGACGATCAAAACCAAGCAAGGACGCGGTGTAATCGCGATCAAGTGACACCAGATCGGTGGGCACGCCATATCCCGCAGCGCTGCCAAGTGCGCATACATTGCACGCTTTCCATGCATCGCGCGCCAGCGTCACGTCATCAAGCAGCAGTGATGCAAAACCGAGCGCCCAGAGCCCTACACTTGAAGGCATCGCGGGTTGAAGATGTGTCATTCCTGGAATGAGTATGTGCTTGTGAACGCTTGCAAATTCGATCGCTCTCTTGGCCACATCAAGTAGGCCAATCGCATGAAGGAGTGCCTGTTCTCGACACCACATCGCGATATCCACAGCAACCTGATCATTCCTTGACCTCGCTGTATGCAAGCGACCAGCGCTCTCGCCAAGTTTTGATGTCAGGATGCGTTCAACCGCAGAGTGAATGTCTTCATCCATCGGTCCAGGTGCAAGCTCTCCAGCCTCAGCAAGCGCGTAGAGTGCGATCAGCTCTTTTTTGAGCGCGAGCATCTCCTGATGTGTAAGAACACCTGCTTTTTCAATGGTTTTGATGTGAGCAAGGCTGCCGAGTACATCGTGTCTGGCGAGCTTGGCATCAAGGGTTTGATCATCCCAGATGGTGAATGTGGCGATTGCTTCGTTGAGCTTACTGCCCTTATCCCAGAGGGTTTTCATGGTGTGGCTCCTTGGTGTGAATTCATAAACTCCTGAATCACACCCTTGTAGAGATTAACAGCGAGGTACACTTCATCGATGGCAACAGATTCGTTTGGCGTGTGTGAGCGTTCGCTTTGCCCAGGACCAATCTTGATGGTGGGTGTGTTCTTGAGATGAACCCAGTCGCTCATGGTCGGCGATCCAAAGAGAGTGCTGCTTGGAGAGGATGCTTCAAGTGCTGCGAGTAACTTGCCTTGTGCGGGGGTTTCCACAGGAAGGAAGCGTTCGGAGTGCACACGAAGCTCTGACTCGGTGATGCCATCGAGTAGCTCAAAAATATCTGCTGGCGTGTATGAGGGCGTGTAACGAATATCGATTGTGTATTCGCACAGATCGGGGATCACGTTGTGGCGATCTCCACCCGAGATGACAGTCACGTTTGCCGAGGATGTGCCAAGATGTGGATGCACACGATCCAATGTAAGTGATTCAATTGCAATAAGATCTCGTGCTGCAATTGTGAGCGCATTTTTACCCAAATGGCTACGCGCAGCGTGAGCTGTCTGGCCATGTGCACTGGCCTTGATAATCATCAACCCACTTTGTGCCACGGCTGCATCAAGCGATGTGGGTTCGCCGACAAGCGCTGCATCAAGCTGTCCAAGCGCGCTGCGGATCTCTTCAAGCCCGCCGCCACCTGTTTCTTCAAGTACGGTCGCGGCAAAGATGAGCTCCCCACAAGGAAGACCTTCCTGAGCAAGCTCCACCACGGAGCGTGCCATGGAGCATACGCTGGCCTTTGCATCGCCTGAACCAAGTCCCACGAGGCGTCCATCAATGATTTGAGGCGTCCACGGGTCCGTGTCCCAGCCTTGCTTGGCAGGGACCGTATCAAGGTGAGAGTTCAACAGGAACGTGGGGCCAGGCGTGGATGATTTGAGGCGGCACACTACATTATCACCCATACGGGTCACGCTCAGGTTGTGATCCGTGAGGTACGTGGTGAGCAGGTTGGCGGCGGCAGTTTCGTTGCCACTGACTGAAGGTGTCGCAACAAGCTGTTCAAGCAGGGTGATGACATCGCTCATAGCTCAACTCCCTCGTGCTTGTGTGGGACAATCAATGTGCCGCAGCCTTCATTGGTAAAGACTTCAAGCAGCAGTGATGAGGGTTGGAATGCGCTGACCATGTGCACCTTGTTGACGCCATTCTTGAGGGCAGCCAGTGCAGCGAGGATCTTGGGTTTCATACCGCCAGAAATTGCTTTACTTTGAATCATTTGCTCAAGGTCATTGCAGTCGCAATAGCTGACAAGTGAGGAGGGGTCACCAAGCTTTTCAAACAGCCCTTGTTGGTCCGTCAGCAGGAAGAGTTTGTCAGCGCCAAGGGCAATGGCGAGGTGTTGTGCGATGGTGTCAGCGTTGACATTGAGGACACCACCTGTGCGTGTCGCGCCAAGTGAACAGATGACAGGGACAAAGTTTGCTTGTGTGAGCGCGGTGATGACCTCGGTGTTGATCTTGGCGATGTCTCCCACATGACCAAAGTCGACCTGAGTGGTTGAGCCATCTTCCTTGACCACATCCACAGGATGGCGGCGTGTAGCCTCAATCAGGCTGCCATCGTTTCCACTAAGTCCCACGGCTTGTGCGCCTGCTTCGCGCAGTGCAGAGACAAGCTCGAGGTTGAGCTTGCCACGGAACATCATCTTGGCCAGATCCAGTGTTTGCTCATCTGTGACCCTACGACCTCCGACGATGTGTTGTGGTACATCGAGTCGGTTGGCAAGCTCATTGAGTTGTGGTCCGCCGCCGTGGACGACGACGACATGAATGCCCACGTTGTGGAGCAGGACGATATCCTGTGAGAGAGAGCGCAGCGCCTCGGGTTTTGTAAAGATGCGACCACCAAGTTTGATGACAAAGATCTTGCCGCGATGCTGTTGAATGTAGGGAAGTGCTTGTTTCAGGTTGTGAACGCGATCCATAATCTGGGGCTCCGTGTGATGAGTTTGTTTGTGTTTTATTTGTGAATTGATTCAGTGTGTTATGTGGGTGTCATCGCCAGCATGAGCGCCATTTGAGCCCAGAGTCGATTGTTTGCCTGATGTTGGACAAGTGATTGAGGTCCATCCAAGACCGAGTCTGTCACGACGACGTTTCGGCGCACGGGGAGGCAGTGCATAAACTGAGCTTGAGCGAGTTTGTGTTCGTCCACGATCCAGTTGTCGTAGCTCATGTTGCGTTCGGAGCCGTGTGCAGCGTTGCCATAATCACAGGGTGCTCCCCATGCCTTGGCGTAAATCACGTCAGCGCCCTGACAGGCTTCATCGATATCCTCGCTCAGTGTGAGTGAGCCGCCTGTGTGCTTTGCGCTCTCCCTGGCCATCTGCATGACTTCGGGATGAAGTGCATATTCCTTGGGGTGTGCGAGCGTGACATCCATGCCAAGTCGTGTCGCCATGAGCAGCGTGGATTGTGGGACCGCGACACCGCACATGCGTGGGTGTTTGGCCCAGGTGAGTGTGAACTTTTTGCCTGCAAGAGGCTGTGCGTTGGCCTCCATATGTTCATGCAAGGTGAGTGCATCAGCCAGCGCCTGACATGGGTGCCACATGGCAGATTCCAGCGAGATTACGGGCACCGAGGAGTGTTCTGCGAGGGCCTTGATGGGGACATCTTTCATCTCTGAATCAAAGTCTTGCATGGCGCTAAAAGCGCGCAAGGCGAGCAGATCGCTGTAGCCCGAGAGCACCCCGGCGGCTTCAATGATGTGTTCTGCGCAGCCCTGATCCATGACCGCGCCTCTGGTGTATTCAATGGCCCATGAGCTTGCACCAGGTTCAAGCACTACCATGTGGCCACCAAGATGTTTCATTCCCACTTCAAACGATGTGCGTGTGCGCAACGATGGGTTCATGAATAATGCGGTGAGAATCTTTCCGTTGAGCGGTGTTAATTCTTTGAAATTAGGTGTGTTTTTGAGTGCTTTTGCAAGTGTCAGGACAGCGTCAAGAAACTCTGGTCCTCCCTCCAGGCCAGAGATGTAGTGAGAGGGAGCGAGGTTTGATGCAGCCAACAGCGCAGATTGGTAAGAGGAGTCAGTCATGGCATCACCTATGGGAGAGAAGGGGCGTGGAGCAGCCCTGTCGTTTCTGGGAGGTCAAACATGAGGTTCATGTTTTGAATCGCCTGTCCTGAAGCGCCTTTGATTGTATTATCAATGGCACACATCACGACGAGTTCGTCGTCACCACAGATTACGCCAATGTCAGCGAAGTTTGAGCCGACGACGTGGTTGATTTCGGGTGATCCTTCACGCACACGTACAAAGGGAGCATTTTCGTAGGAGTCGAGGATGCTCTGTTTCAGCGCTTCGGGGTTGTCGGTGTGCATATGCGCGGTCGCGAAGATGCCGTGTGTCATGGGGGCGCTTGCTGGAATGAACGACAGCTTGGTGGTTTGCCCAAGTTGGTTGAGCAAGGCCAGCACCTCGGGCACATGTTGATGCGAGAGGACTTTGTAGAGTTTGTAATTGGTGTGACGAGAGGGGTGGTGCGTGCCTGCACCAGGTTTTTTCCCCGAGCCTGTAGAACCTGTGGCCGCGAAGATCGTGACATGCTCGGGGAGCACGTTGTGATGGGCCAGAGGTGCGAGGATCAGGTTGAGGGCAGTGGCAAAACAGCCAGGGTTTGCCACTGCTTTGGAGAGTTTCACTGCGTCACGGTTCCACTCAGTGAGCCCATAGACAAAGTTGTCCATGAGTTGTGGCGCGACATGCTCCTGTTTGTAGTGTGTGGCGTAGAGGTCTGCCTGTGCTTCAGGAAGTCTGAAATCACCTGAAAGATCAATGATATGGCAGTCTGGTTCGCCCTGTTCAAACAGGGGGGCGATGATTTGAGCGGAGGCCTTGTGAGGGAGCGCAAAACAGATCGCATCTACTTCGTTAGTAAGCGTGTCGAGGTTTTTGATATCCCCACAAGTAAGGTCGATGATACCTGCAAAGTGAGGCCAAATTTTGGAGAGCTTGATGCCGTTGAGATCGCGGGCAAGCGCGTGGGTGAGCTCAAAGGCAGGGTGGGCTGCGATCAAGCGGCACAGCTCAGCTCCGACATAACCTGTGACCCCGACCACGGCGATCTTCTTTTTTGCAGCGAGTGGTGCTGTCATACCTCTTCCTTTTGATGCTTCAATTTTTGTAGTTCTTTAACGCCTTCAACCACGGCAGCGCCAAACTCTTCTGTGTGGATGATGGCGTTAAATGCTTTGGTGTGGAGTTGTTCACGAATTTGCTGGCATCCGATGTGATTGTCGGTGACTGGACCAGAGAAGATATCAGGGCGTTTTTTAAGCTCATTGGCAAAGAGTGCCATGGCACCAAAGCTCCCCACAGGATCGCTTGCGCAGCACACATGTAGTGTTGGAATTTGTGCAATGATGGGGTCCTTCAGGATTTCCATCACGCCGTAAGCGCCAAGGAGTCCATCGCCCATTTCCACAACGATGACATCAGGGTTAGTGCCCTGGTGACTGAGCGCGTAGAGCAGTTGTTTTGCGCTGTGAGGTGCGGAGTCTGCTGATGTGGATGGGAGGCCCACATCGACGAAAGTCATTGCCTTTGTGGCACCACAGTCAAGCATGGAGAGCACGTCCTTGCGAGCGGCGACGCCTGTGAACTTTGCCGCATCAACACCCATGCCCGATTTTTTGAGCGCACGTACCGCAGCGCTCGCAGCTAACGTCTTTCCTGCGTTCATACAAGTGCCTGAAATGATAACCAAAATGGGCACATCTTTGATGTGTTGCTCTTGAAGCGCGGGGGTGGATGACATCTCCGACATGTTCAGGTTTGCAGGCACACCTTCACGCGAATCAATCACGGGAAATGTGAGGACTGAGCCGAGCACTTCGAGCACCGTGGGAGGGCCAACCATCGGGTTGGATGTTTTGCATATACCCATCACACCACCCAGGTTGAGCATGTGAATGGTGTCGCCAACTTCCAGTGTTTCAGGAATGACGCCGCCATGTCCATGTAATGCGTGGCGCTGACCGAGTGCGCCCACCACCACATCACCCACATGGATCTCAACCTGACGACCGTATATATCTTCAAGATGTCCGTAGCGCTGGCTTCTTTCCAGCACTTTTGCGGCGATGATTTCACCACGTTGTGCCTGGATTTTCTCGCTCAAAAGCGCCTGTGTGGCGATGGAGAGTTGCGCTGTGACGCTACCTCGTTTGTCAATGGTCACGCGCTTCATAATGTCTCCTT
>Ga0207913_1000276_pt1 | contig 13913 bp, 10 predicted proteins | sample DeeseametaMP2913_FD_184168 | JGI IMG/M metagenome (GOLD analysis project Ga0207913, IMG submission 184168) | Marine microbial communities from the Deep Atlantic Ocean - MP2913 (SPAdes) | ecosystem: Environmental > Aquatic > Marine > Oceanic | place: West of Santa Cruz de la Palma, Atlantic Ocean...
AGTGATCTTCACAACTTGGAGCTATTACAAATAAATTGGGAGTGATCCGAACTTCTGAATCAGGTAAAATATAGATTTATGTATGGACCATGACCAAACTACATAGTTTGCATTGCTCATTGTTGTCGGTCTGGAGGAAGGGAAGTGCCTTTGCGGAGTTAATGTGTCGTGGAGTGACCATCTGAGTTTGGCTGCACAGCGGAACATATTTGGAAACACAACAAAGTTTTACAGTACACGAAGAGGATTTCATGTCAAAATCTACAACGATAACAAAATTACAGGCCCTGTTCCGCTCTGGAGAGGTAAGCAACTATTGCTTTTTTGAATTTAAAAGTATTACTTTCTACACCAGCTTTGCTATAAAAGTTTTTTGGCAAATATGCTAAATTTACTAATTATTTTTCACCAAGAAAATAACTGCATGCTGGTGATGTCAAAAGCTCATTTTTAAGGGTACAGAAACGTTTAAATGCTTTGGGAGTGTGGTCCTTTGTGACTTTGTATGGCAAATTAATACTTTGCTCTTCTGTAGAAAAGTTGGCGGCAATCAGCATGGTTTCATCTTCTGTTTTTCTTTCAAAAACAAAACAATCTCCATCCAGTAATATTTTTCGATAACTTCCATTTTGAAGTGCTGGGAATTTTTTGCGTATTTGCAACATTTCTTGAAGAACATGAAAAGTACTTCCTGAGTCTGCTTTTGCTTGATCCAATGACAATTTGTTTACAGCCGGAAGCCAGGGTTTGGTTCCGGAATTAAAACCTTGATTAGTCAATTTTGAATCCCACGGAAACGGAAGCCGACATCCGTCGCGTCCCTTGATATCCGGCCAAAAACGAATACCTTGAGGATCTCGCAACTCATCTTTTGTGATTTCATATTCCTGCATATCAACCTCCTCACCGTAATAAATAATCGGTGTTCCTCGCAAAGACAAAAGCAATAAAAGCATCATTTGTTGAAAACCATCACGCTCTCCAAAACAATCAAATCGGCTGATCATTCGCATACAATCGTGATTGCTCAAAGACCAACAAGGCCAGCCGTCCTCGATTGATTCTTCTGTGACTCGCAGCACATGCTCCAGGTACTCAGCATTCATGTTTTTGTTCAACATCGAAAAAGTATAAGCCAAATGTAATCCCTTGCCGTTTTTAACATAATCCGTTCCCAACTTCAAAGTTGACTCCAAGCCCTCTGCACTCCCAATTTCTCCTATTGAAACAGCGCCATTTTCGTCAAATATTTTTCGCAAAAAGTGGATGAATTCTAAATTTTCGGGACGATCTTTTGAGTATTTTGTGATGTATTGACTGAGCGGATTTGCTTCTTGTCCATCCTCCATGAGTTCAGAGTTTTCTGGTCGTTTTGGATTGTCACGCAACTGCCGGTCATAAGCATAATAATTTGCTGTGTCCAAACGAAATCCATCTGCTCCGCGCTTCATCCAAAAGCGAACCACATCTGCCAAAGCTTCTCGAACTTCCGGATTATACCAATTCAAATCCGGCTGTTCCGGAAGAAAATTGTGTAAGTAATACTGTCCTCGTTGCGGCTCAAAAGTCCATGCTGCTCCACCAAAAACCGCCAACCAATTATTAGGAGGCGATCCGTCAGGTTTTGGATCTGCCCAGACATACCAATCTACTTTGGAATTGGTGCTGTTTTTCCGAGATTCTTGAAACCACTTGTGCTGATCTGAAGAGTGGTTCAAAACTAAATCCAAAACAATTTTGATTCCGCGCCGATGAGATTCTTCTACCAATTGATCGAAATCTTCGAGTGTTCCGTAATCCGAATCAATGTTACAATAATCACTTACATCATAACCAAAATCTGCTTGCGGTGATGGGAAAAATGGAGAAAACCAAATTGCATCAATACCTAAACCTCCGCCTTTGCCGTCGTTGAGGTGATCGAGTTTTTCAATCACTCCTGCTAAATCACCGATTCCATCATTGTTAGAGTCTTTGAAACTGCGAGGATAAATTTGATAGAAAACAGCTGATTCCCACCAGTTTTCAGAAAGTGGACTGGATTTGAGATTTAATGATTTTTGCATAAATTATTATTTTATTTTTTGAAGAGTAAAAAACGTCTCATTATTTCACAGAACCAGTAACCAATCCGCGCACAAAATAACGTTGCAAGGCGAAAAAGACCAGCAAAGGAACCACAATCGAAATGAAGGCACTGCTCGTTAAAATTTCCCAGTTGTCGCCGCGCGAACCGAGCAGTTCACGCAGCTTTGAGGTCAGTACGATTTGGTTATCTTGTTTGCCGAGAAAAACGAGTGCCACTAACAAGTCGTTCCAAACCCACAAAAATTGAAAAATACAAAATGAAGCCAATGCCGGAATCGATAACGGCAAAACGAGGCGTGTAAAAATTTGGAAATGCGATGCACCGTCAATGCGGGCGGATTCGATGATGTCACGCGGAAGACTGCCCATGTAATTCCGGAGCAAATAAATGGCGAGCGGAAGCCCAAAACCGGTATGAGCCAGCCAAATTCCTAAATACGATTTTGCTTCTGTGCCAAAAAATGTACCGATTTTGTTGTACATTGTCAACAACGGAATTAGCGACATTTGCAAAGGTACCACCAACAAACCCACCACACAAACAAAAAGAAATTGTCGTCCGGGAAATTCCATCCATGCAAAAGCATAAGCCGCAAATGCCGCAATCATTATCGGAATAATTGTTGCCGGAATGGTGACGGTGAAGGTGTTGACAAAGGATTGTCCAACATTTTCGGAAGACAAAACTTCACGGTAATTGTCCAACGAAAACGAGGGCGGAACATTGGCGACATAGAAAATCCGTTTACCACGTTTGTGAGTGAAAGGTTTTTGAGAAACCCATTCGTACTTTCCGTCTGCTTGTAAAGTAAAGTGAGAATCGTCTTTTAAAATCATCGTTTCTCCGGATTTGTAGGCGGAAAGGTTCCAGAAGTTGGTATTGAAAGTGAGAATTGTTTTTTCACCGGGTTCCAGAATTGTTCCGGAAATGACATAATTTCCGGATTTTTCAATTTGATCTTCTGCTTTTCCGGTTCTGCCCCAGTCGTTTTGTTCTGAGGTCGTAAGTGCCGTCCACCATCCGGAGTAGGCGAGTTGATCTTTGTCTCGAAATGAACTGACGAGCAAGCCGATGGTTGGCAAAATCCACAGCAAAACCAGCACCAGCAAAGCCAGATGGTTGAACAATCGTCCCAGAGTAAGATGTTGTGGTTTCCGGAATGTCATCTTGCCTCCTCTTCTTTACGGAAGTTACGGATATTCCAAAACATAATCGGAATCACAGCCATCAAAATCATTAAGGCCACAATGCTTCCGCGTCCGGAATCTCCCCCGCCTCGAAACATCCAGTCAAACATCAAATTTGCTAAAACGTCGGTGTTCCATTGACCGTTGGTCATTGCCAAAACAATGTCGAAAACTTTGAGAACAATGATTGTAATGGTAGTCCAAACCACCATAATTGTTCCCATAATTTGCGGAATCATGATTTTGAAAAATAACTGAATTTCTCCGGCTCCGTCGATGCGTGCGGCTTCCAAAGTTGCTTCCGGAATTCCGCGTAACGCCGCACTGAAAATGACCATTGCAAATCCGGTTTGAATCCAAACCAAAATCACCATCAGGAAAAAATTATTCCAAAACGGAAGCGTGATCCAGGCCTGTGGTTCAAAACCAAACATCATCACAAAAGCATTCAAACTGCCGATTTGATCGGTATCCGGTCCACGATAATCATAAACGAATTTCCAAATCACACTTGCACCGACAAATGAAATCGCCATCGGCATAAAAATCAAGGATTTGGCAATCGTTCCCCACCAAAGTTTGTCTGCCAAAACGGCAACCGCCAAACCAAAAGCGACGCTTAAAGTCGGCACAACAATCAGCCACATAAAATTATTGCCGATGGCTTGCAAAAATTCCGGATTTTTCGTCGCCCAAATGTAATTTTTCAGGCCGACAAATTCAAATCCGCCGAAATTGTAAAAGCTCAATCGAAGCGTTTCTAAAACAGGATAAACGAGGTAAATGGAAAGTATCAAAAGGGCAGGAGCCAAAAACAACCACGGTCGAATGGCCGCTCGCTGGCGACTGTTGCGAACTGCGTTTTCTCCGGAATCGGCAAAAACTTGGTCGAGCAAAAAATTACTTCCGACATAATAAAGCGTACACGCACCAACGCCTAAAAATACAGCGAGGAGTGCGTTTAGAAGCTGTTCAAGCATTCCGAAAAATCGGTGGAGATCGGTGATTGAGATTGGGCCGCATTGAAATGTGAATGCGACCCGTTGTGTTGGGACTTTTACTTAATCGAATCCCATGTGGACTGCACATTGTCTGCAACTTTCTTTGCAGATGCGCCACTCACATAATAAACCATTTGACTCCAAAATGCACCGGCACCAATTGCTCCCGGCATCAGGTCGGAACCGTCAAAACGGAAGGTAGTTGCATTTTGCAGAATTTCACCTTGCTTGCGCAATGTGCTGCTGGAATATTTGCTCAGATCCACGCCCTTGTGCGGAGTCAAGAATCCGGCACGAGCCATCCAAATTTCATGGGATTTAGGATGTTGCAGATACTTGATGAATTCGCGGGTGGCTTTGCTGTCTTTAGCCATCGCCAACAATGTTCCGCCGCCTAAAACTGGATTCCCCAATTTTTTTGTGGAGTAAGACGGGAAGTAGAAGAAATCAGCATCTTCGCCAACCTTCACTCTTTTTGGAAAGAAAGCCGGAATGAAACTGGCTTGACGGTGCATGTAGCAACGCGGTGGCACAGTGAACAATCCTTTGGGGCTGTCACGGAAATCGGTCGAACCGACTGCCGCCATTCCGCCGTCAACATACTTGCTGTTTTTGGCAAATTTACCAAAAGTTTCAATCGCCGCAACCACACGCGGATCGTTGAATTTCACATCGTTTGTCACCCATCCGTCATAAACTGATGGCGGTTGTGTGCGCAACATCAGGTCTTCGACCCAGTCCGTTGCCGGCCATCCGGTTGCGTCTCCGGAACCAAGTCCGATACACCACGGAGTTCCGCCGTCTTTAACAATTTGATCGCTCAATGCAAACAATTCTTCCATTGTATTCGGAACAGAATATCCTCCGGCTTCAAAGTTTTCCGGAGAATACCAAACCAAGGATTTGACGTTCACATTAAAGAAAAAGCCGTAAAACTCTTTCTTTCCGCTTTTGCTGGGATAAGTTCCCAAATCAACCCAGGACTGTCCAGCGGCATAATTGCTTTTGACCCAATTTGCGGTACTGCTTCCCAAAGGAACCAAACCGCCGATGGCTGCCATATTTGCCGCAAGTCCCGGCTGAGGAAATGCCGCCAAGTTCGGCGGACTACCCGCCTTGATGTCAATGACGATTTGCTGTTCAAAACTGTCAGAACCTGCATATTCGACTTTGGCCCCTGTGGCCTTCTCGAAATATGCAATGACTGCTTCAAAACTTTCTTCGTCTGCCGTCAACCACGGCCCTGAAATAGTGACCGTTTGCCCACTCAGGCTCGGTCCTTTGTACTCACCTGCCATTGCAGGCACACTAATCAGTGCTGTGGCAACCACTGCCAGCAACGCACCTTTCATGGCATTCATGAAATATTTCATAATCTAACTCCTTTTCTTTAGATTAATAATTCCGGCATGGCAACCAACCAAACCGTTTTTAAACGTTTTAATTTTTTTTCCAAAATGTTTTGGAAAAAATTTAAAACGACAATTGCCGTAAAAGAGTATGATTATATTATTTAAAAGTCAACAAAAAAATACTGTCTCCAACTACTATTTCGAGAGCACTGGCCGGTTATTCAGATGTCAGTTCCAAGACTCGCTGTCGTGTTCAGGATGCAGCAAAAAAACATAACTATCACCCAAACCCGGTTGCACAAAGACTTCAAAAAGGGAAAACAGAGACTATTGGAGTAGCTCTCTCAGCCAGTCAAAATTATTTTAAAGACACTTTTTTTCTTGATTTGCTGGCAGGCATAAGTGTTAGTCTCAGTAAAGTCGGTTACGATTTAAACATTTCAGTCGCTCCAAATTCTGAACACGAAATAGATTCTCTTCGCCGTATGGTTCAGGGAAAGCGGGTTGATGGAATAATTTTGACGCTGACAAAAGCAGTCGATGAACGAATCTCTTATTTGCTTGATCAGAATTTTCCTTTTGTTTTGTATGGAAGAACAGAGGAACCGCGTCCGCATGCTTTTCTGGACATTGATGGAGAGCTTGCATTTCGAGAAGCCTGCACATTTCTGATTGAATTGGGACACAAGAGAATAGCTCTGATAAATGGAGAACCCGAATACATGTTTCCAGCTTTTTGTTCAGAGGGTTACAGAAACGGATTAAAGTCCGGAAACCTTCCTTTCGATCCTGAGCTAGTGAGGGAGTGGCGGCACGGAGATGCACAATTGAGTAGTTTTCAGCAAACAGTAGAGTTGATGCAGCTTTCAGAACCTCCCACAGCAATTGTTTTTCAAACTGAAGCCGCTGCTGGTATTTTACAAGCCTTACTACAACTTCAATTACAAGTAGGAAAGGACATTGCCTTAATTGGTTATGATGATCTGGAAATTGCCAAAACAAATATTCCGCCCTTGACTACTATGCGTCCACCTGCACGTAATGCCGGTGAGCAGTTTGTAGGAATGCTGATGCAAATTATAGACGGACGTGCAGCAGCAGATTTACAGGAAGTTTGAAAAGCAAAAAAGGTGGTGAGGCAATCCACAGGTCGAATTAGCTGTAATGATTCTACTTGACAGCACTCCCATGTTTGTGGAATCCTACACATGAAAAAACTAAATATTTTATAATCACATTTCTTTCCACTTTTTATAATCGCTAAGACAGGAGTTTTCCATGGCAGAAGTAAAAATGCAGTCTATCTATAAGCAATTCGGGAATACCGAAGTTATTCACGGAGTCGATTTGGAGGTTGATAATAATGAGTTTGTTGTTTTAGTCGGACCTTCCGGATGCGGCAAATCAACCCTCCTGCGTTTGATTGCAGGCTTAGAAGACGTGACGAGTGGAGAGATTGAAATTGATGGTGTTCGAGTCGACTATCTACCACCAGCCAAACGCGGAATAGCAATGGTTTTTCAGTCATATGCACTTTACCCTCACATGAATGTTTACCAGAACATGTCATTTGGTTTGAGACTGGCAAAGACCGACAAACAAATTGTTGATCAAAAAGTCCGGGATGCAGCAGAAATCTTACAAATTACCGAATTGCTGGAACGAAAACCGAAAGAACTTTCCGGAGGACAAAGACAAAGAGTTGCTATCGGCAGGGCAATTGTCAGGGATCCAAAAGTTTTTCTTTTCGATGAACCACTCTCTAATCTCGATGCAAAACTTAGAGTGCAGATGCGTATTGAGTTGACAAAGTTGCACCGGGAACTCAATGCAACTATGGTATACGTCACTCATGATCAGGTTGAAGCCATGACTATGGCAGACAAAATTGTTGTACTTAAAGAGGGTTATGTTGAACAGGTTGGTGCTCCATTAGACTTGTATCATAACCCTGCAAACTTGTTTGTTGCAGGGTTTATCGGTTCTCCGGCAATGAATTTTTTGGATGGAAAGATTTCAGGAATTTCTGATCAGACAATTGAGTTTGAACTAAACAATCAGCAAAAAATTCAAATCCCCTGTCAGCCGGGAGAACAGACTGCTGCAGGGAGTTCAGCCAAAGCCGGTGTTCGACCAGAACACCTTGAATTAACCGGAGACAGTGATGCAATTTTACAGGGAGAAGTTTTTGCGGTGGAGCGTCTTGGCGGAGAGACCTACCTTTATGTCAACACTGAAAAAAATGAAGAACTAACAGTGCACGCTGCCGGCGACAAAGTGGTCAGTGTGGGTGATTTGGTATCAATTGGGTTTTCTTCTAAAAACTGTCATCTGTTCAACGGACAAGGACAGGTTTTTGAAAAATTAGCAGCTTGATTTTTCTGCTACTGTGGAACAAATTCTGCTTCTGCAGTGACAGCAAGTTGTAACTGATGATCAAGCACACGCAGTTTTGCAGCATCGTTACCACTTAGGTCGCCGGTTAGATTAAAATGATGTAAATCGAAAACCGGCCGTTTTGCCCTGAAGCGGAATTTTTTTAGTTTACGCCCTGATTTGCGGGAAACAAATAACGAAAGCCACGTTGCCAATAATGGACCATGGACTACAAGCCCTGGATACCCCTCAACTTCAGTAGCATAGGCCCAATCATAGTGGATGCGGTGACAGTTGAAAGTCAAGGCAGAGTAGCGGAACAGTTGTAATGGATTCGTGCTCATCTCTTCCATCCACTCCCCAGACTCTTCCGGATCATTAAGTTCTCGAATCTTCGGGTCTGAATCTGTAAAAACAATATTCCGGTTTTCTGTGGCACAGAGAGTTTCCCGAACATGGAACTCTCGAAGGATATTAATAAAGACCAACTCACCACTGCTGCCGTTTTTTCGAGTGATATCTGTGATGTTCCAAGTTGTTTTCACTTCATCTCCAACTCGCAGCGCCCTATGAAACTCGTATTCAGCTCCGGCAAACATCCGGCGTTTTAACGGAATGGGCGGCATGAATGAACCTCGCTTCGGATGTCCATCTTCTCCAAGCTGATTTGGCGGAACAGAAGGTTCACCTAAGGTCAGCAAAAACAACGGAAAGACAGCTTCTCCGGAAGATGGAGGATTGCCGTTTTGAGTTAATGTGTGGTGGAGACGTTTGGCGTTTACCTCCGAAATCTGTTCATGGAAAACCTCCGTTTTGCCTAACCATTCGTTGTATTCGGAATTCATTTACCTTTCTCAAAATTGTTAATTTTCAGAAAATTCTGCACGAATTGCCGCACCGTGCTGATTTAGACTGGGGACTTCTTTGAGTGAATCTTGCGGTGCATCGTTAAAAATAGCCGGAGGTGCCGGAACATTAATTTTTCCTTCCGGATTGGAAATGACGGCGCGCCTCAGAATCGGATGACTGGAAAGCCCCTGCACATCGTTGAGTGTACTGTAAGCAATCTCCGATTTTTTTAGTTTGGCAGAAGCCTCAGTATGAGACAATTTTCCAAGAGCAGTTTCAACATAACCGTCTACTACGGAACGGTTTGCTAAGCGAGAAGAATTGTCCGGATACTGTTCCGCAAAATCTGCATCAACAAGAATTTCTACACAAAAACGTTGCCATTCCCGTTCGTTTTGAATGGACAGCAAAATCGTTTTTCCGTCTGCTGTTTTGAAGGCTCCATAAGGACAAATCGAGGGGTGGGAAAGCCCGACTCTTTCCGGAGCTTTTCCGCCATAGTCTTGCCACAATAACGGAACGGCCATCCAGTCAGCCAGAGCATCGAAGAGCGAAACCTCGATGTGCTGCCCATTTTCGTTTATGCCTCTCGCAATCAGTGCTTCCAGAATTGCTGACCAGGCATACATTCCTGTTGCAATATCAGCCACTGAAATGCCGACACGCCCCGGTGCATCTGCTGATCCTGTGATTGAAGCAAGCCCAGTTTCCGCCTGAATCAGCAAATCATAAGCCTTCATTTTAGCCCACTCTCCCTGACTCCCGTAACCGCTGATGGAGCAGGTGATTAGTTTTTTGTTTGTCTCACGCAACTTGTTAAAATCAAGTCCCAGTCTTTTCAAAGAACCCGGCTTAAAGTTTTCAATCAATACATCTGCTTTTTGAAGAATGGAACACAAAAGTTGAATTTCTTCCGGACGTTTCAAATCCATTGAAATCGACTCTTTTCCTCGATTGAGCCAGACAAAATAGGCAGACTGTCCGTTGACAACATGGTCATAATTACGGGCAAAATCTCCTTCCGGACGTTCAATTTTAAGCACTCTCGCACCGGCATCAGCCAATCTCGAAGACACAAACGGAGCGGCAACCGCCTGCTCCAAACTGACGACCAACAATCCGTCCAGCGCGCCCATCAGTATGACCTCGGCAGACCCAGCACATGCTCGGCAATGTAGGAAAGAATGAGATTGGTAGAAATTGGCGCAATTTGATACAGTCTGGTTTCTCTGAACTTGCGCTCAACATCATATTCTTCGGCAAATCCATAACCACCGTGAGTTTGCAAACAGGCTTCCGCAGATTTCCAACTTGCATCAGAAGCCAGTAATTTTGCCATATTTGCTTCTGCTCCGGGGGGTTTTCCGTCTTCATACAAAAGTGTTGCTTTTTCAGTCATCAATGCCGCGGCCTCAGTTGCCGCATAGGCTTGAGCGAGAGGAAACTGAATGCCCTGATTTTTGCCGATGGGACGATCAAAAACGATGCGCTCGTTGGCATAAGCAGTTGCTTTTTCAATAAACCAGCGCGAATCACCGATGCACTCTGACGCAATGAGAATCCGTTCTGCATTCATGCCGTCAATGATGTAGCGGAAACCCTTTCCTTCTTCGCCAATCAAATTTTCTTGCGGAACTCGCAAATTGTCAAAAAAGACTTCTGTTGTCGCATGGTTGATCATTGTCCGGATGGGCCGAATCGTTAAACCGTTTCCATTGGCATTGCGCATATCCACAATAAAAACCGACAAGCCGTCAGTGCGTTTTTCCACTTTGTCACGATGAGTAGTCCGGGCCAGCAACAACATTAAATCCGAATGTTCTGCCCGCGAAGTCCAAACTTTTTGCCCGTTGATGATATATGAATCACCATTTTTGCGGGCCGTCGTTTTCAAAGCCAGTGTGTCCGATCCGCTGCTTGGTTCTGTGACTCCAAAAGCCTGCAAGCGCAAACTGCCGTCAGCAATTCCGGGAAGGTATCGCTTTGTCTGTTCGTCAGAACCGTGCCGCAACAGTGTTCCCATGATGTACATTTGCGCATGACATGCCGCACCGTTTCCTCCGGAATGATGGACTTCCTCCAAAATCACAGCGGCGGCTCTGAGCGATAAACCGCTTCCGCCAAATTCCTCCGGAATCAAACAGCTAAGATAACCGTGATCGGACAAGGCTTTCACAAATTCTGTCGGATATGTCCGGGTTCGGTCTTTTTCCCTCCAATACTGATTTGGAAACTTGAGACACAGGGCTTTGATGCCGTCCCTGATTGGCTTGATTTCCTGATCTTCGTCAAACATGAATTATTTTTGAAAGAACTTATTAGTATTACATTTTGTACAATCCCTATTGCATGATAAAAGGATCGGCGATGGGATCGGGTGAGGTGTTCAGCCAGACTGTTTTGGGACGAGTATAATCGTAAATTGCATCCAGTCCGGACTCGCGTCCGTAACCGCTGTCTTTAAAACCACCAAAGGGAGCCAATGGTGAAACCATGCGATAAGTGTTGACCCAGACAATTCCGGCACGCAATGCTTTTGTCACTCTCAATGCTCTCCCAATATTTGTCGTGAACACTCCGGAAGCCAATCCGTAGCGGGTATCGTTTGCTAATTTAATGGCTTCTGCTTCGTCGCGAAAACTCAACACACTAACCACCGGTCCAAACATTTCGCGTTGAACAATTTCTAAATTCTGATTAGGACAATCGACAATGGTGGGTTCGCAATACCAACCCTTTTCGAGATGAGCAGGTTTTCCTCCGCCATAAATCAAAGTGGCACCATTGGCCGTTGCATCAACTACCGTGCTTTTGATGTTATTGAGTTGCGCAAGTGTTGCCAGGGGTCCCATTTGACTTGTTTCCTCCAAAGGATCACCAATGCGAATTTCTTTTGCTCTCCTGGCAACTTGATCCAGAATTTTTTCATGGATACTTTCATGTAGTAAAAGTCGCGAACCAGCCACACAACTCTGACCACTTGCACTGAAAATACTGAGTAAAACTCCATTAGTCGCACTTTCCAAATCAGCATCTTCAAAAACAATCATCGGCGATTTTCCGCCCAACTCCAAAGAAACCTGAGCCAAATTATCCGCAGAGTTCCGGACGACATCTCGCGCTGTTTCCGGACCTCCGGTAAAGCTGACTCTAGCAACAAGTGGATGGGATGTCAAAGCCTTGGCGCAAGGGTCACCATATCCGGTGACGATATTCATCACTCCCGGAGGGAAACCGGCTTCTTCAAAAACTTTGGCAAATTCCAGCATCGGCGCAGATGCATGTTCAGAGGCTTTCAGTACCACCGTATTTCCGGCCGCCAACGCTGGGCCGATTTTGACAGCAACTAAAAACAGTTGCGAGTTCCAAGGCACGACTGCCGCCACTACTCCAAGTGGCTCGCGAATCGTCATTGTCCACATGTTTGGCTTGTCAATGGGCAAGGTGTCGCCATGAACCTTGTCCGCAAGTCCCGCATAATATTGAAAAAAATCTGAGATATAACGCGCTTGCCACTGTGTTTCCTTCAATAATTTTCCGGTATCTGTAGTCTCTGCCCGTCCCAACGATTCTGAATGTTCCGCCAGTACTTCCGCAAGGCGCCGCAATAATTTGCCTCGTTCTGTAGCCGTCATGTTGGCCCATGGCCCCTCAGTAAAAGCACGGTGCGCGGCTTTAACCGCACGATCCACATCATTGGCTCCAGCCTCCGGAATGATCGCCCAAGGTTCTTCTGTGGCAGGATTAAAACTCTCAAAGGTTTTCTCACTTTCAGAATTGACCCATTGTCCATCAATGTACATTTGGTATTTTTTAATATCTGCCATCTTGTTTCTCCTTTTGTGGGTTACTTAATTTTCAGGTTTGTAGGCCGTGCATTCTATTTCAACCTTGATGTTGATCAAAAAGTCGCAAACCAAGGCGGAACGAGCGGGCGGCCCTTCGCAGAAGTATTCTCCGTAAACTGAATTAAATCCTGGAAAATCGTCACGATTCTTGAGCCAAACCATAGATTTGACAACATCGTTTAGAGAGCATCCGGCATCTTTGAGCGTCTCGCGAATCAATTCGATACAGACTCGCGTCTGTTCCTCAATAGTGCCTTCGGTCATGGGCGCACCGTCTTTCATTGGCACTTGACCGGTCAGGAAAATAAAATCACCTGCGCGCACTGCTTTCGATAATGTTAATTGACGACCATTGATGATCAGTGGCCCGCCAATGATTTCTTTGCCGGTTTTCATTTTGGATCTTTCTTCTTGAACTCGTTTGTTCATTTCAACACCTCCTGAAAAAATGATACAAGTTGAGAGTTGACTGCTTGAGAATTTTCGGCCAATCCCATGTGTCTCAATTCGGGAAGTATTACAGCACGAGCATCCGGAATCAATGCTGCCATGCGTTGCGTCATTTCCGGAGAATTACCATGATCGTCTTCTCCTGTCATAACCAAAGTTGGGCAACGGATGGCACTGATGGAATCTGTCAGTGGTTCATCACATTCTGCTAAAAGACGATAGATTTCCGGATAAATCTCTTTGTCATTTGCCATGATCCAGCAACGTATTTTTTCCAGAATTTCAGGATTTTTTGCTGAAAAATCAGCACTAAACCAGCGTTCCAATGCGTCTTCCACAGTTGATGCAGGGCCATGTTCTCCGGCTTGTTGAACTCGTGCTAATACCGCCTTTCTTTCTGATTTTGTGCGACCATGTGCTGTATTGAGCATCACTAAAGCATTTACTTTTTCAGGATGATTCAGAGCAAAGTCCTGGACTATCAAACCTCCAAGCGAAAAACCAACTAAGGCACAACTCTCTAAATTCAGTCCATCCATCAACGCTAACAATTGCCCGGAGAATTGACTCAACTGACAAGGAATCTCCGGATTCACACTTTCGCCGTGTCCCAGCAAATCGAAACAAATCACAGAGAAATGAGGCGTAAGACTGTCCATTTGCCACTGCCACATTTGACGGTTCATTCCCAGGCCATGCACCAAAATCACAGGCGAACCGGTCCCTTCTTTGCTCCAGCAAGTACCTTGAAATGAACCGTA
>Ga0207913_1000278_pt1 | contig 13850 bp, 10 predicted proteins | sample DeeseametaMP2913_FD_184168 | JGI IMG/M metagenome (GOLD analysis project Ga0207913, IMG submission 184168) | Marine microbial communities from the Deep Atlantic Ocean - MP2913 (SPAdes) | ecosystem: Environmental > Aquatic > Marine > Oceanic | place: West of Santa Cruz de la Palma, Atlantic Ocean...
TTGAACTTCCCAAGCACATCCTGCGCCTGACAGGAGACCTCGTACTGGCGGCCAAGCTCCTGATACTGAAGTTGCAGATGATCGGCCTGCTGTCTATCTGTTGCGGATTGAATCGCCTGCTGCATCTTGTGCATACGAACCTCAAGCTGCTCGGGACTATGCCTCATGGCATATTCATAGACCTCGGAGTAACGCGCACAAGAACCAAGAATCTGAATCATCAAATCATCAAGGTTGGCCTTCACCGTGCTTAACACAGGACGTACAGCGATAGGCGCAGCAGAGAGCTTGCGCCAGATGGCGTAGTACTCCATCAAGGACACGGTCAAAATCTCTCTGACCGAATCATCTTCAAGCTTTGCAAGCGTTTGTGAAGCCTGTGTGATCATCGTCGCATCAAATCCCGTCAACGCGTTTAACACATGCGCTACATCAAGCTCATAACGCACGCGAAACTGACTGCTCTGACCATACAACACCACGGCAAGCGTCAGAATACCTCCCGCAAGCGCATAGACAGGGTTGATAAAGAGCGCGGCGATCACCCACACCACTATGGAGACAACCCAGACAGAGATCGCCCACGGGTTACGTAGAATGGACTCAGCAACCTCGCGAGCCATCGGCACATCAGGTCGTGAGGCGGGCGTGGTGTAGGCACGAATACCAAGCTCGTAGAGTCGCGTCACAAACACCGAGGCATGCTCATCACGCCCATAGAAATAAAACACGGCAGGCGGTTGTGAGAGCGCATGTCGCAGCTCCTTGGCGCTCAAGTGCTCATTGGCTTGCTCCAGAATCACGGTCAACTCATCCAGCACACGCGGCTCGTCGATCCTGTCCACCACAAGCAAATGCCATTGCATCGCAGCAAGAAATCGAGGAGACGCACCACAATGCACGCAAAAGGTCAGGTCCGCTGGAATTTGCGCAGAGCAATGATCGCAGCGAAGACTTTGTGTGAATGCCACCTGAAAACTTGGCCTCGCTTCAAGCCGATTTCGCTGCGCCAGACGCCCCACATCCTCAAGTTCAAGCTCCTCATCATCGTGACCTTCATCATAGCTATCAAGTGTGCCTCGATCCTTGGCCTCAAGAAAGTGCCACCACGCATCTTTTCCCTGAAGAAGCGGTGCAAAACCAGGCTCGGACGACTTTCCCTGATTTTTTTGGTCATCAGACACAGGAACCTCTCTCTTCAATCTCATTAAAGTTGTGATAATTCACTTCAAGCACACCATCATCCTCGCGCACATGAAGCATATCTTTAAAGCGAGCATCGTAACAGATCTCATCGATCGTATACGAGTAGCGTGCATGCACGGTTTGACCAAATGTACCATCCACACCACTGATTAACACGACGATCTCGGCCTGAGAATCATACCAATCCTGTTTGCTCAATCCATATAAGGGGCTGCATTCATCAAGAATATGCATCGCCGTCCAGGTCAGCACAAACATCGCTGTGCGTTTACGTGTCATCTCCAGATCATAGAATCGACGAAACTCAGCACCTTCTGAAGATGTCTCAAAGCGCGCAAAGGACACATCGATCTGGGCATCCACAATCTGATTGCCTCGCATATTCGCAAGACGAAACATCAGCGTACGCTGACCATTAAACTCGTGGACCACTGCTACATTGGAGAACTCCACACGCGCCGTCGGACGAGAAAACTTGGAGAAAAGCAAACCTGTGCTCATGGCGGTCACAAGCATTCCGATGAAAGCTTCCAGCGTGACGAGCGCGTTGGCATATGTGGACTGAGGAGCCATCGCACCATAACCGATCGTCGAGAGCGTCTGCACACTGAAGAAAAAACACTCCACGAAACTCCACCCTTTTTCACCACCAATATAATAACCTTCCACCCAGTAGAGAGAGGCAAATATCAGGTTGATGCCAAGATAAATCACCACAAGCCATGTAATAAAGTATCTCCACTTCAAGTTAATTAACGCATGGTAAGCATCGCTCCAGATCGCGCGACGCATACCGACGCGATCCACATTTAAAACCCCGTCTTTATTTACAAATCTATAATTTTGACCCATTCAAAAAAACTCCTCATCAGGTCATTCACAACGTAGACTTTTCACACAGAGATTTCATCTCAATCCAGTTTTTGTTTGACTCATACCTTGATGGTCATCTAAACGAATGAGCCGTCGTTCATTGGTTTGAATGATTCAAACCTAAATAGTGAACAAGTCTGGAGAAAGAGAACTATGTCAAACACATCACCTATAAACCACTCGGGTCGACTCGCTGTCTTGATGCCAGGACTTGGTGCAGTCGCAACAACATTCATCGCAGGCGCCTCCCTGGCAAGACGCGGCCTCACAGCACCAACTGGATCATTGACCCAGCTTGGAGACATCAACCAGGATGGACAACATACACCCATCCTTGATCTTGTCGACCTCGCTCCTCTTGATGACCTCGTCTTTGGCGGATGGGACATCTATGAGGATACAGCATGGGATGCTGCTTTGCGCGCTGATGTGCTCAAAGCCAAGGATCTTGAAGCAGCTCGCGAAGATCTTCAAGCTGTCAAACCCATGAAGGCTGTCTTTGATCAGCGCTACGTGCGTAACCTCTCAGGAACACACGTCAAGAGCGCTCCCACAAAGATGGACCTCGCGCTTGCACTCATCGATGATATCGAGACATTCAAACAGACACATGGCTGCGATCGCGCCGTGGGTGTGTGGTGTGGCTCAACCGAGGTCTTCGTGCAGCCCAGCGCTGTGCACATGGATCTTGAGTCTTTTGAGCAAGGTCTCAGAGACAACAATGATGCCATCAGCCCATCAATGATCTATGCCTATGCATTCATCAAGTCAGGCACTCCTCTTGCCAACGGAGCACCTAACCTTGGTCTTGATATCCCCGCCCTTCAGAAGCTCGCCCTTGATACAGGCGTGCCCATTGCTGGTAAGGACTTCAAGACAGGTCAAACCCTGATGAAGACCATCCTCGCGCCTGGCTTTGCCACACGCATGATCGGTCTTAACGGTTGGTACTCCACCAACATTCTTGGAAACACCGATGGCGCTGTGCTCGATGATCCTGGTTCATTCAAGACCAAGGAAGTCAGCAAGCTCTCCGTGCTTGATTCCATCCTCGACAAGGAACGCTACCCTGATCTCTACGAGAACATTGCTCACAAAGTGCGCATTGATTACTACCCCCCTCGTGGCGATAACAAGGAAGGCTGGGACAACATCGATATCTTTGGCTGGATGGGCTACCCCATGCAGATCAAGGTCAACTTCCTGTGCCGCGACTCCATCCTCGCTGCACCTCTGGTCCTCGACCTCGCCCTGTTACTTGACCTCGCTGCGCGCCACAACCGCGGCGGCGTTCAAGAGTGGCTCTCGTTCTACTTCAAGAGCCCTCAAACACAAGATGGCGGCCTCCCTGTCCACGACCTGTTTGTGCAACGCACACACCTAGACAACGCACTACTTGAGATGAAGAAATAATCTTTATCTCCTTTGGTGAGCAAGAAAAAGCGAGTGAGGAATCGTAATACGATTCCTCACTCGCTTTTTCTTGCTCACCAAAATCTGGACCTTCCACACACCAAAAACTTGTTGATACTCACCAGATTTGTTGCGATTATGAGCCGTCCTACACCGCACCCTCCACACGAAGTCATTGTCATGAAATCAGCTCTCCACGCGCTCCTCTTGATCTGTATCCCCTGCGTCCTCTTCGGATGCGGCAATCAGGAAAACTCCACTCCCTCTCCAGTCCCCACCACAGGTATGGACGAGGACATGACAGACACCGTCGAAACGGGACTGACCTACCATTCTGATGTGCGCCCAATCTTTGAGCAACGCTGTGGCTCCTGTCACATCGCCCAAACACGTGGCGACTTCTCCATGGAGTACAAGGCCGCAAGCTGGCGACAAATCGCTCCTGCATGGACAGATCAAGCCATTGAAAAGATCAATGAAGACACCCCTCACTGGTGGAACCACGACGCAGAGTGTGGCCAACCTTCCACAGACTACCTCGTCACACAGGAAGAAAAAGACACCCTTCAACAATGGGTTACTGATGGCAAAAAGGAGGGCAACGCCGAAGACTACACCGCGCCCGACACATCGCTCTTCACCCCACCATCACAAGCATCAACAACCAGTCTGAGCATTCCTGAGTACACCCTCGATCAGGAAGAAGGCACTGACATCCGCTGCTTCCTCCTTGAGCCCTCTTTTGCATCTGAGCAATACCTTTCGGCGCTACGCATCAACCCCCACACACATGATGTGATCGATCATATCAGCGTCGCATACATTCCGCCCCAGGAAGGTGGCGAGTTGCTCCGAGTGGAACGCGATGACAGAGCACCTGGTTTTGATTGTTATGGCCAGCTAGGAACATCCAAACAATCCAAGGTCATCTACTCCTGGACCCCAGGTATGCCCACAGGATTAACCTACCCCGAGGATCATGCCTACGTCCTGCAAGAAGAGTCCTACCTTGTGATGATGATTCACTACAACATGGACCGCATCAATTCAGACGACGAAGCACCAAGTCCTGATCAAAGCTCGATCGATTTATGGCTGATGCCTGAAGGGCAAACTCCCACGCAAGAAATTCAAGTCCTCCCCTACGCCCAGGTCAAATTCAACATTGAACCCAATCAGGATAATGTCATCGTTGAAACCGAGCATGTCGCGCCTGTGGACATGAAAATCCTTGGATTTACCCCTCACATGCTCCACTTCGGCAGCGGTTTTGAACTTGAGACCACCACTCTTGATGCGAACAGCTCCCCCAACACCTCTTGCATCGGCAAGTTCAACACATGGCACTATGGCCAGAGCAAATACACGCTCATGCTTGAACCCGAGGCGCGCCCTTCTCTCAAACAGGGTGACCTCTTTACGCAACGCTGCATCTACGATAACAGCCAGAAAAATCAACCCGTTATCAACAGAATCCAACAAACTCCTCAAGTTGTCTCATGGGGAACCACGGTCAAAGATGAAATGTGTATCAACCACATCATCGCCTCCACCCCCTTTAATGCAGACACACGCTTCAAGGAGTGCTCTGTCACCTCAGACTGCATCGTGCAATGCCCACGTAATGATATTTACTGTTTTGCAGAGTGCGCCATCAAATCAAACACGGAGTGCACCGAATGCGCGTTCACCCAAATGATTAACTGTGGGGGTGCTTCCTGTGAAGAGACAGGTCTTGAAGTCGCTCAATGCCTTCAGGTGTGTGACTTGAACAGTGGCTATGGCTTGAACTGCATTGAACAAAACTGTGCTATCGAATGGCAGAATTTCTCCAACTGCGGCATCGAAACCTTCGTCAATGGCACATGCAAACTCAACAACTGTCGATAAGAACACCACTGAGGTTCAGGCTCACTCTCTTTTGAGCTTGAACCTCAACTCAGCCCCCTGCCTCTCTACACCGTCAATCGCCTGTCGTGGACTGAATTTGATCTTCTCATAAGGTGCCTTGATACAGCTAAAGAGCTCACCATCATTGACACGCTTTCCCGAGACCTGGCTGGTGCTCACTGCCTGCACATCTCCTGATGCAGCGATATCCATAAAGACGCGAATGACGATCTCCTCTCCCACCAAAGCTGCATACTTCTCGCCTGCCTCACCAAGACGCCTGGAAAAACATGCCTCAGCTTTTTTGGACGCCTTGTTGATCCTTAACCGCATACTTGATGGCGTTCTCACGCCCAACAGCGCACGTGAAGAGTCCTCCTTGGTTGCATTGCTCCTCGATGTTGACCTGGATTGAGACGCCTTTTGTTTTTGTTCCTGAGCCTCCTCCAACGCTTCCTGTGCTCTGGGCATGGCGATCGAATAAAGGACCAGATGCGCTGACTCAAGCGCCGAGGCTACCAGCGCCTGTTTCTGTTTCCTGTCATTCTCTTCCTGAAGCGCCTTGAGTTGTTCCTCGCGCTCCTGAGCCTCTTGCTGCGCTTTTTTGGCCGCAAGAAGACGTGCTTTCTCTTGGGCCTGGGCATCCTCGTTGGAGGTTGAAGGTTTTGGTGCAGGCTCCTTGACCACAACCATGGCAATACCCACCGCAATCACAGCAAGCACAGCAACAATCAACGCGACAGGAGGTGACTTCTGTGTGGGAGGTTCTTCTGACTCGACAACATCTTCCACAGCAAGAGCATCTTCCACTGCGATGGTATCTTCCATTGCCATGGCATCCTCTACCGCGATGGTATCTGCCTCAACAATGGGGAGTTGTTCAACTGTAGGAATGCACTCCTCGACAGGAGGTATTTGAACAATCTCTGCCTCGGAATCATCCAAGAGAAGTTCCTGATACATCATCTCCAGATCGTCCTGAGTTTCTGCACCAAGACGGGCTGTCTCGACACGGCTCAGATCATCAAGATCCTTTGGCCTCCAACTTGGCTGTAAAATCGTTGGGTCATCAAGACTTGCCAAAATCTGCTCAAGCTCATCCTTGACGTCCAGCGCGGTGGCATGGCGCTTCTTCCTCGACTTACTCAACAATCGATAAACAAGCCCTTCCAACCGTTGAAGGGAATCATCCTTGATAATGGGCACAAGCTCAGGGACAGGATCGCTCACATGGCGGAACAGCACCTGAAGCATGGAGTCTGCACGAAAGGGAGTGTGCCCCGAAATCAACTCGTACAAGATGCACCCCAACGCATAGAGATCGCTGCGATGATCGATGTTTGACTTCCCTTTGCACTGTTCAGGACTCATGTACTCTGGCGTACCAAATACCTGACCTGTCTGAGTCATCGCCTGGGAGTTCATATGCTTGGCAATACCAAAGTCGAGCAATTTGATGAACACATCATCGCCAGGCATATACACCATGAAGATATTATCAGGCTTCAGGTCACGGTGCACAATCCCCGCCTCGTGCGCAGCAGAGAGCGCAGCACAAAGCTGAATACCAATCTTTAACACCTGACTGATCGTAAGACGTTCCAGACGCACACGTTCAGCGAGCGTCTCACCATCGAGATACTCCATCACGATGTAAAGAACACCTTCGGGAGTCTGTCCAAAGTCATAGATAGAGACAAGGTGTGGATGATTAACCTGTGACGCGACATTGGCCTCACGCAGAAAGCGCTCAAGAAACTCCTGACCACTCTCAGTGCCACGATTCATTGTCTTGATCGCGACACGACGTTCAATATTGAGCTGTTGTGCAACATACACCACCCCCATACCACCAGCGCCAAGCTTATCCTGGATCAACCACCGATCATCAAGGGTTGTGCCAGTCAGAGCATCCACCTGATCCATGATCAGTTGCTTGAGTGGTGTGTTGTCATGCTCACAGACAGAATGCCCATCACCATACTGGGTTAAACATTTGGGACAGATAAGGATTACCCCATCTGGTCTTGCTGTATCCTCGAACTCACTCATGATGCTGTCGGGTATCTCGGGCTGTGGCAAATAAACGCGAATATGGGCATGCAGTTGACGCACCGCTGTGATGCTCAACATTCTACCATGCAGGTCATACACCTGCACAATGTATTACATACACCTCATTACACCATTTTTAGGAGTTATTTTATGCGACAAAAGACTGATAAGTTATACTCTGTCATTGAAAGCTTTTCCAATGCAATGCTGATTACACAATCCTCCGATGGCCTGCATTCACGACCCATGGCTGTCGCAAAGGTCGAACCGACCTCAAATACAATATGGTTTGCCACCGAGATGGATTCGGGAAAAATCGACGAGATCCTGAGCAATCCCGAAGTCAACGTCTCATTCCAAGGAAAACTTGGCTTTGCGTCCCTCACTGGCGAGGCAAAAATCACACAGGATCAAGACAAAGTGGATGACCTCTGGTCTCCTGCGTGGAAGGTCTGGTTTCCCAAAGGAAAAGACGAATCATCGATCACACTGATCGAAGTTCACGCGTCTCAAGGCGAGTTCTGGGATGCATCGGGTAAAGAAGGAATATCCATGCTTGTTGATGCAGCAAAGGCCATCATGAATGATGAAAAGCCTGAAACAAGCAAGAGCCGAAATGCAAAGGTAAACCTGGACTAACCACACTATTCAAAAGCATTATATGAATACAAAGAGCGCTGAATTTTTGAAAAATTCAGCGCTCTTTGTATTCATATAACCCAAAGCAGTGAGGTGCTGGGGCGAGTCTATTCAGTTCTGAATGGACTCGCCCCAGCACCTCACTGCTTTGGTAAAAGCTTCGGGCTTTTCAAGATGTGCTGTATGGCCTGCACCTTCAATCTCAACACACGTCACCACACGACATGCCCTGGCAAGACGCTGGCCCACACGTACATATTTCTCATCCAGAGCCCCTGCAACATATAGCACTGGAACCTCTGTAAACTGGCTCACTTCATCCCAGATAGAAGGCATTGTTCCTGAACCAAATCCTCTTAAACTTAACGCCAGGCCACGACCATCATTCGTCAACCGCCGTGCTCTTAATTCGCTAAGAAATGGTTCGGGAATGTTTGACTGTGAACGCAAAAGAGGAATGTCTTGCCAGTACGCAAGAAAACGCTCCACACCCTCGGAGGCGATCCTGTTTGCAAGATTATGATCCCATGCTTGCCTCTCCTGGCGAGCGTGTTCGTCCTCAATGCCTGGGGACGCGCCGACAACGACGACGCGATTTACATTGACCAAACGATTTGCCCATACCAGCCATTGCAACACCAGACGTCCACCCATGGAGTACCCAAGCACAACCAACTCTGTGGCCTCGGTCTGCTCACGGATGTAACGCAGCACCTGATCGAATTGATGACGCACGCTCTCTGACTGATAAAGCATCACCTGATCAGGCCGTTCGCTCTGACCATGACCTGGCACATCGACAGCCCACCACTCATCGATGTCCTCAATCCCCACATCTTTTAACACATCAAAGTCGCGCCCATCTCCAGTGAACCCGTGTACACACACGACTGCTCTTTTTATCGCATTGTCATGTGTTCTTGCGCGGTAGGTGCACCAGTTGACCGATGTATCATCTGTGTGCACGGTCACATGCTTCACAGTCCAGTTCACTTGACACCATCAATCAGACGCATAAACGTGCACACACTTTGCTCAAGTTCGCTTAACTTGACGCGCTCATCGGGAGCGTCTGACTGTGCGATATGACCAGGGCCAAGCGCTGCTGCGAGAAAGCCTGCCTGTGAGAAAATCGAAGCGGGTGTCCAAAAGTCGACGGCGCTGCCAAGCAGCAAGGCATATGAGCTCAAGTACTCGCGGGTCCTGTCAATGATCTCGGCGGTCTTCTCCGCTGAGCCTCGCGCGGGCAAGGTCGGGCCGTTAAACTGATATTCCCAACGTACTCGCCAGGGTCTGCTGGCAAGCTCGCAAATTTGCTTTGCTACATACATTGGCTCCTGTTCGGGCAATGGACGCACTGTCCACTTTACCACAGCATGATCCGCGATCATGTTGGAGTTGTTCCCTCCTTCCATCAGGCCAATGTTAAAATAAATCCCCTTGAGCGAGTCATAATAGGTGTGGCGCTGATGCTCTCCTGCAAAGTCCAGCGCGCGCATGCCCCAACGCATCGCCTCGTGTATCGCCGAGTCAACCAGCACCCTTGCCTGTGCACCATGCCCCGAGACACCGTTGAAGTACCCTGTGCATTGCACAAGTCCGCGATGCTCAGTGACGACCGCACCACATGTAGGTTCAATGCAAAACACAAACTCAATGGTACTGAGCTTGGATCTCAGACTTGATGCGAGGAATTGGCTTGCACACATATTATTGTATTGCTTGAGATCAAGCGTGAACAAGACCGCGACATCCTCAGACGTATCTTGTAGAGCGGTCAGCAACGCCCCTGCTCCACCCTTACAGTTGGCCACACCAAGACCAAGAACTTCACCATTTTGAACGCGGAGTGTGAAGGGATCATGACTCCAGCCACGGATCTCCTGCCCCGTTTCAAGGTGTACACAGAGCAAATGTTTTGGACGGCTGCCACGCATGGCAAGCAGACCCAGGGTTGTGTCGCTCTCTGCGACAAAATCAAGCTCAAAGCCACTTAACTGGTCTTCCAAAAACGCAAAAATGCCTTCCTCTTTTGAAAGCATACCGCTCCCCACTCGCGTATCACACGCGACCAGGTGTTTTACATAAGCCAGCAATGTCTCTGATTGTTGTTCAGTCACCATATGTTCTTCTTACACTTCCCTTGGTATCGTACAAATCCGTCGCACAATGATGCCAAGTTGTAACCTATATGGCAATCAAAACACTCCCGCACATTGCACTCACTCTTGACGCAGCGCGTCACATTGGAGGCTTGAGCATCACGTCATCCAGTGTTAGGAGTCTGCTATGCAAAGCGTGGTCTACAAGCCTTTTTTGTCAGACTCAACATTCACTGCGAGCTTGCTGCTCTTCACCCCAAAAACATCAAGGACATCTCCATGATTAAAGCCGCGAATAATATTCTCGAACTTGTCGGTAACACCCCTCTGGTCAAGTGTCACAAGCTGGCTCCTCACGTCAAAGCCAACATTTACCTCAAACTTGAGTACATGAACCCAGGCGGCTCCGTGAAAGATCGCCCCGCCATGCAGATGATCAAGGATGCTGAAGAGTCTGGCGAACTTCGTCCAGGTGGCACCATCATCGAAGCCACCAGCGGTAACACAGGCATGGGCCTCGCCATGGCTGCTGCCGTCAAGGGATACAAGTGCATCTTTGTGATGCCCGACAAAATGAGCGAAGAAAAAATCCGCTCCCTCCGTGCTGTCGGCGCCAAAGTTGTCGTCTGCCCCACCGCCGTCGAGCCTGAAGATGAGCGCAGCTACTACCGCGTCTCCGAGCGACTCGCCAATGAGATCCCTGACGCGTTCCTCGCAAACCAGTACCACAACCCTGCAAACCCCAAGGGTCACTACCACTCCACAGGTCCCGAGATCTGGGAACAGACCGATGGCAAGATCGATGTCTTCGTCTCCGCTGCTGGCACAGGTGGCACAATCTCCGGCACAGGCAAGTACCTCAAGGAACAAAACCCTGACATCGTCATGCTTGCTGTCGATCCCATCGGCTCCATTTACTACGATTACTTCCGCACAGGCAAAATGACCGCCGCCTCCACCTACCTCGTGGAAGGCTTTGGTGAAGACTTCCTCCCAACCACCATGCAGTTTGACTACGTGGATGAAGTCGTACGTGTCACCGATGAAGAGTGCTTCATGACCACACGTCGTCTTGTTCGCGAAGAAGGCATCTTCACAGGTGGCTCCTCGGGTGGCGCGCTCGCAGGTGCCATCAAGTACGCAGAGCGCTTCCCCGACAAGGAGCTCAACATTGTGGTCATCATGTGTGACTCCTTTGTGCGTTACCTCAGCAAAATCTTCAATGATGAGTGGATGCGCGAGAACGGCTTCCTCAGCGAGCAAAACAACACCGCTAAAGTCAGCGACCTTCTCAGCGACAAGAACACACACGCGGTCTACACCGCATCACTTGGCATGACCCTTCAGGAAGTCATCAAGACCATGAAGGAACAGGGCATCAGCCAGCTTCCTGTGGTGGACGGCAACCGCATCGCAGGCATCGTCAGCGAGTCCACTGTGCTTGAACACCTCCTCAAGAAAGGCAACCACGACGATCCCATCGACACCATCGTAGAGACCAACTTTGCCATCGTCGAACCATCCAACCGACTCAGCATCGTGGGACAGTTCTTCAAGCAAAACAAAGTTGTCCTCGTCGAAGACAAGGGCAAGATCTCTGGCATCATCACCAAGATCGACTTCATCGACTTTGTCAGTAAGTCCATCTAAACATCTGCTGTCATGAACAAAGAGCCTGGAAACGTACGTTTCCAGGCTCTTTGTTCATGACAGGAATGTTTCCACACACTACAACGCTTTATACCATCGTAACATACCGCAGCATTGCTGCTGTCACCTCCATCACCCCACCTCATCCCATACCATCACCATGAACCGTTCACTTCAAAGCTCCTGTACATTCATCTTGCTTGCTGGTCTGCTCACCTCCTCCCCCACCGTGGCAGAACCTCCCCAGAAAGCTCAGGACATCACACTTCATTTTCTGGTTCATGTCCCCAAGCAAGGCCCCAAGGAAAGCGACACGCTCTACGCCACACGCCGTAAGAAAACACACGATGAGCTGCGCACACGTGTGCTTTACCGCTACAAGACCGCGCACACGCACAACGCCAAAGCGACCATCAAACCTTCTGGCAGAATGACCGTCACGCTTTTATCCACGCACTCCCCACAGTTTCTTCAGGCCGTCACGCTCGGAAAAGGCAACCTCAATATCCATCAGGAACTTGACCAATCCTCACTCTGGGAGAGCTTGCTTGATCCCACATCAGGCGCTCAGTCAATGCTCCCAAAAACAATCCAGGTCCGAGACAGCGATGTCCATGGACTCTACCTTCAAAGCAATGATCCTGCGGCGCTTAAAAAATTCATCGACAAACTTATCACCCCCGATGATAGCCAACTTCGGCTCGTGCGTGACACCGCGCCAGGAAGTTGGCGCACCATCTGGCTTGGAAAACCACTCCTCGCAGACAAGATGATCACACGCACATCACTTGATTCAAGCCCTCAAACAGGCGCATCGTTTGGGCAAATACAGTGGAGTGAGGATGGATTGCAGCGCTGGCAACAGCTCAAAGAAGAAGCCACGCATCCTCTGGTGCTCGCCATTGATCATGAGCCCATCACCACAATTCATCGCCCCGAACTCGCAGGCATTGCAAGTGGCCTGCATACACCCACTTCATCTCAACTCACCTTTGGTTGCGATGCCATTTGGACTGGACAACATAATCAGGAAGAATGCATCACCCTCGTGATGGCCAGAGCAAGCGCACCCATCCCACTCAAGATCGTCCCCTTTGATAAGTAGAACGTGAGCAGCAAGAAACTCACCCTACACATCACATGCAAAACACGATACGCTCGGAGATCGGACTGACTTAGCACAAGGACCATCTCATGACCTCACATCGACCCTATCCAGAGACAATTCGCGGCGCATGGCACCTCCTACCCGTGGACACGCAAGTTCCGGCCGAGTGCAAAACCTACGATCTGGTCGTCTTTTGCATGAACAACGACTACTACCAACTCCAGATCAAGGCAGGGAAACTCAAGCAAGCCTCCCAGGGAACCTACACCTTCGACGGTGACTTCCTCATTACACGTGCGCGCAACACAGACACCTATCGTGTCACCACAACCGATCACGCACACTGGCACATCGAAACCAAGAAAGGCGATCGCTCCATGATGCGTCACCTCGACATGCCACACACCGAGCTCTCTGAAGATCAGTTAAAGACCTTGCGTATCCTCCCCATTCAAGCCAAGGCAACGCCACTCTTTGACCACCCCATGAGCCCACAACTCCTCTCGCTTGGCGACACTCCCCTGGCGCTCCTCTCCGTGGACCCATGGCCAGAACAACGCTCCTACTGGTTTGGTGTCCTCCCCTTCACCACACAAATCCCAGAACAAACCTGGCGACGCATTCTGCATGAATCCGTCCTCCCCACAGTCACTGAAGATCCATCCGCGTTCTCTCGACTCGACTTCTCCATGCTCCATGACTCCGAGTTCTCCATTCAAAGCATTGAGATCTAACTCGAGAATCCAGACACCAAAAGAGGGCGCGGCCGATTTCATCGGCCGCGCCCTCTTTTGGTGTCTGGATTCTCAAAGGAGCGAGCAGGACATCCTCGTGTGACACGAGGATGTCCTGCTCGCTCCTTCTTGATTTTTACTCACACTTGTCTGCGTTTGCACCCATCGATGTGTTGCACG
>Ga0207913_1000282_pt1 | contig 13764 bp, 10 predicted proteins | sample DeeseametaMP2913_FD_184168 | JGI IMG/M metagenome (GOLD analysis project Ga0207913, IMG submission 184168) | Marine microbial communities from the Deep Atlantic Ocean - MP2913 (SPAdes) | ecosystem: Environmental > Aquatic > Marine > Oceanic | place: West of Santa Cruz de la Palma, Atlantic Ocean...
TTGGCGGTTTCGATGTCGGCGCTGGTGAATTTGATGCAGTTCGTGGTCATTGCTCTTCTCCTTGTTTGCGTTGCAATGATGGTCACCTTGCAGCTGGCCAAGGCCCGGCCACACCGAAGGCGAAGCGTGAGCGGAGAGGGGCAGGCGCCGGTCTTTTTGGTGCGCGAGGAATGACCCGCAGGGTCAGGGGAAAAAGATCGGCGACAACCTTTGTGGACGGGACGACAGCTGCGACCAGCATGTCATGCAACTCAGACAAAGGGAGAAGAGCGGTGGCCGCGAAGGAAACCCAGGTGAACAGCCGATGAAATTGCCGGGGGCGGTATCTTTTCTGCCCTCTCACCCCGAGCCGCAGCCGGACGGGTTCGCGCTTTGCCGAGCCTTGCCTAACTTGGCGCGACCTCGCGCATTCCTGGCGAGTTGGTTGAGTGTGGTGTCATCTGGTTGAACGGTTTCAAGCAGACCGGCGAGGCATCTGCACTGGGCGCGGTTCATCCCGATTTCGAACCAACCTTCTACGGCAGCCCAATCCTTTGCGATTTTCGCATCGCGTCCATCACCGGCCCTCTGCCAGCTTCGGCCAGAGCGATCCAGCGGTCGTCTGCCCTCCTTTGCGGTCAAGGAGGGCAGACCAGCATGTCCGGCAAAGCGAGGAGTAGCACCGGCTGACACGGGAGAAACGAGACCATTGAGGCGACCCGCCCCGCCCCAGCGACCGTTACCGAATGGCCGAGATGAAGCGTTGCCACGACCATGCGACGGCTGGTCGGGCTGGCTCCGGAGGAGACGGCACGGCCAGCGGTACGTCGCAGGGAGAGGCAGCGTTTCAGCTCGGGGAGGGCGGCTGCGCGCAGCCGACCGAGTAGGGCGCGGTCCTGACCAAAGGGCAGGAGGGGCCAATAGCACTAAAACCTAAGGTTTGCGCATCACAAAACCCTAAATACCGTTCGACACATACACCTAAATCATGTACGACGCTAAAACCTAAATCTCGAACGGAGCCGAATAATTATGCCGAGTGCCGCAGAGAAGCTTGCAAGCTCCTTGGAAGAGCTCGAGACACTACAGTCTGGTGGTTCGATTGCCCTGCGCTCCAAAGACATGTCACGCACTCACCGCGAACGGCTGCTGAAGGCAGGCTTCCTGAAGGAAGTCATGAAGGGCTGGTACATCCCATCACGCCCCGATGAAAACGCTGGTGAGAGCACTGCTTGGTACACATCGTTTTGGGGGTTCTGCGCACAATACCTGTCAGATCGGTTTGGTGATGACTGGTCTCTGTCTCCTGAACAGTCCCTCATCATACATGCTGGAAACACGACAGTTCCTGCTCAGCTATTGGTAAGAGCGGTCAAGGGCGGAAACTCTAAGACCGATCTGCCCCACAACACGTCGCTTTTTGAGACGCGCGCAACGATCGCGTCAGATGAGGCGCTCGAAATCGTCGACAATTTACGCCTATTTTCCGTCGAGGATGCCCTAATCCTCGTTCCCGAGGTCTTCTTCCAAAACCATCCGACAGAAGCGCGCACTGTGCTTGCTATGATGCCTGATGCCTCACGGCTTCTTGAAAAGTTGTTGGACGGGGGGCACACGCGAGCGGCCGGCAGGCTTGCTGGTGCTTTTAGAAGCATCGGGTCCGAAAAGGTCGCAGACGAAATTCTTGCGGCGATGAAAGCCGCTTCGCATGACGTTCGCGAGATCAACCCCTTTGAGCAGTCGATTCTTGTGCCAAACGCCGGGCGGATCACCTCGCCCCACGTGCATCGCATCCGCTTGAAGTGGGAGAGCATGCGCGACGATGTTATTGATCTCTTTCCAAAGGCCCAACCCATCACCAATGACATCGACGCCTATCTCAAGCAGATCGACGAAATCTATGTCACGGATGCGTATCATTCTCTCTCCATTGAGGGCTATCGTGTCTCGCCGGAACTGATTGACAAAGTGCGTTCGGGGACCTGGAACCCAGAAACAGATGAGCAAGACCGAGCGCTGAAAGACGCCCTTGCAGCGCGTGGATATTGGGAAGCATTTCAGAGAGTGAAGGAAAGCATTCGGGCAGTTCTGGAAGGTGCTGACGCGGGTGAGGTTGTTGAGCGCGATCTGAGTGATTGGTATCGCAACCTATTCGCACCGTCTGTCACAGCGGGCATCCTGAAGGCCTCTCAACTTGCAGGCTTCCGATCGTCCCCTGTGTACATTCGGCAATCCCAGCATGTCCCAATGAGTCCTGAGGCAGTTCGAGACTGCATGCCGGTCTTCTTCGACCTACTCAAGGCGGAAGATGACCCGACTGTTCGGATCGTCCTTGGACATTTCATCTTCGTATTTATCCATCCATTCCTGGACGGGAACGGTCGAATAGCGCGCTTTCTGATGAACGTCATGATGGCCGCTGCCGGGCAACCATGGACAGTCATCAAGCTCGAACAGCGCGCGGCTTACATGGCCGCTTTAGAGACAGCGAGCGTGAAGGAAGATATTCGACCTTTTGCAGCTTTTCTGGCCGAGACAAGGGCAGCGCAATGACAAATAAATATGTTCTGGTCATGGGAAGCGCCAATGACGCCGAACGCCAGCCATTCAAGTTCTACATTTGAGCGAGGCCGACGATGAGAAACACTCATTCTGCAGCTACCGTTAAGACGCCAAGCCTGATCGACATCGCTGAGTTGCGCGTCTAGCTCATGCCAGTAACCCTAACCCCAATACGGCAGAAAGATTGTTGGTCGGGCTCCACTTGGACGATTGAGGACGAGGACCAGCTTGCTGAGCTCCTGGCCCGCGTCGCAATAGGTCAGTCGCGAACAGTGGAGCGCATATTGCGCGCCACAGGCGATATGCCCGCGCGCTATCCCAAAGGCGGTTTCGAAGGTGCTCGAAAGCTTTTGACCGTCGGCACTGGCGACAAGACCTACCATCGGGATGGTTGGGTTTTTCAGGTCATTGCGTGGATCGCCGCTCACCGTTTCGACGATGAGGCTCTCATACGGGCTCCACAGATGATTAAAGCGGACAAAGGGTTGGATGGCCTCATTATTGAATTCGACAGCGACGGCATCGCCCGTGTTGTCATCTGCGAAGAGAAGGCGACCAAGAACCCTCGAAACCAAGTTAAATCAAAGGTCTGGCCGGAGTTTGAGCAGTTTGAAACAGGCGGACGAGACAACGAACTTATTGCGTCGGTAACTTCGCTACTTGAGGTATCCAGAGACCCAGACCCCGACGGGACTGTTGCCGATATTCTATGGAATGAAAAACGGGCATACCGCGTGGCGGTGACCGTTGGTGGCAAATATGCATCGGCAAAGGGACGCAAGGGCTTGTTCAAAGGGTATGAGAAGTCTGTACTGGGTGACGTAGCACGCCGGCGCGCCGAAACCTTAGTTTTGGAAGACGTTCGCGACTGGATAGATTGTGTAGCGGAGAAAGCACTCGTCAAGATCGACAGTGCCGAGGCGGCAGCCAATGTATGATCCCGCAACGTCCGAACTCATCAGGTCCACCCCAGACTTGCCCGACCTGGACCGCGAAGGTTTGCCTGACCGACTTGCACGTGCTTTCGCCGAGATCGTATCGGCAAGGGTACTGCTTCGCGAGAGTGAAAATGGGGAAGAGCTTCTCGAGGACACAATTCGATTTGCACGCCGGTTGGCGCAGACCAATGAAGCATTGGTAGCCATTAATCCCGATAGAGAAAACCGGGCAGCGGCAGGCTTTGTTGCCGCAACGGCTTATCATTTGGTTCATCAAGCGATCGCTCTACGGGACTCGGACCAGCCAGTTTCATTTGTATCGCCGAATGCGATCAGTCCGGATGTTTCGGCAATGCTCCTGTTCTTGGTAGCCGGGGCATCGGCTGATGCTGCTGAGGTGGCAGACTCTATCCGCATCCCGAGCGGCGATTGGCTGCAGTCGGAACTGATTCTTCACTTGATCATGCTCGCAAAAGGACAAGTTGGTCGTATTCGGAATCGAAAGCGACCGCCCCAAGACCGACTCGTCTCGGGTACCGGTGGCGAGCGAGCCAATGCAGCGCTCTACTATCGACTCTTGCGAGGTGTGCGAGCCTTGGCCTTCGTGCTGCAAGGACGTCGAGTGAGGGGGATGGTCGATCCAATTGCAGTCTTCTCTGAAGTAAAGTCGCTCGCCGCCGGCGCATCAGATCTGGAGGATACATTCCCCGAAGGGGCAATCGCTGTCTTTCCCGGACCGTTCCATTTGGCCAGTCTCTTGATCGCTGCAGGCTCTGCCCTGATGGAAAGCGCCGTCGTCAACCTACCGCCTCCAGATGGCGTACCTGAGGATCGTTGGACCGAGGCCATGAAAACGGTTGCCGAGACGCGCCCGTATCTGTGGCGTAATCACAAGGACGCCGTCGCCCAAGGGTACCTCAAGATTGGCACATCTGCTGCGATAGGGTTCCCCACTGGAGCCGGGAAGTCGACGACCGCACAACTCAAAATTCATGCAACTTTGTTATCTGGGCGCAAGGCGGTATTCCTAGCTCCTACGCACGCTCTCGTTGATCAGACAGCACGGGACCTGCGCGGTGCATTTCCGCGGGCAACCGTTCGCGGTGAACGTATGGACGAATTCGGGTTTTCTGGGGATAGCGACGAGTTGCCGGACGTCATGGTGATGACTCCAGAAGCCTGTCTCCTTACCAGTCATATGGAACCAGAGCGGTTTGATGACGTCGGTCTTTTGATCTTCGATGAATGTCATCTGATTCATCCGAGCACTGACGGAGACCGGAGAGCAATCGACGCGATGCTATGCATCTTGGGGTTTACCCGCGTTGTACCGGACGCCGATATCGTCCTGATGTCGGCTATGATGAAGAACACATATGAACTGAGCGGTTGGCTGGCGGAGCTGACAGGTAGAAACTCTCTTGCTCTCGACAATGCATGGAAACCAACCCGGCAACTAAGGGGATGCGTCGTTTACGATGAAAAGAGACTTGCTGACCTGCGAAAACTCTTGCGGAATGCTCGCGCAAAAAGCTCCACTGCGGGGGTTCCTGCTGCGGTAAAGCGCAAGCTGACGGCAAAACCAAACGCGTTCTTCAGCGTGAAGCAGACATGGGCGTCACAGGTTCGCCGCGACTATGCTCTTGTACCACTCTTGAACGAAACACTTCAGCTTTCGACAAACAAGTTCTGGAAAGTGACGCCCAACTCCGGTGTCGTTGCATCTTCAGTCGCTGCTGCAGCCGCTGGAGCAGGGCTACGAACTCTCGTCTTTTCTCAATCCATACCGAATGCCTTTTCTATATCAGAAAAGGCTGGGGCAGCACTTGATGAGTGTAGTGTCGAACTGACTGAAACTGAGCAGCGTCTGTATGAGATTTCCGTCGATGAAATGGGTGGTGCTGATCAGCTGTACTTGACTCTAGTGGATGGAAAATTGGCATCCCAGGCTGCGACCCACCATGGACAATTGCTTCCTGAGGAGCGCCAATTGGTGGAGGCACTGTACAAGCGCCAGGGTACGTTGGCGGTGCTCGCAGCAACCCCGACGCTCGGCCAGGGTATGAACTTGCCTGCGGACCTGGTCATCATTGCGGAGGACAGCCAGTTCGACGCATCTTCCGGTCGGAAGGACCTTTTGAATCCAGAGGACCTGCTGAACGCAGCCGGCCGTGCCGGGCGGGCCGGTGAAAGCGCAACCGGTATCGTTCTAGTCATTCCAGGCCAGGTCGTTGGCCTGGACGATGCAGAGAACAGGATCGGTTCAAGATGGAGTAGGCTGCGAGACATATTTGGGCAAACCGATCAGTGTTTGGTATTGGACGATCCATTCACGGCCCTGATGGACCGCATCCACGACAGCGCAACAGACATAGGTGACCTGGAGCGCTACGTCGTCGCGCGCTTGGCTGAAACTGATCAAGGCGACGATGGAAAAGTGGACATACGACTTGGCCTCGCTAGGAGCTTCGCGGCTTATCGTAAACGTCAAGATGCGGATGAAGACTGGGTTGAGAGCAGAACCTACGCAGCCCTTTCACTGCTGAAGAGTGATGACGGAGACTTGCCCGTCGAGCAGCTGTCTTTGCGCAACACTGCATCCATGTTGGGGTTGCCGGAGGATATCCTGGACGACATGTCAAAGGCGCTCGACATGCACGGTTTTCGAAACTTCGAAACAGTCGACAGCCTGTGCGATTGGGTCTTTGAGTGGCTGATGGTTAAACCGCAATACCTCGTTCGCTTGGTTAAGTTGGAAACCCTAGAGTATCTCTTCGGAACGGAAATCAAGAAGCTCAAAGATGATCGTTCCCGTGCATCCTTTTCTCTTCCGAAGCTTCGCGCAGCCTTGCAGGACTGGATGAACGGCGCACCTCTCATGCAAATTCAGAAGCGGCTTTCAGACAAAACACGCGACAAAAAACGTTCTACCAGTGCCCGAAAATTCGTGATTAGGCTTGTTCCTGATCTCGCCCATCTCATGGGGGCGCCGCTTCAAATCCTTCAGGGTCATGTCAACGTGCATTCCGAGGAAAAGACGGAACCGTGTACAGCGATGGCGTTCGCCAATCGTTGCGTGAGGCGGGGATTTTCAAATGCTGAGATGGCCTCGTTTGGATCACTTATGTGGTCAGCCAAATGGTCGCGGCGTGAAGTCCATCGACAATTCGCAGATATCGTACCCTATCTCAAACCGCCTGCGGTCGGTGAATCTCAAGAGGCATTGGAAGCACGCGTGGAGTCCGCTTCTGAAAGCGAACTAAATAATCGAGATCTGGACGACCTCATCTAACCAGCAAGATTGGACGGCTCGACAACTTCCAGCTCCGGCAGATCCCGCAGGCTCTGCAGATCGAAGGTCACCAGGAAGGTCTCCGTGGTTACGAAGGTATGCGGCGCGCCCGGCCGCGGCGAGCGCGGTCCGCTGGCGATCAGGTCCTTGTAGCGCAGCCGGGCCAACAGGTCGCGGCTGACCTCCTTGCCGAAGATGTCGGCCAGGCCCGCCCGGTCGATCGGCTGATGATAGGCGATGGCGCAAAGTACACCCATCTCCATCTCGGTGAAGGTCAACGACTGCTCGCCAAGATCGGCCGCCGCCTTGATCGCGTCCGCGAACTGCGTCCTCGTTCGGAACATCCAACCGCCGGCCACCTGCGCGAGTTCGTAGGGACGACCGGTCAGCTCGGCCTGGATGTCGTCGATCACCATCTCGACCGAGGCTCCCTGCCCCACCACGCGGGCCAGCTCGTCGCGGCCGACCGGCGACGCACTGGCGAAGAGCACCGCCTCGACCCGACCCATCCATTCGCGCCAGCGGAGCTCCTGCGGCAGGTCATCCAGATCCCGGTCAAAGACGGCGTCGCTCTCCTCTGCCAGCTTCCGCTTCCTGGTCGGGGTAGTCATGATCCGATCCCGTAGAGCCGGAAACTCGGTCGCCCGGTCAGTTCCTGCGCAACGCCCAGCTCGACCAGCCGGTCGCACAGCCGCCGCGCCGCGCGGTCCGTCATGGAGATCGACGTCCCCCGGACGCGCGGCGACAGCATCGACGCCGGGGCGACAGCATCCTCGGTCAGAAACAGCTCGACCGCTGCGTCTGACCCTTTCGCCCGCAACTTTGGCGCGACGGACCGAAGCGCTTCCGCACGGCGGGCGAGGTCCCGCGCCAGTCGGACCGTCTCTTCGACGGACTCGAGGATCCGCACCTCGACCGCCAGATCGGCCCCCTGCGCTTCTGCGGTCAGGTCGCGCAGAACCGCCTTTGTCAAACGCTGCGCAGTCACGGGCAGCACCGCCTTCCAGTTCAGCGCCCGTGCAAGGACGACGTCCGAGAGCAGGCAGGCGGTGCGCTCTGCCCGGTCGTCGGCTTCGAGAACGGCGCGCAGGGCTGCGACGCAACCCGCCAGCGGCCCGTGGGTCCTAGCACGCTCCAATCCCACATCAAGCCAGACGCCCAACTCGCCCGCGAAGTCGGCACCGACCAGGTCGGCAATCTCACCCGTCCCGCCTGCCCGCAGCCGCACTGCGGCGCGCCAGAACGCCAGAAGATCGCCGTCGGGCCCCCGCGCCTCCCCTGGCGGCGTCAGGTGATAGGCGTCGCGGATATCCGCCTCCCGTGCCAACCGGCTTTCCAATTTCGAGCTTGCCGTCGCTGCACTCAGCGCCAACCGGTTGCCGAGCAGCCTTACTGGCACACTATGACGCTGATCGGAAATCAGTTGGTCGAGTACAATCAGCACCGCCCCCGACCGAAAGGCCACAGTTTCAAGGGTTTCGGCACGACCGGAAGTGACCCAGCCCGGCAGCTGCGGTAGATTGGTGCGGTCGTTGGAGATGACTGTGGACTGATATGTCATGCGACAAGACTATCCCAAGGCGGCGCTTTCGTCCACAATATGATGTGCAAACCGCCCCACCCTGCGGCTCTCGGCTATGTCCAATAAGTTTGCATTATCGGTCATGCAAAGATATGCTCCGCGACATGTCAGAAAACACCGAGAAATCGAGCTCAGAGGCGGTAAACGGGCCTTCGATCAACGAGGACAACGAGAGAGATGCTGGGCCGAGTGAGGCTCTCACACTCCCTTCCCATGTCGCCGGGTCCGGCGCCCTCGACCGGCTGATCGACACCGCCCGCGACTATGCGCGCGCCGCTGCGTCGGATAACACATTGAAGGCTTATGCGAAGGACTGGGCGCATTTCGCGCGCTGGTGCCGGATGAAGGGTGCGGAATTGCTGCCGCCCTCCCCAGAGATGATTGGGCTCTATCTCGCCGATCTGGCAGCGGGATCAGGCCCCTCCCCTGCCCTGTCGGTCTCGACAATCGACCGGCGCCTGTCGGGCCTCGCCTGGAACTACGCTCAGCGGGGGTTCACCCTCGATCGCAAGAACCGGCACATCGCGACAGTGCTCGCCGGGATCAAGCGCAAGCACGCGCGTCCACCAGTGCAGAAAGAAGCCATCCTAGCAGAGGACATCCTCGCGATGGTGGCCACCCTGCCCTACGATCTGCGCGGGCTGCGAGATCGGGCAATCCTTCTCCTTGGATACGCCGGCGGACTCCGCCGCTCGGAAATCGTGAGCCTCGATGTACATAAAGATGACACGCCAGATTCCGGCGGATGGATTGAGATCTTGGAGAAAGGCGCCCTCCTGACCCTCAACGCCAAGACCGGTTGGCGCGAAGTCGAGATCGGCCGCGGCTCCAAGGATCAGACCTGCCCCGTGCATGCACTGGAGCAATGGCTGCACTTCGCGAAGATCAACTTCGGCCCGGTCTTCGTCGGAACCTCGCGTGATGGCAAACGCGCCCTCGATACACGGCTCAACGACAGGCATGTCGCGCGCCTGATAAAGCGTACGGTCATGGACGCAGGCATCCGATCCGAGCTGCCCGAGAAAGAACGACTGGCTCTGTTCTCGGGTCATTCTCTGCGTGCCGGTCTGGCGAGTTCAGCCGAAGTCGACGAACGCTATGTCCAGAAACAGCTCGGGCACGCCTCGGCCGAGATGACCCGCCGTTACCAGCGCCGTCGCGACCGGTTCCGCGTGAACCTGACCAAGGCCGCCGGTCTCTGATCCCCTGCCCCATCACGCTGCCTGCCCGCTGAGCCTGCCATAGAAGCTGCGCTCGAGATGCAGCTCTCCTGCCCCGGCCTTCTCGACCATGCCGCGCAGATAGCCGCCCGGCGACGAAACTTCGCCTGCGCAATGCTTCTCGAAGACAAGGGCCAGCGCCGCTGTCGCCACCTGTTTGCCAAGACGGTCCTGGGCCACATTCCAGGCATGCTCGGATACCCCGATCATCGGCCTGAGTTGACCAGCAACCCGGTGCAGATCGCCCCAATCCTTCAGGAACCCGCCCATATTGCGCGCCCAGGACGCGAATTCAGGACAGGCTTGCATCACAGTCGGCAGATCCAGCGCTGCGCGCTTCTTGCGCACCTCGGCAACCCACTCTTCCAGCTCCCTATCAACCTGATCTTCGGGCTGAGCATTAGGCACCACGGCCGCGATTTCCTCACTTTCTGAGGAATTACGAGTTACAGGATTAAGTTGGTTTGTAATTAGTATATGAGGGTCAGAAATGACCTCCCTGGGGTTCATTTCTTGAGTCTTCTCAGAAACTTGTCCCTTGATTTCGTGCGTGTTTTCCACAGGCTGAACAACCTCAGTTGCCTTGAGATAGGCCGCCTCGATGCGCTCCTGAAGCTCCTTGAACCAGGTCAGCAGTCGGGCAAGCTGTTCGGAAGCTTCATGACGGTGCGGAAGCCGGTCCAAAAGCTCCTCGAAAAGGCCTGTGAATTGCGTCCAGGGCCCTCGCAGCGCGCCGCTGACGGCGGCCTCGATCCGAGCGCGGATCATACGGCGTGCCACCGTGATCTGGCGCTTCAGGCGCTGACAGAGCTCGCGCTCGGCCTGCAAATCGGCATGGAGCTCCTCGAACTCCTCGACACGCGCCGATAGCGGCGACAGATCGAAGCCGTAGGCCTCGACGATGCGCCCCTCGGCGTCCCTGCGGCCCCAACGCTTTCCGTTCGGGCTGTCCTGGAAGGAGATCACGCCGATCTCGGCGAGACGCCGTGCATGGCGCTTGAGCGCGGAGAGCGAGAACCCCGTCTGCTCCATCAGATAAGCGTTTGACGCCCAAACGATCGGCCGCTGCCCCTCCTCCCAGTCCTGGGCTTGGGTAAAGGCTCCGAGCGTGTCGAGAAGCATCATGTCTCCGGCCTTGAGGCCAATGTAGGCCCCCACCCGTTTCAGAGCCACGAATGCACGCGTTTTGGGTATACCTACCTGTTCACCGGCTTGGGCAAGCTGCTCTGCAATGCCAAGACCCGGTGTCGGCTTGCGCCAACCTGAGGGCTGTCCTGCGATGGGCAAACCTCTCTTGTGCTGAGACGTGGCCGCCTCAGTTGCTCCTGAAGGAGCGTCCCTAAATTTTTCCATGCTTTGTCAGCAGACAAAGAAATCCCGTTCGCTCAGAAGCGTTTTCTCTTGTGCGGCGATTCGCTGGCTGCTAGATTCTAGGTGTCTAATCTAAGAATTGCGTTCTACGCAGCAGCCCTCGAAGCTTCGGTTTCGGGGGTTTTCTTTGTTTACCTTTCCTCCTTTCTGCTCGGCCTCACTTGCCATCCTCCGAGTTTACATCAGTAAATTCGGCATAGGATCTCTTGATGATGTCCTCGAGATTGGCCTCAAGCCAATTTGCGAAGTCGGCACTTGTGCCTGACTTCTTCACCGAAAGAGACACGCTTCCTCGGCCCGCTTTGATGACAACGCCGTCCATCGGCGCAATCTCACGAGGACCGCTGGACACTTTCGTACCGCGTTTGCTCGCTTCCCTGATGAGCGCGTCCAACCGTTCATCAGACGTCAACGTGGCGCTGATCTTGGTCAGAAGGTCGAGCGCGACTTTTTCTGTGAGTTTCCGTTCGAGGAATAGCTCGGCCAGGTCTGTCCACCGCGGCCGACCAGATTTAGGTGCCGCACCTATCAAGTCGCCCACTCGGGTTGGGACATTCTGCGTCACCTTGGTCAAGTGCGAATGCCCCGAGGCGGAAAGGTTCAAAACCTGGCGCACGGTCGCACTCTCGTGGCCTGCGGCTTGAATGGCCTCGGCAAAACGCGCCTTCTCGTAGAACGAGAGGTTACGACGCGCCGCATTTTCCAGCCCCTTGGCCAACAAAGCCGTGGCATCGTCGATATCTTGAACGTTGGCCCGGACCTTGATGCCAAGCTCTCGGCACGCCTTCAAACGGCGGCGGCCATAGATCGCTTCGAAGCGCCCCTCTGCGGATTTTGAACGGCGCACTAGAATCGGCACCTGCTGACCGCCTTCGCGGATACTGCTCTTGAGCGCCTCGAATCCCTCGTCGTCATCTTCGGCGTTTACAGCTGTAAACTCGTCCAGCCGGTCCCTTGGCCCCCAATCATCGATCAAGCTGGGGTCGATCTCGCGGATAGACGCAAGTGACCCCTGAAGTGCACCCAACGCAGGAGCACTTGTCTTGGGGGGCCTTTCGGTCGAAGTGCTACTGGATCGCGCGATGGTATTGGCGATACCCGACATATCCCGAAGGGACTTCCTGGCCATTACTTACGCCCCCATGATTGGTGGATCATCACTTCGACCTCGTGACCGACAGCATCCATCGAACCCTTTGCGCGGTCATAGGTCGCTCGGGTCATCTCCGAGCGCACAACTTCGTAGATGGATTGCTTGAGCATAGTCGCATCACTGATTGCCGTGCTCTTGAGAGCGGTCGCCGACATGACGCGATCCTGAAAAAGAGCTCGCATAAACGAGGTCAGTTGCTGAGAGGGAACATCTGTCGGCTCATCCCGGGTGATCAGGAACTTGAAGTGATCATACTGCAGCGTCGCACCAGCATCTTCGATCACCCCCATATAGGCGCCAGCGAGTTCCAGGAACTGCGCAGTCGACGAAACGTCTAACATCGAGGGCGTTAAAGGCACGATCAGTGAACTCGCCGCAGCCATTCCGGCGATGGTCAAGAAACCCAGCTGGGGCGGGCTATCCATCAAGACCAGGTCAAAATCGTCCTCGACCTGTGACAATGCATTGCGGATGCGCGTGAAGAACGGTTGGTCAGGGTTCGAGTGGACAGCAGATTCGGTCTCAAACTCCGACAACATGAGACGCGACGGCGCGATCGAAAGGCCCGGGAAGTAAGTAGGAACGACGACGTCGGCCATACTGACGGGATCGTCGTATCGGATCGCGTCGTAGACTGTAAGCCCATCAAACTCGATCTCTGGGCTAATACCGCACATGGATGTCAGCGACCCTTGAGGATCCAGGTCGACGACCAGAACGCGGTAGCCGCGAAGCGCAAAATAATGCGCAAGATGGATGCTCGTGGTGCTCTTGCTCGAACCGCCCTTGAAGTTCATCAGCTGCCAGACTTGCAGTTTCTCATCACCAGACCGGCGCGGCAGGTAGCGCCCTTTCTTACGTGATGACTTCTCAAGGATCTCGCGCGCATTCCAAATCTCCTGCGCAGTGTAGAACCGCCGCCCACCACGTACATCCTCGGGCTCCGGTATCGTCCCTTCCGAATGCAGCTTTCGCATGAACTGACCAGAGACTCCGAGGAGATCAGCCGCTTCCGGTGCAGAAAAAGATCGTAGCGTCTTGGTGCTATCTGGGGCAAAAGCGGAAAGAAGATGCTCCCGGATGGCAGCATTCAATCGCTCGGAAATATCGGTCGCGAGCGCTGAAGGCTTCTCGTTTGCCAGAGGTGTCACAGGAATCATCTAGTTGCCCCAAATTCGAAAATGTGGCCTTTTTCGCGCCACTTGGGGATAAAAGCCGTGATTCACGGCGCTAAGTCAAGATTTTTCCTCTATATAGTGTCTAATGGGGCTGAAAGCGACTATATCCGCTGATCGGCTCGCGCCTGCGTTTACAGCTGTAAACGTGCTGGCAGAGGTGAACCCCTGCCAGCAGGCCAGTCACGCGGCGTCTTTCGGCCCCCAGGGGATGACGGCCTGCAGGGACAGATCGTCCTGGTTCGCGGCCTTGCCGAGATTGGCGTTGAAGCCGTGGTCGCGGATGGTCAGCGTGTAGTAGTCGGCGCCGGTCTCCTTGTTCTGCTTCTTCCAGATGCCACCGCACTCGACCAGCTTGCCGCGCGGGGAGCGGCCGAGGACGCGGTGCGTGGGGGCCATCGGGTTCGCGCTCGCGACGGGTTCGACCGTGATGTCGAGGTCGAAGGTCAGGGTCGAGATGGAGCCGACGCCCTTGGCGGTTTCGATGTCGGC
>Ga0207913_1000286_pt1 | contig 13631 bp, 13 predicted proteins | sample DeeseametaMP2913_FD_184168 | JGI IMG/M metagenome (GOLD analysis project Ga0207913, IMG submission 184168) | Marine microbial communities from the Deep Atlantic Ocean - MP2913 (SPAdes) | ecosystem: Environmental > Aquatic > Marine > Oceanic | place: West of Santa Cruz de la Palma, Atlantic Ocean...
TCGCAACACTAGCAGGTGAACCTGGTCAGGCCCGGAAGGGAGCAGCCACAGCGTGTGACGTGTGTGCCGAGATGCGGCTGGTAAGACTGCCACCCAAAATCTTCTTTGGTGTTGTTTGAAGTGTAAGTCTGCAAATTTGTAGTAAAACCCTGCATAAAATTTGAATAATAATCCTGCATAGTCTAATTTTAGATCATCTCACATCGTTGGTGATGATTATGATAAGGCGTAAACTAAAGCACTCCAGAGTCAAGAATCTCTATAAGTTTGCAAGTCAAAAGATTAATGCTACTTGTTTAGTTGAGTCATCTTTAGAATTCGATGCATGCTTTCACTTTGAATACTCTCGTGAAATTAAAACCTTTGAAGCACAACCGCTAGGGTTTGAATATGAGTTTGAGGGTAGAATTTGCCGTTACACGCCTGACTTTTTGATTACGCATGATGAGAACACGCAAAAATTTATTGAAATTAAGCCTTACAGTAAAATTGCGAACCCTGAATTTAGAGCACGTTTTGCGCAAAAACAGTTGATTGCCAAAGAACAAATAGGCATTGAACTAATATTAGTCACCGACAAGCAAATTCGTGTTTATCCCGCCTTAGACAATTTAAAGCTGCTCCATCGTTATTCGGGATTTCAGTCTTTAACCGACCTTCAGCTTTCCATTATTCAGTTACTTAATCAGTGGCGAAAACTGACTATTCAAGATTTGGTGAGGACCCTGAAAGCCTCCATTGGTGAAGTACTTGCCTCTGTATATCGTTTATTGTCTCTAGGCAGTGTTAATTCAGACTTAAACACAGAACTTACTTTAGAGTCGGTGATTTGGGCTGATGAAGTTTGAAGACGAGTTTAGCTTTGAAGAAGCACCGCAAAAGTTAGCTGAGACCGCTAAACCGGAAGAGCATAAATATCAAGATCGTGATTTAGAATCACTACCCAAGGAAGTGCAGGAAGCTACACTTGCTCGACTTAAATACGTCAAGTGGCTTAAACAGCGTTTAATTGGTGGTTGGACACAAAAAAACTTAGTGCCACTACTTGCTGAAATGCCTGAATTTCAAGGACAAGAAAAACCAAAGTGGCGCACGGTTGCTGGTTGGCACTCGGGCTATATTAAAGCTGAAGAAGACATTCATGCTTTGATCCCAAAGTATCACCGCAAGGGCAACCGCAAACCTCGTACCGATACAGACAAATTCTTTGAACTTGCTCTTACTCGTTACCTTACGAAAGAGATCCCAAATGTTGCATCTGCACACCGTTTTTATTGCGACCAAATTGTTTTAGAAAATGACAAGGTGCTAGGTGAGCCACTAAAACCACTCACCTATAAAGCGTTTAAAAACCGCATTGATAATCTACCTCAGTATGAGGTGATGCTTGAACGCTATGGTAAACGCTTAGCCGATATTGAATATAGTAAAGTGATGAGCCATAAAAGACCCACTAGAGTGCTTGAACGTGTTGAAATAGACCATACACCACTGGATCTCATTCTATTGGACGATGAGCTTGATGTGCCACTGGGGAGACCAACCTTAACCTTGCTCATTGATGTTTATAGCCACTGCGTTGTTGGTTTCTATCTTGGTTTTCAGAGCCCATGCTATGATGCTGTGCGCAGAGCTATCAGTCATGCGATGAAGCCAAAAAGCTATCTTAAAAGTATTTATCCAGAAATCGTAAATGAATGGCTATGTTGTGGAAAAATAGAAACTTTAGTGGTTGATAATGGTGCTGAATTTTGGTGCCAGTCGTTAGAGCTTGCGTGTGAAGAGGTCGGAATAAATATTAGTTATAACCCAGTTGGCAAACCTTGGCTTAAGCCCTTCGTTGAGCAGTTTTTTAAAACCATTAACGAAATGATGCTTTCATCATTTCCCGGTAAAACATTCTCTAACATGCTCGCAAGGCACGATTATAACCCGAAAAAGGATGCCATATTGCGTTTTGGCACCTTTACGATGTTGTTTCATAAGTGGATTGTTGATGTATATCACAAGACCCCTGATGCGAGATTTCGGTACATCCCCTATGAAGACTGGAACAAGGGGTTTGCTTTACTGCCTCCAGCTCAACTAACAGAACAAGATATAGACAAGCTTGATGTTGTTATGTGCATGGCTAAAGAGAAAACATTGCGCAAGGGGGGGATTAAGAATCTACATATTAACTACGACAGTGACGAACTCTCTTTATACCGTAAGCAGTACAGCTCCAAAAAGAGTATAAAGGTTAAAGTTAAAATAAACCCAGATGATCTGTCGTATGTGTACGTCTACTTAGACGCGCTAGAGCACTATATAAAAGTGCCAAGCATTGACCCTGAGGGCTACACAATGGGTTTGTCGCTGATCAGGCATAAAATCCATCTTAAGTTTCATAAAGACTATATTCAAGGCAAAGTTGAGCTATTGGGGCTTGCCAAGGCGCGGCAATTTATAGATGAGCGAGTGAAAGAAGAGGCCCGGCAGCTTAAAAACGTAGGATCAAAAACTAAGGTTACTGGCACCAAAGCAATTGCTCGGGTGCAGGGCATAGATAATACTCAAGTTAAATCCATTGCTAAAACGCCCGAAACAAAGCAAGCAGAACCAACCCCAGCTGACACTAAGCCTAAAAAAGACGAAGGTAGCTGGGATGACTTTATCTCAGATCTTGATGGGTATTAATTATGCTGACCGATCAACAAAAAGAAAGGCTAAATGAATTTCGCAATGTATTTATTGAATACCCAATAATAACCACTGTATTTAACGACTTCGACAGGTTAAGACTTGGTCAAGGGTTAGCAGGTGAAAAACCCTGTATGCTTTTAAGTGGCGATACAGGCACAGGTAAAACAGCACTAATAAAACAATATAAAGAACGCCATTTACCGCAATTTATTAATGGAGTGATGAATTACCCTGTATTAGTCAGCCGCATACCTAGTAATCCGACACTTGAATCTACTTTAGCCGAGCTTCTTAAAGACTTAGGGCAAGTAGGCAGCACAGAGCGCAAACTGCGAGTAAATGGTACGCGGCTAACGACATCATTAATAAAATGCCTAAAAACATGTGGCACAGAGCTTATAATTATTGATGAGTTTCAAGAGCTAATAGAGCACAATCAAGGTAAAAAACGTCGCGAGATTGCTAACCGATTAAAATACATTAACGATGAAGCGGGTGTATCAATTGTATTGGTAGGAATGCCGTGGGCAGAAAAAATAGCAGACGAACCCCAGTGGTCATCGCGTTTATTAGTAAGGCGGCAGCTGCCTTATTTTAAATTATCAGAAAACCTAAAGCATTTTGTGCAGTTAATAATTGGCTTAGCCAACCGAATGCCATTTACTGAAAAACCAAATTTAAGTGAGCAAGCAACAGTATTTGCTTTGTTCTCGCTTTCAAAAGGTTGCTTTAGAACATTAAAATACTTTTTAGATGATGCAGTACTCTTCGCTTTAGTGGATAACGCGCAAACCCTCACAACCAAGCATTTAGTTAAAGCATTTGAAGTACTCTTTCCTGATGTACCAAATCTATTTACCTTGCCCGTTGAAGAAATAACAGCAAGCGAAGTTGAGCGCTATTCTCTTTATAAACCTGAAAGTGCAAGTGATGAAGATCCGTTTATAGCTACTAAATTTACTGACCGAATGCCGATTAGTCAGTTGTTGAGGAAGTGAACTTAGCTTTCAGCTTTTTATTGGTGCTAAGCACTGTTTTTAGTTAGTTGAAATGAGTTCAATGGCAAGTTATTAAAGCTGTTAATTGTAGAGGAAAGTGAAAATTTCAAAATATAAATAAACTATTCCCGTACTTAGGAATATTGCAACTAAAGGGTTGCGAATAGTTAAAAGCATGAACTTTTTTGAAGTTGTAACCTTATTAAAAAACGTATTTTCAATATCATCGATGAAATTATTGCATAAGTCCTGTAGTTCAAATTTCAGTTTACTTTTATCATCATCAGGGGTTTTTTTCGAAACATAAGTTTCTATGTCGAAATTATAAAATGCGTCAAGCTTTTGTTCATCAACTAAAGGGGATGTACTAAGCTGATTTAATTGTTTTATTTTCCAGCTTACTCTCAATATTTTACTGTTATAAATTTCTTCTAGGTAAAGCTCAACTGCGTGCTCATCGAGCCAGCTTGGGTCACATATATTGCTCAATTGTTCTATTAGCGAGTCTTTTTGGGTAGTTATTGAAGTCCTTTTAACTCCATGGTAATGGATAAACAGAGTGATAACCCAACTTACAAATACCCATTCAAAGGTAATCATAAACTAATTCTTTTGCTTTTTTAAATCAGCTGCAAGTATGCGTTCATTCGCTGTTACTACAAAGCTGGGTACTGTATCGTGCTTAATTACGAGCTTTTCATCTAAAATTGCTTTGGTAAATCCAGCCCTTGAAATTAAACCACCGAATGCTTCATCTAAGAATGATCTTCCATATCGATTATAACCTGTAAGATCAACAATAACTTTATCATATGAGTTAAGAGCCTTGATTAGAATAGAATTTCGAAATACTTCGCCTGAAGTTATTTCACAACCAGGTGCATCGTCTTTGTACCTTCCTTTCGGGCTTGGATGAAATTCATCCACGACAATAATCGTTCTACTCGAGCTCATTTAATTTAATACTCCACTGAAGCAATGTACCTGAAAGTTCATTATGTAATTCCATTCGGAAATGCTCATTGCCATTTATAGCACCTTTATTATACTGATAGCCACCCTTGTTACTAAAAATAATAAGTTTACTATCAGGGTCAGTTGTTATTACATCTTTTATTGATACACTGCCTTGCCCATGGCTATCATCATCTAGGCGTGTCATATCATGCATCATTGAAGCATGAATTAAGCCTGAATCACCTATGGTCGCTCTTAAAGGAGCAATCATCGATTGAGCTGTTCTTACAAACCTCTTGATTGCTCCAATTTTAGTATCTGTATCTTCACCATGGAGTATCATAGAATACTCTTCTGGGTAGTTCTCTTTCACTCTACTCTGAAATACTTCACTATCTTTGAATGATAACGGGATACCTTGGCCTGAGTCGAATATAGCTAAATACATATATTCTTCCTGTTTATGGCCAACTAGACAAATAGAGCAAATTACCCACCATTTTTTATTAAAATCGAGTTTCTCTTCAGGGTACGCATGGCGACCTACATTTTCTAAGGTTTCAATAACCGCTTGTGCAATTCTGGACTCTATTTTATCAGGAATTTTGCCGCCATAGTATTTATCTCTAATTGCATCGACTAGAGCATCAGGAAATGTTTGATACTCTTGATTGCTTCCACTTATCACTGGAATATTGTTCTGTGTTTGGTCAAACATTACTTGGTTTCGCACACTAGAACTTTGAAAGGCCCCTGTATCTTTGATTGATTTATTGACTAAATTCGATTCTTTTGACCATATGATAGAGACCTTGCATCTATATTTATCATAAATTGAATATAGTATTAAAAATACTGGCAATTTCGCAGAGACAGTATTAGCGAAAGAAAGATATATGTGGCGGCTTGTTTTTAACAAGTTATCAAAGTCTTCAAGGAACGTAACAAACTCATCGTTATACTTGGATTCAACAATATCAAATACCTTCGGTACAACTAATATTGGGGCATTAAAAATAGTATCAAGCTTTTTGGAGTTGAGTCTTTCAGTGCCTCTTTTTTTTTCACTATAATATCTAATTTTTCTTGATTTGATGCGATCGTATTCTTGCAGTTTTTTTTTCATTAAATTTATCTATATTTCAAGCTGCTTAAGTAGATATGAATGAAATTTTAATTTACTTACTCATACACAATACCTAATACATAATGAACTGTAATGTTCTAAAAAACAACCATGCTATTTCTGCAGCTCAAGTAAATACCATGGGTCTATTTTTTAGCTTTGACTAGTTGCATAGTTTGATTCTGAAACTAAAATATCCTTAGTACACTTATGGTGTGGATACTAAGAGAATCTTAGCAATATATGTTTAATAGCTAAGGTTTTCATGGAAACTCCAACACCTTCACGTCTAAAATCTGCAAGAAAAGCAGCTGGCCTTACTCAGCAACAGCTAGGTATGGCATTAGGCATGGAGCCAAACACGGCTAGTGCTCGCATGAACCAATATGAAAAAGGCAAACACGCCCCTGACTTTTTAACCATGAAACGCATCGCTAATGAGTTAGACGTGCCAGTTGCATACTTTTATTGTGAAGAAGATATTCTCGCTGAACTTATTTTGGAGTTGGGTAAGTTAGATACCCTTCAGTTAGAGCGAAAGTTACAAGAATTCAAGCAAGGAAAGTGATCTATGAACACACAGCAACAGAATGCGTTAGTTAATTTAAACGAGATGGATTTAAGAACAAATACTAACGATCCAAATTGCTGTAATGATTTAAAAGTCGCAGCTAAGGTATTTGAGACTGAATTTCCTAGTTTGAGCCAACAAGAGATTGAATATGTTATCCATCAGACCTTAGTGCAATGTAGGAGAAAGAGCACTTTTGAGCATGAGATTAGGGTCAAATATGCAGGTAAATTAAAAAGGCTGGTAAACACTGCGTTACAGCGCTTCCAATCTGAATCTCCTCAATTTGCATTAATACCAATTCATTCAGCGTTTGGTGATTACAAACCGGACTCAAAGTTAGTTAAAATAATTAGCACGGACATATACCCAGAACTTAATGAAGACTATTTTGAGAAAAACCTAATTAACAAGTTTTTAGTTATTCCAAACTTTCATCGACTTGGGGTAGATAAGTTCGCTGATTGGCACAAGCTTTCATTAACATGTTTCAAAGGACTGATAAGAATATTTGCAATAAATATGAATCATTCTGGTTTCAAGCAGGTTATTTTTGAAAACTTGCATGAAGCAGGGTTGGGAACACGGAATAATAATTCATTTATTGTTACGTCAAGGGAAGTGTTACCGTGTTTCGATTTCAGCTGTAAATTGTCTGGAATTCCTTTTTTGGTAGATGAAATTGAGGATCATAACTTTTCACAAATTATCGAGTCGCTCACTTCACAAGAGTTTTCTAAAGGAACTATCGGGTTACGTGCTGCCATAGCATTAATGCACTTTAATGAAGCTATAGAAAGCTCTAACAAGTTAACTAAGGTAATCAGTTTGTGTTCTGCAATAGAAACAATGTGTGGCGCTTTTATAAATACGGAAGAATGTGTGACATGTAAATCTATTAAATTTAGTGAAAAGCTGTATGAATTTTTAGACAATATTGTTTTCAAGGGTTACGGAACCAAAATTTTAAATGATGAGGCTGCAAAGAAGACCTTTAAGGCAATATACAGTTTAAGATCTAAAATTGTACATGGCTCTATTGATAGTAACCAACTTTCTAATCTTGATGATCAATTTAAACAAGCATTAAAGTTTGTTTCCAAAACACTATTTGTACTGTTAGCTAGGCTTTGTACTACAGGCTTTGAGAAAAAAGTTAAGAATAAACGATAAAAGTTTGACTGACGGTAGAAGCTAACCTAAACCTAAACTAAGATTTTCTTAGTTTAGGTTGGCGATGCATTTTTTAGTTCAAACAAAACCTTATCCTGATGAGGCGCTTGAAAGCTATTTGCTAAGGCTTGCAAGTGATAACTCATTCGATGGCTATAGTGAGCTTGCTGATATTTTATGGCAATGGCTTGCTGAACAAGATCTTGAGCTTGAAGGTGCGTTGCCGTTAGAGCTTAGCAAGGTTGATGTTTATCAAGCTAGGCAAGCGAGCAGCTTTAGAATAAGAGCACTTAAGTTGGTAGCTCAATTAGCCGGTGTTAACGCCAGTGACATTCTTGGACTTGCATGGCGGCGCAGTAACTTTAAATTTAGTAACCTTGGCGCAGTAAGCCGTAATGAGCTGACTATTCCCTTTGAACTACTTCGTACTGATAACATACCTGTTTGCATTGAGTGCTTAGCTGAATCTTCATATATTCCTTTTTATTGGCATTTAAAGCCCTATAAAGCGTGTCATAAGCATAAAACTCAATTAACTACATGTTGTAAGGAATGCCATCACTTAATTGATTACAGAGCTTCTGAGGCACTTTTAGAGTGCAGATGTAGTTGTAAACTAACCTGTAGTGAACAGTTAAACGATGCAGACTTTAAAATTGCATCTGCGCTTGTAAGTAATAACAGCCAAAAAATTGTGGGGTTAATATCGTGGTTTGCAAAGGCTAAACAACTTGATGTAGGCGATGCAGACTTTAATCGAGCTTTTGTTGATTACTTTAGTACTTGGCCTGAAAGCCTTACTGCTGAATTAGATTTACTCACAAATAATGCGCGGGTCAAGCAGCTTAACCCTTTTAATAAAACTAAGTTCAACTCCGTATATGGCGATTTACTTCGTGATGGTCAAATAGCAGCAACAAGTAACGGTAAAAACAAAGTACTTGATGAGATTATTAATTATTTTGTCGAATTAGTTGATAGTAATCCTAAATCTAAACATCCAAATATCGCTGACTTACTGCTATGCACTTTTGATGCCGCAGTATTGTTAAACACTACCACAGAGCAAGTTTACAGGCTTCACCAAGAAGGCTTTTTAAACTGTGCTTATCCACAAAAAAAGCACGAACAGCTCAGAGCTGATAGCCATGTTTTTCATTTACGCCAAGTTATTGAACTACAGCAAGCATTCGCAGCTGAAAAACCTCAAACAAAAAAACAATTTATAGCGCCGTGGTAATTTATGAACTTACAAGATGCATTTGCAATTGAATCACTAAAAGAAAAAACCACAACACTTAGAAAATTGTTTGCGCCATACATGCCTCATGTTGCGGTAGATGGTTTTGAAGAACAAGCGCTGACAGTGCTCATTAACATAGTTTATAAGCGAAGTGAGATTGATGATTTAACAAGTAAAAGAACTGCTAAAAGTGTATTACACGATGAAGTGTTACTGAGTAAGTGCATTAACGAAGTTAAATGGTTTCATACTCATAATTTAAAATACCCTGATATACGAGTAAGCCATCAACGTTTAATCAGTGAGGTTGTAAGTGAAGATATTGCGGGTATTTGTAGCCGATCATTATCTTTAAGTTTTGGCTGGTCGCACAATAGTGCTGAAATTAATCATGCAAAGTTATTTTTAACCTCATTTAATTGGCAGGGTGAAGTGACTTGTTTAGCAAAGTTATTAATAACTGAAGAGCCTGTTTGGATTAATTTAATAAGAGCATACGGTTTCACAAAAAAGGCAGTTTTAGACATCGCGGGTAAAATAAAACAGCAGTTGCCAGTGGCAGAACTCCCATTAGAAGTAAGCTCTTTTTCACCACAATCACAAATGCCATTTCAGCAAAGCTACCTTGCGGTTACGCCTGTAGTAAGCCACGCAATGCTAGCTAAAATTCAGCAATTAACAACAGATCGTAAGTTAAACTTTGGTTTAGTTGAGCACTCAAGGCCAGCCAATGTAGGCGATTTAGCAAGCTCAGTAGGTGGCAATATAAGAGCCTTGCGTTACTTTCCTAAAACAAATTCAAAAGCTATTAACCGCTCTAAAGTAGTCAATAATGATATTGAGAAAACATTTAAAATTCGTGCGCTATTAAGCAGTCAATTTCAACAGGCGCTTTTGGTGTTGGTAGGCATTAAACAGTTTAATACGTTAAGGCAAAAACGATTAGCGCGAGTAGCGGCTATTAGGCAAGTACGTGTTAGCTTGCAGTTATGGCTTGATAACATTCTTGAAGCTAAAAATAACGCGCAAAACCAAGCTTACCCTGAGTGGGCAAAGCATTACTTAGATCAGAGTATTACTAACTGTATTAGCCAATTTAGTAACATATTAAATGAAAGCCTCAGTTCTTTGAGCAAACTTAAACGCTTTGCGTATCACCCTAACTTAATGGGGCTGTTTAAAGCGCAATTAAACTATGTATTCACTCACTGTGCAGCTGAAGAAGAAACATTAAATGATGAGCAGATAGTGTATGTACATTGCCAAGATATGCGAGTGTTTGATGCTGAGGCAATGGCTAATCCGTATATTCAAGGTATGCCGTCACTTACTGCTTTAAATGGGCTTGCCCATAACTTTGAGCGTAAGCTAAAAAACTTTATAGACCCTTCAATTAAGTGTATTGGCAGTGCCATTTACATTGAAAACTATCAATTACATACAGGTAAACCATTACCTGAGCCAAGTAAGTTAAAACAAGTTGCAGGGCGTAGTCATGTAATAAGCTCAGGTATTATCGATAAACCTAAATGTGACATAACACTCGATTTAGTATTTAGGCTTTTCGTACCAAATGAAGAGATACTTAATAAATTAAATAGTCAGCTTATAAAGCCCGCACTACCATCTACATTTGCAGGTGGGACTATGCATCCACCTTCGTTATATCAAAATATAGACTGGTGCCATTTACATACTACACCGAGTGAGCTGTTTAAAAACCTTAAAGCAAAATCGTCAAATGGTAGTTGGTTGTACCCTTCAAAAAAAGTAGTTAAAAGTTTTGAAAAATTAATTGATGCCCTTAACTGTAACTTTAATTTAAGACCCGCTGCAATTGGTTTTGCTGCGCTTGAAGAACCAGTAAAGCGAGATGGAGCCTTACATGAATACCATTGTTATGCTGAGCCCGTAATTGGGTTGTTAGAGTGTGTTAGCAATACATCAGTAAAGTACGCAGGCGCTAAGCAGTTTTTTCATAATGCATTTTGGGTTATGGATGTTCAAAAAGAGTCTATGCTTATGAAAAAGTCTAAGTTTGAGTATGAGTAATGCAATTACCTCGGCACTTAAGTTACACGCGTTCGCTCTCACCCAGTAAAGCGGTGTTTTTTTATAAAACACCAGAGTCTGATTTTGAACCGCTGCAAATAGAGCAAAATAAATTAGTTGGGCAAAAGTCAGGGTTTGGTGATGCGTATCAAAAGCAAAATGAGGCTAAAAATTTAGCGCCACAAGATCTTGCTTTTGGGAACCCACAAACAATTGATGTGTGCTACGTGCCTCCAACAGTAAATGAGCTATTTTGTCGTTTTTCACTCAGGGTTGAAGCTAATAGTAATGAGCCACATGTTTGTGATGATCCTAAAGTTATTTATTGGTTAAAACGTTTTTTTGAAACCTATAAAAAGCACAATGGCCTTAATGAAGTGGCAACTCGCTACGCTAAAAATATACTGATGGGCAACTGGCTTTGGCGCAACCGCCAATCACCGAATATTGACATTGAAATACTTACTGAACATGCAGCCCCGATCATTGTTGAAGGTGCACAAAAACTAAAATGGCAAGGCAATTGGCAAAATAATCAAACAGCATTATTAACGTTGTCAGAAGCTATTCAAGAAGGGCTTAGTAACCCTCAAAATTATTGTTATTTAGATATAACCGCAAAAATTAAAAATGCATTTAGCCAAGAGGTTCACCCTAGTCAAAAGTTTGTAGATACTGTTGAACAAGGCATGTCATCTAAGCAACTTGCATATACTCAAGTGGGTGAAAAAAAAGCAGCAAGTTTAAACTCACAAAAAGTAGGGGCTGCGATTCAAACTATCGATGATTGGTATGAGGAAGGTTACAAACCTTTACGAACTCACGAGTATGGCGCAGATAAGCAAATATTAGTTGCACACAGAACACCTAAGAGCCATTCAGACTTTTATTCATTACTCCCGCGCATTGCTTTGTATATTAAACACATGGAAAAGCATGGTTTAGAGCAGAGTGAAGAATCAGATGCAGTTCACTTTATTGCGGCAGTGTTGATTAAAGGTGGCTTGTTCCAAAGGAGCAAAGTTTGAAGCGCTATTATTTTACCATAACCTATTTACCCAAAAATTGTGATGTAAGCCTTCTTGCAGGCCGTTGCATTGGCATTTTGCATGGGTTTATGAGTTCACGTGAAATTAGTAATATAGGTGTGTGTTTTCCTAAATGGAACGATCAAAACATAGGCGAGCAAATTTCGTTTGTATCGACAGATAAAAAGCAATTAACCAACTTATCTCAGCAAAGCTATTTTGAGATGATGGCTCATGACAAGTTATTTTACTTATCAAAAATACTCGAAGTACCAATAAACCAAAGTGATGTAATGTTTGTTCGCAACCAATCAATAGCTAAAGCCTTTGTTGGTGAAAAGCAAAGGCGGTTAAAACGCGCTAAAAAGCGAGCTGAAGCGAGAGGCGAAATTTACACTCCTGAATATAAATTTGAGGCAAAGGACATAGGTCACTTTCACTCAATACCTGTATCAAGCAAAGGAAACGGGAATAATTTTATACTTCATATACAAAAAATTGAAAAAGCTGAACCCATGCATAATCACTTTAACAATTATGGCTTTGCTACTAACCAAGAATTCCAAGGAACAGTTCCAAATTTAATCCTCTTTTAATTTTTCAGTTAAGTGAATTGTCTGAAAATCAGAGGGTTAAGATATTTATCTAGAAAGAAGGTAAATTCTAAAAAAGTTAAGTAAGTATTTGGCATAAATAGGAATTATTACTATTGTTTATAGTGTACCGCCGAGTAGGCAGCTGAGAAATAGATAAAGCAATTACAAGTAGTTCTGTTGAAGTGTACTGCCGAGTAGGCAGCTGAGAAAAGGCCGGGAAGTTAGCAATCACAGCTGATAACAATGAACTGCCGAAAAGGCAGACTTATGAAATCCTTTAGTCAATTTTTACGTAAGTGAGTTCTAGATGAATGTCCTTCAAAGAGCTGAAAATAGATTTGACTTTCTATCTATCGTGTCGGAAGAGAAAGTTACGAAGTCTTCAGATCCACTTTCCGAAATTGATTTTATTCATAATGGTGTTACCAAAGCAGGTGTTTTAGCGCTTGCTGAAACGTTGCATTGGGATAAAAAGCTTATCGCAGAGAATTTAGATATAACTGTGCATTTTTTAATGCGAAACAAATCTAAACGACTAAACAAGCACCTTAGCGAAAATGTACTCGATATAGCAAGGTTAGCACAATTTGGTGTTGAGTATTTTGATAATATTGACAGTTTCAACTACTGGCTAGATAACCCTTCAATAGAGCTAAATGGTGATTCACCTCGCAACTACATGAATTCAATTCTAGGTCGTTTATTAATAAAGCAAACAGTAAATAAACTACGATACGGATATACAGTATAACCAAACGATCAGAAAGGGAAATGGGTCTCGCGCCTTGCTTTTAGTATTTTATTTTTGAACCTCTGTCAGTAATATTTAGGTCAACTTAAGCGAAGAAAGAACTAAAGACACTAAATACCAAGCGGAAATATTCACTTATTTACGCAGAGTGGCTTATTTGAAATGTTTTTGGATTCAGCACTAAATGTTTGATCTTTAGTGGCTGTATTATAGTAAAAATGAACTGATACTTAGTTTGCTACCCTCCAAAAGTTCATCAGAAAGAGAGGTGGCTCTATTTTACCAACTTATAGAGTAGGCTTGTTTTAACTTCGACACTTACTAAAGAGAAAGCAATGATCTAACTCATAATTGTCGGATAGACGACACCTGTTACCAAGTGTCGCCCTCCTAAGAACCGTACGTGCAACTTTCACTGCATACGGCTCAAGCCTTCACGAAGGCACCTAAT
>Ga0207913_1000289_pt1 | contig 13597 bp, 6 predicted proteins | sample DeeseametaMP2913_FD_184168 | JGI IMG/M metagenome (GOLD analysis project Ga0207913, IMG submission 184168) | Marine microbial communities from the Deep Atlantic Ocean - MP2913 (SPAdes) | ecosystem: Environmental > Aquatic > Marine > Oceanic | place: West of Santa Cruz de la Palma, Atlantic Ocean...
TTCAAGTTGTTCGTAAATGGCGCTTAGTTCAAGCTCATCAAGGCTGATGATCTGTTCATCGCTGAGCAAGAACAGCGCCTGCATCAGTGTGCCATCTGCAACCTGTGGGTGATGTGCAAGCCATGAGACAAGCCACCTTGCACGACGAGGATGTTGTTTGCACACATCGGTCATGATGCACACATGATTGGGGTGATGAATCATGAGGTCTGCGACACGAAGATCTCCTGCAATAAAGCGTGCTTCGATCAGGTCGAGCATCCATGAGGAGAGGTCTCTACCTTGCCATGGATAGGCCGACCAAATAAGGCTTATTGCTGCGCCAAAATGTTGATTATCAAGGCGAAGGTTGCCGTCTGGTGTGTGCCAGTCTTTGACTCGAATGCTGCCTTCGGGCGTGGTCATGAGGATGGTGCTCATGCCTTGAAGTTCAAGTTCATGTGCGATCATGTAGCTAAGTAGGATGGGGCGTAGGTCACTGTAGACATCTTTGAATGCGCTGAGGAGCGCTGTGTCATGAAGGTGGCTTGGTTGTGTGAACCAGCCCGAGGTTGCGGCCTGGTCATGACGCAAGATGTGAACCTGCAAGACGCACTGCATGGCACGCAGGGCTGGCAGTGGTTTACGAGGACTCCTGGCGCCTTTGTTTTGGTGCGCCATGGTATTTTTGAACTGGAGCTCCTGGTGTAAAATGCGTGTGCGCAGGTGATACCACTCGACATGATTCAGGGCTTCAAACATGAGGTGTTTCATGCCTGCGTGGTATGTGCTCCCTTCCAGATAATGTGCATGATGTGCGTTGTAGACGACTGCTGTGATACTGGAGTTATACCACCACCCCATCAACAGGTCGGGCGCGCTCTTCTGGTACAAGGCGAGTGTGGGCGCGTGTTGCGTGGGGTAATTCTGTGGGGTGAAGAAGCGTAACTTGAGCCATTCCATGAGGTCATCATAGTGTGATGGAATGTGGACTCTGGTCTTTGCGAGTGTTTGCGCGAGTTGGAAATGGCGAGGAATATCGAGTTTAAGTTGCTCAATGAGGCCAGAATCCAGCGGAGATTTTCGCCACCCGCGTGGGACAACATAGCAGCGTTGAATGGAGATGTAATATTCATCAATCCAGTTGGCGTGCGTGGTGGAGTGGCCTTGTTTCAGGGCGTTGTCCGCCATGCCGCTGCTCCATGACGCAATGGCGCGCAGGGCGCTATCATGGAAGAGCATAAAGATGGGGATATTGAGCGGCACGAGCCAGTTCTCAACACAGAGTTGAATGCTCGTCTCATCGAGGTTCATGAAGGCTGTGCCCTGGTGTTTATTCAGGATCGTGGCATTTTTCCAGATAAACTGCCTGGGGATCACAAGGTTCAGGTAGGTGATGGTCTTGGAGTACGAGAGGATGACATAGGTGTGTTCAAGCTCGGGGACTTCGATGCAATAGCTGTCGATGTGTGGTGTAGGCAGGTAATCAATGTAGTTGTCCTTGAGCTTGTCAGGGGCATTGGCCCTGGCCAGCGGTGTAATGGGGACAAGTTCAGAGACTTCAGAGATAAGTTCTGCCCACTCTTTTTTCTTGAACATGATTGACCTTGTCGTGTGCGAGGGGTCTGTTTAACGGCATGTGGTGGTGTCTGGGATGCTTTTGGGTGCGTGTTTCTTCAGGACCATAAGGGCAACAGGACACAGGTCGTTCGTTTTGGTGTAGGAGATGACCTGTTTCAGGCCATCATCCCCGTAGTAGTGCACGAGCGCATACATGGCCTCTGCATGGAGTGATGGGCTGTAGAGCATGGAGTCCCACATAAGCGAATGAATCACCTCGTGGGTGTGGTCATTGGGCCAGTTTTTGGAGAGGACAAGCAGAGCACGTCGTCGCTGAAGAACGAAGAGGTGAGTCCCTTGAACGATTTCGGTCAGGCGAGCGGCGGGGTCAGCAGAGACCATGAGTAGCTGTTTTTTTGTGGGCATATCATGGTGCGCAGAGAGCAGTTGCCAGACGAGTTTTTGCTCATGTTTGATGGTGTCCCTGTCCTGTGGTGCAGGTGAGGAGGTGGTGTCTTGATCGTCCTGATCGTCTTGAGCAAGGAGAGACAGGGGCGCAAGAGTGAGACAGGCAAGTAGCGATATGTGCAGGGTTAAGTGTTTGAAAATATTCATGGTCCTAACTCCGTGCTGGAAGGTTTGGTCAGCGTGCTGGCCTTCAAGACGGCCTGTTGTTGTGCAGTAAATGAGGGGGAGGGGTGAGAGATGTAGGGGAACATGGCGTTGCTGACATCGGGGCATGCCTTGTAATCGCTGATGACGGTATTTCTGGCACATTGAGGTGTGTCTGTCAGAGGATCGTTTTTCTCAAACTGGGCCTCAGAGGTGTGGTGCAGGCCAAGGAAGTGGCCAAGTTCATGAACGAGCGTGAGGCCCATGTAGCTACCACCATCGATGGTGTTGTTGTTGATGTCTTGTTGTGACTGGTAGATGTATTCCGTGCTCGCGATGGTGGCGCTCATGGCGGTGCCATGGAGTCCAGGAGGTGAGCCAATGCCAAGGGAGAGGCCAAGGAAGGGGAGAGAAGCATCAAATCGAGGTACAAAGATGATGTTCAGGCTGAGCGCATCATACTGGTCGTAACCTGGGGAGCGTGTGATGTCCTGGGCCATGGAGAAGAGCTGATTGACATCGGGGGCCTGATAGGTTTGAGCGAGCGCAGGAGAGAGGTCCATCATGCGGACTTTACCGAGCTGGATGCCCGAGTTGTTGAGTTGTGTGTGCATCGTCTGCAAGACGCGCTGGAAGTTTGGATCATCAGGGGCGCTGCTTGCAGAGAGTCCCATCGCGCCGCTGAAGTAGAGGTTGAGATCGATGCGGTCGCCTGGCTGGTCTTCTTCCACCAGGTAGGCGCAGAGTTTTTGAGCGTTTGTGCCAATGACAGCGCGATGACTTCCCGACTGAAGTTGAGCTGTTTTTGAGGGGTTTGAGGGAATGGTCAGTGCAAGTGATGGGAGGCCATCAACAAGTTGCGAGAGGTCTTCACCAAAGTCGAGATCAGAGGTGCCAAGTGTGAGGTCTGGACCTGAAGGGCGTTCGATGCCAAAGAGTTCGATGCTTGGGACTTCCTGGGAGGGGTTGATGTTGCTGAAGTCTCCATGAAAGACAAGCGTGTAGGATGTTGTCGTCTGGAACACATCATAAGGGACAAAGACGAGGCCATCCTGAGGTGTATAGCAGGAGGTATTAAAGGGGAGGTTTTGGAGGTCCTGACCCGGTTGAATCTGAACGTTGGGAGCGCATGTGCCGTCACGTGTACCCTGTCGTTCGCAGCGGTAACCTGTGCGGCAGTCTGCATTGGAGTGACAGTTATCAAGGCAAAAGGACGCACCCGTGGTGAGGTTTGTGGTGCATGTTGAGCCCGCGTCATCACCGTTACACTCGGCATCAGACTGGCAGCCCGACGAGCAGTAGCCCTGTGGCCAACCATCCACATCAAGGATGCAGAGGCCGCCAGTGCAGTCGGTGTTGGCGGTGCAGCTTGATCCATCAAGGCCATCACCTGGAGGGTTACCCGTGTTGTTGTTTCCAGGCATGGGCGAGCCCTCGATCCAGCAGATGCTGATCCCGTTGGCGCTCTGACAATCGTAACCCTGACGACAATCTTCACGTGTGGTGCAGCCTTTGAGGCAGAGTGAAACCTCGGTGTCTTCAAAAGGGAACACGAGGCATTGATCGCGTTCATCTTCGCAACCAAGGGTGTCACACATGGCAGTGACGCAGTAACCACCTGGAGCGTTTGGCTCGGTGATACAGCCACCATAACCGCGACAGTCGGAGTCCTGTGTACAGGCTGCACCTACCGATGCGCCAGTGGAGTTAAAGTTGTTTCCTGGAGAGGTGTTATTGCCCGTGGAGGTGTTGTTCCAGCCACTGTTATTGTTGCCCACGGTGGAGTTTGGGATCACCTCGGGGGGCATGTAGGGGATAGGATCATCTGGGTTTGAAGTGGAGTTATTGGTGGGCGCAGGTTGATTTGGGTTCGATGAGGGATATGGGCCTGAATCCACTCCTCCTTGTTCGCAGCTCACCAGAAGTGAGGTCACAAGTAGCGCAAGCCAGGGTGTGTGAAGTGAGTGTAATCTGTGCATCAATTCATCCAATTATTAAAAACATTCATGATACAGCATGTTGTAAGTGCTCACGATGTGGAAGGGAGGCGTTGTGAGCAAAGCTGCTCCCTTCATCATAAGAGGTGTGAAGTGAGGAATCAAATACAGTTCCACGATTGCAAGCGGTGTGAAGCGTGCGGTTGAACCTGTGGGGTTAATCCTGGCCTGAGAGGCGCCATGGTGTGGGCGTGTGGGGTTTTTGTGTACATTCAAAAAGCGGTGAGGCAGTAGGGATAATGCATGGAGCAAGCCAAATTTATGTGTTATGGTTGCCAGAGGTTAGTGCGAGGAATAGTCACAGGGGACACCACCATACATCTGGTGTGTAAGAAGAGCATAATAAGAGGCCTATTGTGAGTGTGCAGGTACGAGACAAGGTACGAAGAGCGTGTGGGGAGTTAATCCAAAAGCATCTGGACTTGTTGCTTCTCTTGTTGGCAGAGCGAGGCGCGTCTGCGCAGGAGCAACGCCGCCGTGTAGATATGCTGGTGAGATGTCTTACCCATATTCAGTTTGAGAGCACCTTGTTTGTGCAGGGGCGTCGTGTCCCCATGCTCCTGAATCAGGAGGAGGGGAAGGCTCCCGTGTTGGTGATGAACGAGGAGTTTCTCTCCCGTCTCGATCATCAGGAGCTCATATCCTGCTTCACTCGCCCTGTCTGTGACCTGCTGGACCTGGCTCCCATCAATGTGGGTCTTGTGTTGCAAGGCACCGATGAGCGGCACCTGCGCAACCTGTATCACAGCGCGCGAAGCAAGATCTCTGGAGAGGTTCTTCAGGCAGCGAGCATTCGTTCTGTGATTGAGCGTCGAGTGACGACGTTCACTGGGCGGCTTCGTGAGGTTGTGCAGTCGCTCTCTCAAGGTATGGGCGTGCCCTTGCCTTCTCCGTTGGGGCTTATCAACTGGCTGGAGACCTGCAAGGGGTCATGGCCCGAGTGGATTGATGTCGCCTCACAAGATTTTATTGTGCAGATTCAGGCGAGCATGGACATGGTGCTCGGAAGCACCTGTGCGGTGCCTTCCGAGTTGTTGATTGAGCTTTGCTGGGAGAGTCTCGAGTTGTCAGCGCAGTCCTTTTTGAGGCAAGCCGCGCGCGATTTACGTGCGCGTGATGCGCAGGTCGATGAGGACTTTTTGAGGTTGCTTGCACGCGTGGTCGCAAAGCATGAACTTGAGGAGCTTGAGCGCCTTGAGCAGTGGCCATCCCTCAAGGACTTGCAGGGCGCGTGGGCCGAATTGTATTCTTACGAGCTTGATGAGCTTAGAAACTATCAACAAGGTGCCATCAGGACGCCTTCGATCTCTACGTTCCAGGCGCCGCGTGATTCCATGTTGCTGCGTGAGCCCGAAGATCTTCCATGGAGCTATCCTTTGCTGTGTTGGTCTGTCAGAGAGACCAACGCATTGCGTGACTTGCTCAATGGTTTTGTGCAGGCGCGCAAGGTTCAGCAGCAGGAGAGCGAGGTTGAGCTGTTGCTTGTGGAGGAGGCGGGAGACGCCAACACGTCAGAGCTTATTCTTGAAGGTAACACACGCGTCCAGACGCAGGTTGTGGGCGCCAACGTGGACATGCCCGATGGTGTAGAGCGCATGCAGGAGCGTGCTTTGCGTGCTGTGCTCAATCGCATTATTCGTCAGGTGCAGAGCTTGCCCGAGTCGCAGCAAATGGGTGTGTGTCACCGACTGCGAGGTTGTTATGATGGGTTCTTTATGAACACCTCACAGGTCTGGCAGCGACGCCTTCAGGGGTGGAAGCTTGATGATCTTGAGTCACGTCTGGAGCGTCTTTGTTTGACTGTGTCAGACATCTTTGGTGTGCCCGTATTGCTTGACCCGTTCATGGCTCCTGATGACAGCACACTCAAGCCCATTCCCACGTTTTGTTTTGTTGTGGCGATGAATGAGCATCTGGATCGCGTGCCATTCTCCATTCCTTTGGCCGCGCTGATGTTTACCTCGGCGACAGGTGCTCCACCATTGCATCTTCGTATGATTGATGTGCCAAACGCACCCCAGGCTCCCTGTCGATGGCTCTCGGATCAGGAGTTGACCATGCAGACCATGCAGGGGCAACCCGTGTCCACCACACTGGCAGCGATTGAGCAGAGCCGATTAAGGATGTTGGCCTATCTGTAGCGTGTCATGGGCGTGTGTTTACGCTTCTTCTGACGTGTTCAATGCATGTGCTGCCTGCTTGCCTCGGTTGAGGATCAATGGCCGCAAGCTTTGATCAAGTTCGAGCCAGGCTATGCGTACATGTTCAGGGACATCATGCGTAAGCAGGGTGTCTTTGAGGATGACATGGCGCCGATCAAAATGACCTGCAAGAATGGGGATATGTTGATGTGCAGTGGCCATGGGTTTGCCTTCATAAGGCGCAATGCTACCTTTGGCTGGGCGTCTCCCAAGGTGATTGGTCAGGTAAGTAAACTGGTGCTGAATGAGCTGTGTTTTATCGTGGGGCAGGAAGAAGAATCCAACAAAGAGGTCGTCATAAAGACGATCATAAAAGTCTGTGAGGAGTGCTCTTAATGCGTGTTCGCCGCCGCACTCTTCAATCAGCGACCATGTATGTGTAGTCATGTGTAACTCCTTGATGCGTTGAGCGTTATGAAAAAAAGATCTGCAATGAGATGAAAGAAGGGGCGGACCTTGCGCAGCAAGGTCCGCCCCTTCTTTCATCTCATTGAGAGGTCATGCATTACATGTTGAGTGTGCGCTTATCCACAGCGAGCGCAGCTTCTTTGACGATCTCTGCGAGTGTGGGGTGAGCGTGGCTTGAGCGAGCGATGTCTTCGCTGCTTGCGCCAAACTCCATGCTGACAGCGAGCTCAGCGATGAGGTCGCCAGCGCTCTTGCCGATGATGTGAGCGCCGAGGATGCGGTCTGTTTTTGCATCAGCGAGGATTTTGACAAAGCCGCCAGTGGCGTCCATGGCCTTGGCACGACCGTTTGCGGAGTAAGGGAACTTGCCGCTCTTGAATTCGATGCCAGCGTCCTTGAGCTCCTGAGCAGTTTTACCCACGCTTGCGATCTCGGGTTCGGTGTACACGATGTCGGGGATGGCATCGTAGTTGATGTGCGCGCCGATATCGTTCATGCGTTCAACACACACGACAGCTTCTTCTTCAGCCTTGTGTGCGAGCATGGGACCAGGGATCACATCACCGATGGCGTAGATGCCATCCACGCTGGTCTTGAAGTTTTTATCGACTTCAAGCTGACCGCGTTTGTTGGGTGTGAGGCCCACATTTTCAAGGCCGAGGTTCTGTGTGAAGGGCTTGCGGCCGATAGCCACAAGGAGCTTGTCACAGGAGATAGTTTCGGTGGCATCACCTTGTTCGTAGGTGACTTCCACGACGCCATCCTTGTCCTCTGCGCCTGTGACTTTGGCCTGGAGGATGAACTCAAGTCCTTGTTTTTTGAGGGATTTGAGTGCTTCGCGAGTCACGTCCTTGTCAGCACGCCCACCGAGGATTTCGGGGAGGTATTCAATGACCGTGACTTTTGCGCCAAGACGAGACCAGACGGAGCCAAGCTCAAGGCCAATGACACCAGCGCCAATGATGACGAGGTGTTTGGGGACCTCTTCAAACTCAAGCGCGCCTGTGGAGTCGACGATGTTCTTCTTGTCGATGGTGATGCCAGGCAAGGAGATGGGTTTTGAGCCCGTGGCGATGAGGATGCGCTTGGTGTCGAGGGACTGTGTGACGTTGCCATCATCATCAAGGAGCTCGACCTTGGATGTGGAGGCGATGCGTCCCCAGCAGTTGTTAAACGCGTCGATTTTGTTTTTCTTAAAGAGGTAAGCGACGCCGCCCACAAGGGAGTCCACGACTTCTTGCTTGCGGGAGACCATTTTGGGAACATCAAGAGACACGGAGCCCACGCTGATGCCGTGAGCATCGAGGCCGTGTTGAATCTCGGCGTAACGCTCACTGGAGTTGAGCATGGCTTTTGAGGGGATGCAGCCCACGTTAAGACAGGTGCCTCCGTAAGTTGCGTAGCGTTCAATACAGGCGACCTTCATGCCAAGTTGTGCGGCACGAATCGCAGCGATGTAGCCTCCTGGACCAGATCCGATAACGATCAAATCGTACATAATGATACGTCTCCTTTGGTGGGTATATAAGAGGTTAAATATGGATAAGTGAGACAAAGCGAGGCCAGTGTGGCCTCGCTTTGTCAGGTGATCAATTAGACTTCAAACAGGATACGTTCGGGGTTCTCAAGGCACTCTTTGATCCTGACGAGGAAGGACACAGCCTCTCGCCCGTCAACGATACGGTGGTCGTAGGAGAGCGCAAGATACATGATGGGCCTGATCTCGACCTGACCGTTCACAGCGACAGGGCGTTCGACGATGTTGTGCATGCCGAGGATACCTGACTGTGGAGGGTTGAGAATTGGTGTGGAGAGCATGGAACCGTAGATACCACCGTTGGTGATGGTGAACGTACCGCCCTGAAGGTCGGAGATGTTGAGCTTGTTCTTCATAGCGAGTTCGGAGAGACGCTTAATCTCAAGCTCGATCTCGGCGAAGCTCATCTGGTCGGCGTCACGGATGACGGGAACGACAAGACCTTTGCCGCCGCCGATGGCGATACCGACATGGTAGTAGTTTTTGTACACGATCTCGTTGCCATCGATCTCGGCGTTGACCGCAGGGTACTCTTTAAGCGCTTCGATGACAGCTTTGGTGAAGAGCGACATGAAGCCAAGCTTGGTGCCGTGTCTCTTGACGAAGGCGTCCTGGTATTTTTTACGCATGGCCATGAGGTTGCTCATGTCGACCTCGTTGAAGGTCGTGAGCATGGCGGCGTTTTGTTGTGCCTCGACCAGGCGCTTGGCGATGGTCTGACGGAGCTTGGTCATGCGGACGCGTTCTTCGCGAGCGCTGGTATCTTGTGGTGCAGCAGGTGTGGAGCTCTTGGCTTTAGCAGGAGCAGGCGCTGATTTCTTCTGCTCAACATAGGCGAGGACGTCGCCTTTGAGGAGTCGTCCATTGGGGCCTGTTGCGGGGATGTCCTTGGCGTTCAGGCTGTGCTCTTCAAGCAAGCGATGTACGGCAGGAGAGATCGCATCGTGCTGCTCAGTGGCTTCGCTGCTTTCTGGGCCAGAGGGGCTCTCCTGAGCTTTTGCCTGCTCTTCTGTGGGGGCAGGTGTGCTTGTGGAGGAGTCACCAGCGGGGCGCTCTTTTTCTTCAATGACAGCGATGACGTCGCCGACGTTGACAGTGTCATCAATCTCGGCCTTGAGCTCGGCGATCACGCCAGAGACAGGCGCGGGGATCTCAACGCTGACCTTGTCTGTTTCAAGTTCAACAAGGATCTCGTCAACTTCAATGTAATCACCTGGCTTCTTGTTCCAGACAGCGATAATTGCCTCGGTGACGGATTCACCAAGAGAAGGGACTTCAACGGATACGCTCATATGATTTGCCTCGTGTGTGGAGAAAACAAAAAAACTTGGGGGAACCCTATGCACCATGTGTTTGGATGCCAGCTTTGAGTGCTTAATTTTAAGCTATTATACTGAGAACAGGGCCGTGCATGAAAAAGAACTGAACTGTTTTGTATCAATGCTTTGGGTGAGAACTCAATAGAGAAGCTCGATATTCATGGTGCGAGGGTGCCACGATATTACGTCAGTCTTGATACTACAGTTGAGCGTTCAGGGCAAAGGTCATATAGGGTGCAGTGGGTGCCTTTTTTCTCGCTGGGACTGACACTTCTAACCGCTGATATATGTAGCGTTTAGACAGGTGTATTCATGGTGTTTAAGGCGTTTGGGATACACAGTTTTCGATCTCAAGATGGCCAAAAAAGTCGTGTTTCTTATGATCGTGCCGATTTCATAGGTAGCGATCACGAGGCACGATCACGATGTGAGTGCTTGTGTTGCGTTTTGTATGTTGTGTCGCTAAGGTCGGAACTCAAGAAGAGTCATTGTCGCTTTAGGTGTGCATTATTGCCAGGGACAGGGTAGGGAATATGAAAAGTAGTTTATATATAAGTGGTTTGTTTTCTGTGCTTTTTCTGATGAGCTTTGCCTCGTCAGCATCAGCGCAAGACATCGCCGTGCTTCACACTGTGTACAACTCATCACACAGTGCTGATGTGATCAGTAAGCTTAGCGCGTCAGGAAAATTTGATAGCGTGACGGGGATTTCAGTCAGGACATCAACACCCACGGCTGCATCGTTGGCCGCATACGATGCGGTGTTTGTCTTCAGTGATGCGGGCTTTCACAGTCCGTCCCTGATGGGCAATGTATTGGCCGATTATATTGAGGGTGATCCCATGGACCCAAGCGTCAAGAAAGGGCGCGTGGTGGTGGCGACATTCTCTTTCTTTGGTTCGGGTGCCCCGCTTGGTTTGCAAGGTCGTTATATGACTGACTACTCCCCAGTTACGGGGAGTTCGCAAGGTGCTGTCAATGGTGCTACCTTGACTGAGGTCGTCTCTGGGGATGCTCTTCTTGAGAATGTGAGCTCATTTTCGGCAGGTACGGATACGCGCTACAACGCGAATATCTCCCTGCGTCCAGGCGCAACCACTGTGGCGAGATGGTCTTCCAATAGCGTGCCTCTGATTATCAGGCGAGAGGTAGGGAGCGTGAGGAACGTGGCCCTGAACTTCTACCCCGTGTCTTCAGATGTGGACACAAAGTTTTGGAATAGCGCCACGGATGGTACGACCATCATGACCAATGCCCTTGAGTACGTGCTCGCAAGCTGCGGTAACGGAAGTGTGGAGATTGGCGAAGAGTGTGATGATGCCAATGCAGATGAGACGGATAGTTGTCTCTCAAGCTGTGTGCTCTCCACGTGTGGTGATGGTATTGTGCAGGTTGGTGTCGAGGAGTGCGATGATGGCAACTCTGACAACACAGATGGTTGCTTGAACAGCTGTGAGATCGCAAGCTGCGGTGATGGCTTTGTTCAGGCTGGCATTGAAGATTGCGATGATGGTGCAGCAAACTCCGATCTTGCTCCCAACGCATGTCGTACAACCTGCGTGTTGCCAACCTGTGGCGACGGCGTGACCGACCTTGGTGAGCAGTGTGATGATGCCAACGCAGATAACTCTGACAGCTGCCTTTCATCCTGTAATTTTGCTTTCTGTGGTGATGGTTTTGTGCAGGCAGGCGTGGAGGATTGTGATGACTCAAACCTCAGCAACAACGATGCATGTTTGAACACCTGTGAGGTCGCAAGCTGCGGTGACGGTTTTGTTCAGGTTGGTATTGAAGATTGTGATGATGGTAACTCCAGCAACACGGATGCGTGCCTGAACTCCTGTGACCTGGCAGGTTGTGGTGATGGCTTTGTGCAAGCTGGCGTGGAGCAGTGTGATGATGCCAACGCAGATAACACCGACGCATGTCTGAACTCATGTCTGTCCGCAAGCTGTGGAGACGGCTTTGTGCAGGCTGGCGTGGAGCAATGCGATGACGCCAACTTGATTAACTCAGATGCATGTCTGAACACGTGTCAGGCCGCAAGCTGTGGTGATGGATTCGTGCAGATTGGTGTGGAGCAATGTGATGATGCCAACTCCAACAATACTGACGCATGCTTGAACAGCTGTGAGATCGCAAGTTGTGGTGATGGTGTGGTTCAGGCAGGTGTCGAGGATTGTGATGATGGTAACTCCAGCAATGCTGATGCATGTTTGAACTCCTGCCAAAACGCAAGCTGCGGTGATGGTTTTGTGCAAACTGGCGTGGAAGATTGCGATGACGCCAATGCTGATAACACTGATGCGTGTTTGACGACCTGTCAGGCTGCAACCTGTGGTGATGGGATTGTGCAGGTAGGTGTTGAGGAGTGCGATGATGGTAACTCTGACAACACGGATGGTTGCTTGAACACCTGTGAGATCGCAAGCTGCGGTGATGGTTTTGTTCAAGCAGGCATTGAAGATTGCGATGATGGCGCAGCAAACTCTGACTCTACTCCCAACGCATGTCGTACAACCTGTGTGTTGCCAACCTGTGGTGATGCTGTGGTTGATGCTGGCGAAACCTGTGATGACGCCAACGCAGATAACACCGACGCATGTTTGAACTCATGCCAGACCGCAAGTTGCGGCGATGGTTTTGTGCAGGCAGGCGTGGAGGATTGCGATGACGCTAACGCAGATAACACCGACGCATGTTTGAGCACCTGTGAGGTTGCAAGTTGCGGTGACGGCTTTGTTCAGGCTGGCATTGAAGATTGTGATGATGGCAACTCCAGCAACAACGACGCATGTTTGACAACCTGTCAGGCTGCAAGTTGTGGCGATGGATTCGTGCAATCAGGCGTCGAAGATTGCGACGATGCTAACATGGACGACACCGACGCATGTCTGAACACGTGTCAGGCCGCAAGCTGTGGTGATGGATTCGTGCAAGCTGGTATTGAAGAGTGTGATGCGGGCGCAGGAAACTCTGATTCTGCACCTGATACATGTCGTACAACCTGCGTGTTACCAACCTGTGGCGACGCAGTGGTTGATGCTGGTGAAGCATGTGATGATGCCAACGCAGATAACACTGACGCATGTCTTGATACCTGTGAAGCTGCAAGCTGCGGTGACGGTTTTGTGCAGGCAGGCGTGGAAGATTGCGACGACGCCAATATGGACGACACCGATGCGTGTTTGACAACCTGTCAGGCTGCAACCTGCGGTGATGGTGTGGTTCAGGCAGGTGTCGAGCAGTGTGATGATGCAAACGCAGACAACACGGATGCATGTCTTGATACCTGTGAAGTTGCAGGCTGTGGCGATGGATTTGTGCAAGCTGGCGTGGAAGATTGCGACGACGCTAACGCAGACGATACCGATGCGTGCTTGAGCACCTGTGAGGCTGCAAGTTGCGGCGATGGATTTGTTCAGGCAGGCGTGGAAGCATGTGATGACGCCAACATGGACGACACCGATGCATGTTTGACGACTTGTGAGGTCGCAAGCTGCGGTGACGGCTTTGTACAAGCAGGCATTGAAGATTGCGATGATGCCAATGCTGATAACACCGATGCATGTCTTGACACCTGTCAGGCTGCAAGTTGCGGTGACGGCTTTGTTCAGGCAGGAGTTGAAACCTGTGATGATGGCAACGCCAGCAACATGGATGCCTGTCTGAATACCTGTGAGGCCGCAAGCTGTGGCGATGGATTTGTGTGGTTTGGTCAGGAGCAGTGTGATGACGCCAACATGGACAACACGGACGCATGTCTTGATACCTGTGAGGATGCAAGCTGTGGCGATGGATTCGTGCAAGCAGGCGTGGAAGATTGCGATGACGCCAACATGGACGATACGGACTCCTGCCTGAGCGCATGCATTGACGCAAGCTGCGGTGACGGCTTTGTACAAGCAGGCGTGGAAGAGTGTGATGACGCCAACATGGACGACTCTGACGCATGTTTGAGCGCATGCATCGTCGCTACATGTG
>Ga0207913_1000290_pt1 | contig 13587 bp, 6 predicted proteins | sample DeeseametaMP2913_FD_184168 | JGI IMG/M metagenome (GOLD analysis project Ga0207913, IMG submission 184168) | Marine microbial communities from the Deep Atlantic Ocean - MP2913 (SPAdes) | ecosystem: Environmental > Aquatic > Marine > Oceanic | place: West of Santa Cruz de la Palma, Atlantic Ocean...
TCAACGGTGTGAGGACAGTGTTGGGGAGCAAGCTGTTCATGAAGCGCTGTCTGTCAGAGTTATAACTGACGAGTTTTTCAAGTCTCCAGTTACCCACACCTGCGATGGCACCGCCTTGTTGGATGAAGCGTTTGAAGCTCATGGCGGCTGGGTCCAGGCGAGTATGACAGTGAAGACATGTGCCCTCAGTGGCGGGATCGCGTTGGTAGGCAGGGAACTCAACGGGGAGTTCGGGTGGTGAGAACTCATCGCAAGCGAGGCTTTCAAGCCAGCGCGCTGCGCGCACGCGTGGGCGAGGCCAGGCGAAGTTTGGGCCAATCATGGTCAAGACACCAGCGGCAGGTAAGCCGAGCATTTCAGCGTCATAACGAGGATCAAAGCGATAGTCAGGGTTGTCCAGAAGGTGTGGGTTCATTTGTGAGAAGAGGACTTCGATCCATTCTTCATCGTTGTTGAACATGTCAAACCAGCGATCCTCATCGCCATCGGTGTGCACACCGCTCATGCGTCCTTGGCGGACGTACATGTGATAGAGACCACGGTTAGCGACGGTATAGTTGCTGAGGATGAGGTCGCTAAAGGGTTTGTTTTCAAGAATAATATGTGCAAACAGGTTTGCTGGCTCTTCCATCACCGCGCGGCGTTGACTGATTGGGTGATAGATCTCGCCGTCGCCATAGCCCTTGGGGTAGCTTCCTTCAAAGGGATGTCCAAGGTCGCCGCGTTTACAATAGGTCATATGTGGACCGCAACCACATCCTTTCTTCTTGGGCATGACCCAGTAATTGGAGGTGTTGACCACACCACAATCCTGTCCATCAAAGAAGACATCTTGATTGGCGGCAGAGCCGACCGCTTCGACGGTGGTTTGTGGGTCCCACCATGGGGTGGCAGAAGAAACAGCGGCGTCGGGATCATTGCACACGGCAGGATCATCTGAATTTGAGCCTGCAAGAAAGCCGATTTTGCCTGCGTGTAAGGTGTCTTCACCACAGCGTGATGCGGTAATGGACTTGGCTGAGTGCCAGACACGGGATGTATTCACGAGAGGAAATGGAATGTACTCATGAGCCCAGTCCGTGAGGTTTGTACGGTACTCTGGTGTTTGTGTGAGCGCATCGACCTCCTGTTGGATGAAGAGGTCTGGATCGGGCGCTACGAGGAGCGCTTCGTAGCGTTCCACGGTGGGCTCGGTCTGCGTGAGCGCGAGGTAGACGCGACGTAGCTTGCGCGTGGGTGAGAGGTCCTGAGCAAGGAGGTCTTGAGGAAGCGCGACGAAGCTCAGGCAAAGAAACAAAAGTGTAAGTGTTGAGCGTGTCATGATTGGAAGAGTCCTTGAATAGTTCCTGCACCACCAGGAATAAAGTGGTCGTGAATGCCCATGCCAGCCAGTGCGGTGTACACCACATCGGCGCTTGTTGGCGGGCGCATTTTGGGAGCGGCTTCCCCTTCTTCGATCACGGAGAGCACGCCTCCGTTTGGTCCTGTGCTGTTGGGGTGAAGTCCTTCAAAGTCGTAGCTGCCAAGCATACGGTTGGGAATGACAGGTCCACCAGCAAAGAGTGTGGAGGTGATCGGCCAGTGGTCACACGTGTTTGAGTTTGGCCAGGTTCTTGCGAATTCCGAGAAGACGAGGACGAGCGTGTCATCAAGCAAGGATCGTCCATCAGGAAGAGGTGTGGCCTGCATTTCGCCAAGGAATCTTCCGATGCAATCGAGGATCGAGCGGTTGTGTAGGAACTGTGTTCTGTGCCCATCGCCGTGGCTGTCGAAGTAGAAGTTACCCACGCCACGAAGTCGGATACTGATGGCGCTAGTGACGTCGGCTTTCATGAGGCGCAACGCGAGGTTAAAGACGTTGGCATAACTTGAGCCACTGTCACTGGAGATGCCACGTCCATGCATGAGGCCGTAGGGTGTCCAGCCGCTGTTGACCCAGTGAGGATGAGGGAGATTTTCCCAGCCATTTTGGGCTTCAACCATGGCGATGACATCTTGCGCAAGCTGTTTGCTGACGGTTTGATACATGTCATACATGGATTCAAGGTAGGCATCAGAGGCAGAGTTTGCGTTTTGTGCGATGGAGCGAATGCGGTCCATGGAGTGTCGTTCCATGGCGTTGACATCAATCGGAGTTGTGATGGCGTTGGAGAAGTCGGGGACCTCCTGCGTGCCACGTGTGCGGAGACCTTTCCATGCATTATCAGGACGTTCGGACAATGCGTACTGAATCGCATCAAGGTTGGGCAATACAGTGGGCGAGCCATAGGGCGCGAGGTTGAGCGCAACGGGCACGGGAGCCTGTCCGATGGCGACCGCAGGGAGCGGTCGTTTGTTTTTGAATTCCTCGTAAAGTTTGGCGGCAACGACAGAGTGAATTGCAGGTGCGCGGTAGTTTGAACCTGCTGCTCCGCACATGGCCGAGATTGTGCCAGCCTCATGTGAGGCAGTCTTCATGTCGATGCCGTGAACGATGCTAAGTCGTTTATAAAGCTCGTATTCTTTATAGGCCCACATATGGGGTGAGGTGTTTTGACGAGGATCGCCCATGCCTGCTGAGAGCGAGGCTTCGTCCCAAAGGTGGGGTGAGCGCAAGCGCATAAAGGACGGGTCATCGGGATCAAGAGCATCGCCTGAGCCATCGAGGTTTCGAATATCCTCGGGAGTAAAGAAGGCAGGTTCGCCCGACTCGGTGGTAGGTTCTGGCAACAGGTCAAGGATCTGTTGTGAGCTCAGGGGGCAGAAGGCGTAGATGGGCATCCAGCCGCCATGCACATAGAGGGTGACGATCCTGCTTGGCGCGTTCTGAGGGCGACCTTCTGCACGAACCGATGAGGGGCTATTCAGGAGGCCAAACGAGCCAAGTAGCCCGAGCTGTGAGAGGCCAAGACCAGCCTTGAGGATCTGTCGACGGGAGAGTTTGTTGGACATGATGCTCTGCTATGCTTTGTGAAATAAAATCAGTGAATTAAGTCTGGAGAGGTCTAGTAACTGAGCCACATGGGGTCACGAATAAGTGTGGCACATACGGCGGTCCATGCCGTGCGGTGTTCAGCCTCGGTGCTCTCATCAGGTGAGATATAGGAGTCAAAGACGTTGGTCTTCATGGCATCGATCTCTTCATCGGTGGCCACATGTCCCCAGAACCTGAGCATAAGATATTTGATATTATCGCGAATCTGTGCGTCGGTGGAGCTTAACAAGCTATCCTTTGAGACATGTTTAAAGAGCGCGAGGTTGCCATCTTTTTTGATGGAGAATCCACACCATGCCTGCGATACCTGTGTGATTGCCTGGCCAAATGTAGGAGAGAAGATCGTGTTAGACTTGGTTCCATAGAGGCGAGAGCCCCCACCGATGGCGTACCATCGAATACCTGGACTTTGTGTGTGTGGGCTGATGTGAGGATCATTGGTGACGGGTTTCACATCATCAGGATTATAGATGGGATACACGCTGTCATTGTAGTTTCTGCTCTTGGTGAATGCGAGGACATCATCCTTGGTCAGTCCAAGGTGTTGGTAGAGCGTATTGACGATCTGGCGAGCTCGCTTGCGTTCGATAGGTGCATTGACGGTAGCATCGGGTTGTGTACGATTACAGCCATCAAGCTCTGTGATAAATGTGCTTATTTCTTCAATGGTTGTGTCGGTATTACCCTGGTTCTCAAGATCTTCAAATGTATCCGCCCCCAGAGGCATCTGCGTATACGTGCCTGTCGCCTCGCCTTTGAGCAGCGCGATGAGCGGAGAGTTTTGAGGATCGCCAGGAGTGACCCAGAGGGGGCTTGTCACGATGAGGTTGTAGAAGGCATCTGCGGATGCAAAGTAAGGTGTGTTTCCGCCTCTGTGACAGGTTGCGCAGGTTGGTTCAAGCTTGTTGTACATGGCTGTCACACCACAATCAGAGGCAGGGTAGGTGATCATGTCGGGTGTACCCGAGGGATCTTGCATATCCTTGCCTGAGCCTGGTGTATCCATGTCAGGATTGCCTGAGATAGGCATATCTTCACCTGTATTTGGTTGTGAGGGGTCTCCATTGGTTGAGGAGGAGAGGTTGCCATCACATGCACCAAACAGGGCCACGCTGACCAGGCAGGAGAGAGGTAGGAGGTGTTTCATGGATACTCTTGTGTTTGTGGATGAGGGTTAGTTTTACAACAGTATAACCTGAATATATTTGCTTAATTATTAGATTAAAGCGTTGTGCTTGTAAAGCTTTGTTTTGTTTTGTTTTGGTGATGTAAAAACGCAGACGCGCGGCACAGATGACCTGTGCCGCGCGTCTGCATCACGTTACAATGACTTATTTTTTGAGCTTGGCGTTAATCGCCTCCTCGAATTTCTCAACAGGTTGTGCTCCAATCAGTCGAGTGTCCTCAACAAAGAATGTGGGTGTACCTCGCACGCCAAGATCCTGACCCAGCTTGATGTCCTTGTGTACTTTTTTCAGCGTGGATGGATCATTGTAAACCTTCTTGAACTTCTTGAGATCAAGACCAACTTCCTTGGCATAGGAGAGCATTAGGGCGTCGATATCCTGGGCAGACTTCATCTCCTTGGCATGTGTGAAGATGAATTCTTTCATGTCAGCGCCCTTGCCCTGTTTGTCCGCAGCGATGAGTGCTTTGTGGGCAAATTCAGCCTGTTTGTGAAAGACGAGAGGGAAGTGGAATGTCACGATGGCGACGTCCGTGCCGTAGAGTTTGTGTACCTCTTTTGTGGTGTTAAATGCGCGTGCACAGAAGGGGCATTGCAGGTCTGTGAATTCATAGATCACGACCTTGGCTTTTTTGGGGTTGCCAAGGGTGGTGATTCCCTTGGCGTCCTTGAGTTTCTTGAAGTCGTCTTTTGAGAGGATGGTTGATGCCTCTTTTTTATCCTCAGCAGGAGCAGTGTCTGCCTTGTTCTCTTCTGCCTTGATATTATGTTCGACGATCGCCTTGTAGAAGGCTTCACCCTTGAGGGATTTATTTGATTTCTTGAGGTCTTTGGCTGCTTCAAGTTGTGCATTGATGACTTTTTCCAAGTGGGGTGCTGGTTGAGCGCCTGTGACCTTAATGCCGTTGATAAAGAAGTTGGGCGTGCCACGCGCGCCGACTTCCTTGGCAAGTTCGGAGTCATCCTTGATCTTCTGCTTGGCGGCATCACTTGTACGATCGGATTCAAACTTTTTGATATTGAGTTTGAGCTTGTTGGCCAGCGAGATGAAGTATTCAGGGTTGGTTTCTGCTTGCTTGAGGTTTTTTTGATCTTCAAAAAGAAGATCATGCATCTGCCAGAATTTATTCTGTTTTTGGGCGGCGTATGCGGCCATTGCAGCATCATCTGCTTGCTTGTGGAAGGTGAGAGGCAGGTGCTTGAAGACAAAACGTACGGGCTTGTTTTCGTAGGTTTTGTAGAGCTCTTCCATGGTGTTGGCGGCGCGTTGACAGAAGGGGCACTGGAAGTCAGAGAAGACAACGACGGTGACGAGGGCGTTTTTCTTCGCGCCACGCATGGGGTCAGCCTTTGAGACGGGGACCATTTGAGCGGTTTTGGTGTCGTCTTTTTCGGCTACGGGTGGTTTGGACTCCTTGTAGTTTGCTTCAAATCGCAACTTGTGGAGGTTGGTGTAAGACGTCGATTTGAAGAGTTTTTTTGCAGTGGGTAGTTCGCCGTCGATGACCTCCTGAAACTTTGTCAGAGGTTGAGCACCAGACATGCGGACACCATTGATAAAGAAGTGAGGTGTGCCACGCACGCCGAGTTTGCTGCCAAGCTTCATGTCTTCTTTGATGGCATCTGCGACTGTTTTTGACGCGTAGGCTTTTTTAAATTCCTTGAGGTCAAGTCCCATAAAGTCAGCGCGATCACGCATGTACTGATCGATGGTGGAGGCATGTGTTTTGAACTCTCTTTGTTTTTTGAAGAGAGTATAATGCATGGTTTCAAACCCTCCCTGTTGCCATGCAGCGTATGCCGCCTGAGCCGCTTCATCAGCTTCCTTGTGGAAAGGGAGCGGGTAGTTTTTGAAGACAATGCGGATGTCATCACCATAGATGTCGCGAAGTTCATTGAGGGTGTCGTCGGCGCGTTTACAGAAGGGGCATTGATAATCGCTGAAGGCGATGATGGTGATGGGCGCAGTCTTGGGTCCAATGGATGGGCCATCAAGAAGGAGCTGATACTCATCTTTGTTGAGCTCCTCGGCGTGCGCATCCTCGGGCGAGAGCACCAGGCTTGGGGCAGAGAAGAGGATGAGGGTGAGGAGGAGGGTATATTTTGCGAATGTTTTATGTGTGAACATGTAGAGTTACCTGTGCAAGGTGATGGAGGGTCGCGAAGTGTAGGCAAGAGTTATCTATAAAGACATCATGGTGCACAAGAGGTTTTACATAGTTTTTGGCTCAGTAAGTAGAGGTTACTTAAAGTCTTAGTGGTCCTTTTCGATGCTGTAGGCGCCATTGTTCCTGGAGGACACGTTGGGTTTTCTTGGGGATTTTATTGAGCATCAGGCAGAGCTTCCTGAGTTGTGGGAGGTTTTGTGATTGTATGAGGGAGAGGGCTTCATGTTTTATGTTGTTGAAGTCCAGGTTGAGGTACTGAAGGTGTTGGAGGGTAGTTGAAGCTGCGATAGCAAGCGCGCCCTGGTCGCCAATCTTATTGTGTTCAAGGTTGAGGTGTTGGAGGTTCTGGAGGGCTGGAGACTGCGCGAGCATGGTTGCATCATTGTCATTAATTTTGTTGTGCGAAAGGTTTAAGTGTTTGATGTTAAGCATGTTTTTCGCTTGTGAGAGTGCGATAATGCCTGCGTTTTTTAGACCGTTGTCTTCAAGTCCAAGGTGTGTGAGATGCTGGAGGTTAGTAGACTGTGCGAGTGCCTTGAGTCCCCTGCTTTTGATGTTGTTGTAACCAAGGTGAAGTGAGGTGAGCATGGGAAATGCTGATGATTTGGCAAGCGCCTCAATGCCTTTGGCGCTGATGTCGTTGTTCATGATGTTAAGATGTTGAAGATGCTTGAGGTTTTCTGTTTTTGAGAGAGCTACAAGTCCTTTATCTTCAATATCATTCCAGCTGATGTTCAGCTCCTTGATGCGATGGAACGTGTGGGTTTCAGCAAATGATGTGATTCCCGTGTGGCCAATGAGGTTGTCTTCAAGGTTGAGGAAGGTGAGGTTGGGGAGTTGAACGGAGCGAGCGAGGGTGGTGATGCCCAGATCGCCAAGCTCATTTCGATCCAGGTGAAGGTGGGTGATATTGTTCAGCGCAGGCACAGTCGCAAGTGCTCTAATAGCATCATCATCGAGCTGACACTCACTCAGGTGAAGGTTGAACAGGGAGGTGAAGTGAGGGGATTGGGCAAGGGCATGGAGCCCTTTAGCGCTGATAATTGAGCCGTTGAGAACCAGTGTGTGGAGGTTTTTAATGTATGGAGATTGTGCGAGTGCTTTGATCCCCTCATCGCTAACCTTATTATAGCTCAGATCAAGATAGTGGAGGTGTTGAAGATGAGGTGATGAAGCAAGGGCGTGGACGCCCTCATCACTGATTTTGTTGTCACTCAGGTTAAGGTGTTGGAGGCGGTTTAGGTGAATGGATTGAGCGATCGCTGTGGCGTCATCATCATCAAGTAGATTGGTCTGAAGGCCAAGATGTGTGAGGTTTGGAAAGCTTGTCGACGTGACCAGGAGCTGTGTGCTTTTACCCTTGAGGTGATTGGTCTGAAGGTCGAGGTGTGTGAGGTGTTGAAGGTTGGTGGACTCTATCAGGGGTGGCACATTGGAGTTGAGTTCACACATGGAGAGTTTGAGTTTTATGAGGGGAGCAGTGTGATGAAGGAGGTGACGTAGCTGTTCCTGTTGGAGGGGATGATTATGAATGTGTAGGGAGGAGATATGTGCGAGTGCGGGGGATTGTAGAAGTGGATCAAGTGGGTGAAGTGGGTCGCTGTACAGTGAGAGTTCAAACATGGCACAGGGAATGATTGTCGCAGCGAGCTCAAGGTCTTGAACTTTGTGATATGTGGTGAGCGGCTGTGTGAAATGGTGGGGAAAGCTCTGGATGTAGGGGAGCCATTCAGCATGGTAGAGGTCGAGGTTTACTTCATAGCCTTGATGAAGCAATTCAACGAGTTGCTTGCGTTGCGAGCTATCAAGGTTGGGCATGTTCATCAGGCTGCGAAGCTCCGAGAAGGTTTTGTTATTTTCATTGTTTTCAGTCATTTGTATAGATTTTTGATAGAGTGGTTGTTCATGGATATCAGGCATGTAGACCAAAGAGAGGGCGACTTTCCTGACAGGAAAGTCGCCCTCTCTTTGGTCTTTAAATTTTTAATCCCTTTGTGCCACGATTATCCTTCCACCATCTGTTCCAGTTACCAACTTCATCTGTATCCAGGGGGTTTCCCTTCAGCGAGAGGGTGGTGATCCTGTCCATGAAATCAGATTCTCTGAGGAGCTTGGAGCCTTCATTATCAATGTGATTCTTGGAGAGGTTGAGGGTATAGATTTCTTTGAGGTGAGATGATGCTATGAGGGCAGTGATACCAGCTGTACTGATGTCGTTTTTTGTCAAATCAAGTGAGTCAAGGTTTGACATAAACGTTGATTCTGCAAGAGCTTTTATGCCTTTGTCTCCGATTTTGTTGTAGGAGAGGTCGAGGCTTGTCACGGCTTCGAAGCATGCCATTTGAGTAAAGGTTGTGAGCAGCTCATCGTTTACCTTTTCTCTTTTCCAGTCGATGACAAGCGAGCCAGAGGAGGTTGATACTTTTCTCTTGATGTATCTGTGCGTTCTGGTTTTTTGGGACCATTTAAGGGTGTGTAACATGGGGAATGAGCCGTTCTGTAGCTTTGAAGTCAGGATGCTCAAAATTGTTGAAAAGTTTACATGTTTTTTCCGCTCGTCGTATTTTGTGCGTATGTTGAGTTCGGCAATGTTGTTGATATTTTGTGATTTTATAAGGGCCTGTACACCCTTGTCTGTGATCTGATTTTCACTCACATCAAGGTGTGTAAGGTGTTTGATATAAGGTGATTTTGCGAGCGCGATGAGTCCTGTGTCAGTCATGAGATTATTACTGAGTACAAGGTGTGCGACCTGTGTCAGGTGTGCTGCATGTGCCAGCGCGATGAGTCCTTCATCGGTGATGGCGTGGTAATCAAGGACAATACTTGTGAGATGTTCAAGGTGAGGGGATTCTGCAATAGATAGGGCGAGGGAGCCATCATCAACCTCTGCGCCGCTCAAGTGAAGATGTGTGAAGTGGCCGATATGTGGTGATCGTACAAACCTGTTAAGTGCTTCTGCTTCAAGCTCATTGTAGTTCAGATCAAGGCGCTTGATGTGTTTGATGTTGTGTGAGTTGAGGATGATATCAGCATCCTGAAGAGTGATGCTGTTGCTCGTCAGGTCAATGTGGTTCAGGCTTTTGAGTTGTGATGAATTAAGTAGTGAAATCAACCCTTTATCTGTGATTTCGTTTTCACGCAAGTCGAGGCAAGTGAGGTGTGTCAGGTGAGGGGAGTGTGCAAGAGTGAGCAGCCCTTCATCGGATAGATGAGTGGTGTTCAGGTGTAAATGAGTCAGGTTTTGGAGGTTTGAGGACTCCGTAATTGTCAGGAGCTGGTTGTGTGACAGGTTATTGTTGCTGAGGTTGAGATGGGTCAGATTTGCGATATGGGGTGATTGGAGGACAACGTCAAGGTGAGCGTCTTCCAGGGCATTGTCACTGATGTCGAGGCTACGAAGGTTCGCGATCTTGGGAGCGTTGGCAATGGCATGGTAGGCATCAAGTTCGAGCGAGCATCTGTTTAGCTTCAGGTGAGTGAGAGAGTCCATGAGGGGTGAGTCAAGGAGTGCTTTGAGGTCTTTCGTGTGGAGCTTGTATGCACGTAAAGTGAGTGTGTTAAGTGCTGGGAGCTTTGTGTGGTGCTCAATGAGTTCAGGCAGCATATCTCTGACGTGAGAGTAGGCCAGATATAACTCTGAGATCGCATCAGTGTGGTCCGAGGTGAATAACCTTTTGATGTCGTGCTCATCCCAGTTGCCGTGGGCGTTGGCAATGAACCGTGCACCAGGGATGCAGCGTGCCATACGATGCAAGTCATATATGTCTTCGACCTCACCGAGTGGCAGTGCAAAGTGATGTGGGAACCCTTGCATATAAGGAATCCACTCTGCCTGATACATTTCAGGTGAGGTTTTTTCGGTGTTGAGGAGGAGCTCCATGAGATATGCACGCTGTGCACTGTCAAGAGTTGGGGTGTTCATGAGGCTGCGGAGTTCGGCGAAAGTGTTTGTCATGAGTGTCAATCTCTGTGAGGTTCGAGCTGGGTTGTGGAAAGAGGATTGGCATTTTATTATGACAATGTATGAACAATTTAAAGCAAAAAGAGGGCGAATTTCCTGACAGGAAATTCGCCCTCTTTTTGTGTTATGCGTGGTAGATATTACGTCATAAAAACGTGCCATGGCGCGAGGATTGGTTGTGTGTGGTCGGTGGGTTGAGGAGCCTGTGGTGGTGTGATGTTTGGTTGAGGGCATGAATGGTTTCCGAGGGGATCATGTTGCCTTCACAGGCAATGGATGGGACGTGGATGAGGTTGGGTGACTGTATGAGGGAGGTGATGCCATCCAGTTCGATGTGATTGTAGCTCAGGTCAAGGTGCGTGAGGTTTTTGAGCTGTGGAGCGTGTGCGAGTAGGCGAGCACCAGCGTCGCTGATGTTATTACTGCGAAGCTCAAGGTGTGTGAGTTCGCTCAGATCGAGTGTGTTCAGGAGGAGTTCAATGTCCCTGTCCCCAAGTTTGTTCCCGTTGAGTTGAAGGGTGGTTATGGGGGAGAGGTAAGGGGACTGAACGAGGGCCTTAAGCCCTTCGTGCTCCATAAACATGTAGCTCAAGTCAAGGTGTGTGAGGTTTTTGAGCTGGGAGGATTGTGCGAGCGCCTTGATGCCATAGGGGGAGATGTAATTACTGCCAAGAAAGAGCCCCTTGAGGTTTTTGAGGTGAGGCGATTGCATCAGCGCAAGGGTGCCTTCTCTGCCGATACTATTGGAGCGTATATTGAGGTGTTGGAGGGAGGATAGATGCGGTGAGTTTGCAATGTGCAATGTCCCCGTGATGCCGACCTCATTGTTTTCGATTGTGAGGTGTTGGAGGGAGGATAGATGCGGTGAGTTTGCAATATGTTGGATGCCTTCAACACCAAGCTTGTTGTTCTGAAGATGGAGTGAGGTAAGGTTTTTAAGATAGGGGGATTGAGCAAGCGCACGCGCGCCTTCTTCTCGGATCTGGTTGGTTGCCAGTGAGAGGTATGTGAGGTTCTTGAGGTAAGGGGATTGTGCGAGGTGGTAGACCTCATGGTCCTCGATGGCGTTGCTTGCAAGTGAGAGGTGCGTGATAGAGGAGATATGGTGTGACTGTGCAAGTGTTTGTATGTGCTTGCTTATTGACGCGAGGTCGAGGTTGAGTTTCGTCAGGTTTTTGAGCAACGGGGATTGCATGAGCCGCTGGAAATGCCTGGTGTTCAGGTTGTTTGTTCGGCACAGCGTCAGCGCGGTGATATGATTGAGCTTTGTGCTGTCAAGCAAGCTTTGGATGAGCGTATCAGAGGGGGTTTTGAGAACCAGTGAGGAGAGCGTGTGGAGCGCAGGAGAGCGTTCAAGTGTTGAAAATTCCTGTGCTTTATCAGGGATGTGTAATTCAAATCGAGCGCATGGGATCAGGTTTGCGGTATGTTCAAGCTCCTTGACGCTGTGCACACTGGTCAGTGGTTGTTCAAAGTGATGGGGAAAGCTCTGGATGTAAGGGAGCCATGTTGATCGATAAAGTTCGCGGTGTGTTTCATTGCCTTGTAGGAGCAGGTCAAACAGGTGTTGACGCCGAGCTTCATCAAGCGCAGGCGTGTTCATCAGGCTGCGAAGTTCAGCAAACGTATGTGAGGATGACATCATGAGATATGGACCATATGTATTGAGGAGCACACACATATGTGTCTACTCTATGGCTTGCATAATATAGGTGCAAGCGTTGTAATAAAGTGAAAGAAATACAATATTACAACAGGATAACGCCTGTCGTTAAGTCTTTTTTTATACTGTATTCAGTCAAATCTCACAATGCATTTAATATCGGAATGATATATGTGTATACCATTGTGGGTGCAAGCAAAAAAAGAGGGCGAATTTCCTGTCAGGAAATTCGCCCTCTTTTTTGTTCAAGTGTATGAACTTAAAGCATTATTTTGCTTTGAGTGCAGCCTCGATAGCTTCTTCAAATTTGGGGAAGGGCTGTGCGCCAACAAGGCGAGTGCCGTTGATGAAGAAGTTAGGAGTTCCGCGTACGCCGACTTTGGAACCCTGTGCCATCTCGTCTTTGACTTGCTTTGCAACAGCAGGATCGTTGTAATCCTTCTTGAACTTGTCCATGTTCAAGCCAAGCTCTTCAGCGTAGCCAGCCATGAGTGCGTCGATGTCGCCACCTTTGAAGGACTTCTGAGTTGCAAACAACTTGTCGTGCATTTCCCAGAACTTGCCTTGCTTACCAGCAGCGATTGCAGCGCGGTGAGCGGGCTCAGCTTCTTTGTGGAAAGGAAGTGGGTATGCTTTGAAGACGACCTGAACCTTGTCTCCGTACTTCTTGATGACCTGATCCACGCTGTTTGCGCCACGGCTACAGAAGGGGCATTGGAAGTCAGAGAATTCGTAGATCTTGACAGGAGCGTTGTTGGGTCCTTTGACAAAGGAGTTGCCCACGGTCAGGAGCTTGGTGTCCACTTTTGCGGGTGGCTCAGCAGCTTTGGGTGCAGCCTTGGGAGCGTTCTTTTTGTTGATTTCAACAAGCTCTTTGTAGAGCGCGTCGCCCTTGAGGTTCTTGGCTCCCATGGTCTTCTTGGCAAGTTCGATCTGCTTGTCGATTTCAGGCTTGAACTTGGCGAAAGGCTGAGCGCCTGTGATCTGAATACCGTTGACAAAGAAGTTGGGTGTTCCACGAGCGCCAACGCGGCCAGCGAGAGCGGCATCGTCTTTGACTTGCTTTGCAACAGCAGGATCGTTGTAATCCTTCTTGAACTTGTCCATGTTCAGGCCAAGCTCTTCAGCCCACTTCATAAGAGCAGGTTCGCCGCTCTTGATCTCTTTCTGGTTGTTGAACATCAAGGCGTGGTATTCCCAGAACTTGCCCTGCTTGCCAGCAGCGATGGATGCGCGAGCAGCGATCTCAGCCTGCTTGTGGAAAGGAAGTGGGAGGTGCTTGTAGACCACGCGTACCTTGTCGCCGTAGTTCTTGATGATCTCCTGGAGAGTGTCATCGCCACGCTTACAGAAGGGGCACTGGTAATCAGAGAATTCGACGACGGTCACGAAGTAGTTACCATCAGCGTTTTTCTTGGCATCAGCATCGTTGACAGGGATGAATTCCACTGTGGACGCTGCGGGCTTCTTGGCCTGGGGTGGCTCAGCAGCCTTGAAGTTCTTCTTCACGAGGTCACGGTAGACGTTGTTTCCACCGATCTTCTTGGCTTCAGCAAGCTGTGCGTTGAAGACCTCTTCGAACTTTGCGATGGGCTGTGCACCAGAGAGGCGAACGCCGTTGATGAAGAAGTG
>Ga0207913_1000293_pt1 | contig 13547 bp, 4 predicted proteins | sample DeeseametaMP2913_FD_184168 | JGI IMG/M metagenome (GOLD analysis project Ga0207913, IMG submission 184168) | Marine microbial communities from the Deep Atlantic Ocean - MP2913 (SPAdes) | ecosystem: Environmental > Aquatic > Marine > Oceanic | place: West of Santa Cruz de la Palma, Atlantic Ocean...
CCTTTGGGCACGCTCTTATCAAGGGAGAAGCTGAACTCATCCTTGATGAATGTACCCTTCTTGAACTGGTCCACGGGGAGAGCGCCTGCCACAGGGATGTGATCCAGGTTGCGCATTTTGCCGTTTTTGGCCAGTCCATGGAGGAACAGCGCCCAGCCAGGTTCAATGTCCTGAAGGACCTCAAAGTACATGGTGAGTGTGACACGTTGTGTGCCTGCGCCAGAGGGCTCTGTTTTGAGGTCATATCCGTAGAGTTTGATGTGAGAATCAAACGTAATATCAAGTGCGTTGGAGGCCTTGATACGATCCTCGGAGATGAATGCCTTGCTGTAGCGTTCCTGATGATTTTTGTAGTTCTCATTGGTGGACGCGAGCCAGTCGAGGAGCAGCTTTTTATCCTCGTCGCGGATATTTTTGGGGATGCTGTTCTTCTCGGTGGGGTCTTGCTCAAGATCGTAGAACTCATCAGGTTGTAGATCGAAGAAGTAGATGTATTTCTTCTTCTCTCGGATCAGTGCCATGCAGGTGTTTCTGGACCAGCAGTAAGATTTAATGGGTCGATCTTTGGGGACATCAGCCGAGACGAGGCTCAAGCCAGGCAAGGTTCCTTTGAGCATGCGATGATGGCTCAACTCAAGCAATGTGGGCATGAGATCAAGCTGGTTGACGGGGACCTTAATGCGTGTGGGTGTTGGGTTTTTGGGGTCATGAATAATAAAGGGAATGGTGAGCCCTTCCTGATAGATGACCTTGTCATGCTGGAATCTACCGTGCTCGCCAAAACCTTCGCCGTGGTCGCCGAGGATGGCAAAGACGGTGTCCTCGTAGAGGCCATTTTTCTTGAACTCATCAAAGACGTTCTTCACGAAGTGGTCGACGTAGTTCACGGAGTTCAGGTAGCGGTTAAGCTCTTCTTCCTCGACATATTTGTTGCGTCCATAACGTCGTGGTGCAAGGTAATCATGGTGAGGTGTGAGCGTGAGGTAGGTGATAAAGAACGGTTTTTTGGAGTTCTTGGTGTTCTTTGCCCACTCGACAGAAGGCTTGAGCATGACGTTATCTTCAACGCCAAAGTAGTTGGCTTTCTCAAAACCTTTTTTGTCCAGTTTTTCAAGAGGATAGAATTCCTTGAATCCCATGTTTTTGACAAGTTCTGGACGTTTTTCAAAGCGTTGCGTGGCGGACTGGAAGAATGCCGTGGAGTAGCCCGCCTGTGAGAAGAGGTTGGCCATGCAGCGGTGTGGCATGCCTGCCTGTCCAGCTTCAAAGATGTCGACGCCAAGGTAAGGGTCAACACCACATCCTGTGGCGACGACAGCCTTGGATGTGTGTGGTGTGACCACGTAAGCTTGTTCAGCGAGCAGGCTCTTCTCGGAGAGTTCCTTGAGGAATGGCGTGGTTTCAAGCTCGGGGTTGTATGGAGTGGTTGCGCTTGCACGTGTGGATTCCATGAGGATCAACACCACGTTGCGAGGTTTTGCCTTGGGTGTTGGGACAAGGACGGTGTCTTTTGTGGAGTAATCCAGTGTACTTGCGGTGCCGCTCTCGACATCGCGAGGGAGGAGTCTGTCGGCGATGGCATATGTGCCAGGAAGCGCCATGACGTGGGGGTAACTCACGGTGGAGATTGGTCGAGCAACAACAAAAGCGAGTATGGTGCAGATGATCCCTGCGATGAGCGCGGGGATTGTGCGTGTGTACGAGACGTTGAATTCGTTTAATTTGCGTCGTAGCAGGTGTGGCACGGAGAGTCCGACCAGCGCGACCAGGCCGATGACCAGTTTGAGCACAAGTGGGGTGGAGTCCGAGATGAGATCCCATGCTTCCTGAGCGTTGGTGAACGCGTAGTGAAGCATGGCCGGATCGAGGACAGAGCCTGTGACAAAGGCAAAGTTGACCGCAGCAAGTTCAAGGCAAAGCAGGAAGATGCTGAAGATCGAGAAGAACGTGAAGATCGCAGTCTGTGCAGCTCTTGAGTTGCGCGTGAGCCCGAGTAAAGCGTAGCCAAGCGCACCAAGTCCGGAGAGAGCAAGCAGCTCGGGGATGAACCACAACACCTTGATAAAGAAGGGTTCTTCAATGGAGAGCGCGTAGAATCGCAAGATTTGACTGACGAGAAACGTGAGCGTCAGTGGGATCAGCGCAGTGAACGTGAGTGTCTTGAGTGTTGCGAATGGTTTTGATTCGGAAGAGGACATGAGAAAGCGCTCTTTTTTGGCAACGATAGCAAGTTTGCACAGAGATGATGTGCCTGTATAGAACAGCGCACGGTCTAAAAAGATTCGATATTATTTATGAGCTGTCGCATCCCATCGCAAGTTCATGGCCCAGTTCTGCCATTTTGCGAGCTTTTTAGGGGCGCGATCTTCAGGTGCATACCACAATGCAGCAGCCAATAGGAGTGCAAAAGATACGCTAATAAGCGGAGCTACAAGTGAGCGTACATGAAGCTTTTTGAAGTTGGGCAGGAGTAAAAATAGCGCCGAGATCAGAGTGAACAGATAGAGCGGGAGCAGTCCCTGTGCCGAGCGGCTCGCGATATAGATGCCACCCAGGTTTGTGGATACCGAGTCGTTGTTGATCATATGGAGCGCGACGCTATGGAGCGGCGAGGTGATCTCGGCGGGGAACTCTGGAAAGGCTGTGGACACGAGCACATTGTAGATCATCGCCGTGATAAGTGAGCCTTTGAGCGCATGGGACAGGAGTGGTTTGCGCTCATCAAAGACATTGAGCATTGTGGCTGCGGCGAGCGTGGTTACGCCGAGGATCGGAACCATGAGGCGTTGTCCGAACCCCCAGAAAGGTACATGAAATCCAAGGGTTATCATGGTTGCTGTGGCGATACCAAAGAGAGCAAATAGTGTAACTGCGCGAGATTTCTTCCAGAGCCACCAGCATCCCACGGCCCCCATCAGCGCGATGGGAGCGCAGAACAGGAGTGAGCGTGAGGGGGAGAGGAACAGGGAGTAGAGCGAGTCCGCAGTGGGCAGCATGATTCCAAACAGCCCCTTGTTATGGGCTTTCACGCTGCTTGCGTGAGCGAGGTACTGGTAGCTCGTGGTGAGTGGGCCGCCAAACGCCAGCGTATTGTAAATGAGTGTGGCGAGCACGGGAGGCGCAGCGCCGATGGCAGCAGCGAGGATAGGTTTGATGCGACGGTTTTTTGCCACGGAGAGGAACGCCAGCGCGAAAGCAATACAGAAGATCGCGCCCTGGTATTCGACAAAGAAGCACATCGCGGCGGCAAAGCTACTCAGGGCTTGTAGGGCAAATATTTTTTTGTCGTGATGAGGGTCATTGGGCGCCTCTTCCTCAAGGGTTGTGTCACGCAGTATCTGTGTTTTGAGCAGCGCCCAGCAGGACATCATGGTGAAGCAAAGGACAAGCGCGTGACCGTAGAACGCGGCGCCGTAGTGGAACAGGGGTGTGCCAAGCGCGAGGGCGAGTATAAGTTGATAACGTAGCTTACGCCTGACATTGAGCAGGGTCATGGATGCGAACGTCAATGCGAGCGTCAGCAGTGTAAATGGGATCATGACCCAGTGTCTGACGAGGTTATTGAGCTGTTCGATGGAGAGCGTTTTTTTATCGTGATGGAGTGCTTTGTAGGCGGCGATGGTGGGCATCGCCAGAAAGCTTGAGCCAGGCGCTTTATCTGTATAAAAGTGGCCGTCTTTCTTTGAGAGATCAAACACTCGTCCGTAGGTTTTGATCTCTTTATCAATAGAGAGCTCGCCGCGTTCAAGCATGGCGAGGCTCAGATAAATACGTGTGCGCTCGTTGGGAGCGCTGACCTGTGGTGACATCCAGCTAAAGCCAAGGCTCAGGCCGATTACAAGCAGGAGCGATGGGAGGATGATTTTATCCGAGATTTTGGCGAGTCGCTGGAGTGGAGAGGTCATAGGTTTATTTTACATTAAGGTTTTGAATTTTAAAGATATTCTTCTTGAGTGGTTTGCCATTCTGAGAGGCTTTAAGTCGTTTTTTTGTCGACTTGTTCCAGAGCCCAATATTGAAATGGAATTTACCTGTGTTGACCTTTTTGGGGAGGAAGAACGTGTGTCGATCCACGATGTAATGATCAGCAGGGAACTCTTCGACAGGGAGTGAGCCTTCAACAGGAGTGTGGTCGAAGTTTTTGTATTTACCTTTTGCATCGATGCCGTGCACGAACAGATGCACATTCTTGGGGGGGGGGTTGAGCGTTTTAAAGAACAGCGTCATGGTGACAGGCTGATCCTTTTGAAGTGTTTTTGAAGGGCTCAGAGAGTAGCCAATGAGCTCAAGGCTATCACCAAACTTCACAGAGGTGTTGACCTGTGGGGAGGGTTTGGTTGTGGTGATAAACTCCTGTTTGTAGGAGGCGTGGTTGTTTTCATAGACTTGATTGACGGACGCTCTCCAATCGAGGAGTTCCTGTAATGAGTAATTGTCTAGCTGGTCAGAAAGTGGGTGTTTTTCATCAGGGTCAGCGGTCATGTCAAAGACTTGATCTCCAATGCGATCATAGTGATGGATGTATTTCATCTGCCCATGAACAAGGCCAATGCAGTAGTCAGCCGCCCAGCAGTAGGTGTAGATTTTTCTGTCCTCAGGGACAGGATTGTAGAGGTTGTAGCCAGGCAGAGTGCCATGCTCGAGCGTGTGTCCGCTGAGGTTGATGAGTGTTGGTGCGATATCAACCTGGCTGACAGGAGCGCTGACCTTGACCTGTTTTTGATTTTTGGGGTCGTGAATGATCAGAGGAACTTGAAGGCCCTCATTGTAGAGCAACTTGTCATGTTGATAGCGCTTGTGTTCACCAAAACCTTCACCATGATCCCCCACAATGGCGAAGACGGTGTCTTCATAGAGGCCATTTTTCTTGAACTCATCAAAGACGTTCTTCACGAAGTGATCGACGTAATTTACAGAGTTCAGATAGCGGTTGAACATCTTCTTGGATGAGTATGTTTTGCGCCCATAACGTTTGGGTGCGAGATAGCCATGGTGGGGTGTAACCGTGAGGTAGGTGATAAAGAACGGTTTTTTGGAGTTCTTGGATTTCTTTGCCCATTCCACAGAGGGTTTGAGCATGACGTTATCTTCAGGACCAAAGTAGTTGGCTTTTTCGAAGCCTTTTTTGTTGAGTTTTTCAAGGGGGTAGAATTCCTTGAATCCCATGTTTTTAACAGCATTTGCACGGCCCTCGAAGGTCTGTGTGGCGGACTGGAAGAATGCTGTGGCGTAGCCTTGTTTGGAGAAGAGGTTGGCCATGCAGTTTGATGGGATGCCTGCGTCGCTTTTTTCAAGAATGGCGAGGCCAAGATAGGGTTCCACGCCGCAGCCTGTGGTGATGACGGCTTTGGATGTATGTGGAACAACGGAGTAGGCGTGTTCAGCGAGCAGGCTCTTCTCGGAGAGTTCCTTGAGGAATGGCGTGGTTTCAAGCTCGGGGTTGTAGGGGGTGGTTGCGCTTGCACGTGTGGATTCAAGGAGGATTAACACCACGTTGCGGGGTTTGGATACCTTTTTTAGGGTGGTGTTTTTTGAGTAATATGCGCGTGCTGTGGCTGTGCCTGTGGTGTTGTTTTTGGTGCGCAAGGAGGAGGATATAAGGCTGCAAACGTTAGGAAATGCGGCGTTGTACTGTCGTGGTGTGAGATACATTGCGACAGAAGGGACAAGCATCAACAGTAGCGCTGCGCCTGCGAGTATCAGGGGTTTTATCTGAACGATGAGAGGGGAGAGTTTTTTGCGCAAGACAAAAGGAGCTGTCAGAGAAATCACTGCACCAATCGCCATCAGTACTTTGAGGAACAGGGGCGTTGACTCATTAACGAGGGTCCAGCTTTCTTCGGCGTTGATGATGGCATAGGAGAGCATGGCTCCGTCGAGCAGCGAACCTGTCACGTGTGCGAAGTTGACGGAGGTCAACTCAAGGCTACCACACAGGAGCAACGCAAGGATTGAGGTGACAAAAATAGTATTGTGCAGTTTTGGCTTGTCTGTTGTTGCAAGTAGAGCGCTAAAGGAGAAGAGGGCGGCTCCTGCCAGGAGGAGGAGGTCAGGTACTAACCAGTAGAGCTGACGTCCGATGGATGCATCAAGGGAGAGAAATGCAGGCGTAAGGAAGTTACTTACAGTAAGGATAACTGCCAGTGGTAGGCAGACCGCAATAAGCAACGGTTTGATCGTCGTATTTGGGGATGGTTGATGCATATGTTGTAAGTGGAAGAATACGCGTTTGTTTTGTGTGTCTGTGGGGCCCCTTGATGGAGACCGTATTGGGAGGACATCTCATAGGAGAAGTTGTGTTGAAAGTCAATTTTGGGGGCATTGCTTCAAATGTTGTAAAAGGTTTGAGCATTGTTTAGGGTCGTGTGTTTTGGGATGTAACGCAAGAGGTGTGGATGAGCAGGGTGAGAGCAATAGACTGGAGAGTATTTCATGCGGGCGTCATATGGCTAGTCGCTACGGCGTTGTGTGAGAGTGGTTTCATTGCATTATCACATGAGGGGGCATGGTCCTGGGAAGTTTTTGTATTTGCGTTAGCGCTGAGTTTTCCCTGGGCGCTTGGTGTTGGGGTGAGTTGCGTTGCTGTGCGCATGCAATGGTCGAGGCTTCTTGGTGGTGTGAAGGGTGAGCGACTCAATGAGGTGCAGGCGTTATGTGTTAGTGTAGCGCTGTGTGTTGGTGTGGCTGTGATTGGCATGGCGCTGTTGAGTCCTGTGGTTCTTGTGAGCGTGCGTACCGAGTGGATGGCAGGTGTTATACTTGGTGTTGCTGCGCTTGGTCTGGTGATTGCTCAGGGGATTCTTGTGGGACCAGCGATGCATTTTGTTGTGAGTCGAATACTTACGCAAGCGCGTGCACGTGTGACTCTTCTGGACAGAGTGTGGGGGAGCATGTGGACGTTTTTTGCGACCTGGTTTGTGCTCTTCTTCCTGTGTTTTTGTGGTGTGATGGTTGTGGGGTGGAGTGTTGTTCGTGAGCTTTCATGGTGGGTTGTGTTAGCTCCCAGTGTGGCTGCATTGTGTGTGGGTGGTGTGTGGTCATTTGTGCAGGGTAGGAGCAGTCATACACATCATCGGAGCGTGGTTCATCTTGGAGTTGTTGCAGGTGGATATGTACTCTGTTGTGCGTTGAGCGTGTTTAGCTATCTTGGCATGATATCTTATGATTCCAGTGGTGATGTGTTTGATGAGTCAGGTGTGTTTCCTGCGCTGGCGTCATCAATTAAGGCGTACACTGACTGGGATAACGATGGTGCATCATCGTGGTTGGATGGGGGGGATTGTAGACCTGACGATCCAAAGATAGGTCCGCTTGCTTTTGATGAACCAGGTGATGGTATCGATCAGGACTGTGTGGGTGGAGACTCAAAGTCGATGGATCTTGTGTATCAGCGCGGTGAGTTTTCTTCTTCTGACAAGGCATTGCTTAAAAACAAGCCTCATGTGATTTTCATCACCACAGATGCGTTATCATACAGTCACACAAATATGGGGGGGTACACGCGTGATGTTACTCCCGAGTTGGCGAAGTTTGCTCAACACTCAACTGTATTTGAACAAGCGTACTCATCTGCCCCGAGTACACGATTGGCATTGCCAGGGATTTTCATGGGGCAGTTCAACGCGCAAGCAAGGCTCGATGATCGAAGAACACATCCTTATGGCTGGTCCGATGATAATGAGACATTGGCTGAGAAGCTCAAGGAGGGAGGTTGGCGTACGGTTCAGGTTGTGGGGGCGAATTATTTCACACCCAAAAAATGGCCAGGTCTTGGGCAGGGGTTTGAGCTTGTTGACACGAGTGCTCTCAAAAACAAGAGCAAGTCGGGCCATACATCCAAGGCGGTGAGTGATGCTGTGATAAAGCAAATTGAGCGTCATGACTTGTCGAAGTCCAAGAGGCCGCTTTTTCTTTGGGCGCATTACTTTGATCATCATTCACCCTTTAAACGTCCGTCGGGGAGTACCAAGAAATTCGGGGATAAGGATGTGGATCTTTATGATGAAGAGCTCAGGTACACGGACGAGCATATTGGTCGTGTGTTGAGCGCTATACAGAAACGCTGGAAACCAGAAGATTACATTATTGTCTTTACTTCAGATCATGGTGAGGCGTTTAAGGGGCGGCATCATCATGGGTATACATTGCGCTCTGTGGTGTTGGATGTGCCGCTCATCATTCAAACTGCGCATCGTCGAGGTGAGGTGATCAAGGGGTTAGCAAGTCACCTGGATATCTTTCCTACTCTCTTGGATTTATTGGGTTTAACGGTGGGCAAGACAGAGGATTACCCTGGTGAGAGCCTTGCTCCTGTGCTCCTGGAATCAGGGAGAGAACCTCAAAAGGATTATGTGCTGGGCGCGTATTATGTGCCTGAATCAAGGAAGAAAGGAAAAGAGGCGCTCAGGAAGGTGTCTGTCAGAACAGACACGTACTACGTCGTCAAAAACCTGAAGCGTGGTAAGTTTGCGGCTTATGTGCAGGAAGGAAAGGATACACATGTGCTCCTCAAGGAGGAGGAGTATGAAGAGGAGTCTGAAGTCAAGCAGTTGGAGCGGTTGTTGGATCTTAATATTCGATGGATTGAGAAGCGTGAGCGAGGGTTGAAACAAGATGAGGAGTAATGGGGCGTGTTAGTCACCACCTTCATCATTCTCCAGGGTATCAAGAATGACATGTTGAAGATCTCGCCATTTTCGCAGCTCTAGCTTCATGTTGTTCAGTGTGGTGAGGTCGGTGTGACTCAGGTCATGCGTTTCATCGGGATCGTGTGCGAGGTCGTACAGGTAGGTTCTGTAGGATGAGCGGTTGTATACGAGTTTGATGTTGTTGATATTGAGTGCAATTTTCGGACTGTAGCTCCCTCTTTTTAGCATGAAGTTGGTGTTGTTGGACGATTTTTGGGAGACAAAATCAAAGAACTCCTGACCTCGAATATTGAAGGCTTCCGTGCTCAGTGTGCGGGGAGGCTGTGTGGTCCATGTGTCATTGTTGACATGTGTGCCGATGATGGGAAACAGCGATTGTCCCTGGGCCATGAATGTGTTGGGGAGAGGTTTGCCAAGCGCATCAAAGAGGGTTGGGATGATGTCGATCTGGCCTGCCACGGGGCCTGTGATTGTTCTGTTTTGGGCGACTCCTGGTCCTGCGATAAACAGGGGGATCTCGGAGAGGCTTGTGTGCACATGAACGTGATGTCCCCAGTGTGCTTTGCCCTGGATTTTATGTCCGAGGCTTTCGCCGTGATCGGCAATCATGACAAGGAGGGTGTCTTCATGTAAACGGTTTTCAAAGAACCAGCGCATGAACTTGCCAAGCTCAAGATCAACATGACTGACCTCGGAGAGGTAGGCCTGACGTTCCTTGTTAGGCAGTTGTTTTTGAGGACGGTTCAGCGTTCTTTGCTCATAGGGCGCGTGCGCGTCATAGAGATGAATCCAGGAAAATGTGTGTTCTCCAACAGGTGTGGTGGTGTGTACCTGTTCAAGATGATGACGTAAGTTGGTGAGCCCTTCGGAGGTGTTTTGATGGGTTTGCGCTTCTGTGTTTTTGCCAAGAATAAAGCTTGTAATTGCGGACTGTTGAAACCAGTGATTGTCGGGTTTTGACAGGTAGATATTATTGAGTTTGTGCTGTGTTTTGAGATGCTTGAGGGGTGTGTTCTGTGCCCAGTAACGTGATTGTGCAATGACATAAGGTGGTTGAGAGAGGAAGATTGAACCGTACGCAAGTGGTGTGGCGGGATAGTGTGCAATGGCGCGCGGAAAGTATGTGCCATGTGTTTTCCACGATGAGAATTCGGGCGTGATCTCGGGGTTGCTCCAGGCATTTGCGTTGATGGACTCCAGGACGATCAGCACTACATGTTGAGCCTGTTTGCGATTTTGTTTCAGGTGTTCATTGCCATGCACAGTGTGTTTTTGTTGGTGTGCTTTCAGAGTGTGTTGTGCCTGCTGGAGTTGTGCTGGTGTGGCAGGTGTAAGCATGAGCTCATCCTGAACATCAAAGAGCGTATGAGGTGCGTGATGATTGAGGTAACGCGTGAGTAGAAGCTCATCGTTCACCTGTAGTGTGGCTTTTGTGTGTGTATGGGTTTGGTATGCAGCAAATGTTGTGAGTGTGAATATTACACACGTTGCTGAAATTAATATTATTTTTGGTAGTGTGTGGAGGCTTGCTCTCCAGGTGTGAGGCGATTTAGAGCTGTGGAGGGATGGCGCAGGCCAAAGGAACATGCCCAGGCACCAGATGCTGTAGGCTGTGAGATAGGCATGGAAGTTGGTGTACAGGGGGAACAGGCACAATGAGAATGTGAGGCCGAGGATGCCATAAAAGAGCCAGAGTTTTTGGTCCTCTTGTTTCTGGTTCAAAGCGTTGATGTGTGTCGCAGCAATGACAAGGAAGAGTGTGCCCCACAGGCCAAGTTTAATGGGGAGAAAGTAGGGGCTTGCACGGATGCCATCACCCTGAAGTGCGGTGAGGTGCCAGAAGTAGGTCAGGCACAGCGTGATGAGGCCAACGCCAAGTTTTGGTAGCAAGGGTGATGTGTGTTCAAGTGCGCGCAGCGATGTCATGAGGATGCTTTGCGCAAGGAAGATCATGCCACCCCAGACAGCGTTGCTCCCAAGTGTCCACAGGAGAGCTGTGGTGAGGCTCATTGTATGTGTGTTGAGGGCGAAGGAGACGCCTGCATCCAGTGTGAGTTCGAGCAGAGTAAGATCGATGATCCCCACGATGATGCCCGTGAGCATTCCCAGTAAAGTGTGGGACCAGATGCGTGTGATGGGTGTGGTCATGGAGAGATTGGGGAGGAAGGACGCGATGTGTTGAGGTGAACGCTTCACACTAACATCAGAGCAATGCATAAAAAAGGGGCGGAAACTCGCTAGCGAGTTTCCGCCCCTTTTTTATGCATTGCTCTGATGATTACTTGGCAATCACAAAGTTCAGGATGCGACCTGGCACGAAGATGACGCGGCGAATGGTGGCGTCTTCAAGGTATTTGAAGACACCTTCATCGGCCTTGGCAGCAGCGACAGCGACCTCTTCAGTGGCATCGGGTGGAATCTGAATTGTTCCGCGCACTTTGCCCATGATCTGGACTGCGATCTCGATGCTGTCTTCAACGAGGTAGTCCTCATTAAATGCAGGCCACTCGGCGTGACACACGGAGGTGTCGTGACCGAATCTGTGCCAGAGCTCCTCGGCGATGTGAGGTGCGTAAGGGGACAGTACAATCGCCAGTGCCTCGACGCTTTGTTGGGAGACCTGGTCCTGTTTGTAGAGGAAGTTTACGTACTCCATCATCGCTGCGATAGCGGTGTTGAAGCGCATTTCCTCGGTCTCTTCGGTGACGCGCTTGATCATGCGGTGCAGCTCCTTGAGCTGTTCCTTGCTCATCTCCAGCCCATCGACAACGCGTTCATGGAGACCTTCTGCATCTTCTTCATCTGGTGTCAGCAGACGCCATGTACGAGTGAGGAAGCGGAAGACACCATTGACGGAGCGCTGATCCCATGGTTTGGCCTGCTCAAGCGGTCCCATGAACATCTCGTACATGCGCAGTGCATCTGCACCGTACTCTTCGATAACCTGATCAGGGTTGACGACGTTGCCACGAGACTTGGACATTTTCTCTGTGATCTCTTCGAGTTCCAGATCAAGCTCGGGGTGCATTGGGGTGTTATCCACAAAGCGTACATCCTCGGGACCAATCAGCTGGATGTGATCAGGGTGAATCTCATCGCCAGCAAGATGTTCGTGCTGCTTCTTGTCCTTGTAGCTGACGGGGTTGCCCTCAGCGTCGAGGTAGCACAGGTAGGTCTTGCCAAGGATCATGCCCTGGTTCACGACGCGCTGGAAGGGTTCAGGCGTGCTGACCAGACCTGCATCAAAGAGGACCTTGTGCCAGAAGCGAGCGTAGAGCAGGTGGAGCACAGCGTGCTCTGCACCGCCGACATAGACATCGACAGGCATCCAGTAAGCTTCCTTCTCGGGGCTCCATGGTTGCTCATCGTTGTGAGGATCGATGTAACGCAGGTAGTACCAGCATGAGCCAGCCCATTGAGGCATGGTGTTTGTTTCACGCGTGGCGCTTTGACCTGTCTCATCGGTGGTGTGCAGCCACTCGGTCGCCTTGGACAGAGGCGGTTCGCCCGTTTCGTTGGGCTTGTAGTCCTCCAGTTCAGGCAGGCGCAGCGGGAGTTGTTCTTCAGGCAGCGCAGCATGTGTACCATCTTCCAGGTGGATGATGGGGAAGGGTTCGCCCCAGTAGCGCTGTCTTGAGAAGAGCCAGTCGCGCAGCTTGTAGTTGATGGTGCCCTGACCTTTGCCATGCTCTTCAAGCCAGCTGATCATGGTCTCCTTGGCTTCCTGAACTTTCATGCCATTGAGGAAGTCGGAGTTGACTGCTTCACCGTCATCGGTGTGCGCAGCTTCTTGCACGTTGCCACCAGAGATGACCTCGATGATGGGCAGATCGAATGCCTTGGCAAACTCCCAGTCGCGTTCATCGTGGCCAGGCACAGCCATGATCGCACCTGTGCCGTAGCTTGCCAGAACGTAATCTGCAATCCAGACGGGGACGCGTTCCTGATTGACAGGATTGATCGCGTAAGAACCTGTGAACACGCCAGTTTTTTCCTTGGCGAGGTCGGTTCTCTGAAGGTCGCTCTTGTTGGCAGCCGCATCGACATATGCTTGCACAGCTTCACGTTGCTCATCGGAGGTGATCTCCTGGACCAGAGGATGTTCTGGAGCGAGCACCATGTAAGTTGCGCCAAACAGTGTATCTGGGCGTGTGGTGAAGACGCGGATGCGTGCATCAAGGTCGTTGGATGTATCGGGATCGAGTGAGAACTCAACCTCGGCACCCTTGGACTTGCCAATCCAGTTGCGCTGCATTTCCTTGAGGTGCTCGGGCCAGTCGATAAGGTCGAGATCTTCGAGCAGGCGATCGGCGTAAGCGGTGATTTTGAGCATCCATTGACGCATGGGCTTACGCACGACAGGGTAACCGCCGCGTTCTGATTTTCCGTCGATGACCTCTTCATTGGCGAGCACTGTGCCGAGCGCAGGACACCAGTTCACGGGGACTTCTGCGATATAAGCGAGGTCGCGTTCGTAGAGCTTCAGGAAGATCCACTGTGTCCACTTGTAGTAGTTGGCGTCCGTGGTGTTGATCTCACGGCTCCAGTCATAGGAGAAGCCAAGGCGCTTGAGCTGGCGTTTGAACGTGGCGACGTTCTTTTCTGTGGTGACAGCGGGGTGTGTGCCAGTCTTGATGGCGTATTGTTCAGCGGGCAGGCCGAACGCATCCCAGCCCATGGGGTGGAGGACATTGTAACCACGCAGACGCTTGTAACGAGAAGTGATATCTGTAGCGGTGTAGCCTTCAACGTGGCCAACATGGAGACCCGAACCCGAGGGGTAGGGGAACATGTCAAGCGCGTAGTACTTGGGCTTGGATGTATCTTCGGTGACGGCGTAGGTCTGGTTTTCATCCCAGAACTTTTGCCAACGAGGTTCAATGACGTTTGGTTTGTACA
>Ga0207913_1000296_pt1 | contig 13500 bp, 7 predicted proteins | sample DeeseametaMP2913_FD_184168 | JGI IMG/M metagenome (GOLD analysis project Ga0207913, IMG submission 184168) | Marine microbial communities from the Deep Atlantic Ocean - MP2913 (SPAdes) | ecosystem: Environmental > Aquatic > Marine > Oceanic | place: West of Santa Cruz de la Palma, Atlantic Ocean...
ATCGTGTTCCACCAACTTGCGAGCGCACTCCAAGCGCTGCATGACGCAGGTATCGTGCACAGGGATCTCTCTCCACGAAACATGATCATCAACTTCAAGGGTACAAACGCTGTCCCTCACGTGACGATCCTCGACTTTGGTATCGCCCAGCTTGATGGCATCACACACATGACCGCAGGCCCTATCGGCACGCCCCAATTTATGGCTCCCGAACAGCTTCGCGGCGAGACATCAAAAGCGTCCGATATCTTCGCGTTCGGACAGGTGATGTGGTGGGCCATGTCAGGCAATCCACTCCTTGATGACTGCACCACACAGATGGAAGTCTTCAAGTACCTTGCGAGCATGACCAGCGCCCCAAAACCGCTGCCAAGCATGAGGGCCTACCCTCCTACCATCGTGGAGATGCTCCGCCGCATCCTCTCGCCCGATCCGCTCAAGCGTCCATCGGCCGATGAGATCGCAGCCAACCTCTCCCATCACACAGGCCTCCCAGGCGATAGCTCCGAGTGGTTCGCGGTGACTCGCCATGGCACAGGACAGTTCCAGGCACCTCAGAAAGCCAACCTGTTTATCTTCACACACCCCGATGTGGTCTCACTCACCACGGGAGACATCCTCCCACAAGCGCTGTGTGATATCACCATGGCTCCCCAGGATCACTGGGAGCGACACCACGCAAGCATCAGCTCAAGTGATATCGTACTCGTGCCCATCCCTGATGACAGCGTCGTATCACGACAACTCACGAGCACATTGGCACAGTTCATCGAACAATTGCCCAACAAACCAAAGCTCCTCACCTACCGAGAAGGCCCTGCCCTGCGAGGAGCATGGCTCTCACTCGGAGCACAGGATGTGTTGTGCTTGCCCCAGGATAGAGCACGACTTCAACAACATATTCGACGTGTCATTGATGAGAACTCCAAGAAGCGTCCTGTCAACGTGACCGCACCCGAAACCTTTAACCCCAACCCATTGCGCAACTCCCTGCAAGAAAATCAGATGCTCACACAGGAGCTGATTGAAACCTTCATCGGACACATGCCCGAATGGCTCCTTGAGCTTGAAGAACATCTTGAAGACGCCAACCAACAAGGCGTGCTCAAGATCGCAGGTCTACTCAGCTCTCACGCCATGAGCATCGGGGCCGAACGTATCGTCCAGATCTGTCGTACACTGTGTAACTCCCCCACAGCATACGATCTCGACCACGCCATGCACTGGATCGAAGAACTTGAACGTGAGTACAAGAAACTCTTTCAAGAACTCGTGACATTGCGCCGACGTGTATAACGATACGCCACAACTCTCTTCCATATGCCAGGACCTACAACACAGGAGGTCAACACCATGACTATCGAAACCATCCAACTTGACTGGAGAGGGCTACGCTGCCCCGAACCCATCCTTAAAACCGCTCGCCAAGTCCGTAAACTTCGCGACGGCCAGGATCACCGCATTCAAATTTACGCCGATGATGACGCCTTCCCCATGGACATCAAGAGCTGGTGCTCAAGCTCTGGCGTCACGCTCATGGCGATCGAAGAACGTGACGGCTACTACGAAGCGATCCTCCAGCTCCAGCCCGATGCTTCAGCAGAGAAAAAAGCAGCCGCCAGTGCTCCCGCCATTCCTACACCACAGGCACCGCCCGCTGCCATGGTTACACCTGTGCTCCCCAAAGCAAGCGCACAACAGCTTGACTGCGTTGGCATGGCATGTCCTGAGCCCATCCTCAAGCTTGCCAGAGCCTACCGCAAACTTGATGATGGCCAGGAACTCCAGATCACTGCCGATGATGATGCGTTCCCCGTGGATATCCAGAGCTGGCTTAAAAGCTCGGGCGCCACACTCGTATCCATGCAAGATACTGGCTCACCCTTTGTCGCGACCATCAAAAAACCAGGCGCGGCTCAACCTGTTACAGCTCCAGCAAGCGCACCACCTACACCAGCCCAACCTGTCGTGGCACAGGCCACTCCTGCTCCCGTGCAACAGGTCATCGCCGCACCACAACAGGTCGGCACCTCCACACTCAAGCTCTCGCTGGCTGGACTTAGCTGGGAAGATAGCGAAGCTCGACTCACAAGCATGACAGGCCCCGCATGGACAGGGGAAACCCTCGATGTCCTCTGTGCTGACGCCGCAAAACTTCAGAAGGTCGTCTCCTGGCTTGGTGCTAATGGTCATGAACTTGTCCACTTTGATGCTGCACAGGGATTGCTCACACTTCGCGTGGGCGCACAAACTAGCACCAGCACTGCGCTTGTCCCCACAACCAAAAAAGACACCGATGTCAAACGCGCCACATACCTCGTAATTCACAATGATTTTGAATCACTTATGGCCGCGCTTATGGTCGCAAACACCTCTGCGGTACAAAACATCGAAACCTCGATCTTCTTCTCATTCTGGGGCGTCAACCTCCTGAGAAGCGATAACATCAGGACCAATGAACCTCAGAAACCTCTGAGCTTCATTCACCGCATGTTCCGCATGATGATGCCCAGCGGCCCCTCAAAACAACCTCTGAGCAAGATGCACTTTGGCGGCATGGGCAAGCAAATGATGCTCGCCTCCATGAAGCAGCAAAACGTCATGAGCCTTGAGCGCCTCATGGAGGCTGCCATCGAAAATGGCGTCAAGTTCACCGTGTGCACCATGAGCATGGGTATCATGGGCATCCAGAAGCGTGATATCATGGACCGCCCAAATATCGAGTTCGCAGGCGTCGCCTCCTTTGTGGCTGACTCTGCTAGCTCCGATGTCAGCATGGTCTTCTAATATCCGACAAAAAGAGGACAAAACAGACAAAGAGTGGCATGCATGCCACTCTTTGTCTGTTTTGTCCTCTTGACCTGCTCTCTGTGTCACGACTACAATTACAGGTGCCTGAACTGGCTTATCATACCCAATTACAACACCTCTCCACCAAGGACGCGCCATGTCCTATAAGAATATTGACGCTGTCAGCCTCCTGAATAAGCGTAACTTACACCTGATCGACGTAAGGACCGCTGACGAGCGAAGCAGTGAGCTTGGCTTCATCCCAGGCTCGCTCTTCTCCCCTGACGGCGCACACCTCGCTGAACTGCTGGAACTTCTCCCAGAAAACGAGCCCGTTGCACTCTGCTGCATGAGCGGTAGACGAAGCAAAGAACTGTGTGAAAAGTACTCCACGCTCACAGATCGCGTCTTCTATAACGTTGAAGGTGGCCTTCTAAGCTGGCAAGCCCACAAGTTCCCTATCGCTACATACCAACCCGACACCCCCGATGAATTTGCATTTGATGGTGAGGCTGAAGACTTCTTTATCAAGATGCGTTCCTGCTTCATCGGTGAAGTTGTGGAGGTCATCGTGGAACGCGACCTCGATCTCAACCCACTTGAGCTGCTTCAAACAAGCACACAACTCGCACAACTTTACCACAACGGCGCTCCCTTTGAGGAACGCCTCGTGGACTTCGCAGGTTATGTCTCATGGCATATCGGCACCGACATTGAGCACATCGCCACCAACATGACCTGGGCACTTGCAAATCGCAATTACCTCAAGTCCCCTGAGCATCAGGCCAAATTAAGCTGGTAACACATCGTACCCAACTTACAGCCCCCTCACCTCACGCCATGCATTCTGCATGGCGTTTTTTAATGGCGTGCGCTCAAGCTGTGGAAACAGCTCATACAACTGTGTGTTTTCAATCAACAGATCGATGTTTAACCCCTCCGCAAGCGCCGTAATCAACGCATAGGGCAGGCCTGAACTCACAGAAATATATGTCGCGGCAACCTTGTGAGGAATCCATGGTACCTCCACGAATTTGATCTCCCTGCCAGCACCACGACAAAACTCCTTGATGATATCAAAATAGCTCACAACCTCTGTGCTCCCCACCTCGAAACACTTGCCCGCCGTCTCCTCGGGATGCTCCAAACATAACACAAGCGCATCGATCACATCGTGCACAAACGCTGGCTGTGTCCTGTGCTTGAGCTCACTGGAGATCATCATCGTGCTCATGTTCGACACAATCCCACTCAACATCTTGAACCCCGCTGACTCGGGGCCAATAATAAATCCTGCTCGCAGCACCGTCACAGGCACACCATCCGTGGCAAGATACCTCTCCACATCATTACGGCTGCGCAAATGCTTGGAGATCTCTTCACAGGGCTCAATCCCACTTAAATAAATGATCTGCTTTACGCCTGCATGGCGTGCCGCACTTGAGAAGTTCAACGCTGCACGCTTATCACGCTCGATAAACGCATCCTCATCGCCCACCCCACCTTCCATCGAGTGAATCAAATAATACGCAACCTCGATCCCCTCCAACATCGCATCAAGATCCTGGACATTGAGCGCATCGCCCTGAACGATCTCAAGGTTATCGTGCTCTGGTAGATTGAGCTTGTGAGCAGGTCGTCGAGACACGGCCCTCACCTTGTGACCACCATCAAGGAGCCTTGTCAGCACCCTCTGACCAATAAAACCTGTCGCTCCTGTCAACAACACCGAACGGCCCTGTGTCACATCTTCACTCACTCTTCTTCTCCCTGTTCTTTGGTACGTTTCTTACGCGCAGATGGCTTCTCATACACACTGATCAATGGAACACCCTCTACCTCATGGACATAAGATGGCGCGCGTACACCATAGATGCGCCAAAGTTCGTGACGGATGTAATGAAATGCCTTTTGCTGCTCAAACAAAGCATAGTCCGAGTTGTAGCGATTGCCTACCTTCAGATCATCTCTGACCAGACCTTCGCGCTGCAATTCTTGCCATGCCCAACCTGTCGTATTCTGCGGATCAATGCGGCTTTTTTGAGGTGCGTTTTCATTCACCCATGGCAACGTCTGCCTTGAGGCATAGCCCCAAAACTGACGTAACATCCCTGCATCTGCTGCTCCCTGATAAGACCCAATCAACTCGTTGTAATACGCAATTCCCTGTGGGTGACTTCGATACAACTCACCACCTGCAGGAAACAACACCACAACAAAAGCAAGTAAAAACAAAACCTTAGACACAACACCAGTTTGTACATCCTCGTCACTATCTCGACGAACACGCCACCACTCCAGCGCATAATGCACCGCGAGCATCACACCAAAACCTGCCATCATCGCCATAAACGGCATCGATGGAATCCAGTGCTTTGTCCCACCAAACACGGGCGTCCCAGGCTGTGCAATCACGGCAATGGGCACCAGGAAGTTCAGAAATAACAACAATCCTGTCGCTCGCCATGCCACGGATGCCTCTGGCAACTGACGCGCCTTCAAACTGCTTGCCACCACCTTCATCCGTTCAAACACACCACTCTTCCAGACATAAAAACCTGCACCCAATGTGCTCGCAAAGAGAATCGTCGCGGGCACAGTGACAAGCGTCATCCCCACAGGGAAAGACACGGGGAAAGGTGGTCGAATCAGGTTCTGACCAAAATAGCGCGCAAAGTAATGCACATGCTCAAGGTGGAACATCATGTACCACTTCACACGAGCAAATGTGTCGAACCAGATATATGGCCAGTGTAAATAGAAAATGAGCGGACCAAGCAACGCCATCGCGACCAGAGCCCAGGGCATCTGTGGAAATCCAATCCGCAAGCCCGATTCCTTACTTCGGCTCAACCTCCACTGAGGCCATGTCGCGACCAACCAGTGCAACACAAACACAATAGGAATGAAAAACGCGTTAAGCTTGGTCGCCAACGCAAGCCCCCAGAACACACCCGTCAATACAGCCCAGCGCTTGCTCTCAAAGCTCTTCCAGTACGCATAGACGGTCAAAAACCACATCGCACCAATGGGCGCATCAAAGCACGCCAGGTGTGCGTCGAAAAAGAACCTTGGCTGCAAAATCAAGGCGCACGCTGCAACCACACCCGCAAAACGACCAAATAACTGACGCGCAAAAAGAAACACACCCGAACACAGCATCGCGCTCAGCGCAGCCGTGGGTAACCGCATCGCCGTGGAGCTTTCCATCCACCCAAGCTTTCGGTGAAATAACGCATCACTCAGCGCAAACAGAGTCTTCATCAACACCGGGTGCTCGTGATTGTAACTCCAGTGCTTGTCGATGGTTGCCTTGGTAAAGCTCTCGCGCCAGGTGCCTTTTGCGATCCCATCAAACAACCCGTCAAACCAACGGATGTAATCACGCGCTGCATGAAAATAAAAGCTCTCATCACGCGTAAAGCCAATGTCCATCGTGGCGAGCAACAGCGCCAGAACCAACACAAAGATGCCTAATGCAATAGCCCAGTCTTTCTTTTCCAACGGACTACCACATGCGTTTATCACGCCCAATGTTTTATTACTCATGAACTTGCGCCTTTATCACCACTCAAAGTCAATGCGGCCTCTAAACAGGGAGTAACGCTCCGAGAGCTGCTCATCCACAACCGATCGAAACGCCTTGCCAGGCACAAATACACCAGCCTCGCCGCGCACCGCCATAAATAAACGCCCGCTCAATAACGAAGCCCTGTACTGCAACGATGCATCAACCTCCCAACCAAGATCGTTAAGCTCCGTGGTATTGCCCTGAATCCCGACAGGTTCCCCACCCTGCGCAAACGTTGAATAAGGATCAAACCAGGGCTGAGGACTCCACGCCACCAACGCCCCTAGACCAAGCAAGGCCCCCTCATTCTCCCGCCCAAGGCTCAATCGAGGGTTGAGGTAATAGGCGTTCTCAATGGCACCATCATTGATCAGATTCTCGGCGCCTCGTGGAGGTTCGCCCTGCTCCTCGGGAGCAATGGCTCTCTGATGATACGCTCGCGTCACTGCGGGCAAAAACTGATCAAACAGAATCAAACCCACATTGTAGTTCGGATCAAAACGCAACCTGTACAATGTGCCATCATCTGGGTTTCCATCCCCAGATGCGCCCCCTGCAAGAATGTGTGTCCCGAGCATGGTCTTGTTGTGATAACCATGAAACTCAATTGCCATCCCGCGCCCAAGCACACCCATGGTGTCCGATTCGTCGTAAGGATATACGCGATCAGTCTCACCTGCGAGCACCACACCTTCCACCGCAAGATGCGCATCAAGCGTGGGGTGCTCGGAGAAAAATGGCAGCTTGAAAGAACCATCAAACGCAGTCACATCAAGCCTTGAACCATCCGCGTCATATTGACGTCGACGTGCAGCATATACACCTGCAAACGCCTCCTCGGTCTGGTAAAAAATACTCCCGATCACCTGGTACGCGCGATCACCGTCCAGCCAGCTCGCAAAATCATCTCGCCAGACAAGATCCCCACCAAGTGCAGTGTACACATCCGCAAGTGCATTGCCCTGTGAGCTGAATGGCTTTGTGACAAACAACAACCTCCAGACACGATCACCACCCTGTTGTCGGTCAAACAGGAGCTTTTCTCCGTCCTCATCACCCGAGTTCGCGAGCACACCAAGACCAAACTGGCTGGTCTGAAGACCCGCTTTGAGCAGACCAATGGGCGTTGTGTAACCCACGCTCAACTCGCGTGGGTCAAGCGCTGCACCAAGACCATCCCACGCCTGACGATCAAGCTGTGTTCCTGTGTGCGCGCGTGCAGGGATCTGTGGTGATACGTCGCCCACAACAACACCCGAAAACACATCAGCCTCGGCGCGAATCATTAAACGCGGCATCACATCCTGCGGAGTTCCGCAGTGAGATGTGTCGTCTGATTCGCCTTTGATCTCTGTGCTGCGCTCTGATGATGCATTGTATTGCTTGTAATCAAAACGCAACCTGAACCTTGAGAACATACGTCGAGACGTTCCATCTTGCGTATTCTCATCGAATTTAAATGAGGTCGGCGCACTCTCGGCGCCCAGGCGAGCGCGTAGGAGGCTGTCCTGAAGAGAGAACGGAACAGGCTCAATACTCGTGCAGTTTTGCTCGGCAAATACATCCGCGCTCGCCAGGAGCGCACACGCTGCACACATTACACCAAGATAAACCTGAAACCCTCTTGCTCGCTTCATCACCATACCTGTCCGCCGCACAACACACTGCTGCAATTAACGCAAGCTCACAGGTGTCGTCTGTTCATTCGGGAGTTGTAAGACCACCACGTTATCCGACGGCTCCACAACAATCAACCACTCTTGACGCGTTGCAGTCACAACATCATCGTCATTCAGTGATGCGTCATAGAGTCTCTGGAATAACATCTGTGTGGGTGCAGGCGTTGCAGGGTTAAACGTCGACCCGGAAGGAAGTGACGCAGAGCTAAACTGACGGCCAATATCCATCGCATAGCTCATACCACGCACAGGCTCAAGCTCACCCTCTGTCATAAAGAAGCTGATTTGAGGTCCAACATAACGCTCGCCGCGGTTAACTCGCGAGCTCACGCGAGGCGCATCACCACCGTTTCCTGGCACACAAATACCATCATGCTCCACCATGCCACTCGCAGTACCGCTTGAACTTCCTGTCACAACCCATTCATCTGTCACGCGAATTTCGTAGCTCAAACCACGAGTAAAACACTCGGGGGAAGGGAACTCTTGCACAGTACCGTTCTCTTCAGGCAACACACCAAGCACGATCTGGTCAGCATACACGCTCACGACCTCATACTCGCGCCACGCCTGTTCAGAAGACGCATCAGGGGTCTCAAAACCCGTGCACGCTGCTGGCACACCACCTGTCTCGGTGCCTGGCTCGGAGAGCAACACCAGATGATCACCAGGCTGCACCCCTGCAAGACATGGGTTCAATGGACCAATGTTAAAGCTCCCCTCTGCATCCACAATACCATCGTTGCGACGTGTTCCAGGCAATACACCTTCATATGTGACAGTCCAGGTCTCCTCCCTCACGAGGAAGTCCTCTGTGTTCACCACCAACTGCTCGGTGACTGTTCCATCCTCACCCATTACAAGGCGAAGATCACGACGCTCCAATAGATCGACACGCTGTGCTCCACCATAATCAAGCTCGGCGCTTGAACCAGAGGTCAGCACCGTGGTGCTCAGAGGTTGCGGGAACAATGGCGAACCACAGCCAGACACAAGAGAAGCACCAGGATTATCAATCACATACTGGTCCACTTCTGCCAACAATTCTTCAGGCAACACACACTGCGCTCGCCCTTCCTGTGCTGATGTCGAAGAAGTTGCCGCATCTTCCACAGCAAAGTGGGGATTTACAAGGCGCAACACATCATCATTTTCCTGCCTTCTACTTTCAAGCAGACAGACATCCTGAGCCTGCTCCAACTCACTGATATCACCGTAGAAATTACACGGAGCGCATGATTCAAAAGCCGCATCGGTGTCTCCTGCTGCACGTATGCAGTTTCGACACAGGATCATCTCCTCACATGTAGGCGCGATATCCACATGATCCGTGTCAAACGTGTCTGGGAGTCGAAGACAGTTGGCCTCTTTGAAGTCCGCGAGTTTTGTCGGCTCCATATAGAACGCAGTCTCACTCATCAGACCATCATCTTCAGTCACCTCACACGCGATCTCCATCGCATCAATGTAGAAGACAAACCCGTTGTCGCCAGTCACATACACACCAAGATCATAATTAATCACAGCATGTAAATCGGACTGCTCCTCACGAGGATCTAACGTCAAACGTCGACGAATATCTGCATCAAGCGCAGTAGGTGCGACCCTCCTGCTGATGGGCACACCAAGATACTCCACAAAAGGATCGGTCACAGAGGCTGTGGAGCGTGCAGGCAACAAACGTCGGCCCTGAAGATCCACGATCAACACTTCATTGTTTCCTGGATGCGTCACATAACCAAGTACGCCATGCTCATCCACGCTCAACTGACCAAAGCCAGGAGAAACAATGGCCTCTTCGCTTTGTCCCTGAGCCCCATAACAATCAGGATCAGCAAGGTCACTCAATCCATCCCCGTCATTATCCAGACCATCCGCACATGCCGTGAGCGATGTATCATAGTCAGGAACAAGCTCACCGCCTTCCGCACCCTGAGATGCCGTGCGACAGGCAGGATCGTCGCGATCCACCAGACCATCATTATCGTTATCAAGACCATCAGCACAGGCACCTGTCACACGCACGCCAACGCCATCGGCTGACTCCGCACCAAGCGGACTGAAGCACTGCGGATCATCCTGATCTGCGAGGCCATCGCCATCATTGTCAAGACCATCAGAACAGCCATAGGTCAGACCAACTCGATCCACCTCACAGGGCGCAGTGGTTGAACCATCAAGACAGACCTCACCTGCGGAAAGCTCTGCGTCAGAGAGCGCTACCACAGACATCCACGCCGCATCACGATAGAGCACATAAGCAAGTTCACGCTTGGGATCGAGCTTGAGCTCCTTGACCTTCGCAGGAAGCACAAACTCCTGCCAACTCTCTTCCATACCTGTACAACCCTGATCAGGATCATGCTCACCCACCTCAAGAGGGAACGCCATCGTGGGTGTCTCACAGGTCACACCTGTGTGAAGTTGCAGGCTAGACTGCGCACCATTCACACCCACAACAACCTGTCCTGACTGGTCGTGTACATCCAGCGCAGCTGGCACACCAGGCAACTCAAGGCGCTCACTCAACGCATCAAGGCTCCAGAGGTTGAGCACGGAGACATCCTGATCAAGCTCATTTAACACATACGCAACCTCCCCGGAGGGAGACGTATCAATCGCCACGGGGCGTTTTCCTACCGTGATGTGGTTCACACCAGGAGTGGACAGATCAAGATCAATCAGAGAAGGCGTGGCGCGATCCAGCGCCACAACCGAGACGCGAGCCTCATTCACATTGGTAAGAAGACCAATCGCACCACGGCTCCTGACCGCGCTATCATCAGAATCGACCAAATTATTACAGATATTGATCTGTGTGCTCAAAAGCCCCGTGTCAGAGTCCGTGGTCACCAGCAGGCATACATCCCCCTGAGACACAGCCATTGCGACTGGCCCTCCCAGACTCGCAGGCAGAATAATCTGCGGGTCCTGACAACTTGTTGCAAGCAACACCAGACCACCAAGCGCAACATAAGCAGCAAGGGACAGCACGGAAGAGACTTGCCTCTTTGGAACACACATAAAAAATCTCACAAAAGAAAATAAAGTTCAAAAACTTACGCAACCAAATCGCCTAGCGAATTTTGGCGATAACCTGCAAATAACGGTCGCTTGCGGGATCAAGTTCGATCACAGCAACAGAACCACACCCTGACCCTGTATCATCACATGATGTGGATAATTCAGGAGAGTCAGAGAAGAGCGACACATAGCCTCGACAGCTCTCTCCAGGTACGCCACAGCGCCCGCTTACGCTGGCCTCAGAGATGAAGTCATAGGGCGCTTCATCAAGTTCGATCACGGCCCTGACCGAACCAAGCTCGGGATCAACAACCTGAATGTTATTGTCATCATAACAGGGCACAAAGATCAGCTCTTCGTTGCTACCTGGAACACGATGCACATGCACATCCGAGGGCTGACTGTCCAGAATCACCACGTCACGAAGCTCATGCTTGAGCCCTGAACCATCTTCAAGATCGGTGGGCACAAGATCAAAGATATGAAGCGCATCAGGTCGACGTGTGCTCACATACAAACGCTTGCCATTACTTCCAAAAGCAAGGCCGCGTGAATCCACCGTGGTGGCAAGTGTATTGAGCGTCACAGTGCGCCTTGAGAAGATCGCCTCTGCCGTCCCATCTGCATTGATATAAGGAGTAAAGACCGCGACCTGATTTGTGGAACGACCTGCGACATACATCTCAAGAGTGCCAGGTCGACGCGCGATTTGATTGCCTCCCTGTAAAAGTGGAGCGCTTGTCATTGACGCAGCTTCTCGGCTCTGACCAGGCAGGGCGACCGCACTTACAAGGTTGTCGGTCAAGTAGCTGATTGCAGCCACATCCACCAGAACACCACCTCGCTCCACGGTCACGACCTCAAGACCAAAGGGATCACTATCAAGTTCTGGAGACCCCTTGGTGTCAGGAATACGATGCAGTGCACATGCGCTGCTGTCTGCTGAGGCCGCACCATCCTCATTGGGACAGGTCAACGCGCTCCCTGCAGAGAGCCCCTTTGCGGTCTGCACATCCAACACCACGAGGTTATCACCACTACGTGTTGTGATATATGCCTTGGTCGCCGAGTCGTTTAGCTTGATGCTTCCGCCAAAAGAAGGAATGAACGGAGACTGAGCAGGTAGAAGCTCAAAAGTGTCCGTGTCCACCACGCTTACCGTACCACCCTGCTCGGGTGAGTAACGGGAGTCAAAGTTGGAGTTCACCACGTAGAGGTATTTACCTGCAGGGTGTAGCTCCAAACCAATGGGGAAATTCAGCCTATCTCGACGCGGTAATGGCTCCTCATAGGGCTCACAGCCACCAAGAGACACCAACATCCCAACCACACAAAGGCCCATGCTATATTTAAGCATCTGTCTCAACTCATCGCTCCTTATTCCTGTCGCTCCTGCAACACATTTACGATCACCACGTCATCGACGACCATACTCACAATATCATCAACATAAAGCAAACCGTTGATGTCGATTTGATTTCCATATCATCTCACAAAAGTGACCGTAACTTTCGTGAACTTGCAGGATTGACGCATCCTCCTGCTCCATTATCATTTGCGCCATGAGTGAGCAACCTCACCATACTAAAATGAGTTATGTTATGCTCACGATTTGGCCTACCTGGGAACATTTATGCTCAGACGTAGTCTATCAAGACCAACCTCCACAGCAGAAATGCATGTGAAGATCACCATGTTTATCATGTGACATACAACCACACGTTGTGGCCTATACAATGGAGTTATCCCCATATGAACACATCTCTTTACAAGACATTCGCATTATCACTGGCAGCGATCACTGTAACCACTAGCACCGCCTACGCCACAGATGCCGCCCTCTATGAAACCAACAATCCAGACGCACCACTCATGGTCGTCAGCGATCAGGGCATCATCTTCTTGCACAAGGACGGCACCCCATATCGCGCATACAAGGTCTCAAAAAACACCGAATTGCATGTCACCGAGCTCAACCAGGATGGAAAACCTGACATCATTGGCATCGGCAAGCCCACCTTTGCTATCGGCGGCGATGCCGACACACAATGGTTTGATGCCAAGGGCTGCCGCTACGGGGCACTCGCAGATATAGTCGCAGACAGTAAACTGGATCTTGCATGCAACACGGGAAAAGAGCTCAAGGTCCTCACCTATGACAACCAGTTTGTCTGGTCCCTGAGCATCGGTCGCCCCCTTAAACAGTGTTATGCCGGCGACACAAACGGCGATCAAAAAGCCGAGGTTGAATGCAAAACCAGCGGCAAAAAATACGCTCGATTTGAGTCCACAGGCAAGCTCATCGATGCCAACATCTCCGAGCCCATGATCGACCAGGAAGGCGTCGCCTACGACCCCACCACACCTCTTGATGCATCCGTACTTGAGAGCAAACAAACCTTTGACTTTGACCTTGATGGAACCCCTGAAGAATAC
>Ga0207913_1000309_pt1 | contig 13397 bp, 8 predicted proteins | sample DeeseametaMP2913_FD_184168 | JGI IMG/M metagenome (GOLD analysis project Ga0207913, IMG submission 184168) | Marine microbial communities from the Deep Atlantic Ocean - MP2913 (SPAdes) | ecosystem: Environmental > Aquatic > Marine > Oceanic | place: West of Santa Cruz de la Palma, Atlantic Ocean...
TGCTCTTGCGCCACTTGTGGCCCGCTGCTTTGTGTGCTTTCTTGACCTTTTTGAGGAACGAGGCGTAGTCCATGTGTGGGCCTGCGCCAAGCTCTTCGGCGACCTCCTTGATGGTATCATAGAGCTCATCAAGTTTGGCCTCGGCGCACTCGTCTTTGAACGAGGCGAGTGTGTCGTCGTCGAGGTCGATCCTGAGTCGGAGGGGGCGCTCCACGGTGACTTTCCAGAAGCCGAGGGCATCGTTTGCAACGATTTTTGAATTATCTGATTCCTCAAATGATTCAAAGGCTTGCATGATCTTGTCGACATCACTGTCGGTCAATTCGCAGTTTTTATTGCCGAGGTTACGACGCATCTTGGTGTACCACTCGCGGGCGTCGATGAGCTGGACCTTGCCTCGGCGGTGGGCGGGTTTGCGGTTGGTGAGCACCCAGATGTAGGTGGAGATGCCCGTGTTGTAGAACATGTTCTCGGGCAAGCCAATGATTGCCTCAAGCCAGTCGTTTTCGATGATCCAGCGTCGGATGTTGGACTCGCCAGAGCCCGCGTCGCCTGTGAACAGCGAGGAGCCGTTGTGGACAGTCGCCACACGCGAGCCAAGCGCGGAGGTGTGGTTCATCTTGGAGAGCATGGTGACGAGGAACAGGAGCTGTCCATCGGAGGAGCGAGGGAGCATCTCGTATTCGGGATCATCGGCGTGTTCAATGATAAAGCGAGGGTCACGGATACCGCTCTTGCCACCGTTGCCGATCTTCTTTTGCTCACTCTTCCAGGACTTGCCATAGGGGGGATTGGCGAGCATAAAGTCAAACTTTTCCGTGGGGAAGTGGTCCTCGGAGAGGGTGGAGCCGTACATGATCTTGGACTCATCCTCGCCTTGGATCAGCAGGTCGGCCTTGCAGATGGCGTAGGTTTCGGCGTTGACCTCCTGGCCATGCACGTAGATGGAGAGCTCCTTGCCCTGTTCATTGCCAAGACGCTTGAGCATGTGCTCTGCCTCGGTGAGCATGCCACCCGTACCACAGGCGCAGTCATAGACGAGGTAGGTGCCATCCTTGATCTTGGGGGAGATGGGCTCGATAATCAGGCGAGACATCAGGTGGATGACTTCCCTGGGCGTGAAGTGCTCGCCGGCTTCCTCGTTGTTATCCTCGTTAAACTTGCGGATGAGCTCTTCAAAGACGTAGCCCATGGAGTGGTTGGAGAGGCCAGGGAGAGTTTCTTGTTTGCTATCACCGAGGACAGGTTCGGGGGAGAGGTTGATGGTGTTTGAGAGATATTTTTCGAGCAAGTCACCGAGCACATCAGCCTGAGATAACTTTTTGATATGACGGCGGAATTCGAACTTTTCGATGATTTCGCGCACGTTAGGAGAGAAGCCATCGAGGTAGTCGATCATGTTGGCTTCATACTGTGAAGGGAGCCCATCTTTAATGGAGCGCAGCGTGAATGGAGAGGTGTTATAGAACTTGTGACCAGAGACTTTGGTGAGGAGGTCTTCCTGGTTTTGAATCCCGATTTTATCGTACTTTTCTTTGGTATCGAGGACTTCTTGTTTTGTGTCTTCGAGCAAGCAATCGAGGCGACGGATGACGGTCATGGGCAAGATGACGTCGCGGTATTTGCCTCGCACGTAGACGTCACGTAAGACGTCATCAGCGATACCCCAGATAAAATTCACGATTGAGCTGTGTTGACCTGCTTCCATATATAAATTCTCACTCCCAGATGGTGGTTTGTTAGTTGCGGTGACTATGCCATGAGGCAGATCGTTCGACAACTACCTTTAGATAGGTTGTGTAGATGGGGGCGGCCATTGCACAGCAATGGCCGCCCCCATCTACACAGCATGGCAACCTAGTCACGATCGATATGATACCCACACTGGTTACACTTCCAGACCTTCTTTTTCATGATCAGGATGTAACCAAGCAGGCCACCGATGAGGGAGGAGATAGCGGTGCAGACGGCGGTGCCGGTGCCCGCGACGAGTGCAGCGCCGCCGACGCTGGGGTCTTCAGCGGTGCCTGTGGCGAGCAGGCTGCTGAGGAAGATGAACCCGGAGAAGAGGATGCCAAGGATGGAGGGGATGGTGAGTAGCCAGCCGATAACTTGAACGACAGGCGACATTTTTGAGACTTTGGCGGGTTTCATCGTTTTCTCGCCGCCGCAAGCCTGGCAATTAAGGCCCTGATTCAGAGTGTGTTGATGTGTCATGATGTGCTCCTTGTTGATAGGTGAGAGAGTGAAGTTCGCGTTCACCTATCAAGAGTCTCTGGAGCACCCTGGGCTGACAGTTTTCACAAAAAACTTCAGCAAATTTTGTTTATTTTAAAATTTTTTTGTTGTATTTCAATTACTTACAATCATTATAATCAGAGGATATAAAATGTGTATTAATCACATTTCTTGGTATCGCCCATAATTTTCCAACCTGCGTCGATGAGTTCTTGGCGAACATCAGTGGATTTGCAATAGGTCAAACCTTCGGCACTGAGCTTGCGAGGCTCCATGGGGAGTTGTTTGGCCCAACCTTGAAGTGTGGCGTCGTAATTTTGGGTGTCCATGCTGGATTTATTGAGCATCTCACTCATTTTTTCGACGCTGGAGACATCCCAAGAATCTAACGGTTGATTGAACACTTTAGCTCTAGCGAACATCCCTGCCATCGTGGTGACGTTTGAGGTATCCCAGGAGCTGAGTGGTTGATTAAACGCCTTGGTTTTAGAAAACATCCAACGCATATCCATCACGTCTGAGGTATTCCAGGAGTTGAGCGGTTGATTGAACGCTTTGGCTCCTAAGAACATGGCATTCATATCCGTGACGTTTGAGGTATCCCATGCATCGAGCGGTTGATTAAACGCATCGGCATGATTGAACATGCCGCTCATACCAGTCACGTTTTTGGTATTCCAGGAGTTGAGTGGTTGATTGAACGTTTTGGCTCCACCGAACATGCCACCCATATCTGTGACGTGTGACACATCCCAATGGTCAAGAGGTTGATTGAACAATAGTGCATAAGCGAACATACCACTCATATCAATCACGTGTGAGAGATCGGGCGCGTCCGTGTCGGGAAACGTGGGTGATATAAAACACCCAGCAAACATGCCTTTCATGGATTTCCACTGAATATCGCCCCATTGTAACACCTTCATCCCACACAGGTTGACCCCTTTATCTCCTCTGGCGAGCATGTGAGGAAACTGACCACGAATACGAATCGTGTAGGTGCCTGGTTCTTTATAGTCGTGTGACACAGGCCCCTGAACGCTGATCTCGTCATAGGTGCCATCGTTGTCCCAATCCACACTATACTTGAATTCGCCTTCTCCCGTGATGATATCCACCGAGGTTCTGTCCTTGCGTTCAATCGAGAAGATAAACGGTTGAGGTTCAGGCTGTTGTGAATCTGCTGTAAGCTCAGTCAAGACCTCAGACGTGGCTTGATTGCGACATGCGATGCTGCCACACATCACAAGACACAATACACCAAGCTTCATCGTTGAGTTCATCTTCATTCTCCATCATGGTAACACATTCCAAGGCTACATTCACCACCGTGAGCTTATACAAGTTTCAGATAAGCAGGACAATGCCATGATACATGGCATTGTCCTGCTTATCTTGTTAAGTGGTTGATTTTATTTATCTTTAAAAAGCAACCTGTCTAAAAATCAAGACAAGACGCTTCAGTCGCACGTTTTGGAGTCACCTTCAATGGTCCAACCTGCGTCAAGGAGTTTCTGGCGAGCTTTGGAGGCCTTGCAGTACGTCAGGCCCTTTGCACCGAACTTGCGAGGTTCCATGGGGTGTTGTTCCGCCCAGCCTTGGAGTGTGGCGTCATAATTGTGGGTGTTCATGTTGCATTCAGTGAACATGTCACTCATATCAGTGACATTTGACGTATTCCAGGAGTTCAGCGGCTGATTGAATGCTTTGGCATGATTGAACATCTCACTCATATCAGTGACATTTGATGTATTCCAGGAGTTGAGCGGTTGATTGAATGCTTTGGTATCAGCGAACATGCCACCCATATCTGTGACATTGGAGGTATCCCAGGAATCAAGCGGTTGATTGAATGCTTTGGTATCAGCGAACATGTCACTCATATCAGTGACTTCTGATGTATTCCAGGCGTTCAGCGGTTGATTGAACGATTCAGTTTTCTTGAACATCCAAATCATATTGGTGACTTTTGATGTATTCCAGGAGTTCAGCGGTTGGTTGAACGCTTCGGCATGATAGAACATGTAACTCATATCTGTGACTTCTGATGTATTCCAGGAATCAAGTGGTTGATTGAATACTTTGGTCTCAGAGAACATTCGAGTCATATCGGTGACTTTTGATGTATTCCAGGAGTTCAGCGGTTGGTTGAACGCTTCGGCAACGCTGAACATGCCTTTCATATTGGTGACGCTGGAGGTATTCCAGGCGTTCAACGGTTGATTGAACGCGCTGGCTCCAGAGAACATCCAATTCATATCGGTGACATTGGAGGTATCCCAGGAATCAAGTGGTTGATTGAACACTTTAGCTCTAGCGAACATGCCACTCATCTCAGTGACATTGGAGGTATCCCATGCATCGAGCGGTTGATTAAACGCTTCGGCATTATAGAACATGCCTTTCATATCGGTGACGCTGGAGGTATTCCAAGCATTCAACGGTTGATTGAATACTTTAGCTCTAGCGAACATTCGAGTCATATCGGTGACGTTTTGTGTATTCCAGGAATCAAGAGGTTGATTGAATGCTTTGGTGCCCACGAACATATTACTCATCGTGGTGACGTTTTTGGTATTCCAAGCGTTGAGAGGTTGATTGAACACATTGGCATAAGAGAACATGCCACTCATATCCGTGACACTGGAGGTATCCCAAGAATCAAGCGGCTGATTGAATGCTCTGGCGCTAAAGAACATACCACTCATATCCGTGACGTGAGAGAGGTCCGGCGCATTCGCGTCAGGGAATGTGGGTGCTGTCTCGCCACAATTTTCAAACATGCCTTTCATGGATTTCCACGGGATATCGCCCCATTGTAACACCTTCATCCCACACAGGTTGCTACTCTCTCCTCTGGCGAGCATGTGAGGAAACTGGCCACGAATGCGGATGGTGTAGGTGCCTGGCTCTTTGTAGTCGTGCGACACAGGACCCTGAACGCTGCTTTCGTCATAGGTGCCATCGTTGTCCCAATCCACACTGTACTTGAATTCGCCTTCTCCCGTAATGATATCCACCGAGGTCCTGTCCTTGAGCTCAATGGAGAAGATAAACGGTTGATATTCAGGCTGTTGTGCGTCCGATGTAAGCTCGGTCAAGACCTCAGGCGTGTCTTGTTTGGCTTGATTGCGACATGCGATGCTGCCACACATCACAAGACACAATACACCAAGCTTCATCGTTGAGTTCATCTCTATTCTCCATTATTTCAACATATTCCAGCACCGCATAAATCGCTGCGAGCTTATACAGGTTGCATATAAATATGACAATGCAATGACGCTGTCATTTTTATGTTTTTAAATGATTGATTTTATTAACTTTTAAAAACATATAAACTATCTAGAAAATCAAGATAAGAAGTTTCAAGCACACTTCTTGGAGTCGCCATAAACAACCCAACCTGCATCAATGAGTTTTTGGCGCGCTTTGGCGGCCTTGCAATAGGTCAAGCCTTCAGCACTAAGCGTGCGAGGCTCCATGGGGAGTTGTTTGGCCCAACCTTGGAGCGTAGCGTCGTAATTTTTGGTGTCTATCCCGCTGGCACCGAATACCCAACCCATATCCGTAACATGTGAGACATTCCAGGAATCAAGAGGATGATTGAATGACTCGGCATAAGCGAACATCCGACTCATATTCGTAACATGTGAGACATTCCAGGAATCAAGCGGTTGATTGAATGCCCTGGCACCATCAAACATCCAGTACATACTCGTAACATGTGAGACATCCCAGGAGTTGAGCGGTTGATTGAACGACTTGGCGTCATGGAACATCCAACTCATATCCGTGACGTTTGAGGTATCCCAGGAATCAAGAGGTTGGTCAAATGCTTTGGTATGAGCAAACATGCCACTCATATCTGTAACTTTTGAGGTATTCCAGGCGTTGAGCGGTTGGTTGAACACGCTGGCGCTATGGAACATCGAACCCATATCGGTGACGTGTGAGACATTCCAGGAATCAAGAGGTTGGTTGAAGTCTTGAGCTCCATTAAACATATCACCCATAGTGATAACGTTTTTGGTATTCCACGAGTTGAGCGGTTGGTTGAACACGCTAGCATCAGAGAACATGCTATTCATATTCGTGACATTTGAAACATCCCAGGAGTTGAGCGGTTGGTTGAACGCGCTGGCTTGATAGAACATGAAGCTCATATCTGTGACGTTTGACACATCCCAATGGTTGAGTGGTTGATTAAACAATCTTACATTATCGAACGTCTTGGGTCGTCTCCAACTCGAAGAATCAAAAGATGGATTGAACGGGAGATGTTCGCTGATAACAGCGAACATGAAGCTCATATCTGTGACGTGAGAGAGGTCAGGAGCATCCGTGTCAGGGAAGATAGGCCCCACCACACCACACCAGGCAAACATACGTTTCATGGATTTCCACTGAATATCGCCCCATTGTAACACCTTCATCCCACACAGGTTACTGTCTCCAATATTTTCATAGTCTCTGGCGAGCATGTGAGGAAACTGGCCACGAATACGGATCGTGTACGTGCCTGGCTCTTTATAGTCGTGTGACACAGGACCCTGGACGCTGCTTTCGTCATAAGTGCCGTCGTTGTCCCAATCCACACTGTAATTAAACTCGCCTTCTCCCGTGATGATATCTACCGAGGTCCTGTCCTTGAGCTCGATCGAGAAGATAAAGGGTCGAGGTTGTGGCTCCAGTTCAGTGGGCCGACTACTCTCCACAGGCACCCTGGGTGATTGTAACGTGGACTGAGATGATTCTGGTGAAGACTGTTCTTGACAAGCCATCACGACACACAAAAAACTAGCCTTCATCTTCAATTTCATCTCCATTTTCCATCATTCATTACAACAAGGCAGCAATAATGCACGAGAGTAGACGAGGTATGTAGATTCAGTATTCAAAGATGCCTGGTATCTGCACCGTTGTTATCCATCACAACACAAGTAAGCTGGCATCTTCTCAAAGGCTAAGATTATGATTTATTTACACTTTTTTGAGTCACCTTCAATGGTCCAACCTGCATCAATAAGCTGTTGACGCGCTTTGGCGGCTTTGCAGTACGTCAGGCCTTTTGCACCGAACTGGCGAGGAGGCATAGGAAGTTGTTTGGCCCAGCCTTGGAGTGTGGCGTCGTAATTTTTGGTGTCCATGCTACAGCCATCTAACATACCTTCCATGTTCGTCACGTTGGTGATGTTCCAAGCATTGAGAGGTTGATTGAATGCGCTGGCTTGATAAAACATATGGCTCATATCCGTGACACTGGAAGTGTTCCAGGCGTTCAAAGGCTGATTGAACGACTTGGCATAATTGAACATGTCACTCATATCCGTCACGTTTTTGGTATCCCAGGAGTTGAGAGGGTGATTGAATGACTTGGCGCTCCAGAACATGCCACTCATATCAGTCACATTTTTGGTATTCCAAGAATCAAGTGGTTGATTGAACGACTTGGCGTGATTGAACATGCCACTCATGTTTTTGACGTTTTCGGTATTCCAGGAATCGAGAGGTTGATTGAACACGCTGGCTTTAAAGAACATCTGATTCATATCAGTCACGTTTTTGGTATCCCAAGAGTCGAGAGGTTGATCGAACGCGCTGGCAGAAGTGAACATGTAACGCATTTGGGTGACGTTTGAGACATTCCAGGAATCCAGAGGTTGATTGAACGACGTGGCATGATTGAACATGCCACTCATGTTTTTGACGTTTTCGGTATTCCAGGAGTTGAGCGGTTGATTAAATGACTTGGCGTAAGAGAACATCCGACTCATATCCGTGACGTTTTCAGTATTCCAATGGTCAAGAGGTTGATTGAACGATGAAGCCAACAAGAACATCTCACTCATATCGGTGACATGAGAGAGGTCAGGAGCCTCCTTGTCAGGGAAGATAGACGCCACCTCATCACATCCCTTGAACATACGTTTCATGGATTTCCACTGGATATCACCCCATTGCACCACCTTCATCCCACACAGGTTACTGTCTCTCTTGCTTTCCTTGGCAAGCATGTGAGGAAACTGGCCACGAATACGAAACGTGTATGTGCCTGGTTTTTTATAATCGAGTCTGATCGAGTTCGTGAGTTTTGTATCATCATAGGTCCCATTGTTGTTCCAATCCACATCGTAATTGAAATCACCTTCTCCTGTGATGATACTGACAAACGTGTTGCCTTTGATGACAGACCTGGCGTCGTCAAGTCTAATAGAAAAGATAAAGGGTCGAGGTTGTGGTTCCAATTCAGTAGGTTGACCACTCTGTCCAGGCAATCTGGATATCTGAGATGATTCTGATGAAGATTGAACCTTACAGGCCGCCATGGCACACACAAGACTACACAAAAAACCAACCTTCATCTTTGCGTTCATATTTATTCTCCGTCATTCATTACAATGAGTTAGCAACTACAGCGGTTAAAATCATGGTGTACGGGCTCTTACTGGTCTGAAGAATGCGAGAGCTTTGTCAGGCAAATCAACAGCAATACAAGGCACATTCTTTGATTTTCCTTCTCGATCCTGGTTTTGAATCTTGTTCTAAAATGCATGGTATCTGCACTGTTGTCACCGGGTACAAGCCAAGAAAGTTGATACCTCTTCGAAAACCAAGCATACAGCGGTGGAAGAACACATCAATGTCACTGCACAAATCAAAGTTATAACCTCCTTAGATTAAACCCATAAATATTTGAAAATAATAATATTTTCATAAAAACAATGAACAGATGGGTCGGTATGTGTGGGCGAAAAATCTTCGATTTTTCGCCCACACATACCGACCCATCTGTTCAGGAGCACCGAATGATAAAAATCAGCGACATTGCAAGCCCTCATCTTTCACAACCCAACCCGAGTCGATGAGTTTCTGACGTTCAGCCGCAGCATTGCAGTAGGTGATGCCCTCTGCTCCAAAATGGCGAGCAGGCATGGTGGGTTGAGATGCCCAGCCGATGAGTGTGTTGTCGTAATTTTTGGTGTCCATTCCACAGTAATCAAGCATGTGTTTCATGGCAGTCACGTTGGACACATCCCACTGATCAAGAGGTTGATTGAATGCACGTACCTCTGTGAACATGCTGTTCATGCTGGTCACACTGGAGGTGTCCCAGGAATTGAGAGGTTGATTGAACGCACCTGCACGGGCAAACATCACGTCCATATGGGTGACGTTTGAAGTGTTCCAGGAGCCCAGAGGTTGATTGAATGCACGTGTCGCTGAAAACATGAAGCTCATATTGGTGACGTGTGAAACATCCCAACTTTCAAGAGGTTGATTAAACGCCATGGTCTCACTGAACATGCCACTCATATCGGTGACCTGACTGACGTTCCACGTATCCAGGGGCTGGTTAAACGCGTATGCGCCTGTGAACATATAGTTCATATCGGTGACCTGACTCACATCCCAGGAACCAAGTGGCTGATTGAAGCGCTCCGCACCATAAAACATCGCTGCCATGGTCGTGACGCGGGAAACGTTCCAGGTTTGTAGTGGCTGATTGAAGTACATGGTTGAGGTGAACATGGCCTGCATGTTTGTGACATGGCTTACATCCCATTGATCAAGTGGCTGATTGAAATCTCGAGCTCCAGCGAACATTTGATCCATGTTTGTAATATGACTTACATTCCAGTGGTTTATGGGCTGATTAAAACTCCATGCGTTGGCGAACATGTAGCTCATATCGGTGACCTGAGAGAGGTCTGGCGAGTCTTTGGTAGAGAATGTAGGCGAAACTTCCCTGCATTTCATGAACATGGAGTTCATCGATTTCCATTGAATATCGCCCCATTGCAATACATTCATCCCACATAGCCCCGAGGGTTGGGCATAGATGTGTGGAAACTCCCCGCGAATACGAATCGTGTAAGTGCCAGGCTCTTTATAGTTGTGTGAGGCTCCACCTGTGAGGTTTGTCTCATCAAAGGTGCCATCGTTATCCCAGTCCACGTCATAGTCATACTTGAACTCGTCTTGAACAGGCACGATCTTGACAAGACTTGAATCAGTCAATGCAATCGAGAAGATAAACGGTTTAGCCGATGTCACATCAGCGTCAGTGCTCGCCTGTGTTGACTCAACTGGAGTGGTATGGCGACACGCAGCACACATGCAAAACAGGGCAACTAAACCAGATATTGACTTCATTCTCATCCTCTCCTCCAACGCTTTTTTTGTTCATATACACGTCAGCCAGTATGAATGAGACACTGCGGCGATAACAGCAGAAACTTGAGGTTAAGAGGGTGTTGACAGTTTCATCGTTTCCTTTCAAAAGTATGGTGAGTTTGAGGTACACAAAAAGAGCGTAGAGCAAGGTTTCAGGCGCTCAAGAGGCTCTTTCTTACGTTGTTTTGCGATTCAAAAACCTCTGGAGTTTCACTGCGCTTCGCTGCGTTCATCTCTGTAGGTTTTTGTTGCAAAACGCTCCGTCAAATTCCTCGTTTCGCCTCTTATACATAAGCTCTGAATTGACTTAAGCTATTCATAGATCAAGCAATTTCGTCTTAATCAAAGGCTACACAAAAAATTTGTCGTCGCTCGCCTTATTGGGAGGTTGTGATGTGCATGACCTGACTTCTGAACGCTGTCAACACCCTCTAAGAGGTGATGAAACGTCAGTCACACTGTTTGGAGTCCTGATAAATATTCCAACCTGCATCAATGAGGTGATGTCGTGCTTCCTCAGCGTGACAGTATGTCATCGCATTGACACCAGGAGTATGTGGGGGCATGGGGAGCTGCGCAGCCCATCCCATCAGTGTTGCGTCATAGTTGCTTGTATCCATACCACAGTCATTGAGCATATCGCCCATCTCCTCCACACCAGAGATCGTCCAACTCCCAAGCGATTGATTAAACGCTGTGGCGTCAGCAAACATGCCATTCATTCGGGTTACATGTGAGACATCCCACCGATCAAGCGGCTGATTAAACGCTTTTGTGTGGTCAAACATATAGCTCATTTCAACCACACGTGAGACATCCCAGGAGTTGAGAGGTTGATTAAATGCATCCGCACCACCAAACATTGAGCTCATCTCTGTCACGTGCGATACGTCCCAGGCATCGAGAGGTTGATTAAACGCTTCTGCGTCAAAAAACATCGAGCTCATATCCGTGACATGTCCCACGTTCCATGATGCAAGCGGCTGATTAAACGTCTCTGCACCAGAGAACATCCCATACATGGTCGTGACCTGGCTCACATCCCATTGATCAAGCGGCTGATTGAACGCTTCTGCATCATAAAATACCTGAACCATTTCATGGACATGTGACACATCCCAGTGGTTCAAGGGCTCATTCAATGTCTTCGCGTTGGCAAACATCCAGCTCATATCGGTGACCTGAGAAAGATCTGGCGCATCTGACCTGGGGAATGTGGGCGAAACAGTACGACAATCCGCAAACATACGTGTCATCGATTTCCATTGAATATCGCCCCATTGTAACACCTTCATCCCACACAGGTTTGAACCGCCATCATCCTGTCTTGCGAGCATGTGAGGAAACTGGCCACGAATGCGGATTGTGTAGGTGCCAGGCTCTTTGTAGTCGTGTGAGACTGAGTCTGTAAGGTTTGTCTCATCAAAGATGCCATCGTTGTCCCAATCCACCCCATAATTAAACTCACCTTCACCTGTGTGAATCGCTACCGAGGTTGTGTCTCTGAGGTCGATCGCGAAGATGAACGGCGCATATGCCTTCTGCTCTCCATCGGAGGCAAGCTCTACCAGTTCATCTGATGGGGCAGGTTGATGACGACATGCAACGTGCATGCTGAGCATGGCGCTCATCATGATAATACCTTTGATGCTCATGAGTTCTCCTGTTCATGGGTCCAATCATGCGTCATGCTATACATATCAACCCGATGACATTCAACCCACAAACCTTAATATTTTTTGTAGACTTTTTGATATAAAATATTGAAAAACAAAGGCATTTTATGAACAAATCATATACTTGCACCTCTACAAAAACAACAGAAACTCAATGATGTGGGGGTCAACATCATCATGGTGTTGTTGGAAGTCATCAATACACTCACGCAGGAACATACGAGTGCGCTTGTGCTGTGTATGCACGCGATTTTTAAACTTCTGGATAGTATCGGGTGAAGAGAAGTTCTGAGCCGTACACTGCTGTTCAAACCAGTCCTCAAAATCGCTGTGTACAGCGAGCATAATGAGACGCTCAATGCATGAAGAGAGGTTATCGCGCTGATCACGGCGAGAGGCGTACTTCTGGACAATCATGTCAGCAAACATTTTTGATTTACCGATAAGATTCAACGCTGTGGAGTACTCAAGCTCACGATCAATTTTTCTATCACCATTAAACATTTCTGTACAAATTACAGCATCATTTTCAATATTATTTCGATAAAATCGTTGAGAATAACGTCGTAAAGAGCCCTTGCTTCTGCGCAGGGATGTCTTGAGGAAGGCGATGGCCTGAGTCAAGGTCAGGCCATTTGAATGGCATGTAATGGAGGGCGGATTGGTGAGCCAGAGCACAGCAAGTCGCTGTAGGGCCTCATCATAAAAGGTGTGTTGCTGTACAATGAGTGTATAGGCTTGCTCAAGGAGCACACATACAGCCTGCTGACGCTCCTGTATGTCGATATGCTCGTTGTGGTCGGAAAGAGTGTGGATAGCCTGAACAAGTGGGTGTGTTGTGGTTTGCATGGTGTTATCTCCTTGTGTCCAAATGCATGTGCGAGCATGTGTCGCGGTGTAAGGAGATTGTGCAGACCAGGGCGGAAAGGTTTTTTCCACCCCCTCAAGTTTTTCAATTTTTTGTTTTTTTCATTATTTTTTATTGTGCTCAATGTGGAAAAAACCACGCCGCGCATCACACTCAACACAAACCTATTAATTCAATATCATTATTATAATTCAAATACTTAAGTTAATAATTTTGCATCAATACAGCATACATAAAAGAGCCTGACCGTGATGGTCAGGCTCTTTGCGAATCACATGTAGTTGTTTAGTGATCCTCTTCGCAGCGCTCGCTCATGTCATAGCCACGCGACTCGGAGAGGGCCAGCAAATATGCAATCACTTCATTGGCTTGCTCATCAGTCAATGGGATTGGAGGCATATCGTCATCACCCTCCTGAATCACTTCTCTGAGCTCGG
>Ga0207913_1000312_pt1 | contig 13385 bp, 10 predicted proteins | sample DeeseametaMP2913_FD_184168 | JGI IMG/M metagenome (GOLD analysis project Ga0207913, IMG submission 184168) | Marine microbial communities from the Deep Atlantic Ocean - MP2913 (SPAdes) | ecosystem: Environmental > Aquatic > Marine > Oceanic | place: West of Santa Cruz de la Palma, Atlantic Ocean...
AAGCGAGAGTGCGAGAGTAAGTAAAGCGCTTGGAAACGAGCTTGCGAGGTTCCTTGGCTTTACTGCTCTCGAGCACCACGAACAAGTGATAGCTCTGCTGCTCTCGAACACAACGTATCAAGTCGCCTGACTTTTTGGATCGTTGTGATGTGCATCGCGATTGCAGGCATAAAAACAGGCACGGGCCGCAAAGTGGCCCGTGCCTGTTTTTATGCCTGCATACGAGAGTACAGAGTTGAACTCAACTTTTATGCGACGGTGCCACGAAGAATGGCGGCGAAGGGTTCTTTGGAGGGCATTTCATCGTGTGAGAGCACGTGAATGTCACCACCAAATTCCTGTACGCGTCTTGCGAGCAAGTCTCGCACTTCACCCGAGCTCATGCGTTCATTCTGGTGAATGAGCAGGTCACCACTTTTGGCATCATATTCGCCCCACAAGGTCTCCTTGTTTGAGATGACGAGGGTGTCGACCATGCCCTGTGCGACAAGGCGAGCGATCTGAGGGGTGTGAGTTTCGGTAAGTCCCTGAGAGCGTGCGCGTTTCCAGCGACGCAGCAGGTTCTTGTGGCGATTTGCCTTGTGATAAAGCTCGTTGCGGATCATCTCAAATTGTTCCTTGAGAGAGCCCTTGTGTTGCAGGTTGGTTTGCATATCAAACTGTTCATCGTTGGCATTGACCTTGTCGATGAAGGCATCGCGCTGGCGTTGTTCACCACGAAGTACAACAGGGATAGACGAGCTTCTGTGACTCATTCCCAGGATTGTTTGAACCTCCTCATAGGCATCTCTCCAGAAGCGTTTTTGTCGCTCCTCAAAGTGGCGATTATCCTGGGCCGAGTGGCCATGATAAATGGCTTGATTGCCAGAGCCAGAGCCATGGAACTGTAGAGGCTCATCGTGATTATCCTCGTAGTTTGCAGCAGGTCTGAAGTCGAGCTCGTCCATGTCGCGATCAAGCAGAGTATCAATCTCACCGTTATCTTCAATACGGTAGAGCTTGAGGGAGTTCATGGACAGGTCTACGAGGTAGTAATAGCGCTGGTAGAAGTGTTTGGAGCTCTCCATGAGAGGGAGTGCATAGGGATGATCAGAGACCATGGCCATGGAGTGGACCTGTTCAGGTAAGCCCATCAGGATGCTTTGCTCGGGGGTTACAAAAACGGCGAGGCTCTGGTTATGGTTGAGAGCGCGGAGGGCGTTCTCGTCGAGGTTTTCAAGTTCGCTCAGATGTTGTTCGATGAGGCTGCGTTGATTTGCGTTGAACTTGGGGTGTAGACCTGCGCGATCATTGAATTTTTCGCGTGCGCTTCGGAGCACAGAGCGCACATTCAACATGGTATTTTTGGGGTCATTATTATCAAAATCAAGCGGGATTGTGGCGCTGATACAGACCTGCGAGCGTTCAAGTTCGGGAATTTTTTTCTCAAGAAAGACGGGATGAAAATCGAGTGTTTGACTGTGAGTTGACTTCAACATAATGAATAAACTCCTGTAATATAATAGAAATATTAAATTGAATTAACGTGTAACAGCGAGTCGCGGCGTCAGCATGTGTGTACAATGCGAGCATGAAGCGATGCGAGATCGTCGTATGGATCTCAAGGGTGAGCATCGCGGCGTTAAACCCGTTACGTAATTTGAACTTAGGAGCCCACAGTCAGGTGACAAATGCGAAGCGCTTGATTTTTGATTTCTCTTTCGATAGAAGCTAAATTCCATCCAGTCGGTTTTTTATTTTATGAAAGCTTTATTAAGAAGAGGTACATGGTGAAGAGAGCGTTGATGATTGTATTTGCGTTTGGTGTGTGTGGCCTGAGTGCGTGTTCTGGAGAGGACTCGACCAGTGAAGATGTGAACATGGTGTCTGACATGCCTGACATGGTGTCATCTGAAGGAGAAGATGATGGTGGTCATGATGAGCACGATTCAGGCGTGGAGGAAGCAAGCTCATTTTGTTGTGCAGGTGACCAGTATTATGAGTGCACCACGGCACAGGGCTCGTATGTGTGTGGTGATACATCTGGTTGTGAGTTGAACGTGGCCAAAAACCGTGTGTGTGAGGGTGGTGCAAATGCACAGCCGCTTGGCGCGTCATGCTCGGACGCGTTTGAGTGTAAGGGTGGAGCCTGTCGAATTCGTCCTGATGGAAATTATTGTACGGTCAGTTGTAGTGGCGATCAGGAGTGCCCGTTGGGCTGGTCATGTTATGGCTCAAACAACAAGATCTGCATCAAACCAGGTGAATAATCTGTACACGTGATCCCTTCGCATTTGCGATTCCTGCTGGTATTCTCTGGCTCTGGTTCAAAAATAGAGAGTTTTGAGAGGAGTCAAAAAGGTATGAGCACGACGACAGAACATGTGTACATGTTGTGGGATTGTAGGGATTGTGGATGCAAGGGGATCACGTGTAGTCCTGATGCGCGTTACTGTCCTTCCTGTGGCAAGGTACGCACTTTCCTTGAGTTTGATGCGTCGTATTTGCCTGGTGATAATGAGAACTGGGACGCACAGGCCCACACACCCATTCCGCCTGCGGTGGTTACGCGTCTGATGAACGCAGGTGCCAACTGGTTTTGTACCAATTGTAAGGCGGATAACTACGGTGATGAAGGTGAGTGTCATAACTGTGGTGCGCCCAGAGGTGCGAGTGATGAGGTGCTTCGAGAGGTGTTGGACGATCGTGCGTTCAAAGCCTACATGGACGGAGACCAGGGGGCGACGGCAGCTCTTGTGGAGCAATTTGGAGAGTATGCAGGTTTGAGGGCCTCATCAGGTTTGTCGTTTGATATGGATGACAGCCATGAGGATCAGTTGAGTCGTGCGCAGCAAAATCGCTCCGCGTTCCAGAGTGAGATGCAGCAGGAGCAGAATCACCAGGCGCGTCCTCAGTGGGACACGGCCGACTTGCCCACCTCGGTGGAGTCGATGGAGCGCACGCATGGTGAAGGCGCGATCATCAAGCGTAAGAGTCGCAAGAAGAAGATGGTCGTCGGGGCAGGTCTTGCGTCCATGTTGTTGGCTGGAGGAGGCGTCTCGGGTGTAGCCATCTGGGGGATGCAGGAGAGCAAGGTTTTAGGTCAGGTAGAAGAGCTCTCCTGGGAGCGCCAGATTCAGGAGCAACGCTGGACGCCTGTCACGCTGCGAGGTTGGGCATCGGAGCTACGCGAGCGTGACGAGGTTGTGCCAAAAAATGGGTCAGGGGAGCAAGCGGGCGTCAGGATCGGGGCGTGTCGTATGGAGCATCATCACTATGAGGATTATGTGTGCGGCACAAAGCAGGTCGCGTGTACACACATGGAGTCTTACACCGAGACGTATTCATGCACGCGTCAGGAGTCGTATTCAGAGACATACTCATGTTCCAAAAGTGAGAGCTATTCCTGTGGTCAGAACTGTAGCACCTCGCGTGGTGCCAATGGTATGGCGACACGCACCTGTACACCAAAGACATGCACCCGCTCTGTATCCAGTACATGTACCCGCACAGCGTATCGTTCGGTGCCAGACACCTGTACGCGTACGCTTTCACGGCCAATCCACAGCTCGGACACGGTGGACAAGATCTGTCAGCGTTCCATAGAGGCGTCGCGTTGTGATTACGCCACGCAACGTTGGGAGGATTCGGACCATTATGTACTGTCAGATACCAAAAAACCTGCAAAGTGGCCTGAAGGGAGCCTTGATACGCTTGAGCGAGAGGATCGCACCGAGCGTTATGACATGCGCATTGTGTATGATTCTGGTGAAGAGGATCAGGAGCCTTTCCGTGAGACTGTGACCATCACGTTGGATCAATTTGACGCGTACAATGTGGGCGATCCTGTGACGATGACCATCACCAACTTTGGGAAGGTGAGCGGATGGGAGTACGGGGATCACAGGGATGATGAGCCAAAGTAAATATTTTATTATCTTATTATTTTCATAACTATTTCAATGACTTGGTTTGTGCTTTGAGGTGTGGGAGGTTCAAGGTTTTATAGAGCCAGACAGCCGCCTCAATGTGTTGAGTTCATTATCAGAGAGAGGAGCTGCGCGTGATTTTGGTGAGGCGGCGTGGTGTTTTCCTAAAGCGGAGAAGCGGTCGACGAGCTCATGCACATGAGCGCGTGCGATGTGGTAATCTGCGGCGATGAAGAGTTCAGCGCGCGTCTCGGTTTTGAAGTAATAGGCGCAGGTCATCAGGGCGTAGAGCAGGCGAGGTTGTTGTGTGGGGAGAGAAGGATGAGTGCTGAGTGCGCGCCATGTGACGCGGAGTAGCTGCATGGCTTGTTGTCGCAAGGCCATGCCCCATTCGATTTGTTTGGGGCGTCCTGTCAGGGGGTGTTCCTGGGTGTCTTTGAGCACCTGTCGCACATGGTCAAAGCAGCGTTGTTCGTAGATGGAGCGTTGTTCCTGTGGAGCGCACTGCGCAAGTGCCCACGCCTTGGTCCAGGCGTTATCTGCGAGCATAAGATCAAGCTCCTCGACGCCTTCATGTAAGAAGAAGTGTGCCACACAGTCCTGACGTTCAAGAGGAGTGCAGTCTTCATGGTCGAGGTTGAAGTAGACAAAGAAGCGTTCGCCCTGAGCATTGACGCTATCCACAAGATAAATTCCTGTTTTTCTTAGTACAAAGGTATGAATTGTGTCGTTTAAGGAAGAGCGTTCCGAGGATTTTGGTTTGAGTTTGGGTCCACGCCTTGGCTCATCCCTCAGGAAGTTCCAGCCTTTGATAAGGCGTGCCACGCCTGTGGAGATTGCGGGTCGCTCAACGAGCGTCAGTGTACAGAGTACAGGCCGCTTTTTTCCTACATGAGAGAGGTAGGTTTGGCGATCAAAGGTGAGCGAGTTTTCCAGACAAAGAGAGTAATTCCACATGTCTGTAGATCCTTGGGCAAAGTACAGACGTCATTAAATTGACGTTTATAAGGTAATGTGCTGGAAAATAGTGCTTAATTCATGTATAATCTGAAACAGAGTTCCAGCAGTTAAATCGTAGGAGTCAACGTTTTAAGAGTAGGTGGTACGAATAGATTGTCAAAGATTGGTTTGTACTGCGTATGAAATAAAACATTGTGATAGCACTTGATTCAGAGTCCAGACGAGATCGTTATGAGTTCAGAACACAGAAGTACGTTGCACTCGCAGAAGAAAGATTCCCCCGAGATTTCGAGGCTCACCGAGGAGTGGTCTGGGGTCAAGATCTCTCAATATCAGGTGACACGTTGTGTACGTGTGGGCAGGTATAATATCCTGTTGGAAGCCTTTTCCATGCGCGATCATTCCAAGGCCGCGATCAAGATTCCACGACAGGATCAGGATGGTTCGCGTCTGATTCATGAGCGCCTCGTGCTTGAAGAGCTTGATGGCGTCACCATGGTTCCACACTACGTATTACACGGGCGCTGCGAGGATCAGAAGCCTCTGCTCGCCATGGAGTGGATTGGTGGAACCTCTCTTGAGCAGCGTTTAAGGCTCTCCAACGCCCTGAGTAAACACGACTACTTTGATTACATGTTGCAGATCATCTATGGCATAGAGGAGCTGCATCATCGTGGGTATGCGTTGCGCAACCTCACCATCAATAACCTCATGATTCATCACGGGCGAGTGCGCCTGATCGATCTTGGTCAAGCGACGCATATGCGTGAGCCGCGTGCGCTGAATTCAGCCGATCCTCGTCAGCAAGACATGGCGCAAATTGGTCAGTTGATGCAAGCCATGCTGGGAAGTCAGGGACATGAAGAGGCCAAGTTCTTCTGTGGTGCTCCTGTGCCAGGACGACTCTTTACCTTGATTCGTCAATGCACACAGCTTGCGCCTGCTGAACGACCCAAGCCCATGGAGATTGCTCGTGTGTTAAAGCAACTCCTTGAACAAGTTGGGTTTTCTGGTGCACGCGCATCAAGTCAGTTCCTTGAATCCAATAGCTCCTCGGCCATCTCAACCCAGGGTTTTGAGAAGGACGCCAAGGAGCTTAATAAACGTAGTATGCGCGACAGCATTGAAATGCTTCGCCAGACCTACGAGGAGCCCACACGACCAAAACTCAAGCAGCAATCCTTGCTCTCGGCAGAAGCGCGCGAAAAATTGCGCAGGCGTTTTGTGAAGCACCTCGATAGTCAGGAAAGTTAGAACAAGAGCATTGAGCACAAAAAAGTCAGGCGGTTGTTGTCACAACCGCCTGACTTTTTTGTGCTCAATGCTCTTATTTATGCGAGGTTATGGAAAACCTTCTGCACATCATCATCGCCTTCAAGACGACTGATAAGTTCAAGCACCTCGTTGGCCTGCTCTTCTTCAAGCTCAATGGTCGTGGTGGGAATGTACTCGGGATCAGCTGACACAGGTTCAAGCTTTCTTGTCTCAAGTGCTTCCTGCATCGTACCAAAGTCTGTGAAGCCTGTGTGAATGATAATCAGGTCTTCGCCGTCTTCTCCTTTGCCTTCGCCCATTTCTTCAAGGCCAAAGTCAATCAGGTCAAGTTCAAGCTCTTCAAGATCCTGGCTGATGTCTTCGCGTTTGATCTTGAACACGCCCATGCGTTCAAACAGGTAGCTCACGCTGCCCGAGTTCCCCATGTTACCGCCGCCCTTGTTGAAGTGAACGCGTACATTGGTGACGGTACGTGTGGGGTTGTCTGTGGCGCTCTCCACCAGCACGGCGATGCCATGAGGTGCGTAACCTTCATAGACAAGCTCCTGGTAATCATCGCTGTCATCGGCACCCATGGCGCGTTTGATCGCAGCTTGCACGCGATCCTTTGGCATGTTGCATGCTTTTGCCGAGAGCAAGGCGCGACGCAGTGCAGGGTTAAAGTCTGGGTTTGGGCCACCCTGCTTTACTGCAATGACAATCTGGCGTCCCACACGTGTGAAGGCTTTGGCCATACGATCGTAGCGCGCAAACATGGTCGCTTTTCGCGTCTCGAAGATGCGTCCCATCTGAAATCTCCTCTTCTTGAAAGTAGTATACTGAGATGTGTTCACCGAGTGTGAGCACATGCTCTTATTCTTACATGATGTCAATGTGTTAACAAATCAACATCGCCAGTTTTAGGTTGATCACACCTGTCCAGCCTGACTGTGCTCAGGTCATACGAGCGAGGTGTATGATATGGGCGATGCCTTGTGATGATATGGATCATCCTTAACTCATCAGAAAAGCGACGCCTACAACAAGCGAACCATAACGTGTTCACCCTACAAAAAGCAATTACAGCGTCATAAGAAAGAATTCACGACGCATATTTTTTCACTTTTTATTCAGATGCCACGATGTGCTGTCTTGAAATGAGGGCGATCTTTTTTATGTGTTAAAAGCGTGTGTGGCGACTGTCTGATAATAGAGGTGCCCATTTTTTTAATTATTTTGTGATCTTACGCTTCTCCCCTTGTCATCAGGGAATCCGCAATAATCAGAATATTTGTCTAAATTTTCTCCAGAAAAAGTTGCATTTTTTTATTGACTTCAACGGCCAACGACCTTACTTATCTACATGTCACGTCACAGTGACACTGTAATTATACAGTCTCAGCGGAATTCGTTCCGCTTTACTTTACAGCACATCTGATGTGCAACAATTCGCATAGCGAGCCTGTCTTTGATGGGCTCATCTTGAAAACAAGTGGAACCTACAGTGCGTTGATATCCTTTCTTTAAGGGTTCTGTTCTCCACAGGGCCTCACTTCCGAAATCCCCCTGATTTCCTTCCTAATTTCCTTCCTGGATATCCTACCTATAAGTATCAACCACTTCCCTTGGTTTTCGAGCGAATTCAAAGAGAGAGGGCGGCCCCGCTAGCGGGGCCGCCCTCTCTCTTTGTGTCGAACATGATTCAGGATTACTTTTGAGCGATGATTCTGGCGTGCTCAGGGGTCAGGGGTCGCGTTGTCATGATGCCCATGCTTGTGCCGCCTGTGTTGCCTGTGGGGACCATACCGAGCGCAGTTTTTGTGGCAGCCCCGACAATGCGGACGAGCTGTCCAAACAACTCTCCAGGGTTCTTTGTCTGGAGTGCAAAGCTCGCCATTTTAATATGAATGATGGTGTGCCATCGTGTGGAGCGTTGGCCCAACACATGTGCATTTTCAAGGTGCTGGAACGCCATGTCGTGACGCTGTGCATCCATGTGTTCTTTGTAGGCAGCGAGTTCTTTTCTGATATGAGGTGTGATGTTGGTGTAGAATGACATGATATTCTCCTGTGTATGGTGTGTTGTCATTTGATAAGACCACGGAAGTCAGGATTGCATTACATCGAGGCTTGCCAAGCGTGGCGGTGGTTGTAGATTGCATGACGAAGCAGCGTGTTGTTGTGAGAAGAACTTTGAAAAGAAAGGTGTGATGATGAGCTCAATACATGTCGTGAATGGACTCCTTGATGAGTTGAAGCTGGCGATCAGGAACTATCGTGAGCACGCGTCTCGCGATCCTGAGTGGGTGAAGACCTGGACAGGTGAGCCCGATCAGGAGCTTGGTGAGATTCAGGCGTTGATGGCACGTATTCAGGGCGTTGAGCTTGAGCGCGACGAGGATCAGGACGCGCTTCTTGAGCGTTTTCTGACGCTTGGCGATGACGAAGAGCCGCTGATGTTTCAGTGTCTCCACGACACACTTCTGGAGGTTTATCCAGCCCAGGATTTATGTGATCAGCTTGTACAACACGCAGCGACATTGATCGTGGACGGGAAGTCTGCGCTCAAGGAGAGCTCGCACTGGTTGGCGCAGGCGATTTTTTGGTCCACATCAAGTCTTGGCGATCTTGAGGTTGTGACGCAATTGACCTCGGTCCCTGGGTTTTTCTCAGCGATTCCACGCTGGTTTGCACGCGAGGATGAGTTCTTTGAGAGCGATTATCTGGATGAGCACCCGTTGTTTGCGCAGCCCGAGGAGTCGGTGAGCTGGCTGATGGAGAAGTACAGTACGCTGCCCCGATATTCATCACTTGGTCCGCTGGCCGCGTCGCTTGAAGATGAGGAGGCGCAGCAAGCGCTGTTGCACTTGATGATGGCGCATCAGGGTTATGCGATGATTCTTGGTGAGATTGATGAGCATGACAGGGTGCCCACACAGCTTCAGGCATTGTTGAGTGAGTGTAAACAGTACCACCAGGGCAAGGTGAGCTTTGAGCCTGACCATGTGATTTATGCAATTGTTGAATCTTTACATGGAGTTACACTCAAGGACCTTGATCCTGAATTATGGCGTTGGTTGCTTGAGACCGAGGTGCACGGTCATCATGCAGCGACATTTCTATCACAGCATCCAGAGCAGGCGTTGAGCTTCTTGCAGGAGTTACTGGAGGAGACCTCGGGTGAGCCAGACCAGCTTTCGCTCAGGACACGTGCGATGCATGCGCTCTGTTCGATGGAGCCCTCCGAAGCGTTGCATGATGTGCTCTTGAAGTTCACGCAGGATGGTCTTACGCCTGTGCGACACACCGCATGGTATGCGCTTGTGAGACAGGACGCAGAGGGTGTTCTTGATGCGCTCAAGAGCGCGATACTGACATCGGATGATATGCTTGAGCAGGAGGAGATGTTATTTATGATTGCAAATCATAGCTCCGATGAGGCCGAGCAACTTTTGCGGGATTTACATCAGGAAGAGGCATTACAAATGCTTGAGCCAGCACTCTTTACCGAGGCGTTGATCCTGTGGCGTAAAAATCAGCCCTAGTTCGGGGTTATTGTGGAAATACGATAAAATTCTTGTCTCCTTGCTTGGCTTCATTAAATAATGCGTGTTAAGGTCACTACATCCAATAGACTGTTTTTGCACGTATCACACCTTGAAGAAGAGAAGATTGTCCCATGCCGCGTAAAAGTCGTACCCCCTATGCCATTCTTGGTGCGTTAAGTCATGGGCCCAAGTCGGGCTATGATATTAGTTGTTACTTTGAAAAAGACCACATGTTCTTCTGGAACGAGTCTTATGGTCAGATTTACCCTACCTTAAAAAAGCTTCTAAAAGAGGGGCTTGTCGAGGTTGAGGTAGACACACGTACACAAGGCCCTGAGCGCAAAGTGTATACCTTGACACCAGAAGGTCAGGAGGTGTTGCAATCCTGGCTCACCGAGACGGACTGTAAGTCATCATTTCGTGACGAGCTTATGCTCAAGCTTCATTTTGGTATGCCCGAGGTGCAGAAGAACCTGCTGGACCGACTCCAGAACATGGAAAAAGAGCTCAGCGATGGTCTTGACGCGCTCCTTGTTGAAAGTGAGCAGATGGAAGAGCTTGACCTCTCAAAAGAAGAGCTTGCTTATCGTAAGATGACCATGAACTGGTCGAAGATGTTTTATGAGGCCAAGCTACGCTGGTGTCAGGAGAGTTTGAAGGACTTTGGCATTAAAAAGTCATCGAAGAAAAAGAAGAAAAAGAAGAAGAAAAACAAATCATAAACCCTCCTAACTCATTCAATTAAAAAAGAAAACGAAGATAAGGCGAGCATTGCTTTGGCAATGCTCGCCTTATCTTCGTTTTCTTTGAGGAGGGTGGAGAAGTAAGGTTATTCTTCTTCATCCTGATTGAGCAGCGATGAGGTCCTGCGCCAGACGGCGAACTCATCAAGGAGCTCTCTGGCGTCCTTGGCCCAGCTTCCCGTGCGCGGCGAGTGCATGCGTGCAAGTCCGTGTGCGCGGCCAGGCCAACCTCTCTTGAGGTGTTCAGCCATACGACCAAACATGACGGTGATGCGGCCAATATCGATGAATGCAAGGCGCTCAGGGGGAAGATCCTGGAGAGCACGTGCGCGTGCGGCGATGTGCTCAATGGCGAGCACACGAGCCCTGTCAGGCCAGCTCTCCATGATTTGGAGTTCTTCCTCGGTGGTCCATTCTTCAAGACGTTTCATCTCTTCCACGGCATCGCTTGTATCAAGCACGCGAGGAAGTTCGTTGTAATCATCAAGGCGGTCCTCGATGTGCTCAATCAGTTCTTCTGTGCTGAGTTGAACGGGTTCGGTGTAGTTGTCCGAACCAGGTGTGTTCGACGAGCCTGAACGAGATGCCGAGCCGTTAGCATCCCAGCTGACACCGTGACCACGCTCCACCCATTCCAGCAAGGTTTGGGAGAAATTGATCATGGACTCTTCAAGATCGCGTTGCATATCATCCAGCACGCTCGCATCTGCAAGAGCTGCGCGTGGGGATGTTGCTCGTCGCTCGTGGGCTTGCTTTAGTGTGCGCCATTGAGCCCGCATCGCCTCAAGGCGGCGGGTTAACACTTGCTCATCTGCTTCTGCCATCTAAAAACTCCTCATATATAAACAGACGAGTGAACTATAAGCTTTTGAAAATATTGATAAACAGAATAAAAAACGGGCACTTTTTCCATCCGCATGGAACAGCTCTATTTTAAGGTGCCTGTTGTACAGTGTGACATGGGGGAGTTATCACGCGGTCTCCTGAGCCAAATTGGAGACTTAAACTCTACTTATCGTGCCTAAAAGCATTTATAAAACACTGGTCGAATAATGAAATATAACAAACAAAACAATACACGTGCTCGAGGGTGCCTATTGATTCAGAACAAGATTTCAACCCCTTACCAGAGGATAGTTGTGGGACACATTCATCATCTGTGTTCTTTGCCGATGTCTGCACTTTACAGTGATGTGGTATCACAGTTCAGGGCATGGAGACAAAAAACGTGGAGCTGAACGTACCTTACTTCCTCGCTCATGGTGTTGAAACAAGCTCTTAAATAGCTCACCCATTCTCCTCTATGACAAACACTTTACGGATGTCAATAAAACATCGCGCAATGTTTGCATCAGGAGAAAACCTTGTTTGAAGTCGGTAGCCGACCCTTATATAGGTACATCGTCCACACCATAAGTTCAAGAATATCGTTTTATTTTAATGGTGTAAATAACTCCACACGCACACAGTACTACGTCACGTTTTTATAAGCATTAAAGAAGAGGTGTGAGCTTCTTTGGTTTCGACGCAGTGTCATGATAGATTGCATATTGTTTAGAGCGGATTACAAAATCATTCTATTGAATGAAAGAGACATGCAATCTCAGCGTCAAAAAATACTTGCATTGACTCATATCCTTTCTTCCTCGGTCCTGGTTTTGAAACTTGTTCTAAGTAAATTATAACCTTATGTGTGGTGTGTTATATGTCTTTGTATCGTATAAAAATAATAGATTTATCAACCTGTTATGCTTCCTCACTTTGTGCCATGCACCTCGCCGATCAGGGTGCCGAGGTGATTGGTCTGGTTGATGCGACCCAAAAGTCAGCACATCGTGAGTTATTCTCGCGTAACAAAACCTTGTATGAGTATACGTCCCAACATGAGCGTGACCAGCGACTTGCTCAATTAATTCCAGCAGCAGACGTCATTCTTGAAGATGCATCGCGCACAACACTCTCGGCAGATTTGCTTGAACTTGTGCAAAAACATCAGGTCATTCACGCACATTTGCCCGATTTTGACCCCCACAGCACGCATTCGCCTGCTCGCCAGAAAAAAGCGCTGCCCTCGGGTGTGCTTGAGGCGTTTATGGGCCTGTACGAGAGTCCTCTGGCCCGCAAACCCATGGCTCACCATCTCTCCTTGCTTGATGTCACCTCGGCGGCCTGGATGAGCTGTGCTGTGATGGCGGCCCTGATCCAGAGACAACGCACAGGTCATGTGGCAAAGCTCACACTTCCTCGCGCAGATGTGGCCTACCCACTGCTCGAACTCAACGCCATCTTTACCGTACAGCCGCCTCGTTCCTGGTCCACCTTGCAGTGGGCATCCACGCCTTTTATCGCTGCATACCCCTGCAAGGACTCAAGATTTATCTATGTGCACCTTGCATTGCGTCATCATCTTCAACGTTTTCTTGAATCTTTACAGCAGCTTGACCCTCATAGTTATCGCAAGTTAGCTGCGGCGCTGTCCGAGCAAACACGAGAGGAGCCAACCTGTGTGGAGTCGCTGATTGAACATCACAAGATTGTCGAAGCGCTTGAATATATCTTTGCACAGCGCAACGCGTTGGCGTGGGAAGAGGTGCTTTCGGATTACGGTCTTTGTGCTGTCATGGCGCGCTCTCTTGAGCAATGGTACGAGCACACTGAGCACCCTGTTCAGGCAGGTATCTTGCTCGATGCAAAGGATCATGAGTTTGGCGATAGTAAGATTCCAGGGCGAGTGGCGACCCTGGATGAAGAGCGCTTCTTTGCTCGACGTCCTCGTTATGTGGAGTCCGTTGATGATCTCTGGTCAACCCCCACCGACACCCCCTCTTCACCTGACACTCGGCAGACCACATCGCAGGCGTTACAGCCTCTTGATGGAATCAAGGTCCTTGATCTCACCCACGTCATTGCTGGTCCTGCATCCACACGCGTGCTCGCCGAGCTTGGTGCGGAGGTCTTGCGCATCGAAAATC
>Ga0207913_1000319_pt1 | contig 13251 bp, 8 predicted proteins | sample DeeseametaMP2913_FD_184168 | JGI IMG/M metagenome (GOLD analysis project Ga0207913, IMG submission 184168) | Marine microbial communities from the Deep Atlantic Ocean - MP2913 (SPAdes) | ecosystem: Environmental > Aquatic > Marine > Oceanic | place: West of Santa Cruz de la Palma, Atlantic Ocean...
ATTTTAAATACTTTTTCAATCATCACAAATAATCTATCCTCAAAAACAGAACCCACACAGCCCGCGTTATACTCACTGTTTAACCTGCCTCTTTGCAGTCAGAGAGAGGAAGAACGCGCGCCCTGGCAAAGGGCGCTGAAGAGAGTCCATGGCCCGCTGATGATTGAGTATATTGGTCACATCAAACTGTAAAGAGAGCCATCGCCTGGGCTGAACCAAAAGCCCAGCATCAAGCCTTAACCACGCGGGGTTTTTCTGCGCACCAAAGGTATCGAGGTACACATCACTTCGCCAGGCTGCACGTGATGACAGCTCAAGCGCATCGAGTCGCTTGAGCGAGAGGAGTTTCGCAAGTTGAACGCCAAGGCGAGCATCAATACGATGCTCTGGAATACTTGGAAGTTGCAAGCGCACAGGTGAGCTTGAGGGACGAAAGCTCTGGGTCCATGTATGATTTGCACGCAGTGACACAGCCTTCACAGGCGCAAAGACCATTGAAAGTTCGGTCCCCTGTGAACGCACACGCTCAAAATTACGTGCCTTGACCAGATAAGCGCTCACAGGGACAAAAGAGATCTGGTCCTGAATCAGATTGGCAAATAGCACCGCTTCCACTGATGTGGGGAGCCAAAAAGGGGCCTGTTCCAGGTCAAGACGAGCACCAACATCATTCATCCACCCACGCTCGGGAGCAAGGTCAGGATCGCCCTGCACGAACTCGGTGTTGAGGTAGAGTTCATCAAAGTCTGGAATTCTGTATGTTTTTGAAGTATTTGCAATCAGGTTAAACTCAGCAAATTTGGGTAAAGGCTGAAAGATCACACCAAACGCCCCCATCCATGGCACCCAATTTTGGGTCTGCTCATGCACCACCTCGAGACGTGCTGCTGCTGTGAGATGTAGACGTTGATTGAGCGCAATTTTCTCCTGCCCAAGCGCCACATGCATGGTTTTACGACGCGCATTAAGCGTGGCACGCTCATCTGATTGATTGCGTTGCGTGGAGAAGAAAAACTCGGTACGTACCCCCGCAGAAAGCGTCGCAAAATACAGACTTCGCGTGGATAATAAGAGTGACACGCCTGCCTGAGTCCCTGTTGCGCTGGATGTATTAAGCAGCTCCCCCTGCCCCAGCACCGCAGACTCATTCTCATAACGAAGTCCTCGCCATTGAAGCCCAAAGACACGGTTTAAATCGACAGTCCAGCGCTCTCCCTTGAGGACATCACGACGCGTCCCACTGGACGTCGCCACAATCCTCTGCTCCGAGATGCGAGCCTGATCAAAGAGGTTTTGAAATTCGCTTGGGCCAGCCACACCAGACTCACCTCGCTCCATGAGCAAGCTCATCCCAAGGCGTCCCTTGGGCCCCCTCCAGTTGACGCCGCCCACAGCTTGCACATGGGTATGATCATTATTGAGACGCTGCTGATCAACGCCCTGGGGATCAATAAACGTGAAGTCCCCTTTGGAGCTACGTGCATTGGCAGCCACACGCGCGCTGCCACGCTTTTTAAGGGCAAAGTCCGCGCTACCAGCGACCTCATGACTGCCAAAACTTCCTGAGAGCAGAGAGGCAGAGAGGGTTGTTGTCTCAGGAGGTTGTTGAGGTGCGATGTTAAGTTCGATCGCTCCAGTGAGCGCACCAGCACCGTGAATCATCGCGGCAGGTCCGCGATACACAGAGACGTGATCCATGCCTGTTGTGGCGAGGCTCCCCACATTAAAGCCAAGACCAGAGGGGACACGAATGCGTATACCGTTCATGAGGACGACAAGTTGGCGAGGATTGCCACCACGGATTTGCACGTACGCGGGCTGCCCAAAGCTTGATTGTCGTTGGATGGAGAGGCCTGGCGTTTGCTCAAGAGCACCGACCAGACCTTCATCACTGGTGGAGATGGCGTTGAGTTCAACACGCGTCACGAAGCCTGACGCAAAGCGAGGATCTTCCACAGAGGAGGCGCGTGTCTCGACCGTGTCCTGAGCGTACACGGTTGATAAAGATACAAAATGGACAAGGAGCGTGATTTGAAAAATCACGCTCCTTGTCCATAATTGTTTCATCGTAAAGCATTGGATAATCAGCGATTCCTCTCAATAGCTCTGATGAGTTCATCGTTGGTAAGACCTGAATAGCTCTCAACCTTGATGCTGTGTTCTTTATCGGATTTTTGATCACGCGCGGAGACCTGAACGATACCATCGGTATCAATCTCAAAGCTCACTTCAATGCGTGCAGAGCCCTTGGGGGCAGGTTCAATTCCAGTGAGGTGGAACATGCCAAGGAGCTTGTTCTCACTGGCACGCTCGGACTCACCCTGAAGCACATCAATGGTCACGACTTCCTGATTATCTTCAGTGGTGGTGAAGGTTCTGGAGAGGCGTGTAGGAATGGAGCGGTTCTTGGGGATAATGGTGCTGAAGCGATCACCCGCAACACGGATACCAAGGCTAAGAGGAGTGACATCAAGGAGGATCACCTCGCGTACTTCACCGCCAAGGATACCTGACTGAATGGCAGCACCGATGGCCACAACCTCATCAGGGTTGACGCCTTTACTTGGGCGCTTGCCAAAGATCTCTTCGACCTTTTCCTGGACCAGAGGCATACGTGTCATGCCACCGACGAGGAGGATGTCATCAAGGGAGCTACGGTTGACACCAGCATCTTCCATGGCCGTCAAGCAGGGACCTTCCAGACGTTCCACGAGGTCGTAGACGAGGTCATTCAACTGAGAGCGTGACAGGGAGAGAGAAAGGTGACGAGGACCCGAGTCATCTACCGCAAGGAAGGGCAGGTTGATGTTAGTCTCGGTGAGCGTGGAGAGCTCGCACTTGGCATTTTCAGCAGCTTCCTTGAGACGCTGGAGAGCCATCTTGTCATGAGAGACATCATTGCCAGTCTCAGCCTTGAAGCGCTCAAGAAGAAAGTCGAGGATGGCGCGGTCGAAGTCTTCACCGCCAAGGTTGTTATCACCACATGTAGCAGCAACCTCAAAGACGCCATCACGAAGTTGGACGACGCTGACATCAAACGTACCACCACCAAGGTCAAAGACGACGATGTTGGAGTCCTTGTCCTTGTTGTAACCGTATGCAAGCGCAGCAGCAGTGGGCTCGTTGATAATACGTCGAATGGTAAGACCCGCGATCGTGCCAGCATCTTTGGTGGCCTGACGTTGAGCGTCATCAAAGTATGCGGGGACAGTGATCACAGCCTCGGTGATTTCTTCACCAAAGTAATCCTCGGCGGTCTGCTTCATCTTGCGAAGAATCAGCGAGGAGATCTCTTGTGGTGAATAGGTTTGTTGATTGACCTCAACCCAGGCATCACCATTAGTATGTTCAATGATGTTAAATGGAAGGTGCTCGCGGTAGTGTGAGACATATTGAGACTTGTACTTCTGCCCGATCAGGCGCTTGACGTCGTAGACAGTGCGCTCGGGGTTTACAATTGCCTGACGCTTGGCTTGTTGGCCGACAAAGCGCTCATCCCCCTCTGTAAAGCCCACCATGGATGGTGTTGTACGAGAGCCTTCAGAGTTTGGAAGAACCAGCGGCTCGCCGCCCTCAATCACAGCGACACAGGAGTTGGTCGTACCTAAATCAATACCAATGATTTTGCTCATAAATAGTCACGTATAAGTAGAGGTTTTTATTGAAGTCACTCTGACAGGCAGCACGCGTATGGTGTCCATATTGACTCAAGAGTATTACATTCTATTGATGTCGATGGTTTTGGGGGGAACAACACCTGCACATGGCCTGATTTGCTTCGTATAGCCTTTTTCAAACAGGTCAAAAAAGCAAGTTATTTTTTCGGGTTCTTGGCAGTTGGCACACACATGATACACCAAGAATCATTACCATAAGCAACATACCAACGACAATAGTTCGAAAATATCAAACATCACCGCACCCGCACCATGAGGATATACATTGTATTGATATGACACATGCGCTCTCCCACACCAGGGTGTTCATGACACCCAATGACATTATTTCAGGGAAGGATGCATGAAAAGAAGGTGAAACACAAGTGCCTCTTACTTCTTGAATAACCTCTTAAAGAAGCCGCCCACCTCGTTTTGTTGGCGAGGATTGCTGTCTTGTTTGCTACGCATCTCATAGAGACGCACTTCGCGCTCAGCCTCATGGCTGGAAGGGTTCAACTGGAGCGCAACCTTGAAGTGTCTGTAAGAGCGCTGCAAATCCCTCGGCCCACCTGATGCCTTGTAGATATAACCCATGAAAAGGTTGGCCTCAGGGAGCGCCAACTTGTCCTCACTCTCCAACGCTTGCCGAAGGAGCTTCTCGGACTCTTCTTTCTCTTCAGGATTGAGCATGAACAGGAGGTAAGCGTAGTAAGTTTGATACAGCATGTTGCTTGGCTCAGCCTCATGAGCCCCCTTGATCAGGGTAAAAGCACGCTTGTATCTGGCTTCACGAAACTCTTGCACGCCAAGTGTAAAGTCCTGTTTATGCTGCGCAATATTAATTTGTGCGCGCGCAACCTGAGAGGAGACACCACGAATTGTCCCCGAGGATGCGACATCTGCAAGAGGGACTGAATCGCTCTGAAGCCCTGGTGATGTGGGCGTGGATGGCGCTGTGAAGGTATGACTCTTTGAGCGAGTCGAGAGGTTGGCAAGCTTCTCACGACGCTCTTCTATCGAGAGCGCGCTGTCCTCTTCAAGCGTGGATGAGCCATGATGTGAGAGAATCTGCGTGATCGGTGGACGCACAGTCTTACTTCGCGCTGTACGCGCGAGTTTTGCGAGCTTGGCGCGTCGATCTTCTTCAGGTTGTGAGGGCTCTTCAAGCGTGGACGCGTCGCGCTCGGAGATCGTAAACGCCTCATACACGCTATCCTTGGACTTGGTCTCAAACTGCCCTGTCTGGCGCATTCGCTTGTACTGAATACTCTCGCCCTGACGATCGGGTTTGCTTTGAATGCGTGAGAGCTTCTCGGCACGCTCAACATCAGGAGCTTGCCTTGTTTGAGGTCCATCCTCCTTGACAGTAAGTTCCTGATAAGCATCCTGAATCTGAAGGAAAATAGCCTGGGTCAATTTCTTCAATCGACTTGATGTGTTCCCACCATAACGGTCAGGGTGATGCGTCTTTACAAGCTCATAATAGCGTGTCTGCACATTCTTGCGCCCGCACCCCTCCCAGAGATCAAAGATCTCATAGGGAGTACTCTGAGCAAACGACTTGTGCTGCTCCGAGAGTTCGAATTCCAGTTTTGACAACCTCTGACCTTCCACGCCTGATGACCTCTGCTTGCTGTCCAACCCATCAAAGATAACATTGTGCACGATCCAGAAAAAGCAAAATCCCTGAGCACAACCACCCACGAATTTACACGCTTATAAATCACACATTCAATATAAAATATGACGGGAAAATGATCGTATACGGAACGTTTGTAAAGAATACACGTCATTATCATACGTTTGCGCTTCACATCACCCGTACTCAAGAACTCCTGTCTTTACACAACTGATATAGCAAGGCCACTCTCTGAAGAGTGGCCTTGCTATATCAGTTGTGTAAAGGAATCGTCACTTCCCTTCAAGCTCTTTGATCTGACGTCGAACTTCTTTGGTTGTTCCCAGAGGCTGCTCCGTGGTGAGCGCCTTTTGAAGGAAGGCATTAAACGCTTGTTTGGCGCGCGCAGTTTCACCAAGTTGTTTGTACACATAGCCAAGCGTCCTGTAGACGTCTGGATCTTCGTAGTCGTACTTCACAGCAAGCTCAAGGTGCTGCGCTCCATTGCGAAGCTCCTCAAGATAAATGTGTGCCATGCCAAGCTTGTACTGAGCATCAGGATATTTTGGAGACTTGTTAAGCGCCTTGGTAAAGTTCTTGATCGCCTCCTGGTAACGCTGCTCGCGGAAGTCCACTTCACCCATCGCAATCAGGGCTTCAATCATCTCGGGAGCAAGCTCCAGCGCTTTCTGAATATCTTTACGACCATCGCGTGAGTAACCAAGCTTGGAGAGCAAACGTCCACGGGTGATGTACACCTTGGGGTTCCTCACACCATAACCAGGATCGACCTCGGTCACCTTACGATACTCGTTGAGAGCTTGCGAATAGCGCTCCTCTTTCTGGAGAGCCTGACCCATGGCGAAGCGATATTCACCGTTGTTGGGCAAGTAATCGAGCACGCTCCTGAAGATCTTGATCGCTGTAGCAGTGTCACCCTGAGCAAGCTTGGTGCGACCCACGTAGAAGTTCGCATCATAGAAGTTTGTGTTCAGCGTGAACGCCTGGTTGAAGTCCTCAAGCGCGGTGTCAAAGTTGCCACGATCATAGTACACGCGACCACGAATGAAGACATATTCAGCGCGCTGCACATTATCCTTACTTGGCACCTTCTCGATGACCTTGTTGATCTCATCGATCGCCTTGTCATAGAGCTTGGACTGACGATAAGCATCTGCAAGATACGCAGAGAGCTTGATATCGGTCACACCCTCGTTTCTGGAACGCTCCAGCAACGACAGCGCCTCCTTGGTCTCTCCACTCTCAAGCAACAACCTGGCAAGAGGGAGGCGCGCGGCCCAGTAGTTGGGGTCACGCTTGATCGCTGCGTTGTACCACTGCTTGGCCAGCGCATAATTACCAGAGAGCTTGTAGTATTCGGCCACTTCAGTGGCGACGCGTGCATCGATCTGTTCGGGACGAGCCACAATCTCGTGGATATGCTTGTCGCCACGATAAGTGTCCTGATCAGTGCGCCAGGCAAGCTGAGCAAGCATGGCGTGCGCCATCAACAGCGTGGGGTCAATCTCCACCGCACGCTCAAGAGACTTCTGTGATTCGAAGAATGCGCCACGTCGTCGGTTCAGCTCACCAAGATAGTAGGGGAAGCGCGCGTCTGTGGGGAATTTCTTCTCGCCAACTTCAAGCTGAGCAATGGCCTGAGCCCACTCCTTGAGACCAATGTGGGCACGCACAATACCGAGCATCACATCGGGGTCAGACTGGCCAAGTTTCTTGTTTGTCTTGAAGAAGTTAAGCGCTTCCTTGTACTGCTGTGCACGCTCATACTCTTCCGCCAATGCGCGCAGTGTATCTGAGCGTGAGGGGTCGTTGGTGAGCGCCTTGGTGAAGTAGTCAATCGCCTCGTTGTGTTGGCTTCGCGCCGAGAACACAAGACCAGCATAGTGCAGCGCCTCACCCTTTTCCTTGGGATGCGCATACTGCACAAGGTCATTGTTCACGTGGTTGAAGTTCTCAATGGCAGCGTTCAACTCACCCTGGCGATAGCGCACACGACCAAGACTCACCTGTGCTGGCACAAAGTCGGGGGTCTTCTCCGCAGCCACCTTGTAGTGTTTTGTTGCGTTTTCAAGATCACCAAGGAGCTCATACACAGAGCCTTCAAGAAGCTCAGGCAATGTGGCGTGCCATGCAGCAGCTTTATCAAAGTAAGCGACCGCTGCCTTTTCGGTCTCCACCATCTTGTCTGTGGGCTCCACCTTTTCAGGGACTTCGCCCTCGGCACCTGTGTCCTCTTCTTCCTTGTCGGCAACCTTCTTATCGGTACCCTCTTCTTTATTCTCGGGTGTACCCTCTTCAGGTGTGTCTTCAGAAGGAGGAGCGGGCACCATCTTTCTGAGCGTTCTGAGTTCTTCTCGAGTCACGATACCCATGAAGAGGTTTGCAAATGCGCCCACGCCACCATCTTCAGCAAGCAGAGGCTCAAGCAACGGCTTGGCATCATCGTATTTACCTTCGGTGACGAGCAAAGCACCTCGACCAAGCAAGGCATCATTACCCTTGGCCGCAGCGAGTTGTTTAGCAAGCTCCTGACCAGCTTTGAGCGAGGCTTCATCCTCGTGCAGAGCAACCATCAGAGCATGCGCAAGCAGAAGTCGTCCCTTGACCTGCTCGTTCATTTTGCCCTTTTTGCTCTGAACAGACATTTGCTGAATGACAGCAAAGTTTGGTGCCTGGAGCTGATCGTAGGCGAGCGTGAATGCCTTGACTTCCTTGGTGACAGTGGGGCCAGTAGGTGTGTCATCTGCCATGAAGCGCTGTACAGCGAGAGCGCCAACCGCGAGGATCAACACAATCAAGACAGGCACGCCTATCATGACCATTTTATTACGTTTTTTATCGCCATCAGCAACTTTACTCTGCCCCTTGGCACCACCTTGCTGTTGTGTCTCGGGGGTGGCCGCAGGAATGCCTGTGGAGGCAATACTCTGGGCAGGAATACCTGTGGAAGCAGGTTGTTGAGGGGGCGCAGAAGACCCCGAAGAGGAGGGCGCTGCGCTGCCATAAGGCGAGTGTGATTGAGGTGTAGGAGAAGGAGATGTACCCATGGGAGGGGCGTTGCCCGTTAACAGGTCATCATGCCAGCTCTCTTGCTGTGTGGCATTGCCAAGAAGGTCCTGCTCCCAGTCATCGGGCTCATCCTGAGCGGGCATTTGAGGTGCGTTATTTTGCGCACCGCCATCATCAAGGAATGAGAACCCCTGACTTCCACCAAGGAAGTCATCCTCATCATTGTAAAGTGATTCACTGCCTTCATCACCACCGATGGCATCACCTGAACCAAACAGGTCGTCAGCATCAAGGTCGTTGGAGCCCTGTCCACCAAAGATGTCCTCTTCAATCGCGGGTGCGGAGTGTTGGTGGGCGTGTGAAGGCGCACCAAAGAGGGCTTCACTTGGCTCGGAGGGAGCACCAAACAGATCGTCTTCACGAGAAGGTTCTGGAGGCGCGCCAAAGAGATCATCTTCACCCTGTGACATTTGCCCACCAAAGAGGTCCTCTTCCGAGGCAGGTGTGGCGTTGCCCATAAAGGGGCTGTGTGTCTGTGGGGGAGGTGATGAAGAAGGAGCACCAAAGAGATCATCTTCCTGAGCATGTACAGGAGGCGAACCAAAGAGGTCATCCTCTTCCACCATGCTCATGGGAGCACCAAAGAGGTCCTCTTCCTGCGTATGTTGCGCAGGTTTTGGGAGCGGAGGTCTGGACGGCGTGGGCAAGCCCGTGCCTGGCACGGGGAGCGGTGGTCTGGCAGGTGTGGGCAGCCCTGAGCTTGGCGCAGGGAGGCTCGCGCCTGTGGCAGGACGAGGCAAGTCAGCATGACCACTGGGACGGCCAGGGAGGTCTTCAATATAGCCAGGGTTATTGACAGGGCGAGGAAGATCGGCACCGCCAACAGGACGAGGGAGGTCAGCGCCCATGGAGGGTTGTGGCAAGTCTACATAACTTGGGCTCACGGGATGGGGAAGGTCATCCATGGTGACAGCGGTCATGCCCATGATGGTGCCACCAGGTCTACCTTCTGCACGAATGTGCTGGGCAAAGTCTGGCACATCAGACAGAGGCATCCAGGAGATCTTGTCGTGAGACACCTCCGCATTGGCATCAAGTTTGTTGGACTTGAGCATAAGCTGGATGGCATTCTTATCAAACGGGCCAAAGATCTTTCCTGTGGGACGCTTGACGTAATAACGCTCGACTGACATGAGGGCTGCTCCGTTTTATAATAAGGATCGTTATATCCCGTTGATATCTGGACCATTTATGGAGAATTCGTCCTCCATAAATCAAGAATGCTTCAATCTCGTTGTGACCCAACTAGGGGATGAGCTCTGTGCACCACTTTACAGTGCAACAGGACCAGTTGACAAGTTTCTGCACAAAGCAATCGAGATTGGTGTACTGCACCACACGAGAGCGTACATCGTGAGAGAAACACTCTTCACCATGATTTTGCTCCTGCGTAGGGTTTTGTTATGGCCCATGAAGACAAGAAACACAAAAAAAGAGGGCCTGAGCCCTCTTTTTTGTGTTTCTTGTCTTCATGGGCTCACAGCCCACAAAGTTTTGTGATTAGCCCTTGGCGCTGGTGTAGTTCTCAGCGACCTTGTTCCAGTCAATCACGTTGAAGAACGCAGACACGTAGTCAGGACGACGGTTCTGGTAGTTCAAGTAGTATGCGTGCTCCCACACGTCGAGGCCAAGCACAGGTGTCTTGCCGTCCATGTAAGGGGAGTCCTGGTTAGGTGAGCTTGTCACCTCAAGGCCACCTTCAGCGTTGACCACAAGCCATGCCCAGCCAGAACCAAAGCGTGTTTTGGCAGCTGCTTCAAACTTTTCTTTGAACGCATCAAAGGAACCAAATGTGCTTGTGATGGCTTCAGCAAGATCGCCAGTAGGCTCGCCGCCACCGTTGGGGCTCATCACCTGCCAGAAGAGTGTGTGGTTAGCGTGGCCGCCACCGTTGTTACGCACTGCGGTGCGGATGCCTTCAGGAACTTCGTTGATCATGCCAAGGAGTTCTGCAACAGGCTTGTCAGCAAGTGCGCTGTGGCCTTCGAGAGCAGCGTTGAGCTTGTTCACATAACCATTGTGGTGCTTACCATGGTGAATTTCCATGGTCTTTGCGTCGATGTGGGGCTCAAGTGCGTCGAATGCGTAGGGAAGTTCTGGAAGTGTGTGTGCCATGGTATGCAACTCCTTAATGTGTTTAATTTTCTTGTAATGATTATGAATGTGCTAAAAATTCGCTGGCCACGAGAGTGCACATGCCACGAACTCAGGAGATCAAAGACCTGTATCAAAGCCTTCCCCTGAACCTGGTTGTGTGCTCTATTCTCAAGGCGCAACAGATTCTGCTCACCGATCAGGATGAGTCAAGCGTCGCATTGAATGCGGCATTCCTTATACACACATTTTATCACGAGTGACCCCCACATGGCACGTCTAAATGATTTCGAACTTCTTATTGTCCGTCACGGCATCGCCGAGTCTTACCATGACCAGGGGGACGCCGCCCGACAGCTCACCGATGTAGGCGAACAACGCATCAAACGCGTCTTGCCCACATGGTTGAGCATGGATTGGCACTGGAATGTCGCATTGACTAGCCCATACGCTCGCGCCAAGCGCACCTCTGAAATCATCCAACAGGGACTCTACGAGCGCTACCTTGAGACCCATATGATGAAAATCCCCGAGGCACTCGTGGATGATCAGCTCGTACCACACGGCGATCTGGACCAGGCCCTCTTCCGCATCCTTGATGTGGGCCGTATCCTCGCAGGTCCTCGCCCTCGCGTGGCGGTCTTCTCTCACAACCCACTGGTGAGCCGCCTTGCCAGCAAACTTGTCTGCGGCGATGAACACGGACAGTTCTCCTTTGGCACAGGCGACATGCTTCACCTCTTTATCCCTGCCCCTTCACACTTTGATCTCGTGCTCTCACCCCAGAAAAAAGAGCCCCTACCACGCGCCGTGGTGCTTGGGTTCTATCCCGCAGATGCACAGATCGCCATGAGCGAAGGCGCTGCATTAAAGCTTTAATCAAAGAGAGCGAAGGCCTAAAAAAGGCGGCCCTTGTTTCAACAAGGACCGCCTTTTTTAGGCCTTCGCTCTCTTTTAAATCACTGAAGAAGCACATCAAATGGCCTGAACGAGGTATCGTTCATCAAGTTTTCATTACCAATCTGCCCATCGTTGTTTGAACCCCAACATTGAATGTTGTTATTTTCTGCCAAGGCACAGGAGTGCTCATTGCCTACATCAATCTCTAATGCTCTAACCACCTGGCCAGCAGTATCCTTGGTCAAGGAAATGGGGTAGCCCTGCTTACTATTTGTACCATCACCAAGCTCTCCAAACTCATTGTTCCCAAGACAGTAGACATTTGTGAAGTCTGGAGCGCTACCATCCGTTGGAAGATGTTGAGCATCATCGAGAAGCATACAAATATGGTTGTATTTAGCAGAAATCTGCGTTGCCTTGACAGACTCTCCTCCCTGCAAATAACCAGGGAAGATCGTGTCATCTGAAGGATGGTGTCTTATCAATGCAGGTCGAGGAGCCACCGCATTGAAGTTTATAGAGCCAGAGGGCAAGCCGTATGTTGTGTAGTTTCCAACAACAATATCATAATACATCACAACTGTAGGCGAGAAAATATGACTATTGGGCACAGTCACAGCATTGGCAGGGGGCGACGGAGAGTCCGCAGGAAGTGGCCACACTGCACAGTGAGCAGAATCAAGCGGACGAATCGTCGTTCCTTCTGTCTTATAGTACTCAGTGTGCGTCGTAACCACTCCAGTATAAGGCATGCCCTCTTCCTTAACACCATGCACATAGTTTACACGGCACTCTCCTGAAGCACCATTGTATCCCAACACACCCCAACACCACACATCGCCAGAAGCAGAGAGCACACATGTTGAAGTTTCACCCGCCACAATATTTGTGAAGTTACCCGTGAAGAAGAAGTCCTCATAAGCCACGTCGTCAGGTTTTGTGGGCTCATAATAGTAATCCGACAATGACGCCTGCGAATCAGGCTGATCAATGCGCACACGAGAAGGCTCTGAAACAACGATATCCGTCATATTAGAACGGTTTACCATGTAATAATGTTTGAACTCATAGTTCTCACCAACTGTTACATTTGGGTTCACGTTGTACACTGAAGCTCCTTTGATCTCCCTAGAACCCAGTTGTCCGCCAGCATCACCACCCCAACATAAGACCTCATGCCCAGGCATATTGTCCGATCTATTCGCGATGACACATGTATGCTCATAACCCGTTGCGATATCAATCACACGATCGACCATACCCTTCACTCGAATTGGCGTTCCTGCATCTGCACCAACCGCAACACGATCAGGATTACCAATCGCTCCAGATTCATTGGATCCCCAACAGTATGCAGAAAAGGGCCCCTCAGGAGCATTCATCACATTGGGATCAAAATCATCATCAACAAGAGCACATGTATGGTTTGAGCCAATAGCCACCTTGGCTACACCTTTGGCAAGCGTGCGACTGTTTGGTCCTTGTAATACGGGAGCCAGCTGATTCACAGTGGTCCCGACCCCCAGTTGACCAAACTCATTCAACCCCCAACACACAAGACTTGTGTCTGACAAAATTGCACAGCTATGTTTCTGACCAGCTTCCACACTGATCACATCAAGAGCAATTTCAACATCTTTTGGGTTCTTGACCGAAGTCTTGTTCCCAAGCCCCAACTGTCCCTGAGTATTGTTCCCCCAACACTGAAGTTTGCCAGAACCTACAGCACAGTTGTAAGTTCCGCCTGAAGCCACAGTATCCACGCAAAAATTATCACAAACGATCCCTTCACACGGAGCAGGCAAAGCACCACACAGCTTTCCGAAGTCATTACATGCCTTCGTAGGCTCTGCCGTGTTACACTGGCAAGATTGCTCCAACACATTTTCA
>Ga0207913_1000330_pt1 | contig 13105 bp, 10 predicted proteins | sample DeeseametaMP2913_FD_184168 | JGI IMG/M metagenome (GOLD analysis project Ga0207913, IMG submission 184168) | Marine microbial communities from the Deep Atlantic Ocean - MP2913 (SPAdes) | ecosystem: Environmental > Aquatic > Marine > Oceanic | place: West of Santa Cruz de la Palma, Atlantic Ocean...
ATTCGAATGCCGGGAAATTCCCGGGTTGATACCTTCCGTGAACGGTCAAAGAAAGATTTTTGATTGGCCGTTCACTCCGCCCCCGGCGACGCAGTGAAGAAGACCGAAGGCGCGACGATCGCGCCTGGAGGGAAAAGAACGATGCGGATTACTTCTCTTTACTAGGGAAGATCAGCTCATTCACTCGATTGATGTCATCCTGAGCGGCCGCATCGATATGCAGGTAGTGCACCATGTGCGCGGCCACGTACAGCAAGCGTGCACCAAACGCGGCGGCCACGACTGAAAACACAACAATGCCCGCCAGCGGCACCTCGCCGATAAAAAACCAGATCCCACCGGCGGCCAAAAAGCTCGATAGCACGAGAATGAGGTGCACGTAATAGCGCACTTTCATCAGCGTAAACTCATCGCCAGATAGCAGTTCGCTGTCTTCCCTGGGCTTGTACCTTTTAACGCACAACATAATGTAGGTCGTCCTGAATTAAACACAACATGATGGTAGCAACAAAATTTTCCATAATTCTAGTGCAGATTTTCCATTGTGGAAAATGACCACCCCGCCATCGCCCAGGCATAAAAAAAGGGGCCAAGAGGCAAGGCGTTTACGCCATGTGTTGATGTTTATGCCAAAGGGCGATAGCATCTGTACTCGGGTGCGATGACAAGATACCGTTCTGCTGTGTTTAAGATAGACGTGCTGTGCACGAGGCTGTGATGTCGATAAATTTGGATGGCGTTAGATCCGAGGGGGCGCTTGCTTTAATCGCGGGATCGCTGCTCGGCGACACTACAATGTTGACCGAAGAAGAGGCTTCAATACTGGCCGAAGCCTCTGTAAACGATCACGTACACGCTGCCGATGTCAAGGCAGTCAAAGCGCAGATTGAGTCTGGAGGAGACCCTTTAGGAGAAGCGTTCCTCAGACTTCGTAGTGCTGGTGATCGACGATCTGACGGAGCTGTCTATACCCCTCCAGAGATTGTTCGCTCTATGACTAGGTGGTTGTCGTCGCAAGGAAATATTGAGCGGATTATTGATCCAGGTGCAGGTTCTGGCCGATACGTTCTGGCTGCCGCTGAGGCGTTTCCTAATGCTCGGCTGATTGCTGTTGAAAAAGACCCGTTGGCCGCTTTGCTCTTGCGGGCGAATCTGTCTGTGAGAATTCCCGATGCAATGGTGGAAGTTGTTGTTGGAGATTTTAGGGATTTATCGCTTCCGACAGTAAAAGGCAAAACGGCCTTTGTGGGGAACCCTCCCTACGTCCGGCATCATGATATAGATGACGAATGGAAGCGTTGGTACGTCGATTCTTTCTCTTCTATTGGCATCAAAGCGAGTGCGCTGGCCGGACTCCATCTCCATTTCTATCTGAAGGTTTTCCAAGCATCGCAGGATGGCGATGTGGGAGCGTTTGTCACCTCGGCTGAGTGGATGGACGTGAACTATGGTTCGGCACTGAGAGCACTGCTTGTCGAGAAACTTGGTTTAGAATCTCTTCATGTCCTTGAGCCTTCATTAGAGGCTTTCCCTGGGACGGCCACAACAGCAGCCATTGCTTGTTTTCATGTGGGCACTCGTAAACGTACGATAAAGTCCCGCTCTGTTAGTGCGATCGGGCAGCTTAATGGGCTTTCTCGAGGGCAGTCCAATACAAAGAATGAGTTTCGGAATTCCTCAAAGTGGAGCTCTATTCTTGCGCCGATTACTCAGGAACAAGATGGTCTAATTGAATTGGGTGAGTTTTTCCGTGTTCACCGAGGTCAAGTGACGGGGAAAAATGAAGTTTGGGTCGCAAGCGCCCAGGCTCACAACTTGCCTGAAAGAGTCCTCTTCCCAAGTGTAACAAAGGCGCGAGACATTATTTCTGCCGGAAGCCGCCTAAACGAACTAGCTGCGCTTCGTAATGTCATCGACCTTCCAACCGATCTGGATGACTTCACACTTAGTGAGAAAAAGCGAATCCAGCGGTTCCTTCAGTGGGCTAAATCCGTTGGGGCAGACTCTACTTACATCGCCACCCACCGCAAAGCATGGTGGTCAGTCGGCCTGAAACAACCCGCACCAATCTTGTGTACCTATATGGCTCGCCGCCCGCCACAATTTACGGTAAATATGTGCCAGGCAAGGCATATAAACATTGCTCACGGACTCTACCCGAGAGAAGATATTGACCAAACAACTCTGGCAGCGGTAGTGGATTGGCTGAACCAGAACGTAAACGTAGGCTCCGGTCGCACCTATGCGGGTGGGCTAACTAAATTTGAGCCTAAAGAAATAGAGCGGCTAAAAATCCCCAGTCCGGAAAGGATTATAATGTGAGTTCTTCGCCTCCAAAATGGACAACAGTTGAGCTTGAGGATGCTGCCGAGACATCTGCGGGGAACTTCAGGGCAGAAAGACTTTCTGTGACAGACGACTGGAGTAAGCATTACAAAGCATCGAAGGCGAAGTTCGAAGAACTCTTTTCCACGATTGCAGACGTAGCGCCCAGTGAAATCAACGAGTCAAAACTCTCTAAAGTCTACGCAGAAAGTATGGGTGAAGCCATGCGTTATCTCGCGGGCCCGCCAATCTCTGATGATGACCTGAAAGTTATTGCTGATGTCTCGTCGCTTGCGCCAACTGTTTTGAGTGGCAATTCAGCGGACTTAAACAAGGTATTCAGCGTTATTCAAAAAGTCATTGACCCGTATCGATTCCCTTGGGTTGCAGAGAACCGAGCCCCAACAAAACCAGAACGAGAAGCTGCTTTGATGGCGTCGTCTGTTCTCCTGGCCGCCCAGCGAATTGCGACGGAAAGACGCAGCGAAGGCAAAAACACACAAGAGGGTGCGCTGAAAACATACCTCCAATCTTTAGGTTTTAAGGAGGTTCCTGCAAGCACGATTACTACCATCGTCAAAGGGCCTCAGGAAGGTGAGTTTTGTTCTGAGTGCTACCTTGGTAACAGGAAAGCCGATGTTGTTGTTCGGCTCCACGACACTCGCTTAATGCCTATTGAATGCAAGGTGTCAAATAGTTCTACAAACAGCGTGAAGAGACTGAACAATGATGCAGCCGTTAAGGCTGGCGATTGGATTAAAAAGTTTGGAGCGCTTCAGGTGGTTCCTGCCGCCCTACTGGCTGGGGTGTTCAATGTCTTGAACCTAGAACAAGCCCAGGATGCTGGTTTGACCATCTTTTGGTCACATGATTTGCAACCAATTGGTGATTTCATCGAGTCAACTCGCGGCATCTAGCGACTCCCCAGATGCATCATGTGCGGAAATAAACAATGTCGTCTGGAGACACCAAGCCGCGAGCCAATCCTATCCGCATGGCTGGCGTTTGACCATCTTTCCCGGCTAGGCAGTAGTTGTAATACACCCTGAAAATATCTAGCAGTTTCACAATACTTTCTGGGTTGTACGCGCTATAGCCATACCACATGCGCCGGGCCGAACTGGCCGATGCTATCGGCCTTTCCAGCAAGGACAGGCGGCGGCGAACCTGCATAAAAAAGCAATCTATCGCGTGCATACTGGCCTTGTTGTAGAGCCATGCTTGATGATCTTCGTCATAGTCAGCGTAATCAGTCAGATAACAGACCGCCTTTTCCGGCTCGCTCATATTCGGAAATGGATGTGTGAGCCAGCGGTCTTTCCATTGCCCGATTTCAGCCATAGCGCTCATGCGTTCTTTGATAAGCAGTAGGTTTAGCTCCGAATTATCCATCTCAGGATGTTTTGCCCGCGCAGCCCGAAAGACTTTACGGCTTTCCGCCAGCGCCCGCTGCTTTTCATCAACGGTCAGACTTTTGTTGATCCGCACATAGTAAGCATCACAGCGCCTATCCTTGATCTCTTCATGAAACGCACCAAGGCAAGCCGCACGCATACCGGAATCCTGATCAAGAAAGAACCGAACTTTTTCCACGCCCCCAAACAGTTTCTTTAGCAGGAAGAAATGTGCGTAAAGCGTATATTCCCCATGAATCTGCATTCCTTTTCCTGGGAGCCGGGATGTATTCGTAGGGAGTTCAAAGTCCTCCACATCCTCACGGCTGTCAGCTTCTTCATAAGTGCTGGATATGTCCCCGCTCAGCGTTCCATCTCCTGCATGACGTTTACTGGAGCCGGCTTTTACCGCCTTATCGTAGTCACAGCCCAACCATTGGCGGGCATACTTCCTGAACGGATAAGGGGTGTCGCAGTCGCCTATCAGCTCCGCATCTGTTTCAATCGTCTCCGTATCTAGTGACGGGTCGTAATTAAGGTGCATACCGAAGACATAACCAGTCTCGTTGTCAGCGCTGCCAACGGCGGAAAGTTGGACGTTGCGCTTATCTTCACGGCGAGACCAGTTAACGATGTAGTCCTGTCGATCCACCCCGATATACAAACGACGGACTGCCATGCCATCGAGCAGCTTACGCTCGCGGTGGGCTACAAAAGCCAAACACTGGTTATGGAGGAAGTTAATCTTGTCGTAAACCGTTTTAGGGTTAATGTCAGCGACCTCGCAAATTCTGCGAATCGGCATTTTATTCATCAATAAGGTAAAAACGGTTTTATTTTTGTGTGAGGTTCGCTGATTGGCTGTTGGCGGACTGTCGGCAAAGGTTTTCCCGCAAGACTTACAGCGATAGCGCTTTGCGCCTGCGGCTGTTTTCCCAAATGCCTGATAGGCGGCGCTTCCTGCGCTGATGCCAACACTGTGATTGCTGCACGTATCATTTGGGCAAGACAGCACACCAGGCGGTGAAAGATAAAACGAAATACGCTCTAGCTCTTCCTGTATGCCTGCGTTGCTTTTGAGTGGCGGGTATTCCCCGCAAGAGTGGCATTTTAGAACCGGAAAGCCCTTGCCAGCAGAAACAATCGAATAGACATCCGGCTTGCCGTTTTTGCCCTTGGCTGGCAATTGAGAAGCAGCGACGCCATAGTTAGAGCAGGTTGGTTTTTTGCAGAAGTTAACCTGAATCCCAGCTATTTCTGGCGGGATGCGAGGTCGTGATCCTGAAGAAGATTTCTTCTGCAAAAGAAAATCCCCATACATACATAAGATACGGGGATTCTATCAGTAGACAGCCGCTTTAATCAACACGCGGCGTAAACGTCTTGGCCAGGAGGCCCCTTCCCGCGCGTCATTTTCCGTTACGGTTTGATTCGACCTGTATGATCAAAATCAATCTTCGTCACGTCGACGCCCATCTCCGTGAGCATGATCATCAGCTGCAGCACGGCCATGTCACCTTTGGCCGGGGTCCGAGGGTCCTTGTCCAGATTCGCATTCGGGCGCATCTTGTCCATGTATTTCTCTCGAAATTTAGAGAGCACCGAATTGCTGGGGATCTCGCCTGCGGGCATCGTATTGATGACTCGGCACACCTCGTGGTCTTTGACGCCGAGTTCTTTGATTTCCTTCATTGCCAGGCCGAACATAGTCCGGCGCTCCTGCCGTGATCGGTTGGCCAGCTGCTGGGCCTTCGCGCGGCGGGCGATTTCCTCGGGCGACATCTTGGTCTTCGCTGGGGCCTTCTTGGCCGCGACTTTCTTCAGATCAATGTCCGGGAGGCCACCGGTGCTCATCAGGCTCGCGGATTCTTGGGTAACCTTTTTCTTTGCGGGCATAATAGGCCCTCCTCTCTTAACAAGCCCCGTATCGGGGTTTTAACTCACTGTACCGAAACGGGGTTTTACTGTAAACCTATATCTTGTGGTCTGGACGAAAAAAACCACTATTACCATCGGCGGCTATGCCGCGATCAAGGCTTCCTTCGCCTGAGACGCACTCATCTCGAGGGTGTCATGACAGAACTGCTCAAGGATGTGATCAATGTGATAGTACACGTCATCCTCGGTTGCCCCATCCCCCCAGTCGAGCCCGGCATCTGCCGCGGCCATTTTCCACTCCACAACCTGGGCCATGTACTCATCAAGCGATCCCTCGAGGTGGAAGCGATCGACAATAACCGATTCGGTTTGATCGGGCCGCTGTGTGCGCGCAATCGCCTGGCTCTCAATAGAACCGGACCATTCGCGCTGGTAGAAGATTTCTGCAGTGGCCATGCCCAGGTTAAGGCCTCGCTGTCCAACCCAAGTACTCAATAGGACCTGGCAGGGACCCAGTCTGAATTCTGCATCCAGCTCCGCGGTGCGCTTGGCAATATCTCTCTTGCCGTGGAAGACGACAGACTGAATGCCGGCGGCGGCCAGCTCGGTGGCAAACCGCTCAACGGTTGCTGGGGACGAGCAATACACGATCGTTTTGCGCCCGGCCTCGACGTGTTCATGAATCCGGGCAAGCACCGCGCGTTGCTTGCTGGTGATGGGGTGGTACGACCGGGGCGTGTTTTTCATCTCCACATGCGGGTTATTCGCTACCGCCATAACCGCCTGAATGCGCGCCAGCACCTTGGTCAGGTTCGCGCCTTTCCCTTCCGTGGCGCGAGCATCCTTATCAGCAAGATACCACTGGGCAAAATCAACAGCGGTCTCCAAGTACAGCGCTAGGTGGCGCTTGTCCCATTTCACAACGTGGTCGTTGTACGTCGGCTTGGGGCACCCAGCATACCGGGCCACATCCGGCTGATCCCGCAAGATGCGCATCACAAACCTGGAGGTCCAATCACGAAACGCAACCACATTGTTGATGCGAGGGATCTCGCGCTTGGCGCCGCTGCCACTGTTCATGTCCTCTTTGAATTCGTGTGTCGCCCAGTCGAGCACCACATGTGCATCTCTGAAGGCATCTACACCGCGAGGACAGAATTCAGCGCTGTTAAGCAGAGTCGCGGACATCAACGGCCGGTGGCGGGTGGCGTAAGGTTGATGGGCAACGCCATCCCCGACGGTCGCGGCGGCCAGGGGCAGCAGATCGCGTGGGTAGTTGGCCATCGGGGTACCATCCAGGACGTACACCCGGCGCGCCGATACCTGGGCAACGGCCCTAGATTGGAGTGTTTCACGATTACGCAGCAACGAGCCCTCATCCGCTAACAGCGTATGGACGCGACGGCGGAGGTAATGCGCCAGGGTCACTCCCGGCGCCGTATCTGACCGCAGGCGGTTGTAGGAAATCACATTCACGGCACGCAGTTGCTGTGTGTCGCTCACGGTTTCAATGACCTGCCATAGACGCCTGGGTAGGTTGAGTGCCTTGAGTTCACGCACCATCTCAGGGATCAGGCCGGACTCAACGCAGATAAGGCCTTTCCCGGACAGCAACGCGAGCGCAATCGCCATACGCGCTTTGCCTGTGCCCTGCTCGGCCGCGATCACCGCCCCATTGCCGCGGACAAGGGCTTCAGCAACCAGGTTTCTTTGGTAGGGCCAAAGCCAGGTGATGCCGGCCGCGTCGATTCGTTTAAATACCTCGTGGGCAAGATCGGGGAAGGCATGCAACAGGCCTTCATGGGCAACCACCCATTGTGCGTTCGCATGCTCTTGCATTGGGTCGCCGGACAGCTCAAAGCGCCGCTGCAGCTCATCCCGGTTGATGGTGACGGAAACGCCCTGATGGGTGATCTGGTATTCACCCCCCAGAGGGGTAACCTCCAGGACAGTGCCTTTGCGAATCGCCGGGCTGGACAGGTTGCCAGGCTCCAACATGGAAGAGCGCTTTGCGGTCACTGTCAGGGTCGTGGCAGTCCCACATTTCACAACGTGGCGGAATGGCACCATGGCGCGGCGATGTTTGCGCTTGAGGCGCCGCCAATAGCCCGCCAGGGTCGCAGACACCCGTGGGGTGCCGCCAAGGTCGGCGATCTCGCTCAAAAACTCATGGAAGGCCTTATCCGGGTCCTCAGCGCACAAGAACGCGTCCAGGTAGAGACGGCCTTGGCCGACATACTGAATGTCATCAGGGTAACGGTGTGGGGTGCCTTTGGAGACCCTTCGACGGAAGAGACCATTTAAGACGCGGGCCTCGGTGAAACCACAAGCAAAGCCCAGGACCAGCCGACGGCCCTTGTGATCGATCTTGACCACCGGATTGCCGGTAACTGGCGTGGTAATGGTGGGCTGCGACTCATCGACACCGCCCAACACGAAGCGGGGCTGACCGTGCCGGTCTCGTAATATGCTGAAGTCCATTGCAGGCCAAGCCTCCATCTCGGAGCCCTGAACTGTCACGGGGGCGTCGGCGCTTTCTCTGGCATCAAAAAAGTACACCGCCGTGAGAACATTGGCGCCCTCCTCTTTGAAGGCATTGGAGGGCAGATACACCACCATTTTCAGGCGTTTGTTTTGCTTGCAGACTGCATCCATGGACACCGGCAGGATGGCCGCGACCACCCTCGCCGCATCAAGCGCCTGGTGCAAGGCGTACTCATGGCTGGTTGCCGACGTGTGAGGGCCATACGGACCAAAGCTCGTGCCCGGGTGGGGGAACATGTTCGGACTGGACAGCGTCAAGCTAAAAGGGGGATTGATAACAGCCAGATCAAAGCGTCTTGCGTCAAGATCTTCGAGCTTGCCTGTTTCAAAGGTATAGCAATGATTGCTGCCCTTGGTGGCGTTCCGCAGTTCAGCGATACAGTCTTCGTCAGAGTCCAGTCCGTAAAATGCACAGTGCTCTACTGGCGCCGAGGCAAACAGGCGGCCACTACCCACACTGCTATCCAGCACTGACACCAGTCGCTCTGCAGCATGGACGGTCGGGGTTAATACCTCCCAAATACGTGCCGCAATGCCTGGTGGTGTAAAAAACTGTCCCTCGGTCTCCGCTCTTCGGCGGTGAAGGTCGGCAAGCGAGGTGGCCTTGGCGGCGGTTTGCCCCTTCGAGGTCAGTTGCTGGGTCTGTTGAAGCCACGCTGTCATTAGTGAAGGTCCCTTTCTGTGTTGGAGGGCGGGATGCGGGTCAGGATCGATGAGACGGCACCTGAAATATCCCACCCCTCATAGGAATCAAAATCTGAGCGATGAATTAAGGCGTTTAGATAGATTCGCTGCGCCTCTCCAGTGTGGTTACGCTCTACCCCCAGCACCGTCGCCACGATTGGGTTAGACCGGCCGCTGATGTGGACCGTGGCCAGCGTTCCCGCCAGATCGAGGTTAACGTGCACACGGATGGTGTTCTTTGACATAGCGCGATCCTCTTAGGCGGCGGCAGATGGGGCCAGCGCCTTATCCGGGGCATGGATGCGGACAAAAGCGATCAGGGCTTCAGCGGTGTCGTGGGGCATTTTGAACTGAAACTTATCCTTGAATGTCAGGATATCTATTGCCTGGCCCGGTGTGAGGTTGGTTCGCGAACTACGAACGGCATTGTGGTGGAAGAGTGAGTGGTAGGCGCAGTTAAAGGCTTGGGCAAGTCCGGTAAGGCCGGTGTCAGCTTCAATAACGGGGCCGATGCTGGCGAGCTTACCCAGCTTCTCAATGGTGTCGTAGTTATATGATCCAAAGCTGTCGTACGCACACATCTCAAAGAGGGTGCAGCGCCCGCGCCGTACTGGGCCTAGCTGGCGCGACCCCATTTTTAGAAGCGAGTAAAGCTGCTCGGCGGCGTCCTTCAGCCCCCAGGATTCCACTTTAGACGCCATTTCCTCAAGCAAAGTCACGAATGCATCAAAGTCGTAACGTTCGAGATACAACTCAATGAACTCGTCAAAGGTGATGTCATTAAGGCGCAAAGCTTCCTCAATGGAGCGGTCATCAACTTCAATCTCCGCAATGCGGTAGAAACGAGGATCAATGTCGTTTGTCGTTAGCGCAAAATGGGTGATTCCTCGGTGCTCCCGGGAAAAGTCGGAGAGGATGTTGCTCGCCCAATTTATTACCACCTCTTCAGCAACGGAGGAGCCCCAGGGTGTTCGTACTGAGGATGCGGGGGCAACCGCGTTGAGAATGGCTATGGCGTCGTCCATCTTCTTGAGCGCCGCTGATGCCGACTCCAGCAGTTGTCGCAGTTGAAGTCGGAACGCACTTGCCCGGCTGGCTTTTGATTCAAGTTGCAGTTCACGCTGATCGCTCATCTAAAACGTCTCCGTCCGAATAGGTTTTAGATATATTACCCCGTAGCGGGGTTTTGCGCAAGGTTTTTTACCTTTACTTATGTTTGCCCCCCTAAAATAAGGGGATCGTCGTTGCTAAGGGGTGACGCTATCAAAGACCAGCTCTTGTTCTGGTGCCCAGGTCCGAATAAATGCCACGATGCTTTCAAACACCTCATAGGGCAGCCTTAGGTGCACCGAGTTTTGGTAGACCACAGCTTTGATGCGATGGTCATCACAGAGCTTCGTTCTGGATTCATGGATCGGCACATCGGTTCCCAGCTGGCGCTCGATCTCTTCCATTGACGCCTTTAGCCCTGTTTGTCCGGTCATTGCTGTCCCATAAATCAGACATAAAAAAGGCTTGAACCTCAACAAGTTGGTACAATGGATGTGCGAACAAACACTGTAAAAACAGGGAGATTCAAGCCTTGGCACATTATAACACGGTATTTTCTCAATTGCTGAAACTGGTATCGAGACATGAATTTGAAACCCTCGCCAAACAGCACCACGAGGGGCAAAAACTGCGCAAAATGTCGCGCTGGTCTCAGTTCGTTGCGCTGAGCCTGGCACAACTTTCTGGCCGATCCAGCTTGCGCGATATCGTCAGTAACCTGTCCGCTCAAGCAGCCCGGCTTTACCATCTCGGCGCCGGCAATGTAACGAGAAGCACCCTTTCCCGCGTCAACGAAAGTCAGCCCTATACGCTTTACGAAGCGCTGTTTCACAAGCTGCTTTCCCGCTGCCACGGCGTCGCACCGAAGCATGGATTTCGTTTCGGGAATAAGCTGTATTCCCTCGACTCCACCACTATTGACCTGTGCCTTTCCGTGTTTCCCTGGGCAAAATTCCGCCGCACCAAAGGGGCGGTAAAAGTGCATGTGGGCCTCGATCATGATGGACTGCTTCCCAGCTTCGTCAGCATTACCGATGGTAAAAAGCACGATGTCACTATCGGTCGCGTCCTTGAATTCCCTGCCGATAGCATTGTGGTCATGGATCGCGCCTACACTGATTATTCATGGTTTAACGCCCTGAATGATAAAGGAATTTTCTTTGTCATCCGGCAAAAACGTAATGCTACGTACCGTATTATTGAACGCCGCGATGTCATCAAATCCACCAATGCGGCCCTGGATTACCTGCAGAAACTGTCCAATCGCTTTGACGGCGACTGGCTTCTGGCGCTGGCCTCCTATAACGCCGGGGGTGGCACGGTCTCCCGTGCCATTCGCCGTAACGAAGAGGCAGGCAAACCGACGGATTTCTGGAGTCTCAAACTCCCTCGTGAAACCACTGCCTACGTGCCCAAACTGCTCGCCATCGCCCAGATCGTGCAGGAGCCGGGCAAGTACGAGGTAGCACTACACCCCATCCGCAACGAACCCTATTTCGAGCAAGTAGACACCGGTGGGCAGATTGATCTGGCCCAGGCGGCTCGGCTGGCAGACATTTCCGTCGAGGAGCTGTACCTGCTCAATCCGTCCTACAACCGTTGGGCCACCTCACCGGATGGCCCTCACCGGCTGCTAATCCCGGTGGAGCGGGCAGACAACTTCCGCACAGGCCTCGCCGCCCTGCCCGCTGACCAGCGCATGCAATGGGCCCGCTATGAGATTCAGCCCGGCGACAACCTCGGCGCCATTGCACGCCGTTACCGCACCACCCCCCAGGCACTACGCAGCATCAACCATCTGAAGGGCAACACCATTATTGCAGGTCGTACCCTGCTGATTCCCGGGCCCGCGGCCAGTAGTGACAGCTACACCCTGAGTGCCGACGCCCGCCTTGCCGCCAATCAGGGGCGTGAGCGAAACGGCCGCACCCGGCTCGATTACACCGTGCGCTCCGGCGACACCCTGTGGGCGATTGCCCGTTCCCATGACGTGGGCGTGAAAGAGTTGGCACGCTGGAACAACATGGCACCTGGCGACAGCCTGAGCATCGGCCAGTCACTTGCCATCTGGGCCAAAGGCAGTCAGGCAGCCAGCCCGGCCAGCCGGGCTGACGACAAGATGGTCCGAAAGGTTCGCTATGCCGTACGTAACGGGGATTCCTTGTATGCCATTGCCGACCGCTTTAATGTATCGGTAAACGATATCAAGAGCTGGAACCAGACAGTGGCCAGCAACCGATACATTCAACCCGGGCAACGGCTGACTCTTTACGTTGATATTCGCCAATCTTTCTAAACGATGTCTGATCACTGCCTGCCTGTGCCTGGGGATTCTCCCTTCGGCACAGGCGGAACAGCCCCACGTCACTCGTAGCCACGGCTACCACCCCTTCGGCGACCTGAAATACCCCGCCGACTTCAAGCATCTGGATTACGTAAACCCGGACGCCCCCAAAGGCGGCAGTATCACCTTGTTCGGAAACGGCACCTTCGACAGCCTCAATCCCTATATCCTCAAGGGCATCAGCCCCGCTGATACACCCGGCATCCAGATGTACGGGGTCACCGAGCTGGGTGACAGCCTGCTAATGGGATCTCAGCCACATAACCCGCTGGGGGATGAAGCCGGAGCAGCTTACGGACTGATCGCCGACTGGATTGAATACCCTGAAGACCGCAGCTGGTGCATTTTTCACCTGCGTGATGGCGCCCGCTTCCATGATGGAGAACCCATTCGCGCTGACGATGTGGTGTTCTCATTCAACACCCTGCGCGAACAGGGGCACCCCGAATACAGCCTGCGGCTGGTCGATGTGGCCTCTGTTGAAGCGATAGATGCACAAACGGTTCGCTTTACCTTCAGTGAGGCGCGGCGGGACTTGCCCCTGATTGTTGGCGCCATCCCGATTCTGCCAAAGCACTACTGGGAAAAGCACGATTTTACCCGCACCACACTGGAACCGCCGGTCTCCAGCGGCCCGTACCGGGTCAGCGACATCAGTGGCGGCAAAAAGGTGGTATTTGAGCGGGTTGAAGATTACTGGGCAAAAGACCTGCCAGTGAATCGCGGGCGTTACAATTTCGACAAGGTGATCTTCGAATTTTACCGGGATGCCGATGTGGGATTTGAATCGTTCAAGTCTGACGGTTATGACCTGCATTACACCTACAGCTCGAAACGCTGGGCTACCGCATTCAACTTCGCCGCCATGAATGACGGGCGAGTCTTG
>Ga0207913_1000332_pt1 | contig 13085 bp, 6 predicted proteins | sample DeeseametaMP2913_FD_184168 | JGI IMG/M metagenome (GOLD analysis project Ga0207913, IMG submission 184168) | Marine microbial communities from the Deep Atlantic Ocean - MP2913 (SPAdes) | ecosystem: Environmental > Aquatic > Marine > Oceanic | place: West of Santa Cruz de la Palma, Atlantic Ocean...
GAAGATCCGCAGCAGGATCTCGTGCATGTCGTAGGCGGTGTTGTCGGAGTCCGGCACGATCGAGTCCAGCTCCAGATCGTGCGGGGTGATCTCCGGCTCCAGACCGGGGTTGACGATCGGCGCGTCGTCGAACGTGTTGGCGGGCAGGAAGCTCAGGTAGTCGCGGACGTACTGGTAAGCCGCCGCCTCGGACTCCACCACCTGGTGGATGTTGCCGTACCGGGCCTGGGCTTCGGCGCCGCCGAGCTCGTCGAGGCTGACGTCCTCACCGGTGACGTCCTTGATGACGTCGGGTCCGGTGACGAACATGTAGCCCTGGTCGCGCACCGCGACCACCAGGTCGGTCTGGATCGGCGAGTACACCGCACCGCCGGCGCACTTGCCGAAGATCAGCGAGATCTCGGGGACCAGGCCGCGCAGCAGCTCGTGGCGCCGGCCGAGTTCGGCGTACCAGGCCAGCGACGTCACCAGGTCCTGGATGCGCGCACCGGCGGAGTCGTTGATGCCGATGATCGGGCAGCCGACCATCGCCACCCATTCCATCAGCCGGGCCACCTTGCGGCCGAACATCTCCCCGACCGAGCCCTGGAACACCGTCTGGTCGTGGCTGAACACGCCGACCGGGCGGCCGTTGATGGTGCCGTGCCCGGTCACCACACCGTCGCCGTAGAGCGCCTGCGGGTCGCCGGGCGTCTTGGCCAGCGCGCCGATCTCCAGGAAGCTGCCCGGGTCGAGCAGATCGTGGATTCGGGACCGCGCCGACGGGATACCTTTCTTGGCGCGCTTGGCGACCGCCTTCTCACCACCGGGCTCTTTGGCTTCCTCCAACTTCTCGCGGAGTTCGGACAGGAGTTCAGCAGTGGTCTTGTTGGTCACGTGCTCTCGCTCTCGATGGCAGTGATCGCCTCGCTCATATGGGCGCCGACCTTTGCAATGTACGGCTCGTCGATGGCCTGGATGTGTTCGCCCCCGATCGGTACGACCTCGAGGTCGGCGACGTACTGGCCCCATCCGCCGTCGGGCGCGCGGGTGGCGTAGGCGGGCTCGAAGTAGATCGCGTCGTCGTGGTACCGGTCGGCCATGTAGAGCGTGACGTGCCCGTCGTAGGGCTTGATCTCGGCGGTGTCGATGGCCCGCTGATCCAGGTACGACGTGCGCTGATGCTCGATGATGCCGCCCGGGATCTGCACCCCGCTCTGGCTGACGACGTCGAGCACGAACTTGACCTGCCCCTCGTCGTCGAGCTTCTCGAGTTCCTCGTAGGGGATCTCGGGCACCTCGACGTTGAAGGTCCGCTCGGCGAACCGCGCGTAGCGATCCCAGCGTTTGCGGGTCTCCTCCTGGGTCTGCGGGATCTCCTCACCGGGGCGGACCGCATCGATGAGGCCGACGAAGCGCACATCGGCGCCGGCCTGCTTCAGACCGATCGCGCAGGCGTAGGCCAGCACCCCGCCCAGCGACCACCCGGCCAGGATGAACGGGCGGTCGCCATTGAGCTCCAGCAGCTTGGGCACGTACTCGGCGGCGCGTTCCTCGATGGAGCCCTCCACCCGCTCGATGCCGTACATCGGGGTGTCCGCGGGAAGGCGTTTGAGCAGCGGCTCGTAGACCACCGTGGAGCCGCCGGCGGCGTGGAAGACGAACACCGGAATGCTCGAACTGCCCTCTTTGGGGGCGCGGATGGTCCGCACGAACCCGTCGATCTTGCCGCCCTCGAGGTACCCGCGGACGGTGGTGGACAGCTCCTCGATGGTCGTGGCCGCGCGCACGTCGTCGGCGCTGATGGTGCCCTCGTCGACCCGCTCGGTGAGCCGTTCGGCGATCTTCGTCGCGACGGCGTCGTCGACGGCGGGCAGCTCGTTGAAGATGCCGCCCGGCGACTTGCCGGTGACGATGGCCCACGTCGCGAACGTGACACGTTCGGCCGCGTCGCGGGGCGGCACGTCGGCGCCCAGCGCCTCGACCACCGCTTCCTGGCTCAGCGCCTTCGACGCCGCCGCGATGGTGGACTGCGAGGGCCCCGACGGGCTGGGACCGCTCGGGTCGGTGGGGGGCGGCGGGATGGACAGGCCACCGGCAGGACCCGACGGGTCGGTCGGCGGAGCGGGGACCGCGACATCAGACGCCGGAGCGGGGACCGCGACATCAGACACCGGAGCGGGGATGTCGGGCGCGCCCTGCGCCTCCACCGAGTCGGTGGCGATCTGCTCGACCGCCGGCTGCTCGGCGTCCTCCGGGGCGGCAATCGGGTGCCCGGCCTCGGCCAGCTTTGCTTCCAGCTCGGCGACGGTGCTCGCCCCGCCCATCAGCTCGGCCTGTTCGGCGGCGATCTGTTCGGCGGTCTTGCCCTTCTGCGACTCGGCGAGATCGCCGACCTCGTCGCGGTGCTCGACGGCGTAGGCGATCAGCTTTTCCACCGCGTACAGGTTGGCGTCGCGCACCGCGGTCAGCTGGATCGGCGGCAGGTCGAAGTCGTACTCGACGCGGTTCTTGATGCGCACCGCCATCAGCGAATCCAGGCCGAGCTCGATCAGCGGCACCTCCCAGGGCAGGTCTTCGGGCTCGTATCCCATGGCGGCGCCGACGATGTGGCCCAACCGGTCGGCGATCGTCTCGCCGGAGTCCGGGCTCCACTTGGCGAAGTCCGCGCCGAGATTGGCGCCGGCGGTGAGGTTGTCGGCGACGAACGCCTCGTCGGCCTCGGGTTCGGGTTCGGGCGTCGCCGCGGCGGTGACCTCGGCGACCGTTCCCGCGCCGACCGCAGTCGGCAGGGCGCTCTGCTGGCCGCCCCGGGTCACGATCGCGTCGTAGACGAGGGTGAACGATTCGTCGATCCGGGCATGCACCTGCACGCCGGCCCCGCCCGGATGCCGGGTCAGCGTCGTGACCAGCCGTGCCCCGTCACCGGGCACCGCCCGCTGCTCCGAGGCGGTGAGCTTGGCATCCGGAAGCACTGCTGCGGCAGCGGCTTTCACCAGTGCCGACAGGTCGGTGGCGGCATTGGCGCGCGGCAGGTACTCCCACACGTGGCGCCCGTCCGGGGTGGCGACGTGATTACCCGGCATGACCGTCGAGCTGTCACCGGTGAACTGGGCCTCCAGCCAGTGCGGCTTGCGCTTGAAGCGGGTGGGCGGGATGTCCGCGTAGTCGGTCGCGGGGTCCAGCGGGCGATCCGACGGCAGCGGGAACAGCGTGCGGAAATCCAGATCGTGTCCGTGGACGAACAGGTGCGCCATCGCGGTCGTCATCGAGTCGACCTCGTCCTGCTTGCGCGCCAGGGTCGGGATCAACTGCGCGTCATGCAGTCCGGCCGTCGCGGTGGTGAGACCGACCTGCATCAACGCCACCGGGTTGGGCGCCAGCTCCAGGAACGTGGTGTGACCGTTGTCCACGGCGTTACGGATGCCGTGGGTGAAGTAGACGCTGTGGCGCAGGCCCTTCTTCCAGTAGTCCACGTCGTGGATGGGCTCCGAACCGGCACGGATCAGGCTGCCCTCGTGCACGGTGGAGTAGTACGGCGTCTGCAACGGATGGGGTTCGATGCCCTGCAGTTCGGCGGCGAGCTCACCGAGCAGCGGATCCATCTGCGAGGTGTGGCTGGCGCCCTTGGTCTGGAACTTCCGCGCGAACTTCCCCTCCGACTCGGCGCGGGCGATGATCGCGTCGATCTGGTCGGGCGGTCCGCCGATCACGGTCTGCGTCGGTGCGGCGTAGACGCACACCTCGAGACCGTCGAAGTCGGAGAACACGGTCTCGATCTCCTCCGGCGAATACTCGACCAGGGCCATCAGCCGGATGTACTCGCCGAACAGCATGGCCTCGCCCTCGCCCATCAGGTGCGAGCGCGAGCAGATGGCGCGCGTGGCATCCTCCAGCGACAGCCCACCGGAGAAGTAAGCCGCGGCGGCCTCGCCGAGCGACTGGCCCACCAGCGCACCGGGTTTCGCGCCGTGGGCCTTGAGGACCTCACCGAGGGCGATCTGGATCGCGAAGATGACCAGCTGGACCTTCTCGATCGGGAGCTCGGTCGTCTCGTCGGTGTAGTCGATCGCGTCGTCGAGGATCAGCTCGAGGATCGAGTGCCCACGCTCGTCCTGCACCAGGGAGTCGACCTTGTTGATCCATTCGGCGAAGGTGTCGTCGCGCAGGTACAGGCTCTTGGCCATCTTGCGGTGCTGGGCGCCGAAACCGGCCAGCACCCAGACCGGCCCGTTGGTGACCGGCCCGTCGGCGGCCAGCACCATCGGGTTGGTCTTGCCCTCGGCCAGCGAGCGCATGCCTTTGATCGCCTCGTCGTGGTCGTGGGCCAGCACCACCGCGCGCGAGCGCCCGTGGTTGCGCCGCGACAGCGACCGTCCGATCGATTCCAGCGACGACGCCCGACCTTCCGGGCTGTCCAGCCAGTCGGCCAGCTCGGCCGCGGTGGCGCGCTTACGTGAGGTGAGGAAGCCCGAAACCGCCAACGGCACAATCGGCTTCGTCGGGTTCTCGGCTTCCGCGGCGGCGAGCTCCTCGCGCGCGACCTCCAGCAGACGCAGCGCCTCGTCGGTCAGTCCGGGCAGCTCCGGCTCGTCCTCGACCGCGCGACCGTAGAACTCGTCATCGCCGCGGGAGTCGTCATCGTCATCATCGTCATCTGATACGAACTCGCCGTACTCGTCCATCCGCACGCCGCCGACGTAGACGGCCTTGGCATCGTCGTTGGCGGGCGTGACGACCGCGACGTCGGGCTCGGGCATCGGCTCCACCAGATCGGTGGGCAGCACCTCACGCAGCACCAGATGTGCGTTGGCGCCGCCGAATCCGAACCCGGACACCCCGCTGATCGCATGCCCGCTGTAGCGGGGCCAGTCGGTCACGGAGTCGGCGACCTTGAGGTGTTCGCGGTCGAAGTCGATGTAGGGGTTCGGCCCGCTGTAGTTGATCGACGGCGGGATCTTGTCGTGGTACAGCGCGAGCGCCATCTTGGCCAAGCTGGCGGCGCCCGCAGCCGATTCCAGATGTCCGACATTGGATTTCACCGCACCCAGCAGGGCAGGCTTGTCCGCGGCGCGGCCACGGCCGACCACCCGGCCCAGCGCGTCGGCCTCGATGGGATCACCGAGGATGGTGCCGGTGCCGTGCGCCTCGACGTAGTCGACGGTGCGCGGATCGATGCCGGCGTCCTTGTAGGCCTTGCGCAGCACGGCTTCCTGCGCATCCGGGTTCGGCGCCAGCAGGCCGTTGGAGCGGCCGTCGTGGTTGACCGCGCCACCGGCGATGACGGCGAGGATCTCGTCGCCGTCGCGGCGCGCGTCGGCCAGGCGCTTGAGCACCAGCATGCCGCCGCCCTCGGAGCGGGCGTAGCCGTCGGCGTCGGCCGAGAACGACTTGATCCGGCCGTCGGGCGCCAGCACGCCGCCCACCTCGTCGAAGCCCACCGTCACCAGTGGCGTGACCAGGGCGTTCACGCCACCGGCCAGCACCACGTCGGCATCCCCGGCGCGCAGCGCCTTCACTCCTTCGTGCACGGCGACCAGCGACGACGAGCAGGCGGTGTCGATGGCCATCGAGGGTCCGCGGAAGTCGTAGAAGTACGACACCCGGTTGGCGATGATCGAGCTCGCCGTGCCGGTGATGGCGTACGGATGGGCGGTCGACGGGTCGGCGACCCCGAGGAAGCTGTAGTCGTTGGTGGAGCTGCCGATGTAGACGCCGACGCTCTCCCCGCGCAGGCTGGAGGCGGGAATCCTGGCGTGCTCCAACGCTTCCCACGTCAGCTCGAGCGCCATCCGCTGCTGCGGGTCGATGTTGTCGGCTTCCATCTTCGACAGCGCGAAGAACTCGGCGTCGAAGCCCTTGATGTCGGACAGGTAGCCGCCGCGGGTGCGGGCCTTGGCCACCCGTTCGGCGACGCGGGGCTCGGAGAGGAATTCCGACCAGCGCCCGTCGGGCAGATCGGTGATGGCGTCGCGGCCGTCCAGCAGCGCCTGCCACATCTGGCTCGGGGTGTTCATGTCGCCGGGGAAGCGGGTTCCGACGCCGACGATGGCGATGTTCAGCCGGTCTTCGTCACCGTCGCGCGACCAGTCCTCGGCGTCCAACGCGGCGGTGTCCTCTTCGGGCTCGCCCTCGACGATCACCGTGGCCAGCGACTCGATCGTCGGGTGGCGGAAGGCGACCGTCGCGGTCAGCGTCACGCCGGTGAGATCCTCGATGTCACTGGCCATGGCCACGGCGTCGCGCGACGACAGGCCGAGTTCCACCAGCGGTGCGGTTTCGTTCACCGACTCCGGGGACTGGCCGGTGGCGTTGCCGACCCAGTTGCGCAGCCATGTGCGCATCTCGGCGACCGTCATGTCCGGGCCGCCCACCGGGGCCGCCGGGCTCACCGAATCGTCTTGTCGATCAGTCATCGTCACCTCACGATCGATCCGGCCGCCCCCGCGGGCCGGCATTGGGGAGTTACTTCAGTGGAAACGTCAGTCGGTCTCGTCCGGGAAGGCATTGGCCACCTTGCCGCTGCGCAGGCTGCCGTCCAGATACGCCGAGCGGCAGGCCCGGCGACCGATCTTGCCGCTGGAAGTCCTGGGGATGGCCCCCGCCGGGGTCAGCAGCACATCGCGCACCGTCACCCCGTGGCGCACCGCGATCGCTGCGCGAATGTCGTCGGCGATCGGGCCCATATCGAGCTTGTGCGCGCCCGGGGCGCGCTCGCCGACGATCACCAGCTGTTCGGAGGTGTCGTCGGGGTCGCGCTTGAGCCCGGCGTGCGCGTCCTCGAACACATCGTCGGGCAGCTGGTTGGCCGGGACCGAGAACGCCGCGACGAAACCGGTGCGCAGCGCCTTGGTGGACTCCTGGGCGGAGTGCTCGAGGTCCTGGGGATAGTGGTTACGGCCGTCGATGATCACCAGGTCCTTCGTCCGGCCGGTGATGTAGAGCTCACCGTCGTGGTAGGCGCCCAGGTCGCCGGTGCGCACCCAGGTGGCGTCGTCGGTCGCGCCCTCGGCGTGGGACGGGTTGGTGCGCGACTTGAGCGTGTTCTGGAACGTGGCGACGGTCTCCTCGGGCTTGCCCCAGTAGCCGGTGCCCATGTTCTGGCCGCTGATCCAGACCTCGCCGATCTGGCCGTCGGGCAATTCGGTGGCGCTGTCGTTGTCGACGATGACCGCCCATTCCGCGACACCGATCTGACCGGCGCCGGCCTGCGCGACCGCCTTCGGTGAGTCCGCGGGCACCTCGACGAAGCGGTGCCGGTTGAGCTCGTCTCGGTCCACGTGGATGATCCGGGGCTCGGCGTTCATCGGGGTGGTCGACACGAACAGCGTGGCCTCGGCCAGCCCGTAGGACGGTTTGATGGCCTGCGGCTTGAAGCCGAACGGGCCGAACGCCTCGTTGAACCGGTTGACGGTGGCCGCCGAGATGGGCTCGCTGCCGTTGAGGATGCACTTGATGTTGGACATGTCCAACGGCGGCTCGCCATCCTTGGGCACCCCCCGCACGGCGGCGTGGTCGAACGCGAAGTTCGGCGCAACGGAGATGGTGCCGCCGGTGTCGCTCTCCTTACGAGCCATCTCCCGGATCCACCGGCCCGGGCGGCGCACGAACGCGGCGGGCGTCATGAACGTGATGTAGTGGCCCAGCATCGGCGAAAGCAGCACCGTGATGAGCCCCATGTCGTGGAAGAACGGCAACCACGAGACGCCGCGGTCGCCCTCCTGGCCGTCGAGCGCCTCGATGACCTGAACCACGTTGGTGGCCAGGTTCAGGTGGGTGATCTGCACACCGGTCGGGATCCGGGTGGATCCCGAGGTGTACTGCAGGTAGGCGATCGTGTCGTGCTGGACGTCGACCGGCTCCCACGTGGCGCCGACCTCGTTGGGCACGGCGTCGACGGCGATGACGCGGGGGCGCTGGTTGGCGGGGCGGGTGCGGAAGAACTTGCGCACCCCCTCGGCTGCGGCCGTCGTGGTCAGGATGGCCGACGGCTGGCAGTCGTCCAGCACGGCGTGCAGACGGCCGACGTGGCCGGGCTCATTGGGATCGAACAGCGGCACCGCGATCCGCCCGGAATAGAGCACGCCGAAGAAGGCGACGAGGTATTCGAGGTTCTGCGGACACAGGATCGCCACCCGGTCTCCGGGTTCGGTGACCTGCTGCAACCGGGCCCCGACGGCCTTGTTGCGGGCACCGAAGTCGGCCCAGTTCAGATCGCGCTCGACGCCGTCGCGCTCGGTGGAGAAGTCGATGAACCGGTAGGCGAGCTTGTCGCCCCGAACCCGAGCCCATCGTTCGACGTGTTTGACCAAGCTGCCGTTGTCCGGGAACTTGATCAGTCCGTCTTTGATGAACGGGTTGTGGAAGGCCATCTCAATACTCCAATCAGGCGGGATCGCTGTCCCAAACCCCGAAGATCGTACCGGTCCGACAGCTCCCCGCCCGTGAACCGCCAGCCGTCGCTCTTAGATGTTTCTTAATCTCACGTAATGCTAGGCGACCTGCGGGGCTGGGCCAAATCTGGCAGCGGCACCGTCACGAAACGTTGCCAAAAAGATGTGGCACACCTCACCCATGCTTGGGCTGCGGGGCGTTGGCGATCAGGTTCTGTGCCCAGTTCAGCGTCCACTGCGTGGCCGGCATCCCGTCGATGTTCCAGAAGTCCGGGGTGGCGTACATCGCGTGCACCGGCTGACCAGCGCCCCCCGAGAGCACCTCCAGCGTCTTCGGCAGTGCGGTGATGTTGAACGCCGACTCCGGCGCCGCGCAGATCAGGTCGCCGCGGGCACAGATCTCGTTGGTCCGGTCGTTGAGCGCGCCGAACCCGCCGGGGCGCGGTCCGGTCATCGTCAGCCCCAGCGCCGACAGGGTCGGCACCTCGTGCAGCGTGATCTCCGCGCCCTGGCCGTCGGGGTTCGGGCCGACGTCCTGCCCCACCCCGACCTGGCGGCGTCCGTCGGCGATCAGCGTCACGCCCAGCACCAGATCCTGGTCCACCGGCCCGCGGCCGTTGCCGATGTCACTGGCGATGTCCCCGGCGATGACGGCGCCCTGGGAGAACCCGACCAGCACGTAACTGGTCAGCGGACACCGGTTGTTCATGTCCGTCATCGCCCGGACCGCCGCCTGGGTGCCCTCGGCGCGGCTGTCGTTGTACGACATCTGCGCATCTGCGGACAGCGGATTGTGGAACTGCGCGGTGTAGGGAACGGTGAACACCTCGAGGCGGTCCGCGCCGAACTGGGCGCGCAACGGGTTGGTCACGTTCAGCAGCAGCGCGGCCGGGAACTGCACCGGGTTGAACGGGTCCAGCTGCACCGAGGATTCCCAGGTGCCCGGTATCGAGATCAGCTGGACATCCGGGCAGCTCGCGTCCTGGAATTCGGGCCGCGGCTTCGAGATCGTCGGAGGCACCGCGGTCGGCGGCTGCGCGCTCGGCGGCACCGCGGTCGGCGGGGCGTCGGGCCTGCGCAGCACCACGACCACGATCGCCACGATCAGCACAACCACCATGCTCACCGCGCCTGCCGCGAACAGCGCCAGCAGGCGATGGCGCTTGCGCCGGTTGGACTTGGCCATGACGTTCTTCGTTCTCCTCGCCTACGCGGGTGACTGGGATGTGGTCGACAGCTCAGCAGAGCTGTTCGGTCGCGATGCGGATGTAGTCGTCGGTCAACGTGTTGACCTCCCCCGCCGACGGCGTCATCGCCGTGGCCGACGAGCCGACCTCGTTGCGCACCAGAGGCAGTACGAAATCCCACACCTGCTGGTCGGTGTGCTTGGCGAAGCGGGCCTGGCACACGTAGGACCCGATCCGCAACGCGGCGAGGTCACTGCTGGGCTGCACTCCCGCGCCGTGCAGCGCGTCGAGGTAGTGGCGTTGAGCCTGAGTCACGACGAGCGTGTGGTCGTCCGCCCCGAGGTCGTCGGGACCGGGCACCGCCGCGGGGGATTCACTCTGCGCGGCCTCGGTCTGCGAGCCCAGCCCCATGACCATGTCATCGGTCATCGAGCAGCCGGACAACCCCGCCGCCGCCGACGCCACCAGCAGCGAAAAGCCGGCCAACCCGGCGATCCCTGATCTGCGTGACGCGTTCTGCACTCCTCCAAAGTACCGGCTGGCCCGCGTCCGACCGGTGCGCCGAGCCCGCGCCACTACCGGATGGTCGCGACCAGCTCACCCGTCATGGCGGCCAACTGGCCGCTCCAGGAACCCCAGTCGTGATTGCCCGACGTCGGGAAGTCGAAGTGGGCGTTGCTGCCGCCGATCGAGCGATAGTGCTGGTAGAACGTGCGGTTGCTGCCCTGGGCCTGATCGCAGTAGCCGATCATCGCGGCGGGGTCCGTGCACGTGACCGTGGCCGGGCTGTACACCCACAGCCGGGTGTTGTTGTTGGCCAGGAGTTGGGCGTGCACGTCGGGGTCGTGCCACTTCCACCGGCCCAGCTGTGGCAAACCCCACATGTTGCGGGTGTCCACCCCGCCGAAGCGGGCGAGCCCCGCGGTGATCGCGCCGTTCATCGTGGTGGCCGACGGGGTCAGGAACCCCGAAAGCGTCCCGGCGAAGCGGTAGCGGTTGGGGTGGAACGTCGCCATGGTCAGCGCGCCGGTACCGCCCTGGGCGGCCCCGACGATGCCGTGCCCGCCCGGAGCCAGTCCCTTGTTGGCGGCGAGCCAGTTGGGCAGCTCGTCGGCCAGGAAGGTCTCCCACTGCTTGCTGCCGTCCTGCTCCCAGTTGGTGTACATGCTCCACGCCCCGCCGGCCGGGGCGGCCACCGAGATGCCCAGGCCCGACAGCGTGTTCATGGCGTTGCCCGCGGTCACCCAGTTGCTCACGTCCGGGGCGGCGTTGAACGCGTCGAGCAGCACGACGGCGTGCGGGCCGCCGCCCTGGAACGCCACGGGGATGTCGCGGCCCATCGCAGCCGACGGCACCATCAACATCTCGACGCCCTGTGCTGAGGCGGCCGGGGCGCCGGGCAGCGACGGTGTCGCACCCGCGCCCCACAGCGTCACCGCCAGTGCGGCGGCCAGGGTCATCCGCACCAGGATCATTCGCATCAGCGCGCGCATCCGCCCCACCTCGTTCGTCGTCGACATCGCAAGGTAGTGAACCACATCACCGGCGGTAGCCGAGGACGAAAAGACTGACGGCGGTGACCCCCCTCGGGGATCACCGCCGTCAATAATGCTGTCGCGTCGCGTCAGCCGCCGTTGGCAGCCGGCTCGGCCGCGGCCTCAGCCGGGGCCGGCGGAGCCGACGGCTGCGGCACCGCGCCGAGCACCCGGGCGATGTCCGGCTTCATCTGCTGCAGCTGCTGACCCCAGTAGGCCCACTGGTGGGTGCCGTTCGACGGGAAGTTGAACACGCCGTTCTTGCCACCCGCGGCGATGTACTCCTCCTGGAAGGTCTTGTTGGTACGCAGCGTGAAGCCCTCCAGGAACTTCGCGTTGAACAAGTTGCCCGAGCTCATCCCGGAATCGAGTTCCGCCGGCTTACCGTTGCCGCAGAAGATCCAGATGCGCGTGTTGTTGGCGACCAGCTTGTCGATGTTGACCATCGGGTCGTTGCGCTTCCACGCGCTGTCGGCGTCCTCGGTCTTGCCCCACATGTCGTTGGCGTCGTAGCCACCCGCGTCACCCATCGAGATGTTGACCAGCATCGGCCACCAGCCCTCGGACAGGTTCAGGAAGCCCGACAGCGAGCCGGCGTACTGGAACACCTGCGGGTGGTAGATCGCCATCGTCAGCGCGGCCGAACCGGCCATCGACAGGCCCACGGCCGCGTTGCGGTTCGGGTCGACACCCTTGTTGGCCGCCAGGTAGGCCGGCAGCTCCTGGGAGATGAAGGTCTCCCACTTGTAGGTCTGGCAGCCGTTGTCGCCGCAGGCCGGGCTGTACCAGTCGCTGTAGAAGCTGGACTGCCCGCCGACCGGCATGATCACGGCCATGCCCGAGTCCAGGTACCACTCGAAGGCGGCGGTGTTGATGTCCCAGCCGTTGAAGTCGTCCTGCGCACGCAGACCGTCGAGCAGGTACACGCCGGGTGCGTTGGGCCCGCCGCTCTGGAACTGCACCTTGATGTCACGGCCCATGCCTGCCGACGGCACCATCAGGTACTCCACGGGCAGACCGGGACGGGAAAACGCTCCCGCGGTCGCCGTGCCACCGACGGCGGCGATCAAGCCGGGCAGCAGCGTGGCCGCCAGGGCCGCCACCGTGACCCGACGCCACGTCATCTTCGCTGCGCCGCGCAGCCTCCCAACGAGCTTCATGGTTGTATGTCTTTCCCATCTTTCGTAAAGCAGCAGCTAGCGGGCCCTGGAGTCGCCCAGGCGCCCGGCCTCGTTGCCCGTGTAGTCAACCACACCTTTGTGGTGACTTCTCCTCACCGCTGGGCCGCATCACTTCACCGTGCTGCGTTCCGCGGTGTCCGTTCCGGTCGGTCCTATGTCCTTATCCGAGCGACATGGCGTCAGCGTTACGAAAGCAGAAAACCCTCTCCGCCAACAAATCGCGCACGCCAGAGACCTGCTCACGGTCCGGTGGCGGGCAGCCCGGTATAGGGCGGGTTCACCGGCTCGGGCAGCGGCAGCCCGCACCGCGCCAATTCGTACAGCGGCACCCGGTCGATGCGGTAGCGGGTGAACTCCGCGGCGTTGGCCAGGTTCGACAGGAACCGGCGGGGGCTCATCGGCGCTCGGACCGCGTTGAGCACCGACTCGGTTTCCGGGCAGGCCAGCGCCGCCTGAGCCTGCCTGATCCAGTCCTCGTCCAGGTACTGCGGGATCCACGGCTCCTCCTTCAGGAACGGCCCCTCGGCGACCGCCCAGTCCGGGAAGAGGTTCTTGTCGTGGCCGATCCTGCCGTCCTCGATGCGGGCGGTGTGCGCGGCCAACGGATTGGCCAGGCCGATCTGATCGATCACCCGCACGTCGAGCCCGACGTTCATCCCGAGCATGCCCAGATTCGTGAAAAAGACCGTGTGGGGGCCGTTTCGGTCCCCGTCCGGTCCGGTGGGCGCGTCCGGCGGAGGCGGAATCGCCGGCACCACATCCCAGGTGTCGTAGTTGCCTGCCGGCAGCAGCAGCGCGCCGTCGGGCGTG
>Ga0207913_1000336_pt1 | contig 13057 bp, 10 predicted proteins | sample DeeseametaMP2913_FD_184168 | JGI IMG/M metagenome (GOLD analysis project Ga0207913, IMG submission 184168) | Marine microbial communities from the Deep Atlantic Ocean - MP2913 (SPAdes) | ecosystem: Environmental > Aquatic > Marine > Oceanic | place: West of Santa Cruz de la Palma, Atlantic Ocean...
TAAGTCGTGCGCCATCATTACCGCTTTTAAGCCCGACCCGCATACTTTGTTGATAGTTGTCACACCTGCACTTAGCGGAAGCCCCGCCCCCAGTGACGCTTGTCGCGCTGGAGATTGACCAAGACCAGCAGGTAATACACACCCCATGATGACTTCATCAATTACAGAGACATCCATCTCTTCACAGGCTGCTTTAATCGCAACTTCTCCAAGTTTGGTCGCAGCAAGCGAAGACAAATTACCGTTGAAACCACCCATTGGTGTGCGCTTAGCCGCGACAATAACTACTGATTCGTTACTCATAACCGTGCCCTTAAAATTCATTAAAATTATAGAGTTAAGTGAAGAAAGCTACGTAGATGTATACAAAAGTAAACACCCCTAACAGCTACAACGTCTTGCCTTCACCATGAAAAATTGACGTTAGCAAAATGTTACTTTACCTTAACGTAAAATGTAATTAACGTTAACGTAAACCTGTACTAAGTATGTGTCAACCAAACACTACGTTTTAATATAGCGGTATATAAAACCATCTACCTTAAAACGATAGTGCTATTGCAATGACACCCAACCTACTACAGAGAATTTAATTACAAAGACACCCACGTCAAAACAAGGGTGTTAAACAGCGCTGAAATACAAGGTACGTGTAATGAGCAAGTACGACGACGAAACAACATATGCAATAGGCGAACTCGCTCGAGAGTTTGACATTACTCCTCGTTCAATTCGTTTTTACGAAGAACAAGGCCTAATGTCACCGTCAAGAACGGGACAAAATCGCGTTTATCTGAACAAAGATAGAGTGCGCTTAAAGCTGATCTTGCGAGGAAAACGACTAGGATTTTCCCTTGCTGAAGTCAAAACACTGTTCGACATGTACGACACCAACCCCAATTCGGCTATTCAGTTAGAAGCCATGCTCGAAATGACTGAACAGAAAAGAGCGGTGCTTAAACAGCAGCTAGAAGACATCCAGATGTTAATGACTGAACTGGATGATGTTGAAGCACGTTGCCGTGAAGAACTCGCAGAACTCAAACGAGGAAATATCGCATGAACACCTCCTACCCTACTTTAAATTTTGGACTTGGCGAAGACATCGAGATGTTACGTGATCAGGTCTATCAATTTGCACAAAATGAGATTGCTCCTCTTGCTGAACAAGCAGACGCAGACAACCAATTCCCAAACCAATTGTGGACAAAACTTGGTGATATGGGCCTATTGGGCGTTACTGTTTCAGAGCAATATGGTGGCTCTGATATGGGCTACCTTGCGCATACTATCGCAATGGAAGAAGTTAGCCGCGCGTCAGGTGGTATCGGTTTGAGCTATGGCGCGCATTCGAACCTTTGTGTTAACCAGATCTTTAAAAACGGTAATGATGCCCAGCGTGAAAAGTACCTACCTAAGTTAGTAAGCGGTGAGCATATTGGTGCACTGGCAATGAGTGAACCTAATGCAGGTTCGGACGTTGTTAGCATGAAATTGAAGGCTGAAAAACGCGGCGACAAATACATCCTTAACGGCAACAAGATGTGGATCACAAACGGTCCTGATGCACATACATTTGTTATCTACGCTAAGACCGACCCTAACGCAGGGCCAAGAGGGATCACAGCGTTTATCGTAGAGCGCGATTTCCCTGGCTTTAGCCGCGCACAGAAACTCGACAAACTAGGTATGCGCTCTTCTAATACCTGTGAATTAGTTTTCGAAGATTGCGAAGTACCAGCTGAGAACATTCTTGGCAAAGAAGGCGAAGGTGTTCGCGTACTTATGAGTGGCCTAGATTACGAGCGCCTTGTTTTATCAGGTGGCCCGCTAGGCATTATGCAGTCGTGCATGGATATCGTAGTACCTTACATTCACGACCGTCAGCAGTTTGGTCAATCAATTGGTCAATTCCAGCTAGTACAAGGCAAAGTAGCTGACATGTACACGCAAATGAATGCCGCACGCGCGTATGTCTACACCGTTGCACAGTCATGCGATCGCGGTGAAACAACGCGAAAAGATGCTGCAGGCGCTATCCTTTATTCAGCGGAACTAGCAACCAAAATGGCATTAGATGCCATTCAACTACTTGGTGGTAATGGCTACATCAACGAATATCCGACAGGTCGCTTATTACGTGATGCCAAGCTTTATGAAATTGGCGCAGGAACGTCTGAAATTCGCCGAATGCTTATAGGCCGCGAGCTATTTAACGAATCGAAATAACACGGAGTTCTGGGTGGAAACAAACTTCGTTTGAAACAAGGAAAGCATAGGCATTCCCTGTGTCCCAGAAGTTAGAAAGACACCCACCCTACTCCATTTTAATTAGATTTAGAAAAGCTGAACTTTATTAATAGGCTAATGAATTGCAAAGACACCCACCGCAGCGAAAGCGCTTAGCATGGGTGTCTTGCTAATCATCTTGCTAACTAGTGGCTAACGCGACAGCCGTCGCCTAGGCCCAACACAAGGAGGGGTTATGCCCGTTCTTCGCTCAAGTATAAATACGAAATCTGAAACATTTATCGCAAATGCTGAACACATGCAGGCTCAGGTAAATGATCTCCTCGAAAAAATCGAACAAATTTGCCAAGGTGGCGGTGAAAAAGCGGCGGAGCGCCACGTGTCTCGAGGGAAACTTCTACCTCGCGACCGAATCAACGCACTGATTGACCCAGACACGCCCTTTCTGGAAATAGGCCAACTGGCAGCATGGGAAGTCTACGAAGACTATGTACCTTGTGCCGGAGTCGTTGCCGGTATCGGTATTGTTGCAGGTATCGAGTGTATGATTGTAGCTAACGATGCCACTGTAAAAGGCGGGACGTACTACCCCCTTACCGTGAAAAAGCACCTTCGCGCTCAGACTATCGCAGAGCAAAATAACCTACCTTGTATTTACTTAGTAGATTCAGGTGGCGCTAACTTGCCCCGTCAAGATGATGTATTCCCAGACAGAGAGCACTTTGGACGCATCTTTTTTAATCAAGCGAATATGTCTGCTAAGAATATTCCTCAAATTGCGGTAGTAATGGGTTCCTGTACAGCTGGTGGTGCTTATGTTCCCGCCATGGCTGATGAAAGCATTATCGTTAAAGAACAAGCGACTATTTTTCTGGGCGGCCCACCGCTTGTTAAAGCTGCAACAGGTGAAGTGGTTACCGCAGAAGAGCTTGGCGGTGGTGACGTTCATACTCGAATTTCGGGCGTTGCCGACCATCTCGCCAACAACGACCACCACGCACTCTCATTAGCGCGTAATGCTGTCTCCAGACTAAACCGAAAGAAGCCAGAATGCCTAGATGTGGCCGAGGTAAAACCTCCACGCTACGACACCAAAGAAATTTACGGCATTGTGCCTGCTGATAGTCGTCAGACATACGATGTAAGAGAAATCATTGCGCGTGTTGTGGATGACTCAGACTTTGATGAGTTCAAACCGCTTTACGGCACAACCTTGGTTTGTGGTTTTGCGCGCATTTTCGGTTTCCCTGTAGGCATTGTGGCTAACAACGGCATACTTTTCGGTGAAAGCGCGCTTAAAGGTGCTCATTTTGTCGAACTATGCGCCATGCGAAAAATCCCTCTCGTGTTTTTGCAAAACATCACAGGCTTTATGGTCGGTAAGCAATACGAGCACGGCGGTATCGCAAAACACGGCGCAAAAATGGTAACCGCCGTTGCATGTGCGAATGTACCAAAGCTCACAGTGCTTATCGGCGGAAGTTTCGGTGCAGGTAACTACGGTATGTGCGGCAGAGCCTATGACCCACGCTTCCTTTTCATGTGGCCAAACGCTCGAATTTCTGTAATGGGTGGTGAACAAGCTGCTGGCGTTCTCGCTCAGGTTAAGCGCGACCAAAAAGAGCGCTCAGGCGAATCATGGTCTGCAGAAGAAGAAAAGGCATTTAAACAACCTGTTATCGATACGTACGAAAAACAAGGGCATCCATACTATGCGTCTGCAAGGCTTTGGGATGATGGCGTTATTGACCCAGCGGATACTCGATTAGTGCTTGGCCTATCGCTTTCAGCGGCGCTTAACAAGCCTATCGAAGACACCCAATTTGGCATATTTAGAATGTAGGAGTGCAGGTAATGGAACAATCAGTGATTTACAGCGTAGATGAAAGAAACATTGCCACTGTTACTTTAAACAGAGCTGAAAAACATAATGCCTTTGACGACGAAATGATAAACGAGCTTACTCGCGTTTTTAAAAAAGCGGGGGAAGATAAAAGCGTTAGGGCACTAATCCTGAGAGCTGAAGGCAAAAGTTTCAGTGCAGGAGCCGATCTTAACTGGATGAAAAAAATGGCCAGTTATACCGAAGCGCAAAATGAAAGTGATGCACTTGCATTAGCAACCATGCTGCAGACGCTTTATAAAATGCCGAAGCCCACGATAGCAAGAGTACAAGGTGCAGCTTTTGGCGGTGCTGTTGGTTTAATTGCATGTTGCGATATTGCTATTGGAAGCAAGCTCAGTAAATTTTGCTTAAGTGAAGTTAAAATTGGCCTTATTCCAGCAACCATCAGCCCTTACGTGGTTGAAGCTATGGGCGCACGAGTATGCCGACGCTACTTCCAGACCGCTGAAGTATTTTCTGCGCGCAGAGCAAGACGACTCGGACTTTTGAGCGAATCAGTAACAGAAGACGAACTCGATAGCACTATCGACAATATTTTATCAAACATACTGAAAAACGGCCCCCAAGCAGTGGCGAAAGCAAAAGACTTAGTGCAATGGGTGTCTACGCAAGAGATTAACGATGCGCTTCTCACAAAGACGAGCAAACTTATCGCACAAGTTAGGACATCTGAAGAAGGTCAAGAAGGTCTGTCAGCCTTTTTAGAAAAGCGCAGTGCTTCATGGGTGGAGGTTAAGAATGATAAATAAATTACTAATTGCAAACCGTGGTGAAATTGCTTGCCGCGTTATAAAGACAGCCAACACTCAAGGTATAAAGACAGTCGCCGTTTACTCTGACGCCGACAAAAATGCCCTTCATGTACAAATGGCTGATGAAGCTGTTTATCTAGGGCCATCTCCGTCGAAGAAAAGTTATTTACGAGGCGAGTTGATCATTGAAAAAGCAAAGGAGCTTGGTGTAGACGCTATCCACCCAGGCTACGGCTTTCTCTCAGAAAATGCTGAGTTTGCGAATCTATGCGCCAAAAACAATATTATCTTTGTAGGCCCACCAGCATCTGCAATTGAAGCGATGGGTTCTAAGTCTGCCGCCAAACACATTATGGAAAAAGCTGGTGTTCCTTTGGTTCCAGGCTATCACGGCGACGATCAAAGTGAAGCGGTATTAAAAGGCGCTGCCGATGAAATGGGATACCCAGTTCTATTAAAAGCCGCTGCTGGCGGTGGCGGTAAGGGCATGCGCCAAGTGTGGAGTGAAAAAGAGTTTTCTCAAGCATTAAATGCAGCCAAACGTGAATCTATGGCGAGCTTTGGTGACGACCATATGCTGGTTGAAAAGTACCTGACGCGCCCTCGTCATGTTGAAATTCAAGTTTTCTGTGACACCCATGGTAACGGCGTATACCTTTTTGAACGTGATTGTTCGGTTCAACGCCGACACCAAAAGATTATTGAAGAAGCCCCTGCCCCCAATATGTCTCAGTCAGTGAGAGAAAAAATGGGTGAAGCGGCGATACTCGCGGCGAAAGCCATTAACTACGTAGGTGCGGGAACGGTTGAGTTTTTACTTGATGAAGACGATTCATTTTACTTCATGGAAATGAATACACGCTTGCAAGTAGAGCATCCTGTGACAGAAATGATCACCCGTGAGGATTTGGTTCACTGGCAATTAACTATTGCCGAAGGAAAGCCCCTTCCTAAACAACAAAATGAACTCACCTTAACAGGACACGCATTCGAAGCGCGCATTTATGCTGAAGATCCAAACAACGAGTTTCTACCTTCTACCGGCACGCTGCGCCTGTTACGCACACCAAAAGAAAATGACGTAGTTCGCGTTGACACAGGTGTCGTTGAAGGTGATGAGGTAAGCGTTTTTTACGACCCAATGATTGCCAAGCTTGTGGTTTGGGGAGAGAACCGTGAGATAGCGCTCAAACGCTTAATTAGTGCATTGGGTGACTACTATATTGACGGTGTAAGCACAAACATCGACTTCTTAAAGCGTGTCGCAACACACCCTGCGTTCGTTGCCGCTGAGCTTACAACTACGTTTGTGGAGAAACACCATGATTCGTTGTTTAGCGCGACAAGTAATGATGCAGCTAGCGATGACACCCAAGTAAACATTCCTGTGATGGCATTGCTTTCACTTTTAAATAGAAAAGTTTCTAGAAGCGATAAAACCCCATCTGTTTGGTCAACCGTCGGTGCGTGGCGCGCTAACGCAAATCATACAGAAATTCTCACCTTGCTTTGCAACCAAGAAGAAGTGCATGTTGGGGTCAAACACCAGCGTCACGGAACTGAAGATGCTTGGGAGCTATCTGTTGGAGACAATTCCTATAACGTTAAAGGCAAGCTGGTAGATAGTGCTTTGCATGCAACAATTAATGGGTACAAATCAACATTTACGTATTCAGATAATGATGGCGTGTTTACACTCTTCAACAAAGACACCCATGCTAAGTTCAGCCTAATCTCAGCATCTCTTGGTGATGATAACGATGATAATGGCGACGCTAATTTCAGTGCCCCGATGAACGGAACCATAGTGGCGCATTTGGTCGAAAAGGGTGTGTTGGTCAAAAAAGGGGAGCCTATACTAGTTATGGAAGCGATGAAAATGGAGCACAGCATCATTGCCCCGCACGATGGTGCAGTGGAAGAGTTCTTTTTCAATCCCGGTGAACTAGTTGACGGTGGCGCAACACTGTTGGCGTTCTCCACTAAAGAAGCTGCCGAGGTTTGATGTGATGTTTCCTAAAGAAGTGAGTATTGTTGAAGTAGGTCCTCGAGATGGCCTTCAGAATGAAAAGCAGGCCTTAAGCGCCGAACAAAAGATTGAACTTATTCAACTTCTTTCTAAAACTGGCCTTAACCGTATCGAAGCAGGAAGCTTTGTATCACCCAAATGGGTGCCCCAAATGGCAAACTCGGATGCGGTTTTTAAGGCGCTTAGCCCCGAAGACAAGATTCATTATTCTGCATTGACACCCAACCTTAAGGGCTTGGAAGCAGCCATTGAAGCGGGTGCGAAAGAGGTTGCAGTATTCGGTGCTGCCTCTGAATCCTTTTCACAAAAGAACATTAACTGCTCTATAAGCGAGAGCTTAAAGCGTTTCGAGGCTGTGTTTGACCTGGCAAGCGAAAACAAAATCAAAGTGAGGGGCTACGTTTCGTGCGTAATGGGGTGTCCTTATGAAGGTAAAATTTCACCTAGTGCCGTTACACAGGTGAGTAAGGAACTTATTGACATGGGGTGTTACGAAGTATCCCTTGGCGATACTATCGGCGTAGGTACACCAATGTCTACAAAACTGCTATTAGATGACGTCTTAAATGAGGTTGATGTCAGCAAAGTTGCCGCCCATTTCCATGATACTTATGGACAAGCGCTAGTGAATTTATACACTGCCCTTGGATACGGCATCTCATCAATTGATTCAGCTGTTGCAGGACTTGGAGGCTGCCCGTATGCCAAAGGAGCAAGTGGAAATGTTGCAACGGAAGACGTCCTATATATGTTGAACGGTATGGGTATATCAACAGGTATAGACATGACGAAGTTGTTAAAAGCGTCTTCTTACATTTCAGAACTTTTAGGCCGCTCTCCCGTGTCGAAAGCAGCTAATGCGCTTCTAGCAAAATAAAAAACTGATGGGGGGTGCGGTAATGCGCCCCCTCTAAGAAAGACACCCACCCTAATTGTGAAGTTTCACTTTAAATCACCGTTTATGTAATGGGTGTCTTTGTAAGTTTATCGACACAAACTCAAAAATACATTCTTTCGCACTCAGCTAATTAGCTTTGCAATGGATGTCTCTTCAAATATTCATTACTTTTCAGCGAAAAGTCTTACGTTGGGTGTCTCTTCTAGAACAAAACAAGTCCATCGGTCAGGTCACAACTGAATATTCACAATGCTAAGGTCACACAATGACTAATTACCTTGCATTTATCTAACATGGCTCAAAGCAGAAAATCCCTCATTAGTTTAAAAGATACACCCTACTATCATTGTATATCTCGCTGCGTGCGCCGTAGCTACCTCTGCGGGTACGACCGAAACAATAGAGTTAGTTACGAGCATCGAAAATCGTGGGTAGAACAACGGCTGTTATTTTTGAGCCGGGTATTCGCGATAGATATTTGTGCTTACGCTGTTATGAGTAACCATGTCCATATCGTTTTATGCGTGAATAAAGAGGCAGCGCTCTCATGGTCATTACAAACTGTGTTACATCAATGGCATAAAATGCACAAAGGAACCGTACTTACTCAAAAGTTTATGAAGGGCGAGATCTTGAGCGAAAGTGAGTATGAGACAGTTAAAAGTACTGCTGATGTGTATAGAAAAAGGCTCTACGACATAAGCTGGTTCATGAGAAATTTAAACGAGTATATTGCGAGAAAAGCAAACGAAGAGGACGATTGTACTGGCAGATTTTGGGAAGGTCGCTTCCGTTCACAAGCATTGCTAACAGAAAAAGCTCTACTTTCATGTATGGCATATGTTGACTTAAACCCTATACGCGCAAAGGTCGCAACGGGCTTACAAGACTCATATCACACAAGCATTAATAAAAGATTGAACACGAGTATTTCACAAAACAAGACAATAAAAGGGTTAATGCCATTAAAGAGCCACCAACGATGTAGAAACACTCGCGGCTTAGATTTCACATTGAATGACTATTGCGATCTTCTTAACCAGTCAATCCAACTGTTGCGCAACACCGATTCGATAGCCGCTCAAACGAGACCCATTCAACATGTAAAACCTCTTGGTGTATGCCAACATCATTGGCATCACATTATCAGTGATTTCGAAAACGTGTTTTCAGTCGCGGCAGGAGACGGTTCATCTATGCGGAAGTTCCAAGCAAATACTAAAAGAAAACGAATGGCCAAAATATCTTCGGCAGCGATATGCTTTGACTAAACCATTCTACTTCTCGTCAGGTAAGATAACAGTAGTGATAATTGCCAGTAACAGCATACCAGCCATAATATAAACCACTGAAAAGGTTAAAACAGGGGTTAATGCAGCGTAAAGTGCACCGAATGCTAATAAAATCATACCTATAGCCGTGTTTGAGAAGCCAACCAGCTCTGTTCTTTCATGGCCTTCTTTAACATCTAAACTATATGTTTTCCGTCCGGTTCTTACGCCAGCATGGGATACCGATAACAAGAAAAACAACAGTGCAGAGGTTACAATCGTCGTCGTTTGCAATGTAAGCAAACCAATGCATGAAATTATTGCGAGTAACCCTGAAATTTGAAGTGTTAACTTTGCGCTTTTGTCTGCAATCTTTCCCCAAATTATTGATGATAAAAGAGCAGCAGTTGCTTCGGCTCCTATATAAATAGGAAGCAGCTCTTTTACATCTCCATTTTTTTCTATCATAAAATAAGGCGCAACCAAGGCTGAGTGAACGAAAAGCCCTCTTACCAAAATGAATTTGTAAACCGTGGCGTCGAAGTCAATACTAAACGCTTTCTCCTCTTTATCACCCACATCTACCGTCGTTTTAACAGGCCATACACATATAAGGGTCAAAACAAATGATAAAAGACTCCCGAACAAGACTATCAGCAGCACGTTCGAAGAAAGAGAGCCGTCGTAAATTGTCAAAGGTATAGCGATAACAAGGGTGACCATGCCTGAAACGGTAGATGCAATTCCGATTAGGTTACCCCGCTCTCCTTTCTTAGCTACGTCAGCCTCCATATCTTTCACGGTAAGAGAACAGGCAGAGCGACCCAGGCTCAAGAAGACAAGGGAAATAAGTATCAAGGTACCCGCCAAGCCCCCTGAAAATAAAATGACCGCGAGCAGCATACAGAAAACTGAAAGCGTTTGTGTGAGCATACCGACACGCCAAACCAAGTGCCGCTGAGTATGTTTTCGAAGATAAATGCTAATAAGTACTTGAGGCAGAAGCGCGCCCGACTCTCTAATTGGAACCAGCCAGCCTATCATCCAAACTGGTGCGCCGATGCTAATAAGAAGTGCGGTCAAGGTTGTTTTAGCAGAGATCAGTAGGTCGGCTAGTTTATTAAGCGAAAGGCCTGTAATAAGTAATTTTTTTTGTTTCATGGAAGGTAAGCATGCACCGCAATTCGATTGAACATATACGGTGCACTTATCCAGTCAGATCAGAAAGTTATATGCCCTACCCAGCGTTTTCAGCGAGTATTTTAAGATTTTCTAGGCCCATTTCGAAATCCGGACCAATCATGCTGTCCATCATCAAAGCAAAATATTTGTTTATAGGGTTATTGTCTACCGAGCCTTCATCTCTCCAGGTTACAAGAGAACCATTTTCTGTGGGCTCAATTTCTACGACGCCCGATGAACCCATGTCAAAATCGGGAAAATATAATCGGTACATCACACGTCTGTTATGCTCTAGTTGCGTAATCTCCATTTCTCCATTTCCCTCGGTTTCACTTAACCACTCGGAACGCATCCCAATAGCCCTATCAGGCCCTGAATAATCAAGTTTCATATCAGGATCACGCTTGAACCATACGCCCCATTTCTTCCACTCTTTCAAATCAACGACATAGGGATATATTTCTGATGGCTGAGCATCAATATTAATTGTTCTTTCAACGCTGTAATCTTTAGGAATAAAAAAGCTTGTTGCGACAAATAATACGATAACAACACCTACGACCATTAAGAGTTTTTTTAACGCTCCCATCTGAGACTCCATAAAAGAATTGCCCCTTCAAATATAACATTTAATTAACATTTGTCACTTAAAGATCTTTCTTGCTCATTTTACTGTTAGATAGACACCCATCCCCTCATGTTTAACGCAGTTGAAAGCAAATTTATACTCAAAATAACTATTATGAGCCTTCTCTTTCGCGTTACCGAGAAAGGACACTCAGCAATAAAACCTTATGATGCATGAAGTAACCACTTCGTTTATCGAGCAAAGTGTAGACTAACTTTCTACAGTTTAAAAATGGGTGTCTACACAGTGACTTGCTTTGATCGAGGGTCTTTTCTGGATGCGCATGATGAAATTGAATTGTGTGTCTCGCTAACTTTTTTATCGTCAAATTTACTAAGTAACTAACTCATAGTAGCGATGGGTGTCATGCTAATACTTTAATTCTAGAAGCCTATTCCAGCTTAATAATAAGAGATAAGGGTGGGTGTCTTTGTAAGAGCAACAGTTGAATGCCATTGGATGAGATTAAGGGAATTAGGGTGGGTGTCTCTGTAAGGGCGAGAGCCCCCCAACCTACAATTTTTTAAAAACATTTACCATTTCATCACAAAGCATGAAAATCGCGCTGTCATTCTAAATTATCTTGTGTAATATGGATTTAGGTTATCAAGAAAGCCTGTTCAATCAGGCCTATCATGCATAGCGCAGTCAATCGCAACACTTCGTTTTCTTTTTATATTTCTATCGATACACAGTTGTCGCTTTATTACAGGAGTTTATAGGAAATGGCAGATCAAAGTTCTCGTTACATCAGTAACCTTACTCGCGATACATATGCGCTCATCCTCGCGGGTGGTAAAGGTTCTAGACTACACGAGCTCACTAATTGGCGAGCCAAACCGGCACTTTATTTCGGCGGTAAATTTAGAATTATCGATTTCCCGCTATCAAATTGTGTTAATTCAGGTATCCGTCGAATAGGCGTGGTTACCCAATACAAGTCGCATTCTCTTATTCGTCACTTGGTTCGCGGTTGGGGTCATTTCAAAAAAGAACTTGGCGAATCTGTAGAAATCCTACCCGCTTCTCAACGTTTCTCCGACAGTTGGTATGAAGGAACCGCAGACGCGGTCTTCCAAAACATAGATATCATTCGTGATGAGCTTCCAAAATATGTCATGATCCTTTCAGGCGACCACATCTACCGCATGGACTACGGTGATATGTTGGCCAAGCACAAAGAGTCTGGTGCCAAAATGACGGTTTCATGTATGTCAGTGCCCTTGGAAGAAGCCGCAGGTGCGTTTGGCGTTATGTCGGTTGATGAAAACTATCGTATTAACGGATTTGAAGAGAAGCCAGCTAACCCGACTCCACTTCCTAATGACCCAACGCGCTGCTTAGCATCTATGGGCAATTACGTGTTTGATACAGAGTTTTTATTCGAGCAATTACGTGTTGATGCTGAAAATATGGGCTCGCAGCGAGACTTCGGTAAAGACATCATTCCATCAATCATCGCCGACCACCCAGTATACGCCTATCCTTTTGAGAAAAGTGGCGGAGACAACGCCTATTGGCGCGATGTAGGTACTATCGATTCATTTTGGGAAGCCAATATGGAAATGGTTGCTCCTGTACCTCAATTGAACCTCTACGATAGAAAATGGCCCATATGGACATACCAAGAGCAACTGCCACCAGCAAAATTTGTTTGGGAAGACCACGACAGACGTGGTGAAGCGATTAACTCCGTAGTTTCTGGGGGGTGTATAATTTCAGGCTCTACACTTCGTTCATCTATTTGCTTTTCTAATGTACGCGTACATTCCTATGGCCTTATTGAGGACGCCGTTATTCTTCCTGATGTGGAAATCAAACGCCATTGTAAGCTGAAAAAGGTGATTATTGATCGAGGTTGTGTCATTCCTGAAGGAACTACAATTGGTTACGATCACGAGCAAGACAAGGCACGTGGATTCCGCGTATCTGAAAAAGGCGTGGTACTGGTGACGCGAGAAATGTTAGGTCAGCCCGTGGGTGGACTAAGCAAGCCTAGAAAGCACGACTAACTCATTTATCCTAATGTTATGGCGAGATTGATTTTGGCGTTAAAACGCTTAAATCAATCTCCGTAATACTTAATTCGCCTCATTACTCCACTGCGTTAATGTACGCTCGATAAAGCCCGCTACCTGCTC
>Ga0207913_1000337_pt1 | contig 13054 bp, 12 predicted proteins | sample DeeseametaMP2913_FD_184168 | JGI IMG/M metagenome (GOLD analysis project Ga0207913, IMG submission 184168) | Marine microbial communities from the Deep Atlantic Ocean - MP2913 (SPAdes) | ecosystem: Environmental > Aquatic > Marine > Oceanic | place: West of Santa Cruz de la Palma, Atlantic Ocean...
TCGCCTCTTGTGTTTGTCTTCTTTTTGGATGCTAAGCCAGTGATGCGGGCTTTGCAATTTCAAAGCGTCCAGGTGGCTCCCAGATGCCTTCATCGTTCTGTACTGTGAGGATCTCCACGCCATTCTCGGTGACAGCCAACGTGTGCTCATACTGTGCGGAGGGCTTGCCATCGAGCGTGACCGCTGTCCAACCATCTTCAAGCACTTTGAGCTTCCATGTGCCGAGGTTGATCATGGGCTCAATGGTGAATGTCATACCAGGACGCAGACGCACGCCTGTGCGTGGTTTTCCGTAGTGAGGGACCTGTGGTTCTTCGTGGAACTTTGTGCCAATGCCATGGCCAACAAAGTCACGCACAACACCATAGCCATGCTTTTGCTCTGCAAAGGTCTGGATGGTTGAGCCAATGTCGCCAAGACGACGGCCTGGCTCCACCTTCTCAATCGCCTTCTTGAGCGATTCCATCGTGACCCACAGCAGTTTCTGAGTTTCTTCATCAATCTCGCCCACAGGAATCGTGGTGGCGTTATCACCATAGAAACCATCGACAATCAAAGTGACATCGATACCGATAGTGTCGCCTTCCTGAAGGATGCGACTTGGTGTGGGGATGCCGTGACAGACAACCTCATTGATGGAGGTGCAGAGACTCTTTGGAAAGCCCTTGTAGTTGAGCGGAGCGGGGATGGCGTTGTGCTTCTTGGCAAACTCCATCTGGAGTTCGTGGAGCTCCTCGGTGGAGACGCCTGGCTTGGCGTGCTTGGCGATATGTTCAAGACACTGGCTTGCGAGTCGACCTGCGCGACGCATCCCTTCAAGCTCTTGTGCGCTTTTGATATTGATGGATGGGCGCTGTCTGTTGCGAAATAACATGAGGATCTGTCCTGGTGTTGGTCTGTGTTGGTTTTATATGTGTAATGTGTTGATTTTAGTGTGCTTTATGGCGTCTTTTTGCCATGCTCTGGCAGATGCTCTCTTACCACAGAGAGCCAGAAATCAAAACCGCGATACTGGCTCATTTTCCCAAGCACCTTGCCCTTGTACATCAGGATAAATGTGGGGACACCAAACAGCGCAAATTTCCTGGCAAGCTCGGGGTGATTGTAGGCATCACACTTGAGGATGGTGACAGGATCGCCTTCAAGTTCCTTGAGGAGCGAGGGTGCGGCGGCTGCGAAGATCTCGCAGTTTGGGCAGTTTGGACCATAGAAGTCGATGACCAGCAGGTTGGTGTGTTCTGCGCTTGTGAGGTCATCAAAGTTATCGGGGGTGAGCTCCTGAATATTCATGGTGATATATCTCAGGTTTGAGGTCTGTGTCAGGATTTGACGAGGTCGCCCATCATCATAAACGCCAGCGGTGATACGCCTGTGCGTGCGAGCACTTCATCCCATGCATCATCCTGATCGCGGTCTTCAAACACCAGCGAAGGATCAAAGGGAACGTGAAGCCAGGAACCTTCTCCCATCTCTTCTTCAAGTTGTCCAGCCCCCCAGCCAGTGTAACCGATGAATGGGCGGAAGGGGTCATTGCGTCGACCAAACAGAAAATCTTCAATCGAGTTGGAGTCTGCGATAAGGCGCCAGCGATGAGAGAACTCAAGGCTGCCATACTCCTCCAAATCGTCGATATCCGCAGGGAGTTCGCCCTCTTCTGTGATGTCATTGTAGATCATCCAGAGCTGTTCCATGCGTACGGGGCCACCAAATTGCACGGCGAGGTCATCACATTGAGGGGAGACGTCGCCTTTGATGGATTCATCAGCAGTTTCAAGGAGTTCACCAAGGTTGATTGTCAGGGGTTTATTGACGATAAATCCCATCGCACCATACTGATCATGATGCACCAACAGGATGATCGCGCGCTCAAAGGAGCTGTCATCCAGACGTGGTGAAGCGATGAGAAATCCTGGTGACAGGGTATCTCCAAGAGGTGTTGAGGATTCGTTCTGATCAGGTGCTTGGTCATCGTGCAAGGTGAACACTCTGCATTTCAGGTTGAGTTAGCGACTTGGGACACATGCTTAATGTGAACACCAAAGTCTAGAGTAGTAGAGGTAGGATCTCAAGTGTACGAGTCAAGAATTCATCAAGATACACCAAGGAGGAGCGCGGCGAGGGGCCTTATTTATAGATAGAGCGTGTGAATATTTCTACAGACCAAATGATCGTAGACGCATAAAAAAGAGCCAGAGGTGCGGGCAAAAAATCTTCGATTTTTTGCCCGCACCTCTGGCTCTTTTTTATGCGTGAAGAGAAGCGTGCTTAGCTCGCTTCCTTGTGCACAATGTCCTGATCATCCTGGTCGACTTCAGCATCAACTTCAGCGTCACGCTCAGCAAACCATGCGGAGATTTTGGGCCACAGTTTTTTGGATGCCTTACGTGAAACCACTGCGCCAACATGACCACCAGACATCTTCCAAATCTCCTTGTCTTCCGAGGAGATAGCATCCATGAGTGGCTCGGCATTGGCGAGCGGTACGATGTGGTCGTGGATAAACGTAATGGCGAGCACGGGGCAGGTGATGTTGCTCAAATGAACAGGTTTTCCATGGAGTGTGAATGTGCCGTCCATGAGGCGATCTTCACGATAAAGCTCCTGAATGTAACGCTTGTAGCAAGCGCCAGGGAAGGAGACGTTATCATTGCTCCATGTTTCGATGGCAAAGAAGCCATCAAGGAACTGGTTGTCCCATGCCTGATCGATGAAGTGCGTGGCCTTGGCGAGGTTCATCGTGGGGCGGAGCAAATGGAATGAGCTCTGAAGGAGCTGCCAGGGCACATTGCCTGTGGCTTCCACGATGGCGTCCAGATCGAAGCTCTTGGTGTTGGTCCATGCCGAGAGCAGGTTTTGTTTGACCGAGAACGAGACAGGAGCTGCCAGCGGAAGCAAGGACGCGACATGTTCAGGTTTATGTGCTGCAAAAATAGTGGCGAGCGTGCCACCAAGGCAGTAGCCAAGGACATGCACCTTGTCATCTGGAGAGTAGGATGCAGCCTTGCGTACCGCTCGCCCGATGTAGGTGTCAGTGATGGTGTCAAACGTGAGGTAGCGGTCTTCATCGCCTGGAGTGCCCCAATCGATGATAAAGACATCATGTCCCTGTGCGACAAGGAACTCCACGAAGCTCTTTCCTGGCATGAGATCAAGGACGTAGTGTCTGTTGATCAGGCTAGGAATGAGCAGGATAGGGGTCTTGTACTCGAGCCCTTCAGGACGAGGGGTGTAGCGCAGTAGCTTCCACTTGTTTTCTGTGTGAACAACCTGCGCGGGTGTTTTCCCGACCTGCGCCTTCTTGCGCTTGACCAGACCTGCGATGTTTTTGATGCGAGTGAGTGCTTGTTTCATGACTTATTATCCGTTGTAGAGCGACTCGAATGTGTCCTGGAAGCGTTCATAAACCTTCTTGCGTTTGACCTTGAGTGTGGGGGTTACAAGTCCACCTTCAACGGTCAAGGGTTCAGGTATGATCGCAAACTTTTTAATGGTTTCATGGCGAGGCAAGTGAGCGTTTGCCTTCTGGATCAGCTCTTCGACCATGAGGAGTTGTGCTTCGTGGTCTTCTGCTCGGTCGCCAAGTTCGCGTTTGAGTTCAAAGGGATCGAGCCAGACGCCAGCGACGAGGTATGGTTTGCTATCGCCATAGACGACGAGCTGGGCGATGACGGGCTCGTCGCGGAAGTGAATCTCGATATTGGCGGGAGGAATGTTTTTGCCTCCTGCGGTGACGAGGATCTCCTTTTTCCTATCGACGATTTGAAGGAATCCATCTTCGGTCCATTTCCCGATGTCGCCTGTCAGCAACCAGCCATCCTCGGTGAATGTACCTGCGGTGGCTTCGGGGTTCTTGTGGTAGCCGTGGAAGATGCTATCGCCCTTGGCGAGGATCTCGCCATCGTCTGCGAGCTTGAGCTGCACAGAAGGAAGTGGTTTACCCACGGAGTCAAAGCGGAAGTCATCGGGACGGTTGAGCGTCAGCGTGGGGCTAGCTTCGGTGAGGCCATAACCTTCGATGATGAGCATATCATGCTCATAGAGGAATTCCTTGATCGCGGGTTTGAGGCCTGCACCACCCGAGAGGCAGAACTTGAGGTTACCACCAGTGACCTCATCAAGGCGCTGTCGTTGCGCTTCTTTGGTGTCCTCTTCCATGGCGGCTGTGGCGAGCTTTTCGAACAGGCGAGGCACGCTCATAAAGACCTGTGGCTTGACGCGTGGGAGGTCAGCGAGCACATGGATGGGGCTTGACCAGTAGGTGACAAAGCCAAGGGTGTTACCAAGGCAGACCTCACCAAAGCCAAAGATATGGCTCAAAGGTAGCCAGAGCAAATCGGTGTAACCTTCTTCAAGAAGAGGACCGTTGCACACAAGCCAGTCCTGACCGTTGACCCCGATGTTGTGGTGGGTCAGGGGTACGCCCTTGGGCAAACCTGTGGTGCCCGAGGTGTAGAGCATCACAGCAGGTTGGTCCATCTCGATGGCGCGTACCATGGTGTAGATCTGTTCTGGGTTGTGCTTGGCAAAGGCGCGGCCAACCTCACGGGCCTGACTCCAGGTGTAGAACTTCTCGATGAGTGTTTTACGTTGCTCTATGGTGAGCGCGTCAGGTTGTTGTGTGAGGATACGAGCCATGCTGCTGGAAACGCTGACGTTTTCAGCAAGCGAGACGATGGCAAGCATATCGAGCGCGAAGTCGATCTTGTATTCAAGCAGGGCATCAAGGTGAGCCTGTGAGTCGACAAACAGGACGCGTGCGTCGCTATGGGAGACGACATACATGACCTGCTCAGGCGTGCTTGATGGGTAGATAGGAACCATGGAGCCACCTGCGGCCTGAATGCCAAGCGCAGCGCTCATCCAGGAGACGCTGTTGTAACCAAAGATGGTCGCGCGTTCGGTGGGGTTGAGGCCAAGGTTGTGGAGCATCAGCGCGATGTCTTCAACCTCATCGGCAAAAGCTCCCCATGTGATTGCCTCCCAGTCACCCTGTCCATCAGGGAGCATAAAGCGTGGCCTACTTCGCCGAGCCTCAAGGCTCTCAAAGAGCACGCGTGGTGCGGGAAACATATCCTCAAGGAGTGGTGTGACGTCCATGGAAACCTCCAGAAGCTTGAATCAAAGACACGGAGCGAATGCACTGTGCTGCATGGCTCCGTGTTTCATGAAGAAAGTGCACATGACCGTGCGGGTTTACTGCTCAAAAAACAACGCACCTCTTGTATCATGAGAGGTGTGTTCTGACCATGATGGCCACAGCAGTTATTTGTCTTGCTGGATGTCTTCAAGCTTCTCTTCGAGGTCGTAAATTCGGCTCTGAAGCTGGTTCAAGGTGTGAAGCATACGCTCCTGATCGTGCTTTGTGGGCAAGCCCATGTTTCCCCAGAAGGTGGTCATGGTCTTGTTGGAGGATGCCTTCATCTTCATCATCTGGCCAAGAAGCTTGCCGCTTGGCTCAAGCACGGAGGGGCTCTGAAGGACTTCTTCGATGTATTTTGCAGTGTGGTTTTCCCATGCGTAGAAAGCGCGCTTCCAGATTGCCCATGGTGTTTGAATCTCTGCCATTGTGTACTCCTTTATGGTGTAGTGTAGTGACGCTCACACGTCACTGATTTGGTTTAAAAAAAGGCTCAATCTCAAAGAGATGCGCCAGTGCCACGCTCATCAAGCGCAAGCTTCCTGACCTCCTGAGCCGTGGTGAAGAAGTCATCCGTCTCACCTGTGTTACTGATGACACGTGCAACTTCTCCAAAGCACTCGAAAATAAACGAAATTTGTTGCTGCGATACGGCCATGCCAACCGCAGGCTCAAGCAAGATCTCTGTGCGCACCATGTGGGTTTGCTCAAAGGTAAGATCTGGCAGTTTCAACTCACCGACAGCCTCCACGGTGACCGTGTATGTGTCCTTGCCTGCGTAAGGAATGCCACGCAAGGTCGCGTTCCTTGTGGTGCCGACACTGACCCAGGTCTTGCCCTTTTCCAATGGGAAAAGGTACAGCGCAATGGGCTGCTCATAGACCAACAAGGTCTTGCCTTCAGGTGGATTCTCCTCGGTGCTCGCCACACCAAGTAGGTAAAATCCATCGCTGTCACGTGAGTAAATGTTCTCTGTACGACCTGCCGAGTCGCCCTGAACCACAAACTGGCCTGTGGGGAAACTTGAGGCATACCACTTGCCGCTCAGATCCGAGGCTTCAACCTGAATGTACTGATCTGCCGAGTCACGTGCTGAAAAGTCCCACTGTCGGTTGTCCGAGGAGTCAACCTTGCCTGCAAGATCCACCGTGGGGCTTCCTCCCGCAGGTGAGACGCTCTGTGTGACAGGTACGCCCAGTGTCTCGGCAAGCTCGTTGCTGCTGATCTTCCCATCAAGGTTGGGGACGCATGAGAGCGCTTCGATTTCAGCGGGCTCATACGCAGCACGATCGGGGATCGGTGTGGCGTTTTCTTCCACACAGCCTCCGAGCATGATCAGTCCACAAAGGAGGGCGGCTCCAAGCGTACGTGCGCCAGAAGAAGAGGTGTATGTGTTCATCTTAAAATCCATAAGCGATCCTTAACCTCAGGAGCTGTGCAGGTTTTGCCTGGATGTTTTGTGTAACATTATCAAGACCTTCCAGAGGGAAGAGCACGCCGTAATCAAGGCCAAGCCTGAACTTGTCGCGACTCATGTAGTCCAGTGAAGGGTCAATTTCGATCCCCAGCGGGTTGTTGTTTCCTGGCGTGCTCGTCGCATAAAGCGCCGAGGACGCAACCCCCGAGAGGTTAAATGTAAGCTTGCCCGCAGTGCTCTTCCACAGATCCACGCGCGCATGTGGGCGAATGTAAACAGCGTCTGAGACGGTGCCAATGATCTCTCGAAAGAGGATCTGATCAATGCGGAAGTCCGGGTGAAAACGGAAGTTGTTGGCCATTGTATCATAGGGTGGATTGACCTGTGATCCTTCAAGATCACCAGGCAACGCTGGCCCCTGATTTGCTGCGGGTGTGGCACCAAAGCCAGGTGCGCTATCACCACTTGCAAGACCCACATCAAGACCTGCGCTGACACGTGACTCGGGGCGGCCAACTTCGGTGAGAACCACACCACCATATTGGAGTGATGTCAGCGGTACGCCATAGCTCACGCCAGGAAGCAAGGACGCTTCTTCAATTGTTGCGCTCAACACCGCAGCTTCAGCCTCCAGCCTGAACGCTGGTGCGACCAGTCTGAACCAGACATCCACCGCGTGTGCCCTGTATCCACGTGCCATCACCTGTGATGATTCCGAGGACACATCTTCTGTTGTCGGCACATATTCCAGCGGAAAATCATTGTTCTGCATGCGGAACGAATACACCGCACCATAATCCACTGTGGGCTTTCCTGCGGCTGTTCTTCGCTCAAGCGCAATCTCATCGCGCTGTTTCAAGATCGCAGCCGTGAATGTGCGCAGATTATCCGAGGGCTCAAGATCAAGCGAGCGTGTCTGCACCTTTCGTTGAACCTGTGGTCCTCGCCAGCCAAGATCATACGCAAGCGCGATGAAGTGATTCTGTTGCGAGGTCACAAATGCGATGCGATCTGCGGCGTCGCCCGAATCACAGTCGTGGCAATCTCCGCCGTTGGAGAGCATGCCTGTTCCCCAGGTGTTTCCCATACGACCTGCTGCAACAACACCAAAGGGTGTGAGCGCTTCGCCCCACACACGCTTGAGCTGCATGAAGCTCTGACCGTTGGATTGTCCAGGCCACTGCGTGGTTGTGGTCAGCGGCGTACCAAGTGGTGTGGAGCCCAGTGTCAGGTTATCCACCACATCAAGGCGCATATTCACTCTCACCGAACCAAAAGGTGCATACATCGAGAGGTCTGTACGAAGCCTCATGTCCGAGTGATGCAGGACCTGTCCATCAGGATCGCCAAGTGGCACAGGATAGAGTGGGAGTCCGCTTGGAGTCAGCCCATGATCAAGATCCAGGTTCTGGAGGCGTTCTCCACGCAACCTGAACTCGCCGCTCAATTCCACAGCAGCGTCATGGTCTGGCGTGAGGCCACGACCAATCTCTGAAAACTCGGTAGCAGACGCATTATGAGCCCAGACCAGCGCGGTCAGGCAACACAGGGAGGTCAATGTATAACGCAGCATTGCATTCATGGCTGCACCTCCTCTTCGGTAGTGATCTCAGCATCCGTCGTGACTTCAGTGGTTTCAGCCGCCTTGACCTCCACGTCACTGTGCTCGTAGGCAGGCTTTTGTACAGGAGGTTTCTCTGCGCCAGAGGCAGGTTGAACCTCGTCGCTTGACTCCTGTAAAGGCTCCAAAAATGAGACTAATTTGGTCGTGGATGCGGCGTATGCCTCAATCATGGGGAAGTGTCCGCAGTTTGGGTAGACCACAAGCTCCGCGCGTGGAAGCTCCGAGAAGAGACGCTCACCAACCCACACAGGTGTGACGGCGTCTTCACGCCCCCAGAGCAACAGGGTGGGCTGTGTGATTGTGGCGTATTGCTCCTGTACGAGCGCATAGTCCTGTCCACGAATCGCTGCGAGCGCGGCAGCACGTGTGCCAGGTCGATCAAGCTGATGTTGAACCTCAACGAGGAGTTCTTCGGTAATATAGGATGGATCGTAGAACGCGTTGCGCATCTTGAGCTCAGGTTGCTCCTTGTAGAACAGAGCAATCAACAGCTCGCCAAGTGTACTGGCGCGCGACCAGAGGAAGAACGTGGGGAGCTGCTCTTCATACACCCACGCATCATAGAGCGCGACACGCTGTACACGGTCAGGGTTCTGTAAGGTCAGCGCGAGCGCGACGCTGGAGCCCCAGGAATGTGCGACCAGACCAAAGGGGCGTTGTTCAAGTCCAAGCTCGGCGAGCAGGTTGATGATCAGGTCAGCCTGAGCGCCAGGGGAGTAGTCTCCACGTGGGCGATCTGTCCAACCAAAGCCCTTGAGATCCATGGCGACTACACGATATCCCTGCTTGACGAGGACGGGCGTTACCCCTGCCCATGCATTGAGCGAGGAGGCAAAACCATGGACCAACACCACAAGAGGCGCGTCTTTTGGACCCACATCGATGTAGTGCACGCGAGCGTCCTCAAGCTGAGCGTAACCACCCTGGTTTTGAGGTTCATCAGGCAAGGCACCCTTGTGATGTGCAAGGCAACCTGTTGATAAGATGATGAAAAGTGCCGCTGCTAAAATGTGGATTTTGGCAAGCAAGCTGTGGTGACTGACGGTCATCGGGAGAGCCTCCTGACTTCGGCAGCCTGGGTAAACTCGACATCTTCTTCGCCTTCCTCGCTGACGATCGTGCCAACCGTACCAAAGCATTCAGAGACAAAGATGTATGTGCGTGTGGTGGTGGTATAGAATCCCACGGTGCGCTCAAGTTCAACACGAATACGGAAGACGTTGAAGTCTGCGTAGGGCGTCTTGAGGATGCCACGTGCATCGACTGTGGAGGTGTAATCCTCGCTGTATGCGGAGTAGACACCGTTGACTGTGCCTGAGGCGCTCGTCTCATCCTGCCATGTCTTGCCATCCTCGATGGGGAAGTTCAGGACACGTACCGCAGGGTCATACTCCACGTTGGTGTCGTAGAATCCATCTTCAGGGCTGACGACACCAAGGAGGTTCAAGGAAGGCTCCGTGATTTCAAAGACGCCAAGCAAGTCGCTGGTGGAGGAGAGCGCTGTGAAGTAAGTCGCGTCAGGGAAGTCCGAGAAGAACCACTGCGTGGCGGGGTCGCGTGCCTCAACGATCACGCGTGTATCTCCTGGCAGTGTCCCTGACATATCCCAGGTGCGTGTGCCATCGCCGTTGTCTTCGCCTGCGGTAGAGAACTCGATGTCTGTAGCGACGCTGTAGGTCGCCGAGAGCCCTGCCTGAAGTGGGACTTCCTGGCGTGTGATGATGCCATCATTGTTGGGCTGACAGATGGTGGGCATGTTCCCCATATCTGTGGAGGGAGGCATGTCCACGGAGGCATCACCCTCATCGATGGTCGCATCAGGGGACATATCTGTGGGTGTGTCGGTGAGGTCTGCAAGGGCGTCCTCTGCCGTGGTGCCCGAGTCTTCGGCCATATCGGGAGTGTAGGTGGTGTAGTTCTCGTCCTCTGGAGAGTCTGTGTTCACACATGCAGTCATGGTGAAGAGACATAGTGAGAGGGAGATAAGACCTACGTGGTGCGACAGCGCACGCATACAATGGTGTGAGTTGAGACGATTGGGTGACACGAAAGACCTCTTTTGCGAATGCGCACGATCAGGAATGTTGCGGTGCACAAAACAGAGTAGAGAGGTAACAGAGGGAGTGTAAATGGTCAACAACTTTTTGCGCTTGCACATGGGAGTCCTGGGCTGAGATAAGGGCGATGAGGGGCGAAGTGTTTTGACGTGAAGACACAGGTTAAGCTAGCGTGGCGCATCGAGTATACACCAGCAAAGGTGCGGTGTCTGTGTAAGGATCGTCATGATAGGCAGATATCCTTGCTGTTTATAAGACAAATGTCAAAGGTTTACTGAAGGAATCAGAGGCGATTATGGTGATCATAAAAAAGTATAGTAATCGAAGGCTTTACGATACTTCACGCAGTCAATATGTGACGTTGGAGGAACTTGCCAATCACATTCGACAGGGTGAGGATGTGCAGGTGCAAGATGCCAAGACAGGAGAGGATCTCACCCAGCAGGTGTTGGCGCAGATCATCATTGAGAGTCGCGGCGCGGCAAAGTTGCTACCTTCCAACATGTTAACACAGCTTATTCGCATGGAGGACGACGCGCTCGCCGATTTCTTCGGGCATTACATGGGGTGGTCGCTTTCGTTTTATCTCAAGGCGCGCGAGGGGACACGTAAGAGGTTAAGCTCTCTTGGTGCGTTTGCGCCGCCCTCACCCTTCTCGGGCGCGCTCTCTGGAGAGGCGTTCTCACAGTGGTTTCAGACCATGAGCTCCTGGAATCCCATGGCACAGGGCGGGATGCCGTGGTCTCAAAAGACGCACACACAGAACATGTATCAGGAGCCGCCCCCTTATCCAGAGGATGATGGTGAGCCATCTGAACCTTCTGAGGTTGCCGAGTCAAAGCAGGGCGAGGGCAAGGAAGAGGTCGCCAAGATGCGCGCAGAACTTGATGAGATCAAGGCGTTGTTAAAGCTCGCCGTACAACAAAATCAAGGGGAGTGAAGTGTGCGCTGCACAATTTTTGTGCGCCGCACAAAAAAACTTCTTGACGCACTGCACAAAAGTGGTTAAAACTCATCCTCGTGGCGATGAGTGCTGCACTGAAATATGACCTGGAGTCCTCGTGTGAGTGTCCAGGTGTTGGGGTCACCCAGTAAGTAGATATTCTTCACCTGCCTGCCAAAGCATCGGTGAGACGACGACGACACGACCTGACTATCTACTGCTGTGTGGTCCACGCACCTGACCTTGTGTGAGCCAGTGATTTCACGGCGCTCATCGCCTCATTTTTTACCCCCTCCCTCTGGAACGAGAAAGAGGTCATGAAGGGGACGCAGAATTAAAATCATTTGGTACCAAATCAAGGACCAACAGGTCATATCCAAACAAAAGACCTGTTCACTAGACTGAGGATGAAATCATGTCTGAGACCACGAACTTTTTTGATAAAATGACCGCCCCTTTCAGCCAAATGTACACCGAGCAGTCTGCTTATGCAGAGGCTATGCGTGAGCAGATGAAAGACCTTCGCGAAAAGAACATGACCATGGTGAAGTCCTCCATGGAAGATATGCTTACATTGACACGCGCAGGTGTTCAGTATCAGACAGACCTCGTCAGCGAGATGCAGAAAATCTCCATGGACGCCATGAAGCAGTCCATGGGCTGGATGAAGTCCGACAAGTAAGCTGAGACGTAAGGCTCATGACCTCCATGTAAACTGTACAGGATAGACGCAGTTTTCAGGCTGGACATGAGCCTTCGGACTTGTAGGGAGAGCAAGCGCACATGTGGTATGTTTGCTGCTCCTTTGTAGCATCTGCACCAAGTAAGATCTTATCCCATACAGGAGTCGTATATTATGGAGATCGCTTCCACACCCAAAGATACCGTGTTTCAGGATGGCACCGCATCCCTTTATCACTTCCGTCAGAAGGACCCAGGCGCCGAGAGCGCAATCAATGTGCCTTTCCTGATGGTCCCCTCCATGATCAACCGTTGGTACGTGCTTGATCTTCGTCCAGGGGCGAGCATGGCTGAGGCTATGGTGGAAGCAGGTATCGACACCTACCTTTTGGACTGGGGCATCCCTAATGATGAGGACCGCTACCTGAACTGGGCGTTGTTGCTTGAGCGTTTCCACCGCATGGTGCGTCGCGTCAAGCGCGAAACTGGCGCAGAAAAGGTTGCCCTCCTCGGATACTGCATGGGCGGTACGCTCGCCAGCATCTACAGCGCGCTTTATCCTGATGAGGTCGCTGGTTTTGTGAGCCTCACTGCTCCTATCGACTTCTCCAAAGGCGGACTCCTTCGCACGCTCGTCGACGAGAAGTGGTTTGATCCCTTCGCCATGACCGCTCCTGGTAACCTCTCTCCTCCCCAGATGGAGAGCGGCTTCACAAGCCTTCGCCCCACAGGCAAGGTCTCCAAGTGGATCATGCTCGCAGACAAGTGGCACAAGCCTGGTTTCATGGACTCCTTCAACGCGATGGAAACCTGGACTGGCGACAACATCCCATTCCCTGCGGAAGCCTACCAGACCTACATCAGCGAGCTCTACCAGAAGAACGCCCTCTACAAGGGTGAGCACTATGTCGCTGGCAAGCACGCACACCTGAGCAACATCACCTGCCCACTTTTGACCGTGGTTGCTTCACGCGACACCATCTGTCCTCCAGAGGCAGCGCTCGTGTTGAACGAGGAAGTGTCCTCTGAAGACACCGAAGTCTTGACCATTGGTGGTGGACACGTGGGTGCTGTGGTGGGCTCTCGTGGACCTCGTGACCTTTACCCTGGCGTGATCGCCTGGCTTCAGAAGCACTTTGGTCCTGATGCAGCTCCCGTGGCTGAAAAAAAAAATGATCGCTACAGCGAGCTGATG
>Ga0207913_1000341_pt1 | contig 12988 bp, 2 predicted proteins | sample DeeseametaMP2913_FD_184168 | JGI IMG/M metagenome (GOLD analysis project Ga0207913, IMG submission 184168) | Marine microbial communities from the Deep Atlantic Ocean - MP2913 (SPAdes) | ecosystem: Environmental > Aquatic > Marine > Oceanic | place: West of Santa Cruz de la Palma, Atlantic Ocean...
CCCCCTTCTTTACCCATTTACACAATGGAAACTCTGGCACGATGCACACCACCGCAGACCAAACTCCACAGCTCAAACTCTGAGAGAACAATTTCAGGGCAACATGTCCCTCAAGCTCGACACAGCCTTCTCTCCTCTCAACGTACAAGACGCCCTCACAGCACAACACAAAGGCGGCCTGTCCTGGCTCGTCTATCGTGTCTCTCGACGACTTGTACCCATCGCTGTCTTCCTCGCTCCACTCTTGCTAACCATCTTGTTTGCTCGTCGACTCAGACCTCAGGAACAACGAGACTGTCGTATATCACTCCTGTTCTCCTGTGGTGTCACGCTCCCTCTGATGGCCAGTATTGTCATCCTGTCACACTCCTGGTTTGCCCTCGTACACTTCTGGCTTGCGCCTCTTGCTGTCTACGCATCCTGGCTTGGATGCTACTCTTTTTTGCAACACACAGGAGAAGACATCCCTGTCTACGATGATCATGAATGGACCAACCTTGCTCAGATCCACGCCGTCGTGAATACCACCATCCCCACCTGGCTCTCCTGGATTCACGGAGGCGGCGAGTTTCATGCCATCCATCATATAGCCCCGACCTTGCCAAGCTACCATTTGGCAGCGGCTCATCAGGCTCTCCAAAACTCGCCCTACGCATCCCTGATTCGCAGCGTCCCACTCTCGCTTAAATCCTTCTGGAAACTGCAGCGCACATGCGAAGTCTGGGATGCCTCAACCTCCACATATCGCAGTATTTCATCATTAAAATCAGTCGAGTAAATCATGTCAGAATCAACCATTCAACACCTCTCCGACCTGCTAAAAACACACCTCGATACACGAGGTTCTGATGTGCTCGTGCGTTTTCTGCCCACACATGAACACGAGACCATTGAAACATGGACCTACACCCAGCTTCATCAACACGCCACCACACTCGCCGCCACATTAAGCACACAGACACAGGTCGGTGAACGTGCTCTCATCATGACCTCTCGACCACAAGACTTTCTCATCTCACTGTTTGGTTGCTGGTATGCTGGCCTTGTCGCTGTCCCCGTCTATCCTCCCAACAAGGTCAGAAGATCCTCCAGCTTGACCCGCTTACAATCCATCCTCAAGGATTGTGATGCATCCTGTCTTATCATGCCCAGAGACCTCAATGACTGGATGCACAACGTACATGACACACCACATATTATCCTTGAAGAAGCGCTCTCCAAAGACACTCAATTCACACCCCACGATAAGCTCAAACCACAAGATATCGCGCTCTTACAATACACTTCAGGCTCCACAGGCAACCCCAAAGGGGTCATTCTCACACACGCCAACGTGCTCGCCAATCTCAAGCTTTTTGCTGAAATTGCACCACTACAACCAGGTGAAACTGTCGTCAACTGGATGCCACTGTTTCATGACCTTGGCCTCTCTCTCTTCCTGTATGCTCCCTTTGTCGGTTCAAGCATTACACTCCTCACTCCTGAAGGCTTCCTGCGACGACCTGCTCGATGGCTTGAAGCCATATCCACGTACAAGGCTGCGTTTAGCGGTGCCCCAAATTTTGCCTACGAACTATGCCACCGACGCATCTCCTCGGAAGACATGCATCACGTGGACCTCTCGGGCTGGCGCTATGCCATGAACGCTGCTGAACCTGTACGCGCCCAGACCATTGATGACTTCTGCAAAAAATTCGCACCGCAACACTTCTCTCATGATGCAATGATGCCCTCCTATGGACTTGCTGAAGCCACCGCATTTGGCAGCGCAGGTCGCTCTGGTGAACTTCCCATACTTCACCTTGATACAACTCAGCTTCGAAACAATATCATTGAAATATCAAACACTTACAATGAATCTATCGAGAAGAACACACAAGCTTTCGTGGGCTGTGGAAAGACCTACCTTGATAGCGACGTGCGCATCATTCATACCTCCACCAACCGCATCTGTAACGATCTTGAACTCGGTGAGATTTGCCTCACTGGTCCACAGATTGGTCAGGGCTACTGGGGACAGAGTGAGCTCTCATCTGAAGTATTTGGCCTTCGTGTAGATGGCGACGAACGACCCTTTTTAAGAACGGGCGACCTTGGATTTTTGCATGATGGTGAACTCTTTGTCACTGGACGCTTGAAAGACCTCATCATTGTTCATGGCCGCAATCACTACCCTCAAGATATTGAACTCTCAGTCGAGCAATCAACCCCTCTCATTCGACCTGGTTGTGTCGCTGCTTTTACACGCAATACATCCTCATCCAAACATGATCTTGTCGCGATCGCAGAACTTCGTAAACCCACAGACCACACCACATACGCAGACCTCGCTGAAACCATACAACACACGATCCTCACACATCACGGGCTTTCACTCCACACGCTTGTCTTCGTTCCACCACGCACATTACACAAAACATCAAGCGGTAAGATACAACGCCGCGCCTGCCGACAAAGCCTTGGTGAACACGCCTTTGAACCCTATTTCACCATGACCTGGGACGCTCAACAAAACCACCCAACACATTCAGAAAAACCAACAAAATCATTAAAAACAAATGATTTACAATGGTTATCTCATAAAATAGCCGCCCTCGTAAATGTGTCGCCAGAACACATCGATGTCACAACCACCTTCTCCGAACTTGGCCTGACTTCAGTGACGCTCGTTGAGCTCCTCCCGCTTCTCGAAGAGCGCTTCATGTGCCGCCTCACACCACAGATATTCTTTGAATACCCCACGCCCATGGCGCTTTTGGATCACGTGCTCTCCACATCACAACCTGCCCAAAACGAGTTCTCCGCGCCCGCATCAAGTCATGCAGAACCTGTTGCCATCATTGGCGCGGCCTGTCGTCTTCCTGGTGACATCCATAACCCCGAATCACTGTGGTCTTTCTTGCTCTCACAACAGGACGCCATCACCACTGTACCTCCCGAACGATGGACCACACTCGACGATGGCGTAAGCCCATACGGTGCGTTTCTCCAGAACATTGACGCCTTTGATGCAAGCTTCTTTGGTGTCTCGGGTCAGGAAGCCTCTCAAATGGATCCTCAACAACGCCTCCTGCTTGAAGTTGTCTGGGAAGCCATCGAACACGCAGGGCTCTCCACACACGACCTTGATGGGAGTCAAACAGGTGTCTTTGCAGGTATGTCGGCCTCAACCTATGCAAACTTACGCACTGCAAATGATAAACTTGATAGCTACACAGGTACATCCACGCTTGATGCCGCCGCCGCAGGTCGAATCGCCTACACATTCAACCTGAAAGGTCCCGCGCTTGTACTTGATACCGCCTGCTCCTCTTCTCTGGTCGCCTTACACACCGCCTGCCAGAGCATTCACACGGGAGACTCCGAGCTTGCCATTGCCTGTGGTGTCAACCTCGTACTCTCTCCCGAGGGCCACATCTACCTGAGTCATATCGGTGCCATGGCCTCTGATGGGCGCTGCAAAACCTTTGACGCTCAGGCAGATGGTTATGTGCGCGGTGAGGGATGCGTGGCGCTGATGTTAAAGAGGTTGAGCAAGGCCAGGGAGGATGGCGATCGTATTCTTGGTGTTGTTCAGGGCTCGGCAATTAACCATGACGGACGCACCAATGGCCTGACCGCGCCAAGCGTTCAGGCTCAACAGTCCTGCTATCAACGCGCGCTTGAACGCGCTCAAATCCCACCCTCTCACGTCTCATATATTGAGACCCACGGCACGGGAACACATCTTGGAGATCCAATTGAATTACAGGGACTTAACACGGTATATGGCACCCATAAAAAAGACCACTCGCACCTGCATATCGGCGCGGTAAAATCACAGCTTGGTCACGGTGAAGCCGTGGCAGGACTCACTGGCGTACTCAAGCTCCTGTGTATGTTTGAGCACCAAACCATTCCTGCTCAGGCAAACTTTCACTCACCCAATCCACTTATCAACTGGGACGACACACCTTTTGAAGTTCCTCGCCATACTCTAAACTGGACAGCATCCTCCTCGGGAAAACGCCACGCTGCTGTCAGTTCTTTTGGCATAAGTGGTACAAATGCACACATCATTTTATCACACGACGAGAAATTCAACGTCTCAACAACAGCGCACACAACCACCTCTCAGGCACCTTATATCCTGCCTCTGAGCGCTCGCCATGCCGAAGCCTTGAGCACACTCGCGCAACGTCATGCTGATATGCTTGAACAGTCCTCTGCGCCCTTGAGTGACATCATGTTTAGCGCTGCTCGACGACGCACACATCATCACCTGCGCACATGCCTTGTCGCTCACACACGCGATGAACTCACACGCTTGCTCCGCAACATGGACACCTCATCACTGCAAGAAAGTCGCGCTCCTCGCGTGGTGTTTGTCTTCCCTGGCCACGGCTCTCAATGGGCTGCCATGGGCCAATCACTCTGGCACATCCCTTTGTGTAAAGAAGTCTTCCAGCGTTGTGAACGTGCGTTCGCATCTCATGTGGATTGGTCCCTGAAAGAACACCTGCTCTCCCCTGATGCGTGCCCTCACTGGTCGAGAATTGATCGTGTTCAACCGATGATTTTTGCTGTCCAGATGGCCCTTGCAACACTCTGGAAATCATGGAAAATTCAACCTGATGCTGTCATTGGTCATAGCATGGGTGAAGTCGCCGCGATGTGTCAGGCTGGCACGCTCTCCCTGGAAGATGCTGCCTGCATCATTTGCACTCGTAGTAAGCTGATGCTCAACATCGAGGGGCAAGGTGAAATGGCCGTCGTGGGTATCAGTTATGAGGAGGCCGAACGCTGGTTGTTACCATGGTCCGACGAGCTCGCCATTGGGGTGCATAACAGCCCTCAAGCTGTTGTCTTCTCGGGCAGCCCAACCGCTGTTCAGGCCATGATCGATCGCGCCGAACGCGAGTCCATCTTTGCACGCAAGGTCAAGATCAAGCTCGCATCTCATAGCCCTCAAACAGAGGTATTACGCGACGATCTCCTTGATGGACTCGCACACATCAGCCCCAAAACATCCACAATACCTGTCTTCTCCACGGTCAACGCAGCCTACATCGAGGACACATCCTCGTGCACTGCACAATACTGGTTTAGAAACCTGAGAGAACCCGTTCGTTTTGCCTCATCACTACGCTCGCTTGCAGAAGAACAGACCGCCGTCTTCATCGAGATTAGCCCTCATCCTGTACTGTGCAGCGCCATGAGCGGCATGTTTAAACAGGGCCGATTAAAAAGCTCCTGTGTACCAAGCATGCGTCGAGATCAGGATGCAAAAGATGTTCTTTTTCAGTCTCTTGCACACCTGTATGGACAAGGTTGTAATCCAGAGTGGTCACGTATTATTCAGGAAGGAGCACTCACGACTCTTCCCTCCTACCCCTTCCAGCGTAAACGCTACTGGCTGAATTCCGCATCTTCAACACCCACACCCACACCCACACTTCACAATGCACATAACCTGCTTGGTGACATGCAACAGAGCGTCCTCAACCCTGACCACTATTTATGGCCTGCATACATTGATCTTGCACACAAACCCTGGCTCAAAGGTCATACGGTCAAACATGCCGTGATTCTACCCGCCACCTATTACATTACGCTCGCCATGGAGGCCGCCACACAAGTCTTTGGGCAACCTCCCATGGAGCTCGGCGATATCGTGTTCTCAACGCCATTGTTTGTCCAGGAACACCAGTCTCATACCATTCAAGTCGAAGCCAGACGTATGAATGACGGCTTGCTCTCATTTCATATCGCATCGCGACAACACCACAATGAACCATGGCAAATACATGCACATGGCCTCGCTCGAAAAACCACATCAAGCAGAGCAAACCTGTATCGCGCTCAGGATCACACACACCCCCCAACTATTGAAGCCTCCTCACTTTACACATACTTCGATGCGCTGGGTCTAAACTACCGCGATACATTCCAGAGACTTGAACGTGCTCACATTACACATGCGCACACACACGCGCTTGTAGCACATCAAGAACACCATGACCTGAACATGCCACTGCACCCTGCCACAGTGGACGCATGTCTACAGGCGCTTGGTCTTGCTCAACTGGCAGAGCTACCCGAGCAAGGCGTGTGTATTCCTGTACACATCGGACGCATGGTACTGTTCCAACCTCTTGAGCAAAAGCTTCACGTACACGCACAATCACACGGCGACACGGGAGATATTCTTGTGCGCTCACACACAGGTGAACTTCTCCTCTGTATTGAACATGTCGCAGGACACCCACTTGATCCTCTTCACGCATCAAAACCTCTGCCACAAGCACCCTGGATTTCATCTGCTACAGATGAGTTCCCTGGCATTCAGGAAACATGGTGTCCCCTGCAACTTCCCACATCACAACCTCACATGGAGCACCGCTGGTTAATCATTTCTGGCGATGACAGCGAGGACATCCATGACCTCATGCAACACCTTGGCGAACATTCACGCCATGTGCATTGCATGGATACACATGCTGTAAAAGAGGCTCTATCACAATCATTTACACATGTGCTCCTCATCCCCACGACCACAGGTGATGAAGCCCCATCTGCTGTGCTTGAATGTTCAAATTTGCTTCACCACATTGGTCAACATGAGTCTGCTCTCACCGTATGGATCCTGACACAACGGGGTCGTGTCATACCTTCTCATCACACCGATACGATTCAACTCTCTCACGCCTCACTCTGGGGACTTTCACACGCATTTGAGCTTGAATATCCACACGTGACCTGCAAACGCCTTGATGTCGATACACTTGATGCTCAAGCTCTCGTCCCCACGCTTCTGTGTGATACCAACCACACACGGCTCGCGTTACGACAAAACAAGCTCTTTTTTGCCCACCTTGAGAATACGAACACAGGACAAAAAAGCATTATAAATAAACCCCTTAACATCAAAGACACGGGCACTTACATCATCTCGGGAGGTCATGGCACGTTTGGCTTCCAGATCGCTCGCGAGCTAGCACACCAGGGAGCACGCTCCATCGCTCTCCTCTCTCGTCAGGGCGCTCATAACGCACATCGACGCGCTCGCCTTGCACAGCTCCACGACCTCGATGTGCAAATCGTTGATATTCATGTGGATGTCTCCGATAAGAGCGCTCTTGAGGACGCGCTAAAACGCATCACACAACCTGTGCGAGGTATCTTCCACACAGCTGGTGTGCTTGATGACCAGATGATTTCGCAACTCTCTCACGATGCTGTGGAGCGAACCTTTGGCGCAAAGGTTCGCGGTGCGCTCAACCTTCATCTCGCCACCACATCGATGCCTGAGCTTGAACATTTTGTCCTGTGCTCCTCGGCAACAAGCACCATCGGTGCTCCTGGTCAGGGCGCTTATGCTGCCGCCAATGCAAGCCTCGATGTGCTCGCGCAGTGGCGTCATCAACATAACCTCCCTGCACACAGCATCCGATGGTGTCCCATCGCCGACGAGGGAATGGCCAATCAGGAACAGGTACAACGCCTCGCTCATCGTGGCGTATCTTCCCTGAATGCCGATGAGATCACACCTGTGCTTACCTCTCTTATTCAACGCAAAGAACCCGTGCATATGCCACTTACGCTGAATATGAAACGGTTCCAACAGTTTTATCCTCATGTGTCGGAATCACCATTTTACGCAAAACTCTGGGAAGAAGAGACACTCAAACTTACGCGCGACGAACGCTTCCTTGCCAGGCTTAAATCACTCCCTGCATCCTCCAGAATCGACGTACTTGAACGATTTCTTCAAGAACAAATCGCTCAGCTCCTCTCCATGGACGTGGATCATATCAGCCGAACACGCAGCGTTCAGGAACTTGGCTTTGACTCTCTTGTCACGCTTGAACTTCGCAATCAACTTGAGACCGTCCTCGGCATCTCGCTCACATCATCCTTCGTCTGGCGCCATCCAAGCGTTGAACAGCTCGCCATAGCCCTCCTGGATGAACTTGGTGAACTGCATGACCAACAAGCACCACTCTCTTTGCTCAATAAACCTAAAAATGAAGACAATAACACTTTAGAATCAATATCTTACGATCATTTTAAAAATCATAGTGATGACGACATTTTAAACGCCCTGCTCCACGAGTTGGACACAGATATATAAACCGAGTACATGACCATGAACAAAACAATCAAAGATACAATGAGCCCCGAGGCACGCAAGGCCCTGACCGACGCACTGGTGCGCATTCGCACTCTCAAGGCACAGCTCAAAGGTCAACACCTCCAACCCATCGCCATCGTTGGCGGCGCAGGTCGCTTCCCTGGCGCACCCAACCTCGATGCCTACTGGGATATGTGCTGCACAGGAACCAGCGCCATTGACGATATTCCACGCTCTCGATTTCATGCCCCCGATCTCCCCACGCGTGCTGGATTGCTCGATCGTGTGGACGGTTTTGACCACACCTTCTTTGGCCTCTCCCCTGCCGAAGTCCGCATGATGGACCCACAACATCGCCTCATGCTTGAAGTCTCGTGGGAAGCGTTTGAAGCCGCACGCATTCCTGCTTCACGTCACGCTGATGCTACAGGCGTCTTTGTCGGTATCATGACAAGCGATTACAGCGACATCGCAACCACCACACCTGACACCTACACGGGACCAGGCAATGTCGCCTGCTTCTCGGCTGGTCGCATCTCCCATGTGCTTGGCTTACAAGGCCCCTCCATGTGTCTTGATACCGCCTGCTCATCCTCTCTGGTCACTGTACACCTCGCCTGTCAGAGCTTGCGAAGCAAGGAAATTGACCTCGCCATTGCCGGAGGATCAACGCTTATTCTGAGCGAAAGCATCATGGAGCTAATGACGCGTACAGGCGCGCTTTCGTCAAGCGGTGAATCTTCGGTTTTCGATGAAAAAGCAAATGGTTACGTGCGTGGTGAGGGGTGTGCCATGGTGGTCTTGAAACGCCTTGATGATGCTCTTCGTGATGGTGATGCCATCTGGGCTGTTATCCGTGGCAGCGCCGTCAACCACGATGGACGCTCAAGCACACTCACTGCACCAAGCCCCGAACGTCAGGAAGAGGTCGTGCGTGAAGCACTTCGCCGCTCTGGAGTGGATGCTCATCAGTTAGGTTATATTGAAGCTCATGGCACAGGCACTGCCCTTGGAGACCCCATTGAACTCGATGGACTCACACGTGTACTTGGACAGGCACAAGGTTGTGATGGACACTGTTATGTTGGCTCGGGCAAGGCCAATACAGGTCACCTTGAAGCCGCAGCTGGTGTTACTGGCCTTCTGCGAGCGGCCCATGTACTACGCCATGGCATCATCCCCCCACAGGCAAACTTCTCGGAATTAAATCCCCGTATATCCCTGCGTGGAAGCACACTGCGTATCAACACCGAGCTGCGAAAATGGCACAGCACACACACCAAATACGCAGGTGTCAGCGCCTTTGGTATGAGCGGCACAAACGCACATGTCATCCTTGAAGAACCCCCACAGCCACCCAACGAGTCCGCACGATCGGGCCAAATTTTTAAGAATATGCTCGCTATTTCCGCACAGAGCAAAGATGCACTCGAACTTCTCAAGTCCTCATATCATGCGCATGCGAGGCAGGTCGATTGGGAGGATCTGTGTTGCGGAGCCGCTTCACGAAAAGCACTCTCCTATCGTCAGGTCATTCACGCTTCACACACGGAAGAGGGATTGAGCACACTGACACAACCCACACCCTCTCTTGAACCTGTACCTGAACACGTTCAGACAACACTTGTGTTTGGCACATCCTCCACGCTCAGCCCTGAATTAAAACACAGACTATGCTCCAATCATGACTTCAAAACCACTCTGGACGCCTGCATCACACATGCTCAAAACATACTCGATCTAACCCCCTTTGAGGATGACACCCCACTCGCCAGACGTGTCGGTCACATCTCGCTGCAACTTGCCATGGTCGCGTATCTTGTGGACACAGGACTACAACCAAGCGCTGTCGCAGGTCTTGGGGACGGCACCCTCATCGCAGGCATTCTTGCGGGTTCATGGAGCCTCGAAGATGTGCTTCAACACCTACACTCCAACACACCATTAAAATCATCTCCAACCCACACCCTCCTCCCCGCTTATCTGCAACATACAGACCTCGCCAAATTGTTGACAAAATTACATACAGATGGCCATCAGAACCTTCTTGCGATGGGGGTGAATCAAAAGCAAAATCAGTCACTTGAGTTATTAAATATAATGTCAGAAGATCAACGTGATGAAGATGTTGCACACACTCTTGGTACGCTCTACGAACGCGGTCAAATCCATCACTGGGACCGTGTCGTGGGCAAAACATCAAACGTCTTCTCCTTGCCACACTACCCCTGGCAGCGCCAGTCCCACTGGGTGGGTGATGTCCCCGAGATCCTCTCCCAACCTCGCTGGTGTTATCAGGAACAATGGGACGCGTTTGAACCCACACTCCTGACACAAAGCACTGTCATCGCCATCTTTGGCGACACCTCCGAGCGCACACACCAGGTGATTCGTAAGCTTGAAGCCAGAGGCCATCGCGTCATTCTCGCTGTAGATGATGCACATGCTCACTCCGATCCTCACATCATCAACATCAACGTCGCCAATGAACATGACCTGTACACGCTCACCAAAATGGCGGTTCAAATCCATGGCGCACCCATTCAACGTATGATTCACCTCCCCTGGTTTGGAACCTCTGATGGAAAGAGCCGCCAGAATGTTCTGATGCACCTTGGTAAAACACAGAAAGCGCTTGATTGTACGCAGTGGTTTGTCACACAAGGCGCTCTCGATGCCATTGAACCACAACACGCCAAAATCGATGCACCTCTCTGGGGTATAGCTCGCGCGTTCTTCTTTGAATCCAACGCTCGGGGTGGCATCGTCGACATCGCACACGCCTCTGCGCCATGGGTTGACGCCTGTCTTGCCATATCACAGTCAAAACCTATCCAGTTACACGCTGATGAACAGGGCTTGAAACATGCAGTCTTACGTTCTCTTGATACGTCTCAAAACACTGAATTTAAAACAAAAACTTTCGATCCTGATGCAAGCTACCTCGTCACAGGAGGTACGGGTGGCATTGGACGACGCCTTGTCAACTGGCTTATCTCACGCGGTGCAACACACATCCACGTGACGAGCCGAAGACAACCATCTGAAGCCGTCCAATCCTGGATCGACAAGGCAAACACATCGGGGGTCACCATTCAGTGGCATGGTGTCGATGTCAGCAATAAAGAACAAATGCAGCATCTATTTTCAAAACTATGTAACATAAACAAGCCGCTCAAAGGTATTGCTCATGTCGCAGGTGTGGGCTCACAAACCACTGTCGACACACTGAACTTTGAAGAGCTCAATCGTGTATGCGCACCCAAACTTGATGGCGGTTGGCTCCTGCATGAGCTCTCTCAAGGAATGGATCTTGAGTTCTTCCTCGGGTTCTCCTCGATTTCATCCGTACTCGCAGGTCAGGGACAGGCTGCCTATTCTGCTGCAAACCATGCTCTTGATGCCCTCATTCGTCACCGCCAAAGCACTGGTTTACCAGGTTGCTCCATTCGCTGGGGACTCTGGGATGGTGAAGGCATCCCTGATGAACAGGAACGCCTTCAGTTCGATATGCTCGGCCTACATGCCATGGATGGACAACGCGCTTTAAACTTGCTTGATCGCTTATTTCATGAACATCATCAACAACTTATTATTGCATCTATTGACTGGGCAAAGTGTATGAACCTGCTCGATCCTCAGGGTGATGACCTCCTGTTACAAGCATTGCGCGCACGCACAGAGCAACCTTCGCCAACAACAACCTCCAAGGAGTCCGAACAGACCCTCTCCAAAGAGCACATTCACACGTTGATTGTGGAGCAGGTCGCCCAACATGTCGATGTACACCCTGATGTGCTTCCGCATGATCGTAGCCTGACCCACCTTGGGCTTGACTCTCTTGGAGGCTACTCCTTGCATGGCATCCTGAAGAATGCAGGCATCAACTTGAAGATTGAAGACATGCTTGGTGGTGCCACCCTGGAGCAGCTCATTGCATATGCGCTTGAGCACAGCACCTCTGTCTCTCCTGTCACACCGACAAGCAACTCTACACCAAAACCTGTCGCGAACAATGAACCCACACCAACATCAACCACCAGAGCATTTCATCTGGACACGGTAACACATAGCGAAGCCAACCAGTGGTTCGTCAATCATACTCCCGAGCGTTCAGGATCACATCGCCTGATTTGTTTCCCTTATGCAGGTGGAAACCCCTCCGTGTTCGGAGGTTGGGCACGACATATTCCTGAACACGTTGAGCTCTTCTCGCTGCAACTTCCAGCACGAGGTGCTCGCCTGAGCGAAGCTCCTGTACATGAGATGCACGCTCTTATTGATGAACTTGTAAAAGCGTATAAACAGCTTGGCGACGATCGCCCCACATCTTTCTTTGGCCACTGCTTTGGCGCGTTGATGATGTTTGAGCTGACAGACCGCTTGCGCTCTGAAGGACTTGAGTTACCTCAGAATTTGTTTGTATCGGCAGCACGAAATCCTCGTAGCTACACTCATGAACAACTCATGGCTGATGTGGAACAATTTAGCCCCAAACCACCTCTTCAACTCCCTCAACTTGATGATGATATGCTTGTGGAGGCGCTCAAAGAGATGCGTTTTGCAGACAGCGTGGATGCGCTTGAAAAAGAAGAAATCAGACGATTGTTACTCCCTGCTGTGCGCGCTGATTTTCAGATCAGTAACACCTATTTTTATGAGGAAAAAGAACCTTTTAACATTCCCATATTCGCCATGGGAGGACGTGCTGATGGCTATGTAACTGCCACACAATTACTCTCCTGGCGTCATCACACCACCGCAGGTTTTGCACATGAATACTGCTCTGGTGGGCACTACTTCATCGGTGCCGAACGCGATCGCTGGATCACACGTATTCTTGAACGTATTAACAAGGCATAAAAAGAGGGGCGG
>Ga0207913_1000346_pt1 | contig 12955 bp, 14 predicted proteins | sample DeeseametaMP2913_FD_184168 | JGI IMG/M metagenome (GOLD analysis project Ga0207913, IMG submission 184168) | Marine microbial communities from the Deep Atlantic Ocean - MP2913 (SPAdes) | ecosystem: Environmental > Aquatic > Marine > Oceanic | place: West of Santa Cruz de la Palma, Atlantic Ocean...
ACCAACGAGCCTGCACGCTCGGCGTTGTGAGATGTCATGATCCCGCATCACCCTGAGCGCCGCACCCCGCCTTTCGGTTGGCGTCGTCAGTTCTTTCCCAGCAAGTCCTTCAACACGATATTGTCCAGCATGGCGTCAGCCAGCAGGCGTTTGAGCTTGGCGTTCTCGTCCTCAAGTGTCCGCAGCTTGGCGACGTCGGACACCTCCATGCCGCCATACTTGGACTTGTATTTGTAGAACGTGCCCTGGCTGAGGCCGTGCTTGCGGCACACCTCCGCCGTCGGCATCCTGGCTTCCTGTTCCTTGATCATCCCGATGATTTGGGTTCTGTCGCAAACTTTACCGAGTGTCGGCATAGCCTGATCTGCGGACAGAATTATGCTGCGAGCTCCGCGAAGGTCTGGAATGCGGTTGCGCCGTTGGCCGCGATTTGGCCTTTGCGGATCATGTGGGCGGTCTCGATCCCGGCGAGGGTGGCGGCCGCCGAATGGAAAGCCTTGAAGCCCATCATCGGTCGGGTGATCCGCTTGATGAAGCGGTGGTCTTGTTCCAGTATGTTGTAGAGATATTTGACCTGCCGCACCGTGATGGTGCGCCCGTTGCCAGTGAACTTCAGGATCACGTTCACCGCCTGCAGGCCGGCTAGGTTGGCACCGCTCTTATCGATCACAATCCGGTCCGGCACGCCGTTGGTGCCGATCGCTCGCTTGAAGAAGCGCCGGGCAGCGGACAGATCTCGGCGATTGGAAAGCAGGAAATCAAGCGTTTGGCCGTCGCGATCCACGGCCCTGTAAAGATAGGTCCATTTTCCCTTCACCCTGATGTAGGTCTCGTCCATCCGCCAGGATGTGGCGGTCGGCCGCTTCCTCGCTTGCGCCCGGGCGGCGATCAGCGGCGCAAACTTTACCACCCAACGGTTCAGCGTGGCATGGTCGACCTTCACCCCGCGCTCCGCAATGATCTCCTCCAAGTCACGGTAGGAGACGGCGTAGCGGAGGTAGAAGAAAACCGCGTGAAGGATCACGGACTTCGGATAATGCATGCCCTTGAACTCGATCACGCCAACCGCCCTTTGCCAACTCCCTGACAACGCGGACATATCACGTGCGCAAAGAAAGTCGAAAGTTTGCGACAGTACCATCGAGAACGGTGTCCTGCGCGTGGAGCGCCTCAAGGCCGATGTCCCGGAGGAAGCCGGCGACCTCGTCCTTGATCTTTATCGCCGCCTGCCGGAGGCGCGCATCACCGATATCCTTGTGGAGGTGGACGAGGATATAGGCTTCACCGACGCCTTCACGCATCTGCGTACGGGCGCCCCCTGCCGGGATCGGATTGGGCTTCTGAACGTGATCCTTGCCGAGGGGCTGAATCTCGGGCTCAGCAAGATGGCAAATGCGACCAGTTCCCATGATTTTTTCCAACTCTCACGCCTGTCACGCTGGCATGTGGAAAGTGAGGCTCTGGATCATGCCCTCGAAAGGGTGATCGAGGAGCAAGCGCAGCTTCCCATGGCGAAATACTGGGGAACCGGTCGAACGGCATCGAGCGATGGGCAGTTCTTCCCGACGACCCGACAGGGCGAGGCGATGAATCTCATCAGCGCCAAATACGGGAGCGAACCCGGCCTGAAAGCCTATACCCACGTCTCCGATCAGTTCGGCCCGTTCGCCACCCAGGTCATCCCTGCCACGGTGAACGAAGCCCCATATATCCTGGATGGGCTCCTGCTGAACGAGGCCGGCAAAAAGGTCAGGGAACAATACGCCGATACGGGCGGGTTTACGGATCTCGTCTTTGCCACAACGTCGCTACTGGGATATCTGTTCCGCCCACGCATACGGGATCTCACGTCCAAGAAGCTGCATGTGTTCGATCGGAAAGCTGTTCCCAAAGATCTGAACGGGCTGACCGGTTGTCGCGTAGCCCTTAATTGTGAGATGAGAAATCCAACGAAATCAACGGCCTTGCTTTGCCCTTAAATATGATATTTTGCCTTTAAATCCGATATTTTTGCCCTTAAACCTGAGACAGGGTTCGCAGCTTCGTGTGGCAAATATTGATGGATGATGATCGCGAAGACTTCGTTGCCGCTGGTGCTGAGGAGGCGCGCAGGGCGGCCGTTCTGCGTCCGCTTGTTCAGGCATATCTCAAAGGAACTGGCAGTCTGGAAAGTGGCATCAATGACGCCGTTTGGGAGCTTGGTGTCAGCAGGGCGACTGTCTGGCGCTGGATAAAGCGTCTGGCCGAAGAGGGTGGGCGCACCAGCGCGCTGGCTTCTCGGAAACGGGGCCGCCCGACTGGTACAACCTTGATATCCGGCAAGGTGGAAGCGGTGATCGAAGAACATCTTCGCCGTTATTTCTTACGGCGGGAACGCCCAAGCCTGTCGCGCATCGTGACAGAAATCCGAAGCGCGTGCTGGCAGCAGGGCTTGCAACCGCCGACACGTCGGACGGTTCAGCGCAGGCTGGATGCAATGGATGCCCGTGAAATTGCCAAGGCACGCGAAGGCGCAAAGGCGGCCCGCCAGAAATTTGCGCCGGTCGTAGGCGACAACAAGGCAAACCGGCCACTGGAGGTCGTGCAAATCGACCATACGCCTGCGGACATCATTCTCGTCGACAGTTTTGAACGCAAACCAATTGGGCGGCCTTGGGTCACGCTGGCGATCGACGTCGCAACGCGGATGGTGACCGGATATTACACCTCTCTCGAGGCACCTTCGCGTCTGTCGGTGGCGCTTTGCCTGACACAGGCTGTGGCCCCCAAGGCGGAACTTCTGGCGGAATTGGTGCGCAATGTTCCTTGGCCCGCGCAGGGTAAACCGCATAGCATCCACGTCGATAACGGGCGCGATTTCCGGTCGCATGCCTTTCGGTCGGCATGTGCAGAATGGGGGATCGATCTGGTCTATCGGCCGCCAGGCAGTCCTCATTTCGGAGGGCACATCGAACGATTGATCGGCACGATGATGGGGGCCGTGCACCTGTTGCCTGGAACAACGCAATCCTCGGTCGTGGCCAAGGGCGACTATGACGCCGAGGGCATGGCCACGATGACCTTAAGCGACTTCGATCGCTGGTTTGCTCTGGAAATCTGCCGCTACAACAACAGCATTCATTCAAGTCTTGGCTGCACGCCCGTTGCCAAATGGGAGGCGCTCTCAGAGCAAATGATGGGCGATATCCCCTTCGAGATTGAAGCCTTTCGGGTGAGCTTTCTGCCAAGTGAACTGCGCAAGGTCAGGCGTGACGGCATCCATCTGTTCCAGATACGGTACTGGTCCGATGCGCTTGCAGGCCACATCGGGCGCGGGGATGGAAAGGTGGTCGTCCGCTACGACCCTCGCGACCTCTCGGTGATCTGGGTCGAACTGGATAATGACCGATACGTCGAAGCTCGGTACCGAAACCTGGAAATTCCGCCTGTGTCGCTCTGGGAATATCGCGAAGCCATGAGGAATGCCCGTGCCCTTGGCAAGTCCGGGTCCAATGAGCTGGTCCTGGCTGAGCTGATCCGACAGCAACGCCAAATCGAGTCTGAAAGCCGGAGCCTGACGAGGGCCGAACGCCGATCCCGTGAAAGAAAAGGGACATTGGAGGGCGCCAACTCGGCCGTCTCAACAACCGAAGGGCTGCGCGCGATCGATACGGGTGATACATCGCGCCCATTGTTCAAGGTGGAGAGATGGTGAATTGAGGGCAGGAAAAACAGAGGAAGACGGTCGGATCACCCTCATTCAATCGGATATCTGGATTGGCTTTCCGCGGGCCGAACAAGTTCTGGACCGTTTGCAGTGTATGATCGAAGCGCCAAGGCAAACCCGTATGCCTGGCCTTCTTGTGCATGGCGCGTCCGGGATCGGAAAGACGATGATCGCCCGCAATCTTTCGCGCAGATATGCACCGGAATATGACCCAGCATCGGGAATTACGCGAACGCCGCTGTTACTGTTACAAGCACCACCAGCTCCCGACGAACGACGGTTCTATCTGCACATCCTGGCGACCGTCGGGGCACCGGCCACGGCACTGAGCGCGCGCGCTCAAAATGTGGCCTCCCTCGAAGTCCGTGTCGTCGCGCTCTTGCGCGACCTTGGCCTGCGGATGATCATGATCGACGAAGTCCACAACCTCTTGGCCGGGACCCACCGCGAACAGCGCCGCTTTCTCAATGTTCTGCGGTATCTCAGCAATGAACTCGAAGTGTCGCTGGTCTGCCTGGGGGTCAGCGAGGCCGTCGATGCCATCCGTGGTGATATCCAGCTTGCCAGGCGGCTGGACGAACATCACCTTCCAAACTGGCGCGACGACGCCGAGTTCTCGGACATGATCCAGACACTCATCGCGGCAATGCCCCTCGAGAAGAAATCCAATCTGAAGGTCAAGTCACTAAAGCAGATACTTGCGCTGACCGGCGGGGTGACCTCGCGCATCTTCGCCCTGATCAAGGATCTTTCCATCGACGCCATTGTCACAGGTGATGAATGCATCACCGATGACGCAATCGCAAAATGGACGCCGGTTTGGTCGCGCCATGCGAACCCCCATCGGCGGCTCGAGAAGTCCGGGGTGTGAAGCCGCACCCGCTGCCCAAGACTGTCGCGCCGCTGCCCGACGAGTTGTTGTCAGGTTGGTTGTCTAGGCTGGCGGCGGCCAACTACTGTGATGATGCGGAACTACTGGCTCATCTCAGAATCGATACCGCGCATGGCACCGCCTTGAACTTCAACGTCGACGCGGCTGCGGCGGCGAAGATTGCCAACGCCGCACGGATTGACCCAGATGTTGTGCGATCTTTGACCTTCCCAGCAATGACGACACGAGAAGCCTCGCTGACGGCCCAGATACCATTCCAGCATTGCCTGCAATGTTCCAGAGAGGGCCTTTCGCTCAAGCATTGGAGGCGAGCCTGGGCATTCGACTGCCAGGTTTGTGGGACGAGACTTGTGCCGACGCTCGGCAAGGCCAGTGGCGAACAGATGCCCGAAAAGCTGATAAATCGTGCGCGCAACGGCGCCGCGCGGCTTGAATACGCCGCGCGATTACGCAGCTCCAAGCAATTTCGGCGCGCAATGCGCGCGGTCACCTTTGCCATATCATTAAAGGCCTTCCGCGGAGATCCGTTATACGCTCTTCAGGGCCACAGGCTGGAAGTAAGGCTGTTTGGCCTTGCTGCAATTGATGCAGCCCAATCCCGTCCACTGGTCAAAGCGGCCATCTCAAGCTCCGGCATCGACGACTATGCAAGGGTTGCTCTATTGCGCGCCTTCGATAAGGAGCCACGTCTGCTTGCCGCGGTTGTTTACATCGCCCGGCAGCGCGCGAAAAGCATAGGCGCGATGGCAGTGGAATCTCATAATTAAGGGCAAAAAATATCCCCGAACGCGTCGTGTCTCAGATTTAAGGGCAACGCGACACCCGGGCACAGGTCAGCTGATCGGATTAGTGGCTGCGGCGACCCGGGCCGAGGTGGACGTAGCGCCTGCGTGTTTGAAGGAATGGCGTGATGTTGCTCCTCTTGAGCGTGCCAGTATTCTGCAGGAAATCGCGGCTCTCTTGCACAAGCGCGGAGATGAGCTTTCGATGATGGACGCGGCCAATTGCGGCAACCCATATACCGAGATGCGCGGCGACGCGGCCATCGCGGCGGCCCAGATGGAGTTTTTCGCCGGTCTTGTGACTGAAATGAAGGGCGACACGATCCCTATGGGGCCGGATCGGGTGAATATGACCCTGCGCCAGCCGCTTAGTGTTGTGGCTCGATAAGTCGCGCATTCCTGTACGAGGATATCCACGACGAAGTCATTTCCTATCTGGCCGAGTCTGTTGAAAGATATAAGCCGGGCGTTCCGACGGATCCTGAAACCACGATAGGCACGATTGTCAGCCGTGCGCAGTTCGACCGGGTCATGGGTTTCATTGACTCTGCCAAAAGTGAGGGTGCGCGCGCCGTTACTGGCGGTTATGCGGTCACGGATAGTCCGCTGGCGAAAGGCAGCTTTATCGCGCCGACGATTTTTGCGGATGTAACGCCGCAGATGCGTATCGCCCGTGAAGAGATTCACGGGCCAGTTCTTGCGGTTCGCAAATGGTCGGACGAAGATTCCATGCTGAACGAGGTCAATGCACTTGAGCTTGGGCTGCCCTGTGCAATTTGGACTCGGGATCTGGTGATGGCTCATCGTACGGCTGCACGCGTCGAGGCCGGGTTTGTTTGGGTTAACGAAGTCGGTCGGCATTTCCTTGGTGCCCCGTTCGGTGGGGTCAAGCAATCGGGTATCGGGCGCGAAGTAGGTATTGGCGAACTGATTTCCTTCACCTATGAAAAGAATGTGCATATCAATCTGTCGGGTCAGTGACCCGGTGCGTAGGTAATGTGCGAACGGGGTGTGGGATCCAAAAGCTTTTTCTGTATTGATTGCTTTGGACGGGATGAGACCATCCCTTCCTGCCCCTTTTGCAAACCGATAAGGATCTAAAAAATAATGAGCAATGTTGCGAACGTCCCCGATATCATCCTCGAACCCATGGTTCGGAACGCTATTATGGAGGACCTGGGTGCCGCAGGCGACGTGACAACCCGTTCCGTTCTGCCTGAAGGCACGCGCTACAAGGCGCAAATGCGTGCACGGCAGGACGCGGTTGTTTCTGGGATGCAGGTGGCCTCTCTCGCGTTTCGGCTGATTGATCCCAATCTTGTGGTCGAGACTGTCGTCGCGGATGGTACGGCCTGCAAAGCGGGCGATACGTTGATGCGTATAGAGGGATCGGCGGCGTCGATCCTTGCCGCAGAGCGTGTTGCCCTGAACTTTGCCGGACGGTTGTCTGGGACGGCAACCTTGACAGCGTCCTATGTTCAGGAGCTTGCGGGTACCAAGACACGTATCACCTGTACACGCAAAACCACACCGGGGCTGAAACTTGTCGAAAAGCTCGCCATTTTGCATGGCGGCGGCCACAATCATCGGTTTTCCCTGTCCGATGCGATCCTGATCAAGGACAACCATATCGCAGCGGCTGGTGGCATCAAACAGGTGCTGGAAGCCGTTCAACGAAATGTGGGTCACATGGTCGTGGTAGAGATCGAGATCGACGGTTTGCATCAGTTGGACGAGGTGCTTCAGACCGGGGGCGCAGATGTCATCATGTTCGACAATATGTCGACCGAAGACATGGCCGAAGCTGTAAAGCGCATTGACGGGCGGGCGAAGACAGAAGCCAGCGGGAATGTGACCCTTGGCCGTTTGCGCGAAATCGCATCGGCAAATGTGGATCATATTTCCTCCGGTGCTTTGACCCATTCGGCGGGAACCGTCGATTTCGGTTTGGATTTCTGATCCTCTGAGCCGCTCCAGACCGTCTGAAATGCAAAATGCCCGCCCTTTCGGCGGGCAATGGATACCTATTGCGTACGCCTTTCAAAATGGGGCGCTGTTGCATCAACACTTCATAAGGAAAGGTCAAGACACATGACAGACCACAGGCTGTATCAGGTTGAGCGCCCAGTATCGTCGGATAGTTTGGGGGTGTGGGGTAGCGATGTATTTGCGGATATATTGCGAGGTTTGGGGGTGAGTGAAGTATGTTGCACTGAACCCGGGGTCGAGCTTTCGGGGTTTGCACGACAGCCTTGTGAACCACCTTGGCAATGAAGATCCGCAGATGCTGTTGTGTCTGCACGAAGAGCATGCGGTTGCGATTGCGCATGGCTATGCGAAGGTTGCGGGGGAGCCATTGGCGGTGATCCTGCACAGCAACGTGGGTCTGATGCATGGTACGATGGCGATCTTCAACGTGTGGTGCGACTGTGTGCCGGTTCTGATTTATGGGGCGACGGGGCCGGTTGATGCGGCGCTGGAATCGATGTTGCGTGCGGATGTAATCGCGTGGAGCGAACCGAAAGGCCCGACCTATGTGAACTTCGACGTGTCGATCCAGGAAAAGCAGCACGAGAAGGCACCGGAGTTGCCAGATTTTGCGCGTTACCAGCCGTCGCCTCCGGCGGCACCCTCGGCCGAAGGAGTGGCGCGGGCGGCAGATCTGCCGAAGAACGCCAAGGCGCTGGGGCGAAGGTTCTGACGGATATCCGGAACGGGGCGTCCTTCCCGACGGATCACCCGCAGCATCGCGGCAAACCGGCCTTCTTCATTGACGATGCGGCGGGCGCGGTGCTGCGCGAGGCGGATGTGATCCTGAGCCTGGACTGGCTGGATGTCGCGGGCACGCTGAAACTGGCGGGCGATGTGAAGGTGCAGGTGATCCAGGCGTCGCTGGATTATCAGCTGCACAATGGCTGGGGGATGGAGCATCAGGCGCTACCTGCGCTGAATCTGCGGCTGGCCTGCGGTCCGGATGTTGCGATGCATGCGATTGCAGATGCTTTGGGTGTAGGGGCGGGCGAGATGCCCGGTGATTTACCGATCAAACCTGCGCTGAACGCCCCCGATGCAGAGGTTGAGCTTGATATCATGACGCAGGCCGGGGCGCTTGGCGAAGGTCTGGAAGGTGTCTGTGCCAGCTTTGTGTGTTTGCCGTTGGGCTGGGCGGGCGAGGCGTGGCACTTCCGTCACCCACTGGACTTCGAGGGTTCGGATCGTCTGCGGACCGAAGGTTGGGAGGTCGTTCGCGGCCCCCAGATCACCCTAGGTGTTCCGCTGCGGCTGACGGAGGAACAGCGGCAGGCGCTGCTGTCGGACGTTGCTATCATCGTGGTCAGTTCGCGGTCGGGGCTGAGCGACGCGGATCTGGACGCCTCGCCACGGCTGCGGGCGCTAGTACTTCCAACGATCGGGGTGGGTGCGGGAGATCTGGGAGGCCTGTGCCGCGCGGTCTGATCGTGACGAATGGTGTAACGCCCGAGAACTTTTTGGGGATGCCCGAAGCGATAGGGATGCTGATGCTGGTGCTGCTGCACCGTCTGCATGAATCCGAGCGCCTGCTGCGCGAGAATGCGGGCCGACCGCAACAGATATTCGCGCGGATGGTGCGAGGCCGGGCGATCGGATTGATCGACTCGGGGCGGATAGAACCGGGTGATCGAGCGACAGTTGGCGTTCGATCCGGCACAGATCCGGCACAGATACTGGTGCACGATCCCTTCCTGATACCGGACACCGCACCTACGGGCGTGGGGCTGGTGAAACGCGCTGAGCTTCTGGCCATGTGTGATGTTGGTGAGCCTGCATGTCCCGTTGAACGCGCAGACACGAGGAGTGATCTGCGAGGCCGAACTGCGCATGATGAAGCCGGATGCGGTGTTAATCAACACCTCGCGCGGGGTTTCATTGATGAGGATGCGCTGGTGCGGGTGATGACAGCAGGACACCTAGCCGGTGCTAGGCTAGGCGTGACGGAAACCGAACCGCCGACCACCCGCTGCGCGGCTTCGACCGGGTGATCCTCCCCCCGCATATCCCGGGACACACCATTGAGCTCTACACCGTCTTGCCCGACATCTTCGTCGAAAACGCAACACGCATCAAGCGCGCAGAAACCCCCAAATCGAAAAATATGGAGAGAAAAAATCGAAAAGTTGTAAGCAGGGTTTGCTGCAAGATTTACGTCGGTTTGCGCGCACCGCATGTCACTAGCTGTAAAAGTAGTGACATTGTTGAGGCTTGCATCTTCGTAAGATGACAGGGATAGTCTCGGACCTGTAGAAGCCCAGAACTGATTTTGGGCAATAGATGTTTGTGGTCTGAGCATACATGAACGAAAAATCTGATTCCGCGTTGAAAGACGACGGTTTGACCCAATATAACGAGCGCATTGCTCGCTTGGTACGTCTTGCGGCAAGAGGGTTTAACCGTGCGTTGCAGTTGCGGTTACAGACGCAAAATGTGACTTTCGGGCAGTGGATATTCCTTCGAATCCTTTGGCAGGAAGATGGTTTGTCGCAACGAGAGTTAAGCGAAAGAGCACATCTGACAGAGCCTACTGCGCATACTGCACTCAGCCGAATGGAAGAGCTTGGATATATTGAACGCCGCAATGTGGCTGGGAACCGTCGTCGTCAGCATGCTTTCCTCACGGAAAAAGGTTGGGAGTTGCGGGAGCTCCTGGAGCCTTTGGCACACGAAGTGAATAACGCCGCCATCAGAGGCCTGAGTGGTGCCGAAGAGAAAACATTGCGCAAGGCCCTTGCTGTAATGATTCGAAACCTTGAAGATGATGAGGAAAAAGCTGCTTTGAGCGGTGTCCGCGTCCCACCGACCAGAAGTAACCTTGGATCCTGAAGGTCTCTTTAGCTTCATCTGCGATAGCCGGGCCTTTTAGGCTCGGGTGATTCCGTTGGGCTACTTCCGCTGAGATGTATGGTTTTGGGGAAGCTCTGAGAGAGTTCGGAATAGTCTTGTGCTAGGCCTTGGGCGTGCTGCAACCTTATGTGAGTAGGGGTTTGGATGCTCTGCGAGAGCGTTCAAGCCATTCGCAGTTCTTAACCTAAATTTTTGGACGGTGTCTCGGTTTCGATCATGGTTGACGCAAAGTTCGGTTTTTAATAATGATCTATAAGATAGATATCTAAATTTAGAAATCTATGATAATATGACAGGGAGGAAACCATGAAAAAGCAAATCAAGGCTGCCGTTGCGGCGCTGAGCATCTCCGTTATCGGGACCGGCGTCATGGCGGACAGCGTCAACGTCACGTTGTCCGGGGGGAGTCCGTCAGGTCTTTGGTCGCTGCTGGGCGCAGGGATCGACCGGGCTGTGAAGGTTGACGATGCAAGCGGTGTCGTGACCTACCAGGCCACTGGTGGCGGTTTCGCAAATATCGGTCTGCTGGGTGCAAACCGGACCGATCTGGGTCTGGCCCATGATGCAGAAATCAAGCTGGCGCTAGCGGGTGATGAGCCGTTCAAGGCGCCCATCGAGAACCTTCAGGCAATCGGGTACATGTACAACTGGGCCCCGATGCATTTCTTCATCAAGAAGTCTCTTGCCGAAGAGTATAACATCGACAGCATCGACGACTTGGCGAAGTCGGGCGCTGCAATCCGTGTGGCGAACAACAACGCAGGTAACATCGTGGCCAATATTGCCACTTTCATGCTGGAAGAAGCAGGCTATGACGAAGGAACGATTGAAGCGAATGGCGGCGTTCTGGTGCGTGGCGGTTCGTCCCAGCAGGCAGACCTGATCAGCGATGGCCGTACGGATATGGTGATCAACGGTATCTTCGTTGGGCACTCGTCGTTCCGCAAGGTTGATGAAGGCAACGACGTTGTTCTGCTGAGCGTGCCTCAGGATATCATCGAAAAGACCAATGAGCGTTTTGGCACCGGGACCTACGTCATTCCCGCCGGAAACTATAAGAACCAGACTTCCGATGTTATCACGCTGGCACTTGGCGCGATGGTAATCACCTCTGATGCCTTGCCCGAAGAAACCGGTTACATGCTGGCCAAGAGCATTGCCTCGAACATTGATGAAATCCGCGGCGTTCATAACGCAATGAAACAGCTCTCAACTGAGTTGCTGGTTTCGCAGAGAACGCTGCCGTTCCACCCGGGCGCGAAGCGCGCCTACATGGAGCTGGGGCTTCTCAAGTAAGCCTTCGGAAAACAATGCCGGTGCGCTGACCAAAGCGCACCGGATTCGTTTGCAAGAGTGCCTCTGTCGTGCTCTGGCCGTGCTGATCACGGGCAGTAGGATGATTTTGCGCACTCAAAGCTGACCTAACCTCACAAACATGGAAATGGTGCCAGCATGAATTTCCCTTCTCTTACCGAAACTGGACGCCGTCGGAAGCTAGAGCCACCCATGCGGACCGTCGTCATGGTTCTGGCCGCGGCGTTCGCGGCATGGGTGATTCACTCTAATCTGTTCATTATCGCAGACCCGCTCATTCAGGGGATCCTGTTCGTATCCGGGATTTTCACGATTCTCTTCTTGGCGATTGGTGCAACCGCGAAAGCGCCAGATAGCATTCCATTTTATGACTGGATGTTGTCTGCGCTCAGCTTGGCCTGCGGGATTTACTTCTATGTAAGCTCTGGCGAGATTTCGGACCGTATCAGCCTGCTGGACCAGTTCACGACGGATCAGTTGTTCTTTGGGTCGTCACTGCTGTTCCTGACCATCGAAGCCACGCGCCGGACAACTGGCTTGGGGCTGACAGGCGTTGTGATGCTGTTCCTGATTTACAACCTTTTTGGCTATCTTCTGCCGCCGCCGTTCGGGCATCGCGTCAGCGAGTTCAGCTATCTGCTCGATATTCTGATCTTCACCACAGATGGGTTGTTCGGTGTCCCGCTTCAGGTTGTGGCAAGTTACGTCTTCCTGTTCGTGATGTTCGGGACTTTCCTTGCCAAGGCTGGGGGAGGGGACTTCTTTTTCAACCTGGCGGCTCTGGTCACCGGGGGCGCACGAGGCGGCCCTGCAAAGATCGCCATCATTTCGTCGGGTCTGTATGGAACCATGTCTGGTAGCCCAACCTCGGATGTTGTGGCCACGGGGTCCATCACGATCCCGGTGATGAAGCGCTTGGGCTATAAGGCCCGGTTTGCGGGTGCGGTTGAAGTTGCGGCGTCCACGGGGGGCAGTGCCATGCCGCCGATTATGGGTTCGGCTGCCTTCATCATGGCAGAGTATTCGGGTATCTCGTACAATGCGATCGTGCTTGCCGCGCTTATTCCTGCGTTGCTGTACTATATGGGCGTGTTTACCCAGGTGCACTTCCGCGCAGTGAAATACGATCTGCGGCCTTCTCAGGATGAAATCCCGACGACGAAGGAAACGTTCAGAACCGGCTGGGTTTTCTTGCTGCCCATTATCGGGATCATTGTGGCGCTGATACTTGGCTATTCGCCGACCTTCACCGCAGGTGTCGGTGTTCTGGTGACAATCCTTGCGTCGATGATCCTCAAGCAAACGCGGATGTCGTTGTGGGCAATGGTGGAAGGCCTTGGCACAACCACCCTGCAAATTTTGCCTGTCGCTGGGGCATGTGCT
>Ga0207913_1000348_pt1 | contig 12886 bp, 13 predicted proteins | sample DeeseametaMP2913_FD_184168 | JGI IMG/M metagenome (GOLD analysis project Ga0207913, IMG submission 184168) | Marine microbial communities from the Deep Atlantic Ocean - MP2913 (SPAdes) | ecosystem: Environmental > Aquatic > Marine > Oceanic | place: West of Santa Cruz de la Palma, Atlantic Ocean...
CTGTTGAATTCATTTAAATTCATTTGATTTTGGTGGGCGAAGAGAGACTCGAACTCTCACAGCATTGCTACCATTGGATTTTGAGTCCAACGCGTCTACCAGTTCCGCCATTCGCCCTTCACACATATTAGTTAATATTTATGCGATATCTTACTCTGTGTTGTACAAAGGACTCAACTAAAATTTATTTTTATCCCTAGGTTAAAATCTTGTTAATGTTTTTAATAATTAATTAGTAGGAAGTAGATGACATACTTCTGACAGTTTTATGTTCTTTTTGGACTTGATTTATAACATTGCTTTTGTGTAAATTACGAGTATCTGCTGGACTAATTTTGGCAATACCCTTTGATAATTTTTCTCTTCTAATCTGTCGATAAATATTGTCCCATTCCTTAAATAAGTTCAATTCTTCTTTTGGGGAAATCCAACGTTTTCTCTTACTTTTCATAGTATCAATTAGACTGGTATATGCATTATGAAAAGCTGTCTGAAGTTTAGAATCATGTCCTTCACTTGAAAATAAACCTTTAAGAGCAATTTTAACTGAATTAAGCAAGCTAGATATATTATTTGTTGACTTTTTAGATTTATAAAATCTTAGATAAAACTTTAGTTTCCAAAGGAATAGACTTACACGTGATATAGCAGGACAATACCTCTGCGAAGGAAATAGAGCTAAACTATCAAGAATGTGTTTGAAATACTCAATATCTAATTTAATTTTATTTGAGTCATACAAACTATAAAATAATTCCGTTCCTGGTAAAGCCATATAAAAACCTACCGAAAGATCAGTTACACCATGTTTTGCTAATCGCTCAACAAAATTTTTGTTTTCTTCGAGGTGCTTAGGAAGGTCGTGAGGAAAGCCTATAACGAGAAAAACTGCTACATTCAGATCTGCTTGAGCTGCTGCATCAACACTGTTAAAAAGTTTATCTGTTTTCATTTTTTTCTTTATGTACTTCCTTGTTTCTTCCGATCCAGACTCAGGTGCATATGCCATGCTAGTCATACCAGATTTCTTTATAAGAAAAGCAATTTCGCTATCTATAGCCTCAGAACGAGTTCCGGTAGGGAGCTGCCAATTAATATTTAATTCTCTTTTTATTAATTCCTCACAAAATGCTTTTATCCAGTCTCTTTTTATTATCGCAGTTAAATCTTGAAAAGGAAAGTTACCCGCTCCAAATTTTTTTACATAATATTCTATTTCATCAACAACGAGTACAGGATCTCGAGGTATCCATAGAGGCAACCACATGTTAGGAGCCGAACAATAAGTACATTGATATGGGCAACCTCGAGTGGCAAGTATAGGAATAGTCAAATTATCCGAATACATACCTCCAACAAATCTGTTTTCATGATATCCTTTTACATTGAAAGAGTCCCAATCAGGATATGAGATCTTGTCAATACTTTGTCGTCTGTTCCTTCTATTATTTATAACAACTTGATTATTGATCCTGTAACCTATGCCTTCAATTTTTTGAAAAGTTGCTTTATTTTTTATTGCCTTTATTAATTCAATTATAGTTTCTTCACCTTCTCCCATCACAATATAGTCCGCATTAGAAGTCATCAGAGAAAACTCAGGCATTGCTGAAATATGTTCTCCTCCTAAAATGACAGGCATATTTGGAAATTTTTCTTTTATTAAAGATACAAGCTTAACTACAGCGGGCCATTCATGAGTAAATATTACTGATATCCCAATACACTTGCTGTTGGGATTAATCTTTTCAACTATTTCTTTTAGACTTGAACCAACCAAATATCCTTTATAATAGCCAGTTCTATTTTTAGGCGCTTCACCTACAGCATCTAAGATCTCAACTGTGAATCCATGTTCTTTAAGAGAAGAGGATATGTAGGCCAGACCAATCGGTAAAGATATTGAAGTTGTAGCAAATCTAAAGGATTCAACTGCCGGCGGTCTTATAAGTTGTATATCAGGATAAGATAATGACATTTTCAAAAGTGATATTAGATGAATTTCATTAAATTAATCAAGATTTTTAATTTTAAAAAGTAAAAGTAGCCCAATAATCAGCAAAAAAATAGCAGCAGAAAATCCAATTCTTTGGCTCCCACTTACAAAGGTAAGTGTACTAACCAATACTGGACCAAGAAATGAGGTTAATTTTCCTGAAGTAGCAAATAGACCAAAACCTTTGCTCTGATCTTCATTAATTAACATTTTTGAAATTACAACTCTACTCGCTGATTGGATTGGACCTATAAATAAACCATTTATGGTAGCAAAAACAAAAAAATACATTTTAGAAAAGGAAAATAAAATTAAAATAGAAGAAATAATTATTCCTAACAATGATAAGACAATTATTTTTTTTGAACCCAAAAGATCATTAAAGTATCCACCAATTATCGCACCAATCACAGCAGAAATATTCATTAAAATTGATAACTGAAGTAATTCCTTTATCGATAATTGAAATACCCCAACAGCAAATATTCCACCCATTACAATGATGGCATTGAGTCCATCTGCATAGAGCATTCTAGCGATTAAAAAAATTCCAATTTTTTTGAGCCCTCTATCCCAAACAAGTTTTTGGATTTGAGAAAATAGACCAATTTCACTTTTAGTTTGTATTAAAGTTTTTTTTGCACTTATTAATAACGGTATTGAAAATATTAAAAACCACAAGCTTACAAAAAATGAAATTGCTCTAACATTTTCATAATTTTCTTTCTTTAGACCAAATATAGGATTTTCAGTATCTATAAATAATTTTATTGCCAAAAGTAAAACTAATATGCCACCTAGGTACCCTAACGCAAAACTTGCTCCAGAGGATTTTCCAAGATTTTTTTCTGACGAAACAGTTTTGAGCAAAGCATTGTAAAATAATAAACTTAGTTCATAAAAAAAATTTGCAATTACTACAATTATTAAAGTGAAAAAAATATAGTCTTTTGAAGGTTTTGCAAACCAGAGTGAGGTGGTTAAAATAATGCACAATAGTGAAAATATTCTTAGAAAAGTAACTGTTAAATTTTTTTTGTCAGAAATAGCACCTAGAAATGGTCCAATTACTGCAACAGCAAAACCTGAAACTCCAATGGCCCAGCCCCAATAAGATTGTCCTAATATAGGGTCCCCTACAATTTGTTGTGCAAAATAAGTTGCAAAAATAAAAGTAATGATAATTGTCGTAAAGGATGAATTTGCAAAATCATAAAGTGCAAAGTTAAATATTTTTCTCATACATTGATAATGATAATTGCTTATTTTCATATATAATAGCAATATCTGCTTAATTAATACAAAAACCAGGAGTTACGAAGTGAGTGAAATTATCGAATTAATAAAAAAAGTACCAAAAGCTGAATTGCATTTACATATCGAAGGTTCTCTGGAACCAGAGCTCATGTTTGGGCTGGCCAAAAGAAATAAGATAAAAATCCCTTTTAGAAGTGTTGATGAAATCAAGACCGCTTATAATTTCCACAACCTTCAATCCTTTTTAGATATTTATTATCAAGGGGCTAAGGTTCTAATTAGTGAGCAAGATTTTTTCGATCTTACTTGGGCCTACCTGCTAAAGTCTAAAGAAGATAATGTTGTTCACACAGAAATTTTCTTTGATCCCCAAACTCACACGGATAGGGGAATTAAATTTGACCTGGTTATCAATGGTATTCACAGGGCCATTCTGAAGGCTGAAAAAGAACTGGGAATAAGTTCAAAAATTATCATGTGTTTTTTAAGACATCTTGATGAACAGTCAGCTGTTAAAACATTAGATCAAGCCTTAACACATAAAGATAAAATTATTGGTGTAGGTCTTGACTCTTCAGAAGCTGGTTATCCTCCAAGTAAATTTGAGCGCGTGTTTAATAAGGCAATGGAAGAAGGCTTTTTAACCGTGGCCCATGCAGGAGAAGAGGGGCCACCTGAATATATTTGGGAGGCCTTGGACCTTCTTAAAGTAAAAAGAATTGATCATGGTGTCCAGTGCTTAAAGGATGAAAAGCTCATTCAAAGACTGAGGGATGATCAAATCCCCTTGACAGTTTGTCCTCTTTCAAACGTTAAACTCTGTATCTTTAAAAAACTTAAAGATCACAATCTGAAAAAGTTACTGAACAAAGGGCTGATAGCCATGGTTAATTCTGACGATCCTGCTTATTTTGGAGGCTATCTCAACACAAACTTGATTGAATGCCAAATGGCTTTAAATCTTACTAAAGAGGATATAAAAAGACTGGTCATAAATTCATTTAGAGCATCTTTTTTGAGCGAAGATGAAAAGAAAAAGTGGATAGATCAGATTAATTATTTAGTTTAATTGGATATAGGTATTTTTATTTTTTTTTTTCTGAATATGTTTTCCACATTAAATTTAAACAATTTTCAAAATGTTTAGCATATTGTTTTGTATTGCTTAATGGAGATTTTAAAAATTTATTTCTTAATTCCTTTTTAGTTTGAAACAATTTTTTTAAATCTGAAGCTTTAGAAATAGCTTTTAAAATATAATCTTTTTCATTATTTGCTATCCAATCTTCCATATCCAAATTTTTATTTATACTTGTTCCAATTCTAGAATAGAAATTATTTCCTTCTTTTGTAAGTAATGGAACTCCCATCCAATTTGCCTCTAGACTTGTGGTAATCCCTGAATAAGGAAATGGATCTAATGCAATATCAATTTGATTATATTTTTTTAACATTTCTTCTCTTGTTTTAGATTTGCCTTCGGTAATTATTTTTTCAGCACTTATTCCATTTTTTTGGAATTTTTTTTTTATATTTTTTACAATTATTAAATTATCCAATTGTTTTGCTTTTAAAAAAAGTTTTGAATTTTCAACTTTTTTTAATATTTCTGACCATACATATATTACTCCATCATTTATTTTAGATAAATTATTAAAACTCCCAAAAACAATATCTCTTTTATTTTGGTATCTACTGTGATCAATTTTAATATCATCATTTATTGAAATACATTGAAAAGTATTTGGTAATTGAAAAATTTTCTCAGAAAAATATTTTTGATCGCTTAAAGGCACAACATATGGATCTACAATAATATAATCTATTTCTTTAAGGCCGGTAGACGCATTGTAACCCAACCAAGTTACTTGAATAGGTGCAGCTTTATTTACAAAAATTGATAATCTATTTTTTGCAGTATGACCAGAAAGATCAAATAAAATATCTATTGAGTCTTTGCTAACTAAATTAATCACATCTATATCACTTAAATGATTAATTTTTCTCCAAACGTTAAATTTTTTTTTAAGTTCTAAAGTTATTTCGTCCATTCTATTTGAGTTTGAATAAGCTATTAATTCAAATTTCTCTTCACTTATATGATTTATAGTATCTAATAGATAATGACTTACAGGATGATTCCCATAATCTCCCGATACAAATCCAATCCTAATTTTTTTGTCTGTCTTTTTTATTTTTGGAAATTGTTTTATTTTTTTTAAATCAATTTTTGGTAAATTTTGTTTGAATTTTTGTACTAATTCTGAATAAAGATTTAAATCAAAATATTTGCTAAAATTTAAACAAAACAAATAATTTTGATATGCTCCAGAAAAGTTTGGATTTATTTTGATTACAGATTTAAAGTTTAATACAGCTAGGTCAAATTTTCCAATTTCTTGGTACAAAGTACCTAAATTATTATATGCTGCAAAATAATTTTTATTAAATTGGATTGCAAGTTTATAGTTATCAATGGCTTTTTCATAATCTGCTCTTTTTTTATATAAATTACCCAAACTATAGTATGCATTACTATCTTTTGAATCAATTTTCAGTATTTCGTGAAAATATTTTTCAGATTCTTTTTCTTGGTTTAATTTATTATATAAGTTGCCGAGTAATAGTAATGTACCTATTGATTTCGAATTAATTTTTAAACATTCTTTTGACTGTAAAATTGCTTCATCATATTTTTTTAAATCATAAAGTAATTGTAATAAGTGAAAGTGTGCTTCAAAAAAATCTGATTTGATATGGATAGATTTTTGAAAATAACTAATTGCCCCTTCCGTCTTATGAAGTTTTAATAGAATTAATCCATAAATATTGCATAATTGATAATCTTTCACGTTTTTTGTAAGTAAACTTTTAGCTAGACTTTCTGCTTTTAAAAAGTTACCCAAATTATAATTTTGGATTATGTCTTTAATTTTTTCTTCAAATGTCATGATATTATTCACCAAATCAATTAAACTAATTTAAAATGTAGAAATGATCAAAAAATTATTTGATAAATGTGTAGACTGGGCTGGCCGAAAATATGCAAATTTTGCCCTAGCTATTATTTCTTTTATAGAAAGCTCCTTTTTTCCAATACCCCCTGATGTGATGATCATTCCAATGGTTATCGCAAAAAAACAACACTTTGTTAAAATAGCTTTAATCGCAACTACGTTTTCCGTATTAGGTGGTCTGTTTGGATATTTGATAGGTTATATTTTTTTTAATGAAATTGGTTTTAAAATTTTTGAAATTTACGGCTATGAAAATGTAGACGTATTAAAAGATATGTTTTCAACTAAAGGAGGTATGTTGTCTTGGTTTGGACTTTTATTTACAGCTGGATTTACCCCTTTACCATTTAAAATATTAACAATAACTAGTGGATTTATACATTATAACATATTCGTTTTTATTTTAACTTGTGTCGTTACCAGAGGTTTAAGATTTTTTTTAGTCGCATTTTTAACAAATAAATTTGGTTTGAAGATAGGACCTTTTTTAGAAAAAAAAGCCGCTAAATGGACATTCATAATTGCCGGGATAGTAATTCTTCTTTGTATAGGATTTTATTTTTTAATAATAAATAAATAATGTTAGATCAAAAAAAAAATATAATTTTAATTATTATTTTTTTCATAATTTTACTATCAATTATCTCCGCATTAATAATTGAACACGCTCTAGGTCATCAACCATGTAGTCTCTGTCTTTATGAACGAATTCCCTATTTTCTCTCTGCTTTATTAATTATTAAAATATTCTTTTTTAAGAAATACGAAAAAATCACCTTATTTATATTGTTTTTAGTCTTTATGACTAGTGCATTACTTGCATTTTATCACTTTGGAATTGAACAAGGTTTTTTTAATGAATCTTTTGTCTGTAATGTAGAAAATCAGTCAAAAATTTTATCAAAAGGACAGCTTCTTAAAGAACTAAATCAAAACGTTGTAAGTTGTAAAGACGTAACATTTAGAATTTTAGGTTTATCGCTTGCAGCTATTAATACTATTTTATCTATTGTATTAAGTATTATTTTTTTAAAATTATTTTTTAATTATGGCTCCAGTTCAACATCCCAATACAAATAATCCATCCAACTCTCATGTAAAAAATTTGGTGGGAAATTTCTACCACTTCGGTGCAAATCATCCACTGTTGGTCTAATGGGCTTTCTAAATAATTTCATTTCAGAAGTAGAATACAGTCTACCTCCTTTTTTAACATTACAAACTGAACAAGCTGTCACAACATTCTCCCAGTTAGTAAATCCTCCTTTAGATTTTGGCAATAAGTGATCAAAGGTTAAATCATTTTTATCTCCACAATACTGACAAGTAAATTTATCTCTAAGAAATACATTAAATCTGGTAAAATTTGGATGCTCTGAAGGTTTAATAAAACTTTTTAAAGCAATTACACTTGGTAAATTCATTTCAAATGAAGGACTTCTTACTTTTCTTTTATAGTTGGAAACAATACTTACTCTCTGAAGAAAAACAGATTTAACAACATCCTGCCAACACCACAATGACAGCGGATAATAGCTTAAAGGTCTAAAATCAGCATTTAAGACCAATGCTGGACATTTCTCCAACGGAACTGTCTCTGTGGCTGCTATTATCATACAAATAAATTAGCCGATACTAAGAAGTATTTCAAGGGAAAGTTTTTTAACAATACTGTTTCAGTTACAAAAGATTTTTTCTTAAAAACTCTAGCCCAAGACTTGAAGCTTTAACAGATATTTTATGTTCACAATTTTTAAAAAGTTTAGTTCTAATTTTCAAATTTTGTTGAGCTAAAAAATCTTTACTTTCTAATAAATAACTAGGTGATACAATGGTATCTCTATCACCGTGCATCAAAAATATTCTAGGTCTTGAAACAATATTGTCGGATAAGTGTTGCTTATTAATTATTTTTCCAGAATAGCCAACTAAACAATTAATCTGTTCTTTTTTTTTAAGCGCTGTCTGAATAATCATCATACAGCCTTGACTAAAACCAACCAATGCAAGATTTTTTATATCTAGTTGAAAATTATCAAGAACTTGATCCAAAAAAGTATTGAGTTTTTTTTCAACTACTAACGACTTTTCGAGAATGGTTTCTTCATTTTCTATATTCATATCAAACCATTGATAGCCGAGTGGATTCACAGTACAAACTTCCGGAGCATTTGGACATAAAAATACAGCATCTGGTAAAAATCTTCTCCAACTATTAGCAAGAACACTTATGTCTTGACCATCTCCACCATAACCATGGCATAAAATAATCATTTGCTTTGGTTCATTTTTCGAAAGCGGTGAAAAAGATGTTACATCAAAAATATATTTAGTCATAATTTGATAACCATTTCAAAAATTTTTTATTACTAAAATCAATTGATCCAATAATTCTTGCAAATTCTTTTCCTGTTTTATTTATTATAACTGTTGTTGGAACACCTCTAAGTTTTAATTCTTTTACAAAATTTAAATTTGGATCGAAGAAAATTTCTAATTTTTTGACATTTAAATTAGAAAAAAATTTTTTTGTTTTTTCATAATTAATATTTTCTATATTAACAGGAAATATTACTAAGTTTTTAAAATTTTCATTTTGAGAAAGGTTATCCAAAGAAGGAATTTCCTCTTTGCAAGGTTTACACCAGGTTGCCCAAAAGTTAACTATTACAAGCTTTCCAGAATAATCTCCCGAATTAACCTTGTTACCTGAAAAGTCTTCAAATACTATAGGAGAGATTGGCTTTGGACTTACATGCTGGACTATATTATTAAATGGAACATTTTCATTTGTTTGTGATATTGATGAAACAATATTAAAAAAAAAACAGCAAAAAATTATAAACTTTATAGCTGTTATCTTTTTTGACATAAAAAACACATACTTAACATATGAAAAGCAAGAAACATATGAAAAATAAAAATAGGACAGTCTGGAGTACAAGATTTAAAAGTTCTACTTCAAAAATTCTTGAACAAATGGGAGCATCAATTGACACTGATAAAAGATTATTTGAAGAAGATATTTTAGGATCAATTGTACACACTCAAATGTTGGTTAAACAAAAAATAATTAACAAAAAAAGGGGTAAAAAAATAATTAATGGTCTAAAAAGAATTAAAATTGAAATTAAAAAAGGTAAGTTTTCTTTTAATAAAAAATACGAAGATATTCATTTAAATATTGAAAAAAGACTTTTTTCAATTATTGGAAAGGATGCTGGTTATTTACATATTGCAAGATCAAGAAATGACCAGGTAATTACAGACTTTAAACTATGGTTAAAAAAATCATCAATCAATGTAGTTAAAAATTTGGATAATTTGATTAAAAGTTTTTTAAAAAAATCAGAAAGTAATATTCAAACAATAATGCCTGGTTTTACACATTTTAAAAACGCTCAGCCAATTTCTTTTGCACATTACTTATTAGCTTATGTTGAAATTTTTAAAAGAGATAAAAAAAGATTTTCCAATAATGTTATAAACTTAGACGAGTGCCCTTTAGGAGTAGCTGCTTTAGCAGGCACTTCTTATAATATAGATAGAAATTTTACATCGAGAAAATTAGGTTTTAAAAAACCAACTTCAAATTCAATTGATACTGTATCTGATAGAGATTTCGTTCTAGATTTTTTATCCTCTGCTGCCATTTGTGCTACGCACATATCTAGACTTGCCGAAGATTTAATTGTTTGGAATTCAGATATATTTAGATTAATTAAATTTAATGACAGGATATTAACTGGTTCCTCAATCATGCCTCAAAAGAAAAATCTTGACCCTGCTGAATTAATTAGAGGTAGAGCTGGTAAAAACTTTGGAAATTTACAGGCAATGCTAACAACCATGAAAGGTTTACCACTCTCGTACTATAAAGATATGCAAGAAGATAAAAATTTAGTTTTTGATAGTTATGATGTGTTAATGGAGTCCATTTTAATTACCAATGAATTAATTAAAAATTTACACTCAAATAAACAAAGAATGTTATCTCTCGCAAATAAAGGATATACTACTGCAACTGATTTTGCCGATTATCTTGTTCAGAAAAAAAATCTCTCTTTTAGAGAAGCTTATGAAATTTCCGCAAAGATTGTGAACTATGCTGAAAAGAATAATAAGAAACTAAATGAACTGAACATAGATGAGATAAAAAAGGTAAAAAATGATTTAAACAAAGATGTAATGAAAGTTTTTAATGTTAAAAATTCAGTAAATTTAAAAACATCATATGGTGGAACTTCTATAAAAAATATAAAAAAGATGATATCAAAATTGAAGAAGGAATTTAAATAATGAGAATATTCTTTGTAATAATAATAATTGCCGTAATTTGTTTTTCATGTGGAAAAAAAGATGATCCAGAATATAAATCATTTGATTATAAAAATAATACGATACAAATAATTTAATAAATAATGAACTTTATTCGACTTAGGAGCAATAGCCTTTGTATTGAAAATATATCTGCTCTTAAGCTTACAAAAAAGTATCAAACTCCTTTTTATTGTTATTCACTTGCACAATTAAGAAATAATTTTTTAAGGTTTAGTAATATATTTAAAAATATTAAACCAATTATATGTTTTTCGATAAAATCTAACTCAAATCTAACTTTGCTAAGAGAGCTAAGAAAAATTGGATCCGGTGCAGACGTTGTATCTATTGGAGAGTTACTGAAAGCAATAAAAGCAGGTATTAATTCTAAAAAAATTGTCTTTTCTGGTGTTGGAAAAACTGAGGAAGAAATAAAAAAAGCAATAAAAAAAAGAATACTTTTGATTAATGTGGAATCAGAAAGCGAAGCTATTCTGATTAATAAAGTTTCAAAAAAACTATCCAAAAAAACTCCTATTGGAATAAGATTAAATCCCAATATAAGTGGAAATACACATAAAAAAATCTCAACAGGTAGCAAGTATGAAAAATTTGGTTTGCTTTATAGTGATTGTGTAAATCTTTGTAAAAAAATTCAAAAAATGAAAAATTTAAAATTGGAAGGGTTAAGCGTACATATTGGAAGTCAAATAACAAACATTAAACCATTTAAAGATATGTTATCTGCATTAGATAAAGTAATTAAAAAAACAAAAATAGATTTTAAATTTATAGATTTAGGTGGGGGTATGGGTATCTCTTACTCAAATAAAGAAAAAAAACTAAATTTGAAAAAATATTCACAATTAGTAGAAAAATTTATGAAAAATAAAAATGCTAAAATAATTTTTGAACCGGGTAGAGTAATCGTTGGTAATGCGGGTGTATTAATTTCAAAAATTCTTTATATTAAAGAAAGCGCCAACAAAAAATTTATTATTTTAGATGCAGGAATGAATGATTTAATGAGACCAGCTTTATATAATGCAAAACATCAAATAATACCCCTTAAAAAAACAAATAAAAGATTTACTGGAAATATTAAATTTGTTGGACCAATTTGTGAAAGTTCTGATAAATTTTTAAACCAAAAAGGGTTTGTAAAAATTAAAGAAGGAGACTACGTAAGTTTAACTCATGTGGGTGCTTATGGAATGTCTTTATCTTCAAATTACAATATAAGACCAACAGTTGCTGAAGTTATGGTAACTGGATCAAATCATAAGCTGATTAAAAAAAGACAAAGTTTAGAAAATTTAGTCAAAAACTAATATACAACTTAAATTAAATGTTACTAATAAGATCATTATTATTTAATCTTTTTTTATATATAGGAATAGTTTTTGTATTTTTAATAGCTATTCCAACACTATTAATGCCTCCTAAATTTGCTTTATTTTTTGGAAAATTTTTAGGGCATTACGTAGTTTTTGCTGTAAGATTTTTTTTGAGTACAAAAGTGGAATTTAAAGGAATAGAAAATATTCCAAAGGCAGAAAAATATTTTGTAGCATCGGCACACCAATCAATGTTTGAAACTTTTGCACTTCAAAGTGTGCTTGACTACCCAGTATTTATATTAAAAAAAGAACTTTTAAAAATACCATTAATGGGACTTTATTTAAAAAAAATTAAATCGATAGAAATTATTAGAGATACAACTACAAAAGATAATCTTAGTTTTTTTAACAAAATTGCAAACATAATTAAAAACGAAAATAGACCACTTTTAATATTCCCTCAAGGAACAAGAGTAAAATTTGAAGAACGGGTACCTTTTAAAAAGGGAGCTGGAAGAATATACGAGGCCCTCAATATTTCTTGCGTTCCCGTAGCTTTAAACTCAGGTAAAGTTTGGCCAAAAATTGGATTTATAAAATATCCAGGTAAAATAATAATATCTTTTTTACAACCAATTGAGCCTGGAATAGAAAGAGAAATTTTTTTAAAAATATTAGAAAAAAAAATTTATGACGAAATGGATGCAATAAAATAATTTATACCAAAAATAAAAAAATATTTTATCTCATGTTATGCTTTCATAGGCATAATAATAAATATGCTGTCCTTATCCACTGGATCTTTAATTAAAGCTGGAGAGCCCGTTTCATTTAAGTAAAATATAATTTTTTCACCATTAATCTGTGAGGCCACATCAATAAGATACTTAGAGTTAAAGCTAATATTTAATTCATGATCAAATTTTACTTCTAAAGTCTCGCTTCCATCTCCACTA
>Ga0207913_1000350_pt1 | contig 12877 bp, 14 predicted proteins | sample DeeseametaMP2913_FD_184168 | JGI IMG/M metagenome (GOLD analysis project Ga0207913, IMG submission 184168) | Marine microbial communities from the Deep Atlantic Ocean - MP2913 (SPAdes) | ecosystem: Environmental > Aquatic > Marine > Oceanic | place: West of Santa Cruz de la Palma, Atlantic Ocean...
CCCCTTCTCCTCCCTTCTTTTTTCTATGCTACACGCGTGTGAGCGGATGATCCTGTGCAGTGAAGTGTGCAAAGTCCGTGTCTGGGTCAAGCGCCAGAACATCTTTTATGCGAGCGTGTTGAATCGCGTCACGCCACACCTCTCCCCATTCCAAAAGCTGTGAGATTGCAAACTCTTCGTCAAGTAAGTCGACCAGTGCAACATCCTCAATAATGTGTCGCGCCTCGGGCGTCTCGCGGGCTCTTACACTTAAGGGAACGCTCAATTGTAGCGATGCGTTGATGTGATAGGTGCCGATGCTCTGTGGGTCGGCAAAATCAAGAGTGCAGTGGTTCCCTGTGAGAGGGAAGATGCCATCGAGCAACTCGATTAAGTACATACAAAATTCACGATCCATGATGACCTTACTGATGAAAAAGATGAGTCGACGAGGGAACTTTCTTGTGCTCATCGTGTCTGTTCAGAGTGCAGACCTTGCCAAAGAGGGGCTGTAAACTTTTATGAAAGGTGAACAAGACATGATGCAACCTCCCCGCGCAGATGCTATCTTCAGACACAAGCGTCCACAAACTCTTTCTGAGATGTTATTGAATATGCGATCAGCTGAAGATATTGAGAGGGCCCAACGGGCCGCATGCATAGCTGGCCTTGTGGCCGCAGCAAGTCAGGTCTTGCTCGCCATCTGGCGAGTGGTCCTCTCGGGTGCGTCCATCTGGACGGCGGTGAATGTGGCAGGGGCTGTGATCTTGCTAGGCTTTGTTTATGGTGTCTTGCGCACCAGCAGAGCAAGCAGCGTTGGGCTTGTTGTTTTTTACATGCTCACACAACTCTACCAGTGGCGAGGCATGGAGAATCAGGGAATAGGTCTCATGGGTGGGATGGTTGCTCTGGTGCTGCTCTTTTTTATGGTGCGTGGAGTGCAGGCAACGTTCGCCTTCCACAGCATGGAGCGCCACTTTGACTCCTGGCAGAGGACTATGGATAGCACCCTTGATCCTCGCCTTTTTGATGAAGAATAGTCCATATAATCATAGGGTTATGTGTGTGTTTGTGGAGGGTTGCCCTCCAGCAGGTGTATTGTGTTGAGCCTATTGACCATGATCGTACAGTCTTGTGAGAGGGAGTCGATCTGTGTGGCGTATGGCCAGCACCAACATGTATGGTCCTTGTCGTTTTGACCTGAGATTTCAATCCATCAAAATACAGTTTGAAGAGGGGGCATGCGTGATAGCATGCTACACTGCTGCGCACTTGATTTTGTGCTCGGCTGTGTATACAGCACAGTACTGTGTAAAGCATGGCATGTGGCCCCTTATGACAAGACAGAGGACAACGACTTAGATTATGAGTGAGACAAATACAAAGAAGAGAAGCTTATCTGGAATCAAACCCACAGGGACGGGAAATCCTCACCTTGGAAACTACATGGGGATGATTCAGCCCGCCATCGATCTTCAAGACGACTATGAGGCGTTTTATTTCGTGGCCGATTATCACTCCCTGACCAGCATGCGCGACGCTGAAACGATGAAGCGCTCCACCAAGGTGATCACCGCATACTTCCTGGCGTTTGGTCTGGATATTGAGAAGAGCGCGTTTTTCAGGCAGTCCGATATTCCCGAGGTGACCGAGCTGACATGGATGCTTAGCTGTGTGACTCCCATGGGTCGTCTTGAGCGCGCGCACTCCTACAAGGATGCGGTCGCCAAAGGTGTCGCAGGTGAATTGAACCATGGTGTGTTCAGTTATCCTGTGCTGATGGCCAGTGATATCTTGATTTATGACTCCGACATTGTGCCCGTGGGCGCTGACCAGATTCAACACCTTGAGATGGCGCGCGATATGGCCACAAAGTTCAACATTGCCTTTGGTGGTGACTACCTCAAGCTTCCTGAAGCACGTGTGCAGGAAGATGTGGCGGTTGTGCCTGGTCTTGATGGCAGGAAGATGTCCAAGTCTTATGGCAACACCATTGAGCCATTGTTGCCCTCCAAGAAGCTTCGCAAGCAGGTGATGAAGATCGAGACATCGTCAACGCCGATGACCGAGGTGATGGATCACACTGACTGCACAGCATTTGCGCTCTACAAACTCTTTGCCTCAGAAGAAGAGCAGGCGGAGATGATCGAAAACTATGCTCGCCCTGACTTTGGCTACGGCCACGCCAAGCAAGCGTTGTTTGAAAAGATGGATGAGCGCTTTGCTCCCTATCGCGATCGCTACAACGAGCTGCTTGAAAAGCCCGAGTACCTTGAGGAGGTGCTTCAGGCTGGCGCTGAGCGTGTGCGTCCCTCCGTGGAGGATGTCATGGAGCGTGTACGTGAAGCTGTAGGCATGCCTCGTCGACCTTCCTTTCGCACAAAATAGAACCACACATGTAAAAAAGTGACATGATGTGCACAAAAGCTACGGCCCACGACGACAAACGATCTGGTGGGCCGTAGCTTTTCAGTTTGTAGTTGCGAGGAAGGCGTCTTACACTGTGGGTGTGACGCAGTTTTATATTTTTTGGTAAGGAGTTTGTTTTGAAAGGTTCAATGCATAATCGAGGAGTCAACAAGACCACAGGCGTTTTTAATTTTGGTGTGGTCTCTTTTACTGTGTTGGCGTTGATGTTGGGTTGTATTGAAGGTGGCACAGGAGGATTCTACAATGTGGACGGTGAGGTGATGGGAGAGTCGTTCCAGATGTATGGCGGTGTGGCTGAGGCGACAGGCAGCGGATACTGGATTACGATCACAGACTCGTCGTCCTACGATTGTGTTTCTACGCCAAGTTCAAACTACTTGCAGGTTACCTGGGAGACTGCGGGCGTGGGGAGCACTGCCGCCGCAGGTAACGTTACATTCTCACGCGTGGAAGGGAATATCAGCCCCTCTGATCCTGCCGTGTCAGGTGAGGTTGTGATTGATAGTGTGGATGTGGCCAATGGTTTTATTGCGGGCTCCATCACGGCTCAAGGCAGCAGCAGTGATGTGTCAGGCTCGTTTGAGATCGAGATCTGTCCCTGAATTCAACATGTCTTCTCGACCTTGACTTGCTTCACGCCTATAGGTCATGACAGAATGCGCAAAGAATCTTGGCTTACACGAGATTCTTTGCGCTTTTTTTTAGAATTAAGATACTGAATATAAAGGTGAATTAAGTGTCAGAGTGGCCAGAGAAGTGGTTCGATTTGCCCCTTGCCGTGATCGATGTGGAGACGACAGGCTTCGACGCCGAGACGGATCGTATTATCGAGATGGGGATCATTCGCTTTGAGAAAGGAGAGGTGAAGGAGACCTATGGGCAGCTGATTAATCCTGGCTGTGAAGTCCCCGAGGAGGTGACCAAGATCACGGGTATTAAGCCCGAGGATCTTGAAGATAAGCCTGCCTTTGCCGAGGTCGCACACGAGGTACATAAGCGCCTCCAGGGCGTGGGTATTGTCGCCTACAACCTGAGCTTCGACCGTGGTTTCGTGCGCGCTGAGCTTGAGCGTTGTGGGCTGGATTGGCCCGAGAGCGCGCCCACGCTCGACCCTCTGATCTTTGCGCGCCAGTTCTTCAAGAACAGTCCGCGAAAGAACCTTGGTGCGATCTGTAAAAAGCTTGGCATTGAGCTTGAGGAAGCTCACCGCGCGACACACGATGCGACCGTGACTGGTCATGTGTTGTATGCGTTTGCAGACAAGTTGCCTGAACGTCTTCAGGACTTGATCGTGCTGCAAGCTCAGTGGGAGCAAGCACAGGCCAGCGAAATGTCACACTGGAGGGGGAATTTCTCTCTTGGCTCTACCTCTTCGGAGCAGGTGATCGGGCTTGGTCCTGCGTACGTGTATGGCGATGAAGCTGATCCTCTCAGAGCGCTTTATATGAGCGTGCCAGAAGCACCTGAACGTACCCCAAATTCATAGGAGCGTAGGCTCCGTAAATAGAGAGATCTTCGATCAATATACGAATTTTTGCTGCGGCGTGTCGATAGTGCACAGGGAAGACGCTCCTTCCATGACACAGGGGGCGTTATGTGCTAAAGCAAAATTGTCAGACAGTATTGAGTGGGATCGTGTTCCATTTGTTTTTTATTCATTCAAGGGCGTTGTGCTTGATGTGACTCTACACTTCATCAACGGGTCGAACTCAACACACAGAACAGCCTTACTTCAACCTAAAGGATAGACATAACCATGAATGCATTGCGCAAAGGGTTTGAGACCCTACAACGCTTCTCTGCCTTCCTGCTGATCGGCACTGTGATCGCTTTGATCTGGGCGAACGTTGGCCATGAAGGTTACGAAGCTTTTATTGAGCACCGAATCATTAGCCCCGAAACTCTTGCCGCATGGGAGAGCGCTGGGGGCTTGTGGGGCACCCTCGCTGCGATTTATGAGAAGATTGCCTACATCCTGGTCCACGACCCCGCGACCATTGAAGGGTTAAAGACATACTCCGAGACTCACGCTGTTGAGGCTCCTCACACCTTTAACTTCCACTTCATCGTCAACGACCTCTTCATGGTCCTCTTCTTTGGTATCGCAACCAAAGAGGTCTCCGAGAGCTTCTTGCCTGGTGGCGCGCTCTCAAGCTTGAGCAAAGCAAGCATGCCTGCTGTCGCAACTGTTGGTGGTGTGCTCGGTCCTGTGGCCATGTTCTTCCTCCTGAACGCTGTGTTTTCTCCTGAGCCAAGCCTCTCTCATGTGTGGGCCGTGCCTACCGCGACTGACATCGCTTACTGCTGGCTCTTTGCTCAGATTATCTTCGGTCGCTCACACCCTGCGGTGACATTCCTCCTCGTCCTTGCTGTGCTTGATGACCTCATCGGTATGATGATCATCGCCATCTTCTACACCTCTGAAGTGCACTTCCAGTGGCTTGGCCTCGTGGTCCTCGCTGTGGTCCTGTGTGAAGTGATGCGTCGTATGGGCGTCAAGAGCTTCTGGCCATACCTCCTGATTGGTGGTCCTCTTTGCTGGTTCGGTCTCCATAACACTGGTGTCCACGCAGCGCTTGCGCTTGTGCCTGTCGTGCCCTTCATGCCTCACGGCGGTCGTGATGCTGGTCTGTTCCAGAAAGCTGAAGAAGCACATGGTGACGATCACGCCCATGACGGCGATCATGGCCACCATAACGACACCATGAACGCGTTTGAACACTTCTTCAAACCTATCGTGGATGTGGGCCTCCTCACCTTCGGTCTTGCAAACGCAGGCGTGATCCTTAACGCAAGCTCCTTTGGTGGCGAAGCAACCTGGGTCATCTTCTGCTCACTCCTCTTTGGTAAGACACTTGGTATCCTTTTCTTCGCGTTTGTCGGCACCAAACTTGGCCTCTCATTGCCCAAGCCCATGACCTTGAAACAGGTTATTGTGCTCGGTTGTGTGGCTGGTATCGGCTTCACCGTGGCGCTGTTCGTGACCACTGTGGCGCTTCAGAGTGGTGATGCTGACCTGCTCGCTGCTTATGCTGAAGCCAAGACTGGCGACATGCTTAAACTCGGCGCGTTGCTCTCCTTTGCTGCTGGCCCCATCGCTTTTGGTATCTCCAAAATCATCGGTCTCAAGCGTATCGAAACCCCCGAAGATCTTGAGCGTGAGATTGCGGCCATGAGCTAATTCAATCTCTTCCTCTGTCTAACTCAGAAAGGAGCGCCTTCAAGCGCTCCTTTCTTTTGCTTTTATGTCCTCCACTATGTCTGACAATCAAACCTCCATTCACGTTCAGGGCATCGTCCAACATGCCCAGATGCAGAAACGCGCAGCTCCCATATATGCCTTCTTTTGGCTCCTTGGCGAGGCTCTGAGCATCCTCCCCACACACGAAGACAACGAGGAGGCTGAGGCTAGCGCCAAGACCGTGAAAACCGTCGTGCTTGTCATCGGTCTTCTGATCGTTCTTGCTGGTTATCGACACACCTTTGTGATCCTCCCTGGTGTGCTCGTGATGCTGCTCGCTCTCGTGGTTCCCATCTCAAAGTCCCAGAAAAAACACCTCCTCAAACAGTTCCAGCGTAAACGCTTTACCTCGGTGATTGAGGAGCAACCCGCCGAACTTATCCATGATGGTCGCCGACTCATCCTTGAGGTCAACAGCGAGCGCATCTGTCGTGTCCTTACAAATCGCAACTTCGAGATGGAGGTCTTTGCTCCTACAAAGACCTCCTCTACACCACAGCCTTCATGTTGGGTGTGTGTGCGCCCTGGAAGCTCGCGAAAGAAGCGCGATCGCATCTGTATTGGCTTGCTCAATGAGAAAAAACTCTCTTCTCTAAGCAACTTCGAGCCCTCAAAGTCCGAGAATATGATCGTCGTTGATGCAAATACTGGGGAAGCACAGCAACTTCTTGCTCGTTTGCAAGAAGTGCAGGACGCGTTATAGAGCGATTGCGTGCTCACGCGACCCCTCCATCTCATCATACATTCTCATGACCTCATGCCAGAAAGGTTTGTTCATGCCTGATACTGTAAACACTTCAAAAAACAAGAAGCTCTCCGTGAAAAAAGGTGTCTCTGCCTCCGAACAGCGCGCCGCTCAATCAGGCAAACCTGGTAAAACCGTCGAGTCCATCCTTGGCGAAAACGGTATCGTGGCTCAGGGACTTGGTCGCTACGAGTTCCGTCCTCAACAAATCGATATGGCCAATGCTGTCCTCGACTCCCTGTGCAACAAGGAGATCCTTATCGTCGAGGCGGCGACGGGGACTGGTAAAACGCTCGCCTACCTCGTCCCTGCGCTCCTCTCGGGACGTCGCGTGGTCGTCAGCACAGGAACAAAAGCACTCCAGGAGCAGCTCTTTCAAAAAGACATCCCGTTCCTGGCAAAACACTGGCACCGTGAGGTGAAAGCTGTCCTCCTCAAAGGACGTCGCAATTACCTGTGTAAGGTTCGCTTCGATGAGATGATGCTTAGCCCCAAGTTTCGTGCAGCCTCTGATGTCCAACACTGGGCCACCATCAAAAAATGGGCGAAGACCACCGAAACAGGAGACCGCGCCGATGTAGAAGGGCTCCCTGATGACTTTCCTACCTGGCAAGATCTCTCTGTGGGAAGTGAGGCGTGCAAGGGCTCAAAGTGCCCACATTATGACTCATGCTACGTCACAAAAGCCCGCAAAGAAGCCAACGAAGCCGAACTCATCGTCGTCAATCACCACCTCTTCTTTGCTGACCTCGCCCTCAAACAAGGTGGCTTTGGTGAGGTCATCCCTGAACACGATGCGATCATCTTTGATGAGGCCCATCACCTCGAAAACGTCGCCTCCAGTTACTTCGGAATGGAGTGCTCAAACTGGCGAGTGAATGAACTTATCCTCGACCTCAAACGCGCGATGGAGAGCGAGGGCACAAGTGATGATGACCTCGAAAAATCAATGAAATCCGTCACTCAGAAGGCGACAAGCTTCTTCTCCATGCTCGCCTTTGGTCACTATGAGGGGAGATACCCTCTGAGTATGATCCTTGACGGCTCCCAAAAAGAACGCATTCAGGAGTCTTACCGCCTGTTTGGTGTCGCTCTGACCGAACTTGAACGCGAACTCAAACGCTTCTCGGGTGCCTCCGAACTCTCTGAGCGGCTCGCTGAACGCGCCGCTGACCTCAAGTTTGAAACCGATGAACTCATGAAGTGTGATGATGAAAAATACACCTACTTCATGGAGATTCGCGATCGCGGCGTGTTCCTCAACGCCGCTCCCATTGACCTCGCAGAACTGTTCCAACAGAAGCTACTGAGAAACCACGACACCATCGTGTTTACCTCGGCGACGCTCTCCACTAACGATAACTTTACCTTCTTCAAACAACGCATGGGCTTGAAGGCGCTCCCTCCTCTGATCGATAAGGATGCAGAGGAGAAGAAAAAGGAGGTTGCATCTTCTGGTAGTGGGAAAGGTTCAGCAAAAACAACAGTTTCCGTAAAGGTCGAAGAGAGCAAGTCGGAGGAGAAGCCCGACAAGAAGAAGTCCAAAAAGAAGAAGCGTGAGGTCAATGAGCTGATGCTTCCGCCCGTGTTTCACTACAAGGATCAGTGCCTTGTGTATGTACCAAAGCGCCTGCCTCCACCCAATAGCCCAAAGTTCATTGAGGGCGTCGTGCAGATCGTGGAGTACCTCGTGAATATCTCACAGGGGCGCGCATTTGTGCTGTTTACGAGCTGGTCCAATATGAACGCTGCTTACGAGGAACTTGAAGACAAGCTCCCCTTCAAGGTGTTGAAGCAGGGTACAAAACCAAAGTCAGAGCTGATCCGAGAGTTCAAAGACGATGAACACTCCGTGCTCTTTGCCACCAGCTCATTCTGGGAAGGCGTGGACGTGGAGGGCGATGCGCTCAGACTTGTGATTATCGATAAGCTCCCCTTTGCATCTCCTGCCGATCCCTTGAACAAGGCTCGCATGGATCTGCTGGAGGCGCGCGGAAAAAGCTCGTTCCACGATTTCTCTGTGCCTGGCGCTGCGCTCATGCTCAAGCAGGGTTTTGGTCGATTGATTCGCTCCCGCTCAGATATGGGTGTGGTGGCAATCCTCGACTCCAGAATCGCCACCAAACGGTACGGCTCTCACTTTATCAAGAGCCTCCCACCTGCGCCCGTGGTCTGGAACGCTGTGGAGGTCAAGAACTGGTGGCATGAGAAGTTTGGAGAGCCCGAGGATTAGGAATTGTCTTCAAGCAAATGCACCAGGATCTTTCGTGGACCTGCATGATAACGGTGTTCCCACAGATAGATTCCTTGCCATGTGCCAAGTGCAAGACGCCCATCCATGATCGGAATTGAAAGCGAGCTGCACGTCAGGATCGCCTTGATATGTGCAGGCATGTCGTCAGGACCTTCTGCTGTATGTGTGTAGAGCGGATCATGTTCTGGCACAAGCCTGTCCAGCCAGTTCTCAAGATCATGGCGAGCGCTCGGATCAGCGTTCTCCTGAATCGTCAGGCTAGCGGATGTGTGCTGAATAAACAGGGTGCACAAACCCTCCTGTATACCTGCCGATTTGACGAGGTCTTGCACCTTGTGTGTGAACTCTGTAAGTCCTTTATCCGATTGAACTTGAATCTTTTTTAGCATTTTGTTGTGTTCCTTTTTTTGAGGCGTCGACGAAAAAGAGGGCGGCGAAGGGCGAAAATTTACGGAGTAAATTTTCGCCCTTCGCCGCCCTCTTTTTCTTACGCCATTAATATGGCGTGCCATCCTTGTGTGTAAATACCCACTCGCCGTCCACAAGCTCCGCCTTGATGTCATCATCAGGGTAGGTGACCTCATCACCCACAGCACGATCGCCGATCTCAAGGTAGACGACATCTTCTGTGGTGCGGTTAATCAGGTGATGCGCATCACCTGTACCTGCTTTGAACCCTGCACACATGCCAGGGCCAAGCTCCGTGCCGCCCTTGTCTGTGAAGAGGATCGGGTGTCCTTCAAGTACATAAATGAACTCGTCTTGAGCGCTGTGTGCGTGACGCAACGCAGACATGCCACCAGGCTTGAGTGTGGTCAGGTTGATGCCAATGTTCTCCAGTCCAAACAGATCACCCAGTTTACGCTTCTCGCGTTTTTCAACCTTGTGTGCAAAGCGCTCGGGATAATTGGTCTTCTTCTCGCGTGGTCGAACCTGACTTGCCAGCGCAGATACTGGAGCATGTGTATCATCGGACATGTGAACCTCTCTTTGGTGCGTGTGTACAGTGTTGAATTTATTTGGTTTTATTTCGAGCGGTTGTGTGTTTGCGTCAGGTTGGCTAACTGATTGAATCGGGTTTGGTCCGCAAGCTCATCGGATGTCATGCGCCAGGACCAGTTACCTTCCGTTGTGGCAGGTGTGTTCATGCGATGCTCCGAGCCAAGCTTCCATAAATCCTGTGCAGGAAGCATGACAAGTGCGGCGTTGGATTCAAACAGCGTCTCAAAGAGACGTTCCACAACAAGCTCATCTGGACATGAAAGGTAAGTACGTACCCGATGCTTTTCAAGCTCTCCAAGCTCATCAAACCAACCCTGTGTGGTGTTATTGTCATGTGTTCCTGTGTAGGCCACACAACAGGCAGGGTAGGTGTGAGGTCTAAAGGGGTGATCCTCCTGTTCGTCGCCAAAAGCAAACTGCATGATCTTCATGCCAGGAAGCTCATAAGCATCACGAAGCTCAATCACCGCGTCATCAATATCGCCCAGATCCTCGGCGATAAATGGTACATGACCCAGTTCGCGCTGAATCGTATCAAAGAAATCATGGGCAGGCCCATCGACCCATTTACCATGAATTGCGGTGGGTTCGTCGGTGGGTGTCTCCCAGTAGGCTTGAAATCCTCGGAAGTGATCAATGCGCACAAGATCCATGGTCAGCATGGCATGTTGAATACGCCTGAGCCACCACGCATAACCCTCTTCCTTGTTCGCCTTCCAGTCATACACAGGGTTGCCCCATTTTTGCCCCGTTTCGCTGAAGTAATCAGGAGGCACTCCCGCGACCACCTCGGAGTTTCCTTGCGCATCAAGTTTAAACAGGTGACGGTTGACCCATACATCGGCGCTATCCATGGCCACAAAGATGGGAATATCACCAATCAGTGCGATGTCATGTTTGTGAGCAAAATCAAGGAGTTCTTGCCACTGGGAGAAGAAAATGAACTGCAACACTTCTTCCTTGAGGATAAGCTCTGCAAGCTCACGTTTTGCGTCTGCAATGGCCGCCTCATCGCGAGCTACAAGCGCTGTTGGCCACTGCCTCCAACCTTTCCCTTCATGGTGCTGTTTCAGCGAGGCGTAGAGCGCATAATCATCAAGCCAGTGTGCATGTTTTTGTGTAAACGCCTTGAATGCGTCTGTGGTGTGTTTGTCCTGATCAATAAAGCGTTGTGCGGCCACGTCCAGAAGTTGCTGCTTGGCAGGCAACACCTCCGAGAAGTTTAAGCGTCGAGGATCATGGTTTTGTGTGGCATTTACAAGGGCTTGAACCTCTGTGGTGGTCACCAGCTCTTGTTCAAGTAAGGCGTCTGTACTGATCAGCGCAGTGTTCCCCGCAAAGGCGGATTCTGCCGAGTAAGGAGAGCCCGCATAACCTGGTGTGTTAATGGGGAGCATCTGCCACCAGCGTTGTTTGGCGCTCGATAATTTCTTCACAAAATCAAAGGCTTCAGCTCCGATTTCACCCGTGCCGTACTTGCCTGGTAGAGAGGTTGGGTGGAGCAGTATCCCGCTTGAACGTGAGGTTGTTGAGAAGGTGTGGTCTGTTGTCATGCTTGTAACGTCTTGATTTGTTATGTGTTTTAGTTGCTTCTGATGCAGATGGCTTACAGGGCAAATAGATCAGATTACCCCAACATTTTGAGCGCATTCATGTTATAGGTCCACCATGAATGGGAGCAAGGATTCTCATTCTGTTTTGGAACAAGCTCAAGGAAGAAAGGATATCATCATGGCGCAAACCTATGTCGCGATCACATCTCCAGGTCTTGAAGACCTGTTACTCGAAGAACTTCGTAAGATGAAGATCAAGCGCCCCAAAAAAATAGAAGGAGGCGTGGAGTTTGAGGCGACCTCCAGAGGATTTTATGAAGTCCTCCTCTGGTCAAGAATCGCACACCGCGTCATGTTGCGCGTCACCGAATTTCGCGCACGCGATCAACGCGAGTGCTACAAGAAGACACGTCGATTTGAGTGGGAGCGTCTGTTTGGAGAGGGGGCCAATGTCGCCATCCGAGGCGTTGTACACTCAAGCTATATTTATGGCAGCGGCGCGCTCTCGAAGTCTGTCATGGATGGTATTCGCGATCGTTATGCCTTTGATAAGTCTAATATAAAAGGTCCATTTCTTGAGCAAACTGAACGCGGTAGATCCAGTGAAGATCAGCTCATGCTCCTTGCCCGTTGTGAAGAGGATCGCTGTGAGCTAAGCCTTGAAGGATCATCAGGTTCAATGCACCGTCGAGGATGGCGAAAGTGTACAGGAAGTGCGCCTTTACGTGAGAGCATCGCGGCGGCGATGTTGCAAGCCATCGACTGGGATCCTGCCACAGAGCCCTTGCTTGACCCGATGTGTGGCTCAGGCACAATTTTGATCGAAGCGATGCGCAAAAGCCTCTCGATGTTACCTCGACTCGACGATCATGATTATGGCGTGTGTGCCTGGGATAACTTCAAGCCCGAGCAGTTTGAAAAGCTCCAGAGCTTACATCCTCAAAAAACGATCGAGGGGTTGAAGGTGATCGGGCGAGATCAGGATGCTGAGGTTTTAAAGTGCGCAGGGGAGAACGCAAAGCGTGCTGGCGTCAAAGATTTTGTGCGCTTTGAGCACGTTGCGTTTGCTGATGGTCAACCTCCCGAGGATGGTCCCAGGGGTTGGATTGTGAGCAATCCTCCTTATGGCGAGCGCATCGAAGATGGTGAGATATTACGCGAGCTTGGCGAAGGGTTGCGAGAACGTTTCAAGGGCTGGAACGTCGCGCTGCTTTTGTCAGAGAAGCAACGCCCACCAAGGATTGGGAGCGTCTGGAAGGAACGTCTGGTCTTTCGTAATGGTGGCTTGAACGTGAAGTTGTGGGTAGGTCAGGTGCCTGAATAGTTTGACAAGAGCCCTGAAGTGAGTTCAAGTAAATGGTAGAGATCTCTGCAATAATATGAACACATGGACGTGTTTGTTTATCAAGGGGGGTGAGGTCAGCGTATTTTGATCATGGTACATCATGGATGATGAAGTGAGGCAATCAGTGAGAGAGCAAATCAAGAGGGGCAGGAGCAATTCACGAGTACGTTATACAAGCTGGGTGATCAGCGTCGCTTGCCTTGTATGCTTCAGTCCGCTTGCGTGCGCTCAGAAGAAGGGCTCAACGTCTGTGCCCATCGCGTCTGCAAAAACGACGGATGCAGGAGCCAAAACCAAAGCCGCTGATATGGGCGCTCCCCAGGAGAAA
>Ga0207913_1000355_pt1 | contig 12799 bp, 7 predicted proteins | sample DeeseametaMP2913_FD_184168 | JGI IMG/M metagenome (GOLD analysis project Ga0207913, IMG submission 184168) | Marine microbial communities from the Deep Atlantic Ocean - MP2913 (SPAdes) | ecosystem: Environmental > Aquatic > Marine > Oceanic | place: West of Santa Cruz de la Palma, Atlantic Ocean...
AGGAAAGCCGGCGCCTGATTGCTACCTTAAGGCGCTTCGCCTCATGGAGCTTAGCGCAAACGAGGCCGTGGCCGTTGAAGATACCGGTTTTGGTGTAGCGTCAGCGGTAGCGGCCGGAGTGGCGTGTGTGGCTATTCCTACCCCTTTATCGTCCCACCACGACTTTTCTGCCGCTCGCGCACAATATGCCTGTTTACTCGACTGGTTTAACCAAGAAATTGGACAGTCATAAAAAAATTGGCTGTTAAATGAACCTAAATCCGCTACTGTCAGCGTCACTTCATCGACTGGCTACTGTGCTAGCGCTTGGTCGTTCTGCTGCTGGGCGCGCGCCGTGGCCCTGCTACTCACCATGGCGGTTAATTCATCCGTAGACGACGCAGTGCGCTTTTGAGATAGCGGTTTTGTATACTGATTAAGGTAGCTTAATCCTGCTTTGACGCCTAAATTGTAATCGAAGCGTAAATCGCCATCGGTGCTGCCAAGTAGCTTGCTTTGCAACTTTTCTGGCGCGAAAATTTGAACGATCTCCACGTCTTTAGGTGGGTTAGCCAAGAACGCCAATTCTCGTTGGTATGCCTGCTCATGCTGCAGTAAAAAATCGATGGTTTTAGGGCAGTGGCCAGAGACGCACACTAGGGCGCTCACTTTTGCTAACCATGCTGATTGCGCTTGAAATTTCTCATCCACCGTACGTATAACGACAATCTTGCGCGCGCCGCGCTTGTACGCTTCAGTCACCGGCAAAGGCGCCGCTAATCCACCGTCTAAATAAAAGTCAGTATTCGGTTTTTGCGTGTCTGAACACCCTTCAGTCACTAGGGGCACACCTTGCTTATATAAATAGGGAAGGGCACTGGAGGCCTTTATCACCTCTAGCCAATGATTTGCCTTGGCTAGAGGGTTGAAATAGTAGGCTTTTCGATTACGCGCATTGGTTGCGGTAAACAGTACTTCTCTTTGTTTGGCATTGTCTTCAGCAGTGGCAAAATCTAACCGTCGGTTAGCTTCTTTGGTTTTGTCGAAGTACCAATCTAAGTCAACAATGTGTCTGCCTAGTAGGCTTCTTCCTACGTGGAAAAAGCGCTTGTGGCGAGACAAGCCGCGAATAAGGCGTTTAGCGTAGCCTTTCTGACGTGACAAAAAGCTGGTTAGGTTTTGAGAACCGGCCGATGTACCTATAAGTATGTCAAAAGGGTCGTATTGATGAGACAACCATGCATCTAATACGCCTGCTGTGAAAATACCGCGCTGACCACCCCCTTCTGCAATGAGCGCGGTTTTGACTGTATTTTCATTGGCGGCTATCTGTGTTGAAAACTGCCTTGTAGACGTTAATGTTAACTGCACGAATTTTGCCTCGTCGAACGTTAATGTGAAGACGACAAGTATATAGAGCAGTGAATAGTGGGAAAAATTGAAAGAATGAATCGGTGTGATAGAGAAATGCAAACAGCGGAAAATGGACTTTCCGCTGTTTGTCAGAAGGGTTTCTATTCTTTTGAGGACGACATGCTAGCGTTATCTGCATTCAAGAGGATAGGCTCGCCGAATCCCAGTTCTGCTAGCCTGGGAAGCTGTGTTTTAGCATCGCCAACCACTAACCAAATCATCTTGTCAGGGTTTGCGTAAGTGGTCGCTAACTGCTGAATGTCTTCTATAGTTATGTCTTGTACAATATTTTGGCGGGTTTGAACAATATCTGCCTGCCAGCCATAGCGGCTCATTTTCTGTAGTAGTGACAACTTCGCATTGGCAGTTTCAAACTGTCTGGCTGCACTTTTCAGGAAGAAACTTTTCGTATTGACTAAATCTTCTTCACTGAAGGTGTCAGGGTAGAGCGTCAAAATGTCTTTTACTAGGGCCGCAGACTCGAAGGTGACGTTGGTGCGTACGCCACTTCCAATGATAAAGGGGCCAGGGATATCCGAACCACTAAACGCCGAGCGAATACCGTAAGTGTAACCTTTACCTTCGCGTAACGACTGGGTCAAACGTGACGCAAAACCACCGCCTCCCAATTTGTAGTTCATTACTGTGGCAGGGTAGAAGTCTTCGTCGGTTTCGGCCATGGCGAGGTAGCCAAAACGCAGCACCGATTGTTTCGCGCCAGGCACATCATAAAAGTACACTTTGGATGTTTCAGGGGTATTAGCGACCTTAAGCTCAGGTAGGCTTACGGCTTTCTTAGGCCAGCCTTCCACCCAACCTTTCATTGTCTCTATCACCGTTTCTGAAGATACTGCGCCCACAACATGGACGTGGGTAAGGTTTGGGGCAATATATTTAGCGTAATAGGCTTTAAGGTCGTCCATGGTAATGTTCGATAACGTGCTTTCATTACCCATTGGGTTCAAAGAGAAGATATGATCTTCACCATAGAGCAAGGCTGCAAATGCGTTATCCGCTATATTGTTAGGGTTAGCTTTTTGTTGGGCTATGGTGCTTAGCGTGCTTTGCTTTGCCAGCGTAAACTCTTTTTCGTCCCATCTAGGGGAAAGCAACATTTCTTTGACGAGTGCAAGCGTAGATTGGTAGTTTTTAGACAAGGTATTGCCGTAAACCACAATAGATTCACGATTGGCTGAAATATCAATACTCGCGCCCAACATAGCCAATGCGCTTTCTAACTCTTCAGGGGTTTTTGTCGCAGTACCTTTTTCTAGCACCATGGCAAGCAAGTTAGCCACACCGGCGGTCTCCATGCTTTCCGCACTTAAGCCACCGTCAATCTGCAGCGTAAATTCCACCAGTGGCAGTTCGTCATTTTCAATGCCATACAAGGTTAACCCGTTACTTAACTCGGTGTGCCATACTTCAGGAACCGGTGGGGTGGGCGTTTCACCATACGCTGGCTCTATACTGCGGTCAAAACTTGACGGGGTTTTGACATACTCTGTGTCTGCGGGCAGTTCAAAGGTTTCCCCCTCTGCATTTACAACAATCGCTTCTTCTACCACGTTCGCCGGCGAAGCCCCCTCTAAAGCAAGTTCACCCTGTCCTTTGGGAACAAAGCTAGTAGAGACAAATGCCTTGTCTTTAATATACTGGCGGTAAACACGCATAACGTCGTCTTTGCTCACTGCAAGAAACTTCTTAATTTCTTCGTTCACGTAGCCTGGGTCGTCTGCAAAGATATTATACTGTGCTAAGTGAAAGGCCTTTCCTAACACGCTAGCTAAGCGATTGTAAAACGAAGCTTCTATACCGGCTTTGATACGGGCTAAGTCTTCATCACTGATGCCGTTTTCTTCAAATTCAGTGAATGCCTCTTCAATGGCCAGCTTTACGTCATCAAGATCAGTACCTGGATAGGCGCGCGTAATAATGGAAATTTCGCCGGCAATTTCAGAGTTACTGCTGTACATGGAAACATTGGAGGTAAGGGCTTTATCATCTATTAATATTTTGTTTAATGGCGCTACTTTACCCTCAGAAAGATACTGGCTAAGAACATCCAACGCATAGGCGTCATTATGAAAAAGGTCGACGCCTGGCCAAACCATTCGTAATTCAGGCAGTTGCGCGAAGTTGTCCTCGTACATACGAAGCTTGCTGTCGGTAAGCACCGCGGGCTTGTCGACAAGTGGCTTGATTTCCTCACCGCGGGGAATCTCATCAAAATACTTATGTACCCAGGCTTTCGCTTGTTCTGCGTCAAAGTCGCCTGCGATAACTAAGGTCGCATTGTTCGGCACATACCACTTTTTATAAAAGTCTTTCACATCTTGAAGTGTGGCATTTTGTAAGTCTTCTAACGAGCCTATGACTTGCCAGTTATAGGGGTGATCCTCCGGGTACAAGTTTTTATCAACAACATAATTTGCATGGCCATAAGGGCGGTTGTCATAACTTTGGCGTTTTTCATTTTTGACCACTTGCTTTTCTTTCGATAAAACAGCGTCTGTCACGGTATTGATAAAAAAGCCGAGCTTGTCTGCTTCAGCCCAAATCATTTTTTCTAACGCGTCGTTTGGCACGGTTTGGAAGTAGTTGGTACGGTCTCTACTCGTTGAGCCGTTAGCGCCAGAACCGCCAATGCGTGAGCTCATTTTATCTAAGCCACCTTTACCCAAGTTTTCTGATTCTAAAAACAGCAAATGTTCGAATAAATGCGCAAAGCCTGTGCGCCCTTCTATTTCCCGAGCAGAACCAACATGAAACGTGAGCGCCACGGCCGTTACCGGGTCTGATTTGTCTTGGTGCAAAACCACTTCTAACCCGTTATCAAGGGTAATCTTTTCATAATTTAGAACAAATTCTTGTGCAGACTCTTCTGTAGAGTTGTTCGCGGATGGTTGTTCAGGTTTTGTGCAAGCTCCGAGTAAGCTTGCGCCTATCAGTAAGGTTGAAAATTTTAATAGCGAAGATGTCGTCATTGTTGTCTTTATTAGATTGTCCCTATTGTTCAATATAACAGCGAGGAATAAAGATGCCTAGTTGCAATGTTGCACTTTGGTCTATAGCCGCATAGAGGTTTGTTACAAAGTGTAAAATAGAGAGGGAAGTGCTCACATACACGGGCTGTGGTTATTGCAAAAAGCGCTGTAGTACGGTCATTAAATTTTCTTTTTGGATAGGTTTGCTTATGTGGGCATCCATGCCTGCACTAAAACACGCGTCTATGTCTTGTTGCATGGCATTGGCGGTTAACGCCACTATTGGGTGCGTAACGCCCATTTGTTGTCGTAAAACCCGTGTAGCCTCGTAACCATCCATTTCGGGCATTTGAATATCCATCAAAATAATGTCAAACCCCTTGTCGGCGAAGGCATGAATAGCTTGGTTGCCATCTTTTACACGGGTTATTTGTAAGTTGGTTGCCGCCAACATAGCCTGGATAACTTCAACGTTAATATCGTTATCTTCAGCTAATAATACGTGGGTTTTCGAAAATTCGAGAACAGGAGCTGGCTTATCCACAGGTAAAGGTGTGTGTTGATTCGCTGTAAGTAAGGTAAGAGTGAAAGAGAAGCGCGAGCCCTTTCCAATATCACTTTCAACGGCTATTTGTGAATTCATGAGTTGCAACAGTTTGTTGCTTATATTCAGTCCTAGCCCTGAACCGCCATATTTTCTGGCGGTAGAGCTTTCTGCTTGTATAAACGGCTGAAACAGGTTTTCCTTTTGTGTTTCGCTAATGCCTATACCCTGGTCCTTAACCCAAATTTCCAACGTGCAGTCTTGCTCAGTTAACCTATTAACGTGCACGCCAATTTCAATATGGCCCTGGGTTGAAAACTTTATTGCGTTACTAATTAAATTAGCAAGCACCTGTTTAACGCGTAGTTCATCGTAAATCAGTTGTTTAGGTAACGCTTTGTCAATATTGAAAACAATCGCTAACCCTTTGTTCGCAGCCTGAGCATGAAAAATGTCAGCAAGTTTTTTCAAGCTATGCCGTAGGTTATAGGGGCCGTAATCTAATGCCAATTTGCCCGCTTCAATTTTTGAAAAATCGAGCAAATCGTTAATCAATTGAAGCAGCATCTCAGATGAATTAACAATTTGGTTGGTGAGTTTTTTTGTGTCTTTATCTTGAAGTTTTTCGGTTAAGACCTGACCAAACCCAATGATGGCATTTAACGGGGTACGAATTTCATGGCTTATGTTTGAAATGAATTCGGTTTTTAAGCGATTATGAAGCTCTGCCTTTTCTTTGGCTAATGCGGTGAGTGCATTGCTTTGTTTGGCTTTTTTGAAAAGCACCAATATGGTCGCTAACGTCAGCAGGGTTAATACCACGAAAACAATGAGCCAGCGGGTATAGAGCTTTTGGGTTTGCTGTGCGGCTTCTTTGGCTTCAAGCATCGACAAGTAGGCTTGGTTTTGAGCTTCCAATTGCAAGGCGCGTTCTTTTTGCTGCGCAATTTGGTTAATTAAATCGGCACTTTCCAGTAATTCTAGCTCTTCATACTTTTTGGCTTCAACGTAGTCGTTGTGAAACTGAATGTATTCATAATAAGCCGTTTGAAAATCACCTTCTTTAGCGGTGATTTCAGCGGCTAACTTTTCTAAATCGGCACGCCATGTTGTTTTCTCATCGGTGCGATAATCGTTGTACATAGCCCGTGACATATCAAGGGCTTCTCTGGCTTCTTTTAATCGGTCTACTTTCAATAATGCCTTTGCTTTAAGTCGGTATATCTCGCTGTCGTAAAATGAGGCCGTTAGTGGGTGGGAGGTCACTTTATCTGCCATGGCGAGTGCTTTGTCGATATCGTCGGTTCTAAAGTAAGTAGACGCCATGCCGTACAAAGCGAGGTACTCTGAGTAACTCATGTCTATGTTCTTGTCGTTTTCGATGGTTTTTTCAAAGTAACTAATGGCTTTTTCGTACTGGCCTTGGTTTCTAAAAAGAATGCCAATAACGTACAAATTATCGCTGATCAACACCCAAAAGTGATGCTCTTGCGCAAGTGCCAGCGATTTTTTGTAGTAGTTATAGGCAATGTCATAAGATTGAATAGAATGGTTGTAATCAGCCAACATATAATAATAAAGCGCGGTAAGTTTTGGCGAGGCAAGTTCTCGACTTAGCTCTTCTAAGGTATTAAGCAACTCCGCGCTGGAGGCAAAAACTTGTGCCTCATTGTAAGTTAAAATGAGATAAGCAAGGGCGTACGCTTTGGTTTCTTTGTCATTAAAATCGGCGTTAATTAATTCCCCAAAGTAGGTATAAGCACTGTCGTATTTGGCATTAATTCCATCTACCCGAGCCAAACCGAGTTTAATTTTCATGCCCGAGAGGGAGTTATCCGCTAGGCGGGAAAGTAAATCATAAATGGGTTTTGAAGGGGTGTGATGTAAACGTAATTTTAATGCGGTATACAGTGCTCCGAGGTGGCGTTTTTCCTCTAGAGAATAATCACTGGCATTTAGCTTTGCCTCGAGGGTTTCGGTAATTTCCCCAATGGGCATTGGGCGCTCATTCGATAATCGAGCCTCAAATTGCGCGAGTTCAGCGTGTACATTGGTTTTATCTGAGGCGTTAGCCTGGATAGGTAGTGCACAAAAATAGAATGATATTGTCAGTGTAAATAGTAAAACCCGATACATAGTCATGCGCTCATGATTCTTATTATATAAAGCGTTAAGTTAACGTTGATGTCTCACTAGGCCATATGAAAAGCTTAATAACACGGGTGTTTCTGTGTTCGTACGCCAGCAATGTTTTTGCTTACGCTTGATTATACGCCTTATATAACGAATAACCTATACACTCATTGCGCTTACCATAGCGCAAAACGTTAACTTAACCTAGAGCGTATTAATGGTTCTTAGCAGAGCGCTGCTCACTTCTGGCTTAAACGCCACAAAATGCTTGTTTAATGAAATTGACGCTAAGCACAATATTTCAGGATCTGACAAATAATCAGCAGGCGCTTGAATAACCTCAAAATAGTCTGCATTTTCTTGCTTCATATTTTTCACCACCCGGTTAATGTAATTTTGTTTGTCTTCATCACTTAACAGCGCAGGTTTAGGAGAAAAGCTCCCTATTAAATCAGCCATTGCGTCGAGTTCTTGTTCTATAAGCGCCGAAGGTAGGGTGCCTTCGTTTCCATAATGATGTTGCAATGGAATGTCACTGGGAAAGGCAAACGAGGCACAGGCAAGAGGGGAGTGAGTACGTAAGGCTACCATTTGCGCAATGATAGTCTGCCAGTAGTACAATACCGCTTCGTCACTTGCGTGAGCAAGGTAATGATTAATGCGCGTTTGTAGAAGTTGATTAATGGCAACAGACACCCTATTCATTGTGCCGCCTTCTCTCATTACTTGCCTATTAATAGCAATGACTTTTTCGTAAGTCTCAGAGTCAAATTTTTTCATGGCTTTCATGTAGCTGTGGGTAAGCAGCCCTTGCTCTATCGCTTCTTCTGTAATGCTTTCGTCGCTGCCAAAGCCACTAAATCCATACTCTGCACTGTTCACAACTTGGGTAATGATTTTCGCTTTACGTAAGTCGTTATGGTCAGGGATCCATAAATCTTCATTCGGTGTTGCCAGCACTTTTTCTAAAAACCATTGGGGTACGCCAGCGTTGATATATTGTGTTTTAAGCGAACTGCTAAGGGCTTCGTTGTTGTGGGTAGAAGTGCCACCTATACCAGCAGCGTGAAAGGCCAACTCGCCATTTTCGCCAATGAGGCGGTTCACACCTGCCAAGTAAACTACGGTACAGGCGGATGCACAGCGTTCTTTAACGTAGGTATCAAGTTTTCGTTGTTTAACAATGCCCGCAAGCCTTATTGCTCCTAGCATACGCCCCCCAATGCTGTGCAAGTGCAGAAGCTTAATATTAGGGTGGGCATCTAATTGTGCTTCAAGTTGCTTTTCACTGCCTACCTCAATGCCCCCGTATAACTCAAGCTCAGTTTCATTGTTAAGTAACCTGAAATGAAGTTCTGGGTATTCTTGATGTTGGGTGATGAGGGAATATGACTCTTTGAGAACGGGGATACCCGTTGTCGATATATTGATGATATAACCAATAGTGCTGATGATGATTATGGCTTTGGCTACATTCGCCCACAACATAGAGCCGCCGCGGTATGGATGCCTGTTAGCTGAGCGATAAATGCCCACGGTTTGCCACGTGATTAACGGCAGTATCACGGCGTAAAGTGATAGCATAAATACACCCAAGCTTAACCGGCTGTTTGCGTGTTCTATTCTATTTTCTACCAATGCGCCAAAGGCTAAAATGAAAAGGTTAATAGCAATACCCACCAGCCAATAGCTTATCGGTAACGAAAACTGTCCCTTCCAATATTTGGCAATCCAGTTTGACGCTTGCTTCTCATCTTGATAGGGGGAGGGGGTGATAACGTATGGTTCAATAGATGTGTGTAACTGCTGCGAACATGCGCTTTGCTGTCGCTTTTTAATATTGTCTTGAATCCGTTTCTCGCGCTCAGGATAGGCGGCTTTATCTATGTGTGATAGGGCATCGTACAGTTCATCAAGGCTATATTTTTCGTAGTTGGGCTCCATGTTTGGGAAACATCCTTATTTATATACGCTATTTACCGCACGCGAAAACATGAAAAAGGCTCCAACTGGAGCCTTTACAAGAACAACTATTTACCAAGTATAATGCGTAGCATCCGGCGAAGAGGCTCGGCAGCACCCCATAACAGCTGATCGCCAACGGTAAAGGCAGAAATGTATTCCGGGCCCATCGTTAATTTACGAATACGCCCTACGGGAATGGACAAGGTCCCTGTGACTTTCGCTGGCGTTAGCTCTTCCATGGTGGCATTTCTATCGTTAGGTATGACTTTCACCCATTCGTTGTGTTCAGCAAGTAAGGTTTCAATTTCTTCAACCGAAAGGTCTTGCTTTAATTTCAAGGTAATGGCCTGACTATGACAACGCATGGCGCCTACACGCACACAAATACCGTCGATAGGTACGGGGCTTTCAGTTACGCCTAAAATTTTGTTTGCTTCCGCCTGTGCCTTCCATTCCTCACGACTTTGCCCAGAAGGTAACTGGGTATCAATATACGGAATAAGACTGCCGGCTAAAGGAACGCCAAACTGATCGCTTGGGTAGTCGTCGCTGCGAATAAATTCGGCAACTTGCTGGTCTATATCCAATATCGCCGTGGCAGGGTCATCGACTTTATCTTTTACAGCCGAGTGAATGGCACCCATTTGGCTGATGAGTTCACGCATATGCTTAGCACCTGAGCCAGAAGCCGCTTGGTAGGTCATGGGTGACGCCCATTCAACCAAGTCTTTTTCAAATAAGCCACCTAGCGCCATAAGCATAAGTGAAACCGTGCAATTGCCTCCAACAAAAGTGCGCACACCTTGTTCTATGCCATGCTTAATTTCGTTACCGTTAACAGGGTCAAGGACAATAATCGCATCATCAGCCATGCGCAGTGCCGACGCTGCATCAATCCAATAGCCCTTCCAACCAGCATCACGCAGTTTTGCGTAAACGGCTTTAGTGTAGTCACCACCTTGACAGGTAATAATAATATCTTGCTGACTAAGTGCTGCAATATCAAAGGCGTCTTCTAATACACCTGCCTGTGCACCGGCAATATCAGGTGCAGGTAACCCTTTTTGCGAGGTGGTGAAAAATGTGGGTTTAATGTGGGCAAAATCTTGCTCTTCTTGCATTCGTTGCATTAATACAGAGCCAACCATACCGCGCCAGCCCACTAAACCTACTTTTTGTTGAGACATTAACTTAGAAACCTTCTTTCAACGTAAACCTATGTATGTTGGTGCAAACCTGAGAATCAAAAAAAGCGCACCAACGCTATGCCTGTCGCATTATTTTTATGCATGCAGTCTATAAATAAATTAATACGCTGGCTAGACGCTTTTTATAAATATTCCTTTGAGGATATAAGTGAATGTGAAAGTTGCTTGGATTATAAAGTATTCGTTGAAACTGCTTCTTTAATACGTCTTATTATGTTTCATTTAGTGTGTTGATAAACTGCTGGTATTGGTTCTTTGACAACAAACACGGTTTCTCTTGCCTATGACTTCATCTACAAACACAACAGGGTTCGCTGCATTTAATCGTGGGTTTTCTACTACATTTAATGAAAACGCGATGACATTAGGCTTAGTTGTGCCTATTGAGTCTTATCCGTATGGGCCAGTGCCTACCATGCAAGAGCACATTGAAAGGGTGCAGTTGGCAGAACAACTAGGGTTTAAAGCCGTTTGGTTGCGAGACGTGTTATTTAATGTGCCTTCATTTGGGGATGCAGGGCAGGTATTTGACCCCTTTGTTTATCTCGGTGCGTTGTCCGTTGCCAGTAAAGACATTGCGTTGGGGGTTGCCTCATTAGTCTTGCCCCAGCGCCACGCTGCACAGGTAGCGAAAGCCGCAGCAAGCGTTGATGTGTTAAGTGACGGACGCTTGTTACTAGGCGTTGCCTCTGGCGACAGGCCAGAAGAATATCCTGCAATTAATCGGGGTTTCGACGACAGGGGCGAGCGCTTTCGCGAAAGCATTGAATATATTCGTCTGGCGTTAAAAGGGGTCGGACAGATTGAGAATAGCTTTGGCAAACTCGATGGTTCGCTAGATCTTCTACCGAAGCCCACAAAAGGGGGATTCCCCATGTTAATTACCGGTGGGTCTCAGCAAACTCCGAATTGGGGAGCCAAACATCTAGATGGCTTAATTACTTACCCGCGAAGCCCCAAAATTCAAGGGCACGTTATTGAAAGCTTCAGAAGCCGAGTGAGTGAGGTGTGTCGTTACAATAAGCCTGTAATGCAACCTTTGTACATTGACATAGAAACACAGGATGACGCCCCCATTTCACCTATACATTTAGGTGTGAGATGTGGCGTGAACGCCCTTCTTTCTTATCTTAAATCACTGGAGGCCTGTGGCGTAAATCATGTGGCGTTTAACTTAAGGTTTAATCGAGCAAACGTTGAGGACACACTGGCGAAACTCGCCGAAGTTGTGTTGCCTCATTTTACTATTCACACTGAGTCAGGCCAGGCATTAACCAGTTGCCAAGGAGCAAACGCATGAAAACAATTTTAATCACAGGGGCAACCGATGGTATAGGCCTTGAAACTGCCAAGATGCTTGCACAAAAAGGGCACCATATTCTGTTGCATGGTCGAAGTGCTGACAAGCTACACAAGGTGAAGCAGATGCTAATGGATGAGTATGCTAAGCCCGAACAAGAAGGCCAACTGGGTTCATTAAATGTGTCAACGCTGTGTGCGGATTTAAGTCGCTTCGCCGACTTGCGGGGACTCGTTAATCAGATAAAAAGTAGTGTGTCGCAGCTAGATGTTATTACTAATAACGCTGGGGTATTTGTCACGTCAAACCCCACCACAGGTGAGGGGTTAGATGTACGTTTCATGGTGAATACGCTGTCTCCTTATGTGCTTTCCACTGAGCTTCTCTCTTTAATGCCTGAAGATGGGCGGGTGATTAATGTATCGTCGGCTGCTCAAGCGCCAGTAGACGTTAACCTTGTGGGCGCACCGCCAAGCTTAAGCGATGGTTTAGCTTATGCCCAAAGTAAGCTAGCCCTTACCATGTTCACCCAATTTTTAGGTGAAAAATACAGTGAAACTGGGCCTAGCTTTATTAGCGTGAACCCTAAATCCTTACTAGGCAGTAAAATGGTAAAAGAAGCGTACGGCATTGCAGGTGGCAACCTTAAAGAGGGCGCTGAAATATTTGTCAAAGCCGCATTGCACGATGATTTTGCCAAGGTAAAAGGCGCTTATTTTGATAATGATGCGGGTCGGTTCGCTGCGCCTCACGTGTTTGGACGAAGCAAAGAAAATCAGGCTGCATTGATATCTAGTCTTCACGCCGTGTTAGATAAACACTACGTGGAAGCCACTTAACACAGAGTGTGATTGTTGTTGCTTATTTGTAGGGAAAAGGGCGTGCACAGGCACGCTTTTTTCCGCCGGTCCTCTTATCCTGTCTGTTCTTATCGACTAATCTTGATAAAATCTCCGACTGTAAAATTTTCCGTTATATTGTAATTCTGCTATTCATACAATCTTTACACTTGAATAAGTTAATGATTTAAATAGTTTTTTAATGTGGAATTGTCCTTGCTGATATGTTGCAAACATAACATTCATTCATTGCGTTATGTGTGTTCTATTTTTGACCAACAAGGATTTATCATGGCTGAATCATTTAAGTACAATGGAAATAAAGGACAAGGCGGCGAGCTTCATCAAAAGGCGGGAGATGACTACCCTACAATGACGACGGCGCAAGGATGCCCGGTTCACGACGATCAAAATTCATTGAAGGCGGGCAC
>Ga0207913_1000361_pt1 | contig 12668 bp, 9 predicted proteins | sample DeeseametaMP2913_FD_184168 | JGI IMG/M metagenome (GOLD analysis project Ga0207913, IMG submission 184168) | Marine microbial communities from the Deep Atlantic Ocean - MP2913 (SPAdes) | ecosystem: Environmental > Aquatic > Marine > Oceanic | place: West of Santa Cruz de la Palma, Atlantic Ocean...
CCACACCCACAGGCTGCTTTATCACTAAAATACGCTTAGTTTGGCTCGGCGCGGGAATGGTATCTCCATATAAGCGTCGAGCTTCTTCTGCGAACCACTCAATAAACGACGCGCCGTAGGCAATTTCGCCCACCGCTTCTTTTAGCGGTTTACCCTGTTCCAAGGTTAATATTTTGCCAAGTTCAGCCTGATTCTCAATAATCAGTGCATACCATTGTTTCAGTAACTTGCTGCGTTCTATTGCAGGGGTGGCTGCCCAAGCAGGGAAGGCCGCTTTGGCACAAGCAACGGCCGAGGCAGCGTCGTGTTCATCACAATCGCTAACCTCGGCTATTACTTCACTGGAGAACGGGTTACTTACCGCAAAGGAATGAGGTTTTGTTACCCACTCACCGTTCAGGTAAGCCTGGGTCGTGAGTAACGATAAATCTGAAAGTGAAGCCATTTGCCTTCCTATTTTTCTGTGCTTGCTGCTGACATTTTGGATAACCACATTTGATGGAATGTCATATTCACTTGGTCCCAGGCGTCGTTAAGGTGACCTTGGTTAGCAATGGCGTTGCTCCGTGTAACTTGAAGTTTATCGAGCAGTTCAATGTCTTGTTGATTGACTTCGTTTAGCACGTCGTGAAGCCGAGCTCGCTCTTCCACAAACGCTTCGCTGGCTGCGTTTTCATTCACCACATAAATACTTAAAGATTCATCTGTAGTCGTTTCGCCCATGGGTTTAATGACGATGGTTTGTACCCAACATGGGTCCACGAAAAATAACGTGTTAGGAAAAATGCCAAACCATTGCTGAGTGCCTTTAAGCTCGGGCTTAAGCCCTTCCCAGTGAGGTAGCTGTTTACTGGTTTTAGCGGGTTTTGCACTGGCGCCATTCATGAGGCGTAAACCCACAATGTTGTCAGACAAAAATAAGTCATCTTGCTCTAGTACCGACTCCACCGTACAGGCTTGTGAATGAACAAAGGGAACATGGTAGCCATCGAGGAAATTATCCACGGCCAACTTCCAGTTAACGTCACCGGAGTAATCCGTAGTACTAATTTTTTGAATGTGTTCCTTCGGGTAGTCAGCAAGCTGCTCATCAAGGGGCTTGATGAATGCTTCAAAAGGCTCGGCGTCGCCACTTATGTTTACAAAAATTATGTCCCACCACACGGCAAAGCGAACCGCAATCAGGCCTTTATCCGCTTTGTCTTCCGGCGTCATCACTTTGTTTTCTTTGCCAAAATAGCGGGGGGCATTCAGTAACGAACCATCTATTTTAAAGCTCCACTTGTGGTAGGGGCAAACCAAGGAACGCTTATTACAAGGCTCATCCACTAAAGGGGCGGCCTTGTGACGGCAAATGTTGTGAAATACCCCTATTTCGCCATCTTTATTGCGCATGGCAATCAGTGATTGTCCTGCAATGCGAACAGGAAGAATGTCGCCAGGCTTTGCGATTTGTTGACCGCATCCAATGCTCGCCCAGCCTTTTGCAAAAATGGTGTCGCATTCTGCGGTGTATGTATTAGGGTCTTTAAACACGTCAGCAGGAAGGCCATGCTTCGCTACGTGGTCGCTAGTAATAGCGTTTACCGGGGTCATATATAACTCCAAATATTAATGCCTGTTCTATGTTGTTATATAACCACAGACAACATGTGGGGAATATACGAAGAATGTTATGTTGTCTGTGGTTTTTGCACGTTAAAAGAGTAAATGTGCCATGCCGTACAAAATCGGAAAGGCGATTAGCGTGCGAATGGCAAAAATAGCAATCAACTGCATGATGGTTAACGGAATAGCCGAGCGCATAATCAAGATGGCGGTTTCCGCAAAAAAGATAAGCTGTGTGATGGAAAGCCCAGCAAGAATAAACTTGGTGAAGGGGCTATCAATACTGCCAGCAATAATGGTTGGAACAAACTGATCTAGCAGGCCAATAAACATGCCAGGCGCGGCCATGCTTGCTTGCGGTACTTGCAATGCATCGAGTAGCAAGAATAAAGGGTAAGCTAAGGTTTGCATAATCGAGGTATTGTAATAAACCGCGAGGGTTAAAAATTCTATGGCCATGGCGGCAGGCATCATCATTAAATAGATGTCGAACATAGACCAAAAGCCTTTCTTCATAGATTGCGCTGGAGATGGCGCTTTTTTGGCTGTACTTACCGCGCGCTGTAAGGCGCAGGATAGTCGGCTTTCGCCCTGCTCTACATCTTCGTTCAGTTGCTTTTCTTGCCCTTGGTAGTATTCGTCTTTAAACGAAGCTAAGGGCGGCAGACGAGGTGTAATGATGGCGCACAGAATACAAATACCAAACATGGTGCCATACAGCGGCAAAAAGAATTGCTCAATACCCGCCACCTGAGAAGTAAGCAGCACGAACGGAATAGAAACCACCGAAAAGTTAGTCGCAATGACGGCTGATTCTCTCGCACTATAATACCCTTGTTGGTATTGATAGTTGGTCATGACAACCGCAATACTTGATGACCCCACCCAAGAGGCGAGTGTATCGATGGTCGCGCGTCCCGGCAGGTTAAATACTCTTTGGAAGGTACGTTGTAACAAGGTGCCAATAAAGTCTAGCAAGCCATAATCGGTTAAAAAGGGCAAAAATAAACAGCCCAACCCGATAAGCAAAAATATGGCCCCAGCCACATCAATATATGCGGTAATCCCAGTATCTTTGCCTATTATCCAATTTGGGCCCACTTGAAATAGGGTCATAGCAGCAGTAATACCACCGATAAGGGTGAGCAGTGTCCAAGACCAGTGAGATGCCATTAGTCGGCGACTTAGCGGTAGACGAATGGCAAATGAATGGGGTGTGAGATTGTATATAACAGAGATTAACGCCCCAATAATGAAAATACTGCAGGTGAAGTACTTCATGTTGTCGCCAAGCCAGCCTGAAACTGCGCCAGAGGCAACCCCTAGTACAATGGTCCAAGAGCCATCATAGGTAAAAGGTACAAGAAAGAAACCTATACCAAAAAAAGAGCAGCATAATAACTTAACCCATACCAAAAAAGGGGTGGCATCCAGATTTTCCGAAGAGGTTTGAGTTTTAATCATAAAACGCTCCTATCGCTGAATGAACCGATGCGGGTAATTCAGTGCCTGTTTTCTCCGGGCGTATTGATAAATGAAGGGCGTCACATACGTGCCGCAATAGAAAAGCTTGCATAACAGACTCCTTAAAACGCATAGCCACAACCTAACGCATCTTCGTTGAGCTGAATAAGAAATGGGCCTGCATGTTGTTTTGCAGCAAGCAAGGAAGCCTTCAAATCTTCTAAACTGTTTACTGTTGCAGAGGCGCACCCCATGGCTGCGGCGAGGGCCGCATAATCGGGAGAGGTGATATCTACCCCAGTGCGAGTGACGTTGGCATCGTCCATAAAGCGGCGAATTTCGCCATGGCCGCTGTTGTTCCATACGATATAAATCACTGGCACTTGGGCGTCTACTGCACTGATGATTTCACTTAAACTAAACTGACCGCCACCGTCGCCGGTTAAGCCTATCACTGGCGTTTCAGGGCTAGCTAATGCCGCCCCAATGGCTGCTGGGAAGGCGTAACCTAAGGTGCCATAACCTGTTGTGGAGTGAAAATAGCGGGCGGTATGGTGAGTTTCATAGTAAGCCTGCGCGTAATAGGCCGGCTGCGTAGAGTCACCGACGATAACACAATCTCCTAGGGTGTCGGTGAGGGTAGCGAAAAAGTCAGCATAAGTGGCCTTTTTCATATCAAGGGTTTTATCTTGAATGGCTTTGCAGCGCGCGACGGCGGCATCCATTTTTGATGATTTTTCTTCTAAAATTTGCGAGTTAATCGCCGCTAGGGATAGGCTCGCATCGGCCAACACAGGAACATCCGGACGGTGATTACGAAGCAATTGCCCGTTGTCGATATCTACCCGAATAAGCTTGCCCTGCATTGCAAGATCGCCCAAGAAGAAGAAGTCATAATCGGTTTCAGCCAGTTCGGTTCCTACCGCAATGACCACATCTGCATGCTGCTCAATTTCTTCTCGTATCGCCGGGTGAGAAGGTGTTGAGCCAATACACAGCGGGTGGCTGCTGGGGACCACGCCTTTCCCGTTGCAGGTATTGACAATAGGCATGGCAAGCTTTTCTGCTAACGCCTGTGCCGGTTTGGAGGCATGGCGGGCACCGCCACCCAAAATCATTAATGGGCGCTCAGCGCTAGCTAATAACGCGGCCGCAGCATCAATACTCTGCGGGTTAGCAGCAGGTGGTGCAGGCATAGGCCAAGGCGTCATGTCGATATGACTCGCATCTTGTGCCAATACGTCAATAGGAATTTCGATGTGAACGGGGCCAGGACGCTGGCTGCTAAATACGGCAAATGCTTGTGCCAGAACCTTGGGTAAATTATCCACATTCAACAAGGTATGATTATAGCGAGATACACCTTTTGTTATGGCTAATTGATTGGGGAGTTCGTGTAAACGTCCTTCGCCCATGGCGAGCTGCGCAGTGCGATTAACCGATGAGATTACTAACATGGGAATAGAGTCTTGCATGGCTTGTCCCATAGCGGTAACAATATTGGTCATGCCTGGGCCAGTAATAATATAGCAAACACCAGGCTTGCCTTTAACACGGGCATAGCCATCCGCCATAAAGCCAGCACCTTGCTCATGACGGGGAGTAATATGTTGAATATTTGCGTCTTTGAAACCGCGATAAAGCTCAATAGTATGTACGCCAGGGATGCCAAATACGGTATCAACGCCGTAGGCTTCTAAAAGTGCGGTTAGTGCTTCACCACAGGTTCTTTGTTGCTTCATGTTTTATAACCTTGTCTAACTTGCTGGTTGTGTCTCACCACGGCGCAGTGCTTACACTGCGATGAAAGCGCGCGGTGAGGCATTATTTATTGTTGTATTATTCGCCTCCAGCCATGGCTTGTTGCCATAGCGTTTGGGCCGTTTCTCTTAACAGGAGAGCTTCTTCCCATCGATCGCTTAATTCTTCACCCTTGCTGTCAGTCATTGCGTAAACAGGCGGGCCTAATTCGCATAAAAATACGCAGGCATCGTCGCTGTCTTTTCCATGACGTACCAGCCAATTCTGAAACCCTTCTAGCCACCATTGTTTAAATAATTCAAACCAGGGTTTGTGTTGTTCAAACAAGATGGGTACTTGCACTTGTTCGCGGGTTGCAACACGGCCATGGAAAGCTTCAGCACGGGTAAGAAACTCTGAAATACGCTGGTTAGCAAGCTCGTGCAGTGGTAAGTAATATTCCTGATTCACTAGGGTGTGAGATAAATCGGCCACCATGAGAAGATCAGGTACCTTTTCCATTAACTGCAACGTAAACAGTAAGTCATTTGTCATGCAGTTGCGATGTATTTCTGCATAGGTAGGAATGCCTTCTCGTTCACTGATGGCCATCCATTGTTTGGTTTGCGCTGTAACGTCGTTGACATCCCACGGCTCTATTTGGCCAATAAGTGCAATAAATCGCGGTTTAATCGGCTGACTGGCCACGAATGCAATGACTTCTTCGTATTGCTCTGTGCTTTTTATAAAGGCGTTGTATACAAGATCGAGATGGTGAGCTTGCAATAGCGGCATAGCGGCTTCAATGGTTTCAAAGCTGTGATAACCAATATCGAAGCTCACACCCACAAAACCCGCTTGGGCAATTTTTGTGATTTTTTCTTCTAGACTTAATTCAAATCCATCAGGACGGCGGTATTCCATTGCCCACATTGATTGAAAAACATCGAGTCTACTCATGATTATTCCTTGCTGTAGTTGGCAAAATGCCATGGCTGGCAAACGCAGCTTTTAACGGCGCTAAATGGGCATCGTATTGACGCCATAAATCTACCGATCTCTGATAAATAGGTTCTCGTACCTGACTGGCACTGGCCGTGTGGCTAGCGCTGCTATTACGATGAAAGTGAAGGCAGTCGTCATGCCAATTAAGCTGACAAAACTGTAAAAGTTGTTCGGTTTCAACACGCTGGTTTGCCACCAATTTTTCATATTCCACGGTGTGGATTTGCGTGGGGAAACGGGCTTTCCAATGCTGCATAAGCGCTTCATATGCGGCAATGAAGTGGGCGGTATCCGCAAGGTCGTATGAATATTCGTAGCCACGGTCAAACAGCATTTTGAAATTACTGATTGCGGCATCAAAAGGGTCACGTTTTACATGAACAATTTTCGCGTGTGGCATAGCGTGAAGAATGAAGCCACAATACAAAAAGTTAAACGGCAGCTTGTCGATAAATCGAGGCGCGCCTTCTACGTAGTTGTTCGCAAGCTGTAAATAGCGACTAGATAGCTTTGCCATGCCAGCGTCGTTTAACGCGTTGATCAATGTGCTGTCTAGCCCGTCTAGTCCAGCCGCCAGCGACTTTCCACCTGCTTCCAGCAATGCCATGGGAAACGCATTGAGTTCGCCGCCGCTGACCATGTCGGGATGAGAACTTAAAATACGTTCTACCAGTGTGGTACCTGTGCGGGGTAAACCCACAACGAAGACGGGAGACTGTGCAAGAGTATTGGCCGCGTTAGCAGGCGCAGGTAGGCTATCGCAAGCTTTAACTACGGATTGCATAAGGGCGATATCACGCTCAAGGGAATAGCCCCGTTGCTTGCGTTTTCGACTTGCCCCATTTTGATAACTGGCGAAGGCATCATCAAATTGCCCCGCATCTTCATACGCTTTGCCCTTGGCATAATTCAACATGATGTGACCATGATGATGGTGTGCCAATTTCTTCTCGCAGTTGTCTATGAGGGCGACTAACTGACTATCACTGGGCACCACCCGCAATTGCGACAAGTTATAGCAGGCTTGGTAATTGGCTGGGTCACGTTCCAGTACTTCTAAGTACAATTGTTGCGCGTCGTCTAACTGGCCTTTAAATCGTAACAGTGCCGCTAAGTGGTTGCGAGTACTCACACTATCAGGCGCAAGGCTAAGAGCACGTTGATGCGCTCGCATAGCACCGTCAACGTCGTTGGTCATGTAATACAGCTCGCCCAGTTTATTACATGCGCTTTCACATGCGGTGGTCGCCATGTTTTTTTCAACTTGCTCCAACACCTTTTTGGCAGCGGAAAAGACGTGAAGGTGGATGTAGCATCCCGCTAAATGGAAGTAATGCCAGCATTGTTGAGGGGCGCAATTAATGGCTTTTAACGCCATATTAATGGCGCTTTTGTTTTGCCCCAACCGCAGACTAATGTCTGACAAAGCCACCCATAAATCGCCATTTTCAGGATAAGCCTTAAGCGCAAGCGTGCAATAATGGGAGGCTTTAGCAAGGTTATTTTCCACCATTGCCTGTTTTACGTCTTTTAGATACTGGGAGGCGGTTTGCATACGTATTGGCGTCTCATGTGTTTTCCCTTCGGCCGAAGCCGAAGGGGACGGTTGGCTAAAATGCATAGCTAAACGAAACACCTACTGTACGGGGTCTAACACGGTAGCGTTGGTCGCCTAATTGGGCAATGTCATACTGTTCACCCGCTTTAGACTCGCCAGCAGCTTCATTGATAATGTACTTTCCGTCACCATCAGAAGCGGTTGCATCGTCAGCGTTAAAGAGGTTTTCAGCATAAAGGGAAACCGACCAGGCGTCTTGCTTATAACGAATATTTGCATTCCAAAGGGTAGATGAAGAAATTTCATCAAAGCCTGTTTCATAAAATAATGATGGGTCATCAAAGCCTGTGTTAAACCCACCTTTATAAGACACGCCTAACTGGGCCGACAGCATGCCTGCGCCAAACTCTTGAGAGTAAATTAATGAACTCACTAACGTTTGCTCTGGAATACCAGGCAATGACTCACCTTCCGCACCGGCGAATGAACCGTCAGGGGCAATGAAATCTTCGGTTAACTCGGCGCTGGTGTAGGTATAACCTACATTCAGTTTAAGGGTGTCGGTTAAGGTAGCGTTAACTTCAACTTCTATCCCTTTTGATTCCGCTTCTTGGGCGTTAATCATGGCAGGAAAGCCGCCCGCTGGGGATTGCACCAGCAAAATTGGGTCTTCCCAGTCGATATAGAATGCCGTTGCGCTGTAGTAAACGGCACTATCGAGCAGGTTGCCTTTTATGCCCATTTCATAGTTTGTGGTTTTATCTGGCTCGAAAAATAAATATTCTTCACTTTCTGCGAATATGCCTGTGGTGGGGAGGCCATTGGCACCACCATGGCGGAAGCCTTGTGAAATATTCACGTAGAACTTAGTGTCTAGGTCAAAATCGTAGGCAAGGTTAAAGCGGTAAAGTAAATCGTCGAAGTCTTTTTCGTCTTCACCTGCGGCATAGCCCCGAGGGTCAACCCCAGCATTTTCAGTATCGCCACAGGTGAAGAAACCTAAGGTGGTATACCAAAATTCTTCACACGCAGGCAGAAGGACTTCTTGCTTAGCGTAGAAGGTTTGCTCAAAGTAGCGTAAACCTGCAGTGATACTTAAGTTATCTGTAGGGTAGTAAGTCACTTCACCAAAGAGGGCATAATCTTCAAACTCGGTTTGCTGAATATTGGCGTAGCCTATATCAGTATCCAGAGGGTTAGTGATGTTAAAAGCTTCGTCTAAACCATATACAATGTCGTAAGCTTCAGCGTCAAAATCTACAGAGTTATAATACAAGCCAACTAACCAATCGATATTACTGTCGGTAGTACCTGCTAAACGGAATTCTTGCGTGAAGGTATCCGTGGTGTAGGTTTTTTCACCGGCAATGACTTCTGCGGCCGGTGCTGTACCGCCGGTATAGCCGTAATACGCCACGTAATAGGGCCCCCACCATGATGAAAAGCCATAGTTATAGCTTTGGTCGTATAAGCTTTCGGCATCGTTATTGGTAATTGATGTCGCAGAGGTTAAATCAGCAAAGCCTAAATCGTGATCAATGACTAACGAGGTAATGCTAGTTTCACGCTCAAACTGTTCAATAAGTTTTGCCGCGGTTTGGTAGCCTTCTAATCCTTCAGAGGTGGCGGCAGATCCTTGTACATCATCTTTTTGATAATTATAAGTCAGTAAGACATCGGTGCTCTGTGTGGGTAACCAACGCGCTGAAAGGCGTGCCATGGAAACTTTTTCGTCATTAATATCTTTTGCGCTTGTGTATTCGCCAGTGGGTTGGTTGTCGGCGTCTAAAACAGCAATGTAGTCGCTGTCGATATACCCTGCATTTTCTAGTTGAGTAACCACACCACGCAGTGCAAACGTGTCACTGATAGGAAGGTTTAATGTCAGCTCCATATCGTGGTTTAAATCACCCGCGTGGTCGGTGCTAGACACCTCCGCCTTCACGTTACCCGAAAATTCCTCAAACTCAGGTTTATTGGGAATGTATCGCATGGTGCCACCGAGTGACCCTGAGCCGTATAACGTTGATTGAGGGCCCTTAAGTACCTCTACGCGATTCATATCACGTAGCTCAAGATTGGCGAAAAGTGGCGTTTCACCCAAGTACACAGAGACCACAGGGTCAGTGGTCATAGCGAAATCTTCTTGTGCGCCGCCGGTTAGGTTAAGCCCACGCATAATGATACCTGAGGAAATACCATTTTTACCTCGCCCTACATCGCTAAGCACTAACCCTGGAATAGAGCGTGCCAAGGCTGAAAAGTCGGTAACGCCAGACTCTGCTAACGCTTGACCGCCATACGCAGAAATACTGTAAGGGACTTCCTGAATCGACGTTTCGCGACGGGTGGCGGTAACAGAAATGGTTTCAACACTGTTGGCGTTTTTTTCTTCTTGCGCGTCGGGAGAATCTGATTGAGCGATAGCACTCAGTGGTAATCCGATGCACGCACAACATATCGCTGTTCGTAATTTACTGGGTTTAAACATGAAAATACTCCCTCAAGATCTACCTGTTGTAAGAATTGTTCTTATACTTTTGTCGATGTTGCTCCATCTTAGAGACGGTTTTTTTAACCAGCAAACAATGAAAAATCCTAGTGCCATTCCAAAATGTAATAGCTTGTGCGACACTCTGGCATAAGCCAAATCATGACGAGGTCGCCCCGTAAATTCAGGCTTGATAGGGCGCTAAATTGTTGTTTTATTTTTACTTTATAAATAAGGAAAGGTGATGAGAGGCAAACTGCCCAGCATTATTTCATTGCAGTGTTTTGACGCCGTTGCCCATCATTTGAACATGACCTATGCGGGAGAGGCATTACACCTTACGCAAAGTGCCGTCAGCCGCCAGGTGAAAAACCTCGAAAACATGATTGGCCGAAAACTGTTTTACCGGCAAGACAATCAGCTGATTCTTACACCAGTAGGCGAGCAATACGCAGAGGAAGTGCATAAAATTTTGACTAGCCTGAATGCAATAACGCAGAAAATATCTTCAAACACGGAATATAAAAAAGCAGTAAAACTCAAAGTTGTCACAGAGCCTACCTTTGCCATTGCCTGGCTAATGCCAAAATTGAACGAGTTTTATATCAATTACCCTGATATTGAAATTGATTTAGGCACAGACTTTGAGTCGGTTACACGGAATACGCGTCGTTGTGATTTTGCCATTTTATGGGGAGATGGCGGCTGGCCTCATTACTTTGCGGAGCCACTGAGGCCCGAAACCTACCTTGCGGTGTGTACACCCAGATATTTGCGTGGGCGTAAACCCGCCAAAACCATGCGGGATGTGGCTAATTTCGATTTCATCCACCAAAGCAGTGCCATCTCCACCACCGAACAATGGTTTCTTGAGGCTGGCATGACTGAAAAAGAAATTTCTATGATAGGCGGGCAGCACTTCGACTATTTTATCTATCTACTGCAAGCGGTAAAAAATAACATTGGTGTCTCTATTTTGCCCGAATACTTAGTAAAAGAAGATATATTAAAAGGCGACCTTCTGGAGGCCTGCGAACAAAGCTTTACGCCACAGCAAAAGTTTTACATTTTGTATGACGAGGAGCGCCAAGAAGACTACGCTATTCGCCAGTTTCGAAAATGGCTATTGAGCCACAAAAATGACATGTAAATCTGGGCTTACCTTAATGAAAAACAACGACACCAACAAATTTGTCGACATTGTAAATGCCATTGGCGAGCCTGAATTTTGCCACTGTTTGCTTGCTTACTTTCAACACTTTATTGAGTTTGATAGTGCTTCCGCCATCCACTATAGAAAAGACCACGTACCAGAATTGCTGTATGCAGATTTAACCCCCTCAGAACAGACAATCTTTCATGCCCGTTTTCTCCATGGCGCGTATGTGGCAAGCCCAGCCTATCAAGCATACATGCAGCATGCAGAAAGCGGCATTTACCCTTGGCATACGTTAATGCCTGAAGGCTTTAAAGATTCTCAAATGTACGAAACCTACTATCGCCCAAGCCGTATTGAAGATTTACTTTATTTGTTTGTGGATTGTGGCGAGTTAGGTTACGTGCAAATGAGTATGGGACGCTATGCGCCAAACCCGGTATTTCAAGAGGCGGATATTGAAGAAGTTAATGCGGTTAGCGATACCATTATTGGACTATTCAAAAAGCATATGGAAATGAGCCAGCTTAAGCATACACAGCAAGCGCAGCCCTTATCGTCGTTGGTGCTAGATAGAGTGAATGCCTTGCTGGATAATTTCGAACCAGAACTGCTGACAAAACGAGAACAGCAAATTGCCAAGCTGGTGATCATGGGGCATTCATCACAATCTGCGGCGGATATTTTATGCATATCTCCTGGCACTGAACGTGTTCACCGCGCGAAATTGTATGCAAAAATGAACCTGCGCTCCAACTCTGAGTTGTTCTCATATTTTTTAGAGAAACTCACACAAGCCGGTGATGAAAATTGAAGAAGTGCGCACTAAAAAAGCCCCTGCAAAGGGGCTTCTGGGGAAGATTTTACGGATTAATTGAGGTATCCGTCGACTTCTTTTTCGGCCTCATCACGGCTTTTGCCGTAGGCTTGTTGAATTTTACCCACTAGCTCTTCACGGCGGCCGTCGATTACATCCATATCATCATCGGTTAACTTCCCCCATTTCTGTTGGATTTTGCCTTTCATTTCTTTCCAATTGCCTTCAATACGATCGTTATTCATAACTTGGCTCCTTTTCCAGTATTGCTGACACACATTGCCAGTTATCCTTAAACCTGCAATGGCTGTTCCAGTATGTATCTTATTGAAATAAGGCGGTAAAAGTTGAATTTTATCAGGTGGGTGAACCATTTGATGCGCATTATTTACAGGGGTTTGAAAGGCCTACATAACAGAAACCTAGCTCGCAACCCCAATTATTACGCTAAAGCAGCAAACGCTTCACTGTCTTGGCGCTTTTCGATTTTATGTTGATCTTCGCTGCGGCCCTTTTTCCAATAGCTGCTGATGTACACTTGTTCATGAGGTAGTTGCTTCTCTTTCGTTAACCACCCTCTGATAGCGCGCATATCAGAAAATTCACAGGCTACCCAGGCCGCAGGGAGTCCCGCTTGCCATTGCACCTTTTGTAAACTTTCATGTAGTGACGTGTGGTTCTCGTCAATCCAAATAATATTAACCCCTTTAGGTTTGTCTAAAGCCATTTTGTCATCAGGGTGGCGGATGGCGATAACGGCGGTACCCGTGACGTGTTCAGGCAGCGCGGCTAAATGATTGGTAATACTCGGCAATGCAGTGAGATCCCC